>Ga0193950_1000217_pt1 | contig 14465 bp, 14 predicted proteins | sample BB_1_MG_FD_144485 | JGI IMG/M metagenome (GOLD analysis project Ga0193950, IMG submission 144485) | Microbial mat bacterial communities from the Broadkill River, Lewes, Delaware, United States - BB_1_MG | ecosystem: Environmental > Aquatic > Freshwater > River > Microbial mats | place: USA...
CTGTGGGACTGGTAAGGAAATCTGTCTGACCCGGATGGTTTGTGATGTAATGCAGGTTGGTGTTATTGGCGTAGGTTGTTCTTATCTACCATACTATTGTTTAGGCTTTTCCAGCGGTTAGGGTCTGGGTCGGCTTTAGAATAGGGTTTGCTATTGTCAGGTTGTAAGTTCTGCACTGAAAATAGCAATTCCAGGAACTTTCTGTTCAGGCAGGGTCATAATTCTAACTTCGGTCGGGTAGTTTTGCTGTTTTCAACCTGCTTTAAAGTCTTAAGCTTGCAAAAGTGTTGTTGATCAAGATAATTACCCATCTCAAATTTATCTGGCTCGGTGGAATATTATGTCCGACTTTATTAAAACGCTGACGCGCAAGAACTCTCTGCGTAAACAATGCCAGGATTTGGCTGTGTCTGAGATCGAAAAAGTTGTTGCTGATCTGGCAGACATTCTTGAAGATAAAAAGGCCGTTGAGCTCGCTGAGCGAGAAGCGGAAGAAAGTAAACTGGCAAAGATTGAAGCGATTCGTAAAACGATGGAAGCGGCTGGCCTGGATATGAGTGATCTGGTCGATACCGTTGATGTTGGTACCCGCAAGAAAGTGGCTCCCAAGTATCGTGTTGTAGATGAGTCTGGTGAGACCCATGAGTGGTCTGGCCGTGGTCGTACTCCTCTGGCGTTCCAGAAATTTTTTGAAGCAGGCAACAGTCGCGAAGACTGCCTGATTGAAAAGGCTGTCTGATTCATCTGCTTTGGTTTAAGCTTGCTACAGAAGCCCTTCAGGACGATGGCCTGAAGGGTTTTTTTATTCTGAGAGATTGAAAACATGGCGGATGAAAAGCTGCAAAAAGTGCTAGCGCGTTCGGGCTTTGGCTCGCGTCGGGAGATGGAGCGCTGGATTGAAGCTGGACGGATTCAGGTCAATAACGAAACTGCAACGCTGGGTGATCGCATTCGCAGCAGTGCAGTGGTCAAGGTTGATGGTAAGGAAGCCAAACTGGTCTTTGATCATCAGGCTGATCGACGGGTGCTGTTGTATAACAAACCGCTGGGTGAGGTGTGTACACGCTCTGACCCGGAAGGGCGGCCAACGGTATTCGATCGGTTGCCACCACTGAAAAATGGCCGCTGGATCGCGATTGGCCGACTGGATATCAACACCTCTGGCCTGTTGCTGTTTACCAATGACGGTGAGCTGGCTAATCAGTTGATGCACCCATCGTCAGAAATTGACCGAGAGTATGCTGTGCGTGTACTGGGTGATGTTGATGATGCGCTGATTGAGCGCCTGAAAGAGGGTGTGCTGCTGGATGATGGCATGGCACGGTTCTCGGATGTGCAGTTCTTTAATGGTGAGGGTGCCAACAAGTGGTATCACTGTGTGGTTATGGAGGGCCGTAACCGTGAAGTGCGTCGCTTGTGGGAGTCTCAGGGGATTACTGTCAGCCGTCTGAAGCGTGTTCGCTTTGGCCCCGTGTTCCTGCAGAGTGATGTCAAGGTTGGAACCTGGCGTGAGGTTGCGCAAGGAGAGGTGAAGGTGCTGGGTAATGAGGTGGGTTTGAAATCAAAACGTGCACCTCGAATTACTGTTGCTGAACGCACCTCCCAGGAGCGCCGCTTTAAACGACAGAAAGTACGTCAGGATGTCAGCCCTAAGCGTGGCTGATGGCTGGTTGCCTTTCCGGCTCGGCAAATAAAAAGGGGGCAGTCACAGACTGTCCCCTTTTTTAATGGCTGTTGCCACGCAATACAGCGAGTCAGTGTAATGCGTTAGGGCGTGCCAGGGTGAATGGGCCGATCGGGGCAATAAACTCATCGCCGTCGTCCGTCACCATGTTGTAATGGCCCTGCATGCTACCGACACTGGTAGCCAGAACAGCACCACTGGTGTAGCTGTAGCTGTCGTCAGCGGCAATCACGGGCTGTTCGCCAACGACGCCTTCGCCTTCAACCTCCTGAGTTTTCTGATCACCATCAACGATAAGCCAGCGACGGCTTAGTAGTTGTACGGGCTGTGAATTACGGTTGGTAATTGTAATGTGGTAGGCGAATACAAAGCGGTTGCTGTCAGGGTCTGACTGCTCTGCCTGGTATTGGCTTGTGACTTCGATGGCGACGTTATCACCCAGTGCGATTGCGCTCATACTGATTCTGCTTCTTCAGAGGCTGATTTTTTTTCACTCAGATAGTCACTGATTGTAACAAATTCTGGCAGGCCCAGCCGTTCCGGGCGCAGGGAAGGGTCTATGCCCAGTTCGCTTAGTTCCTCGCCGCTGAGCAATGGCTTGAGGTTGTTGCGCAGGGTCTTGCGGCGCATGGTGAAGGAGGTGCGAACGACTGTTTCCAGCATTTTCACATCCCTGGCTTCAGCGGGCAGGGTGGTGTAAGGGGTCAGGCGGATGATCGCTGAGTCAACCTTCGGGGCTGGGTCGAAGGACTCTGGTGGCACTTCAAACAGTTTTTCAACTTTGCACCAGTACTGCGCCATAATTCCGAGTCGACCGTAGTTGTTTTCACCCGGGCCTGCGGCCATACGATCCACGACTTCTTTTTGCAGCATAAAGTGCATATCCAGGATGCAGTTACTGTGGTGAAGCAGGTGGAAGATCAATTGAGTGGATATGTTGTAAGGCAGGTTGCCAACAACACGAAGTGGTCGTTCGTCTTCGCGCAGGCTTTCGAAGTCAAACTTCATGGCGTCCTGTTCAAAGATGCGAAATTTGTCGCCATAGCTGAAAAACTTGCTGCGCAGGATAGGTGGCAGGTCACGGTCCAGCTCGATGGCATCCAGCGCACCGGCTTCATCCAGCAGTTCTTCCGTCAGTGCACCAAGGCCCGGACCGATTTCGACCATATGATCGGATTCGTGCGGAGCAATGGAGCGGATAATACGGCGGATAATCCCTGCATCGTGAAGGAAGTTCTGGCCGAAGCGTTTCCGGGCCTGGTGCATTGGTGGACGTTTACTCATGAGTCTCTCAGTGGTTTGCGTGGCGGTGAGCTGCCATGGTGGCAGCATATTCCAGTGCGGTCAGCAGGCTGCCCTGGTCGGCGTTACCTGTGCCTGCCAGGTCGAGTGCGGTGCCGTGATCAACCGAGGTGCGAATAATTGGCATCCCCAGGGTGATATTTACTGCACGGCCAAAGCCTTTGTATTTTAGTACGGGAAGCCCCTGGTCATGGTACATGGCCAGTACTGCGTCAGCATCCTGCAGGTATTTTTCGTTAAACAGGGTGTCGGCAGGTAATGGGCCTGTCAGGTTCAGGCCTTTCTGACGCCAGCGCTGCAGTGTGGGCTCGATTATCTCGATCTCTTCATGGCCCAGATGACCACTCTCTCCCGCGTGAGGGTTCAGCCCTGCAACCAGAATGTGTGGCTCGGCGATGCCGAAGTCCTGTCTCAGTGATTGATTCAGGGCGCTGATAATCTGATCCAGCAGGGGGGCGGTAATCGCATCTGATACTTCGCGCAGTGGCAGGTGGGTGGTGGCCAGTGCAACGCGCAGCCCTTCGGTGGCCAGCATCATCACAACCTTGTCGGTTTTGGTCAGTGCTTCCAGGAATTCAGTGTGGCCACTGAATGAAATCCCGGCATCGTTGATAACGCCTTTGTGTACAGGAGCGGTGACGATGGCATCAAAGGTGCCATTCAGGCAGCCTTCGGTGGCCAGGGTCAGAGTATCCAGTACGTAGCGGGCGTTGGCACTGTTCAGCTCGCCGGGCTTAACCGGTGCGCGCAGAGTAACCGGGGCCACGGTCAGTGAGCGAGCGGGTGTTGGTCGTGCAGGCTCACTGGCATCAAACTGCTCAATGGTCAGTGGCAGGTTCAGGGCTGCAGCACGCTCGCGTAGCAGGTCCGGGTCGGCGACGACAACCAGTTGCTGGGCGTGGGCTTGCTGGGCGATCTGGATACACAGATCAGGCCCGATTCCAGCGGGCTCGCCCGCAGTAATTACCAGTCGTTGTACGCTCACATCTACCTCACTATTCCCTGTCAGTTTTTGATGTCAATGAAGGCCTGACCGCGCAGTTCGCGGAGCCAGTTTGAAAGCTCTTCATTGAATTTACGCTTACGAATAACGGCTCGGGCCTGGTTAGCCTGCATCTCTTCGCCCATATCCTGCTGACGGCGGTCACGTATATACATGATATGCCAGCCGAAACGGGACTCGAACGGGCGGGAGATGGAGCCGGTGCGGGTGTTGTTCATTACATCTTCAAAGGCTGGCACCATCTGGCCGTTCTGGACCCAGCCCAGATCGCCACCTTCTGAGCCGCTGGCCGGGTCATCACTGTACTCTCTGGCCAGGGTGGCAAAGTCTTCATTGCTGTCGATGATACGGTTGTAGAGCCGCTCGATCAGGCGTTTTGATTGCGCCTGGTTACGGATTTCACTGGGCTTGATCAGGATGTGAGATACCTGAGCCTGATCGACCAGCTGTACGACGCCGCCACGCTTATCGCGGACTTTGATAATGTGAAAACCACTGCTGTTACGGATGGGTGGACTGATGTCACCTTTGTTCAGTTTAGCCATTGCACTGGACAGGGCTTCAGGCATTGCGTTGCGTTTACGCCAGCCAAGATCACCACCACTGAGGGCGTTCGATGCGTTGGACTGTGCGGTCGCCATGGCGGCAAAGTCTGCACCGTTTTTGAGTTGCTGGTAGATTTTCTGTGCTTTTTTCTCAGCCTGCTGGATGCGCTCAGGGTTCGCCCGTGGTGGGATGGCGATCAGGATATGGCTCAGCTGGTAGTCAGCCTGATTGCGCTTCTGGCCCTCTGCAGAGTTCAGGTAGTTGGTGATCTCCTGTTCAGAAACATTGATACGGCGACCGATATTCGATTGCTGAATCTGCTGTAGCAGCATGTTCTGACCGATCTCCTGGCGAGCCTGTTCGTAGCTGTTGCCTTCGGCCACCAGGGCATCACGGAACTGACGCAGGGTCATGTTGTTGCGCTCGGCGATGCGCTCAATATTACGGTTGAGCAGATCATCAGAGATGCGGATTCCCTGGCTTTTGCCAATCTGAATCTGCAGGCTTTCGATAATCATCTGCTCCAGTACCTGGCGCTCCAGAACGCTCATTGCTGGTAGTGCGGTACCGCGTGCCTGCAGCTGAGCGCTGATCAGGGCAACTTTGCGATCAAGCTCACTACGCAGAATTACACCGTCGTTGGCGATGGCGACAACAGAATCCAGAGGAACGGGTTGGGCCTGTACAGGGGCTGTCAGGCAGGCGCTGGTTAATACCAGCGCAGTCATCATGCGTTTACTGAACTTCATCATTTTTTCTGCTCTTCACGTTCCTGGTAACCAATTATGTCGTTCAGGTAGCTTGCGCTACCACTGCCTATACCGCCAAGCCCCTTGAGGAAAAATTGCAGATAGATGGCGCTGTCTGTGTTGTCTGTATCATCAAGCCATTTGCGGGCGGATAGCCTTACACTCCAGCAGCAGCTTTCGTATTCTACGCCGATCAGAGACTCAAGTGTCTCGCTGTTTTCAAGGTCGTGTTGCCAGCGACCAAGGAGGCCCCATTGACGGGAAACCGGCCAGATGAATGAGCTATCCAGCTGTTTGCGGGCATCCTCTTCAAAACGGTAACTGAAGTTGAAGCGCCGATCCAGGCCACGTTTGTAGTTAAATTTGATATTGGATTTGCTGACATCCATGTGGCCGTCGAAGATCATATCCAGTGTTGTACGCCAGTGGCGATCTATATTCCAGACTGTTTCGGTGGCAATATCGGAGCTGTTATCTGTTGCTGCCGGGGCACCGTCAAGCTGTACGTTACGGTCGGCGAAGTAGTATGCCTGGCCAATGCTGAATCGGGCCTGTTCGAAGCCGTTTTCTTTAATCCAGCGGCTGGTCAGCCCCACTGATACCTGCTGTGTATCGCCTATGCGGTCACGGCCAGAGAAACGGTTGAAACGGAACAGTGAACGGTAGTCAAAATCCAGTTCGCTGGTGTCAAAGTCCGGCAAGGCATCCTGGTTTTCTTCACCTGCATAGAGTGCAAACAGGCGTGGCTCAAGCGTGTGAGTGCCGCCGTTTTTCATTGCGCGGTCAAAGAAGAGGCTGCTGTCCAGGCTCAGGATAGGCACATTGATCTCGGGGCTGCTGTCGAGCCCGCTGAGCTGGTTTTCCAGTTTGTATCGGCTCGACCACAGGCGCGCTGTTGGTGTGATGTATCCCCAGTGCTGACGTACCGGGTAACTCAAGGATGGCATCAGGTGCAGTCGTTCACCGATAATCCGGTCTGCGCCGGTCAGGTTACTGAGGTCCCGGTCAAAATTGACGTATTCAGCCTGATAACCCAGCTGCAGGCTATTCCAGTTTTGTTGTCCCTGTACCAGCAGCTGCGGCAGCCGACGGTAAGGGGACTGGTCATCATTGAGTGTCTGGTAGCTGTGGACCCGTGCCAGTGCGGTGAAGCTGTCGCCATGGTAGTAGGCTTCAGTCAGCTGGTTCAGGTGGTCCTGGCGCTTAACTTCCAGGCTGGAGTCCAGATCATCAAAGTACTCGGTGTCACTGACCCGGGCAAAATCGATTTTACCCTGCCAGCGGTTACGCAGTTGAGTTGTACTCTGTAATCCCAATAGCCAGCGGTCGCGATCAGCTTTGGCATCGCTGGGCAGGACTGCGGTACTCAGTACGCTATAGGCGTATTTGTCGAGATAACGAAACTCATTTTCCAGTAACAGGCCACGCTCAGTAATCAGGTGCGGGGTCAGGGTGTCATCGTAGTTCTCTGCCAGGTTGAAGTAATAGGGCGTGGCAATTTCTACGCCATTGTCAGAGGAGGCACTCAATGACGGATAAAGGAAGCCGGAGCGGCGGGTATCGTCAATCGGAAAGGTAAACCAGGGCACGTAAAAGACCGGTACACCTCCGAGCTCCAGTACGGCATTACGGGCTTCACCATAACCTCTGGACTTGTCCAGCATGATGTTATTCGCTTTGAGCTGCCAGCTTTCAACGCCAGGTGGGCAGAAGGTATAGCTGCTCTCTTCCAGTCGCAGTCGGCCATCCTGCAGCTTGAGTACTTTATCGGCTTCACCGCGCAGGCGTTGTTCATGGAAGACATACTGGGCGTCGGTAAACAGGGTCTGGGTGCTGTCAATATCAGCCTGGGCGGTATCTCCAACCAGCAGTAATCCCGGTTCGCGCAGGCTGACATTACCCTGCAGGGTAGCCTTGTTGGTTACCTGATCAAACTCGGCAAAGTGTGCGCTTAGTTTGCGTTGCCCCTGTTGTAGCTGCACGCCGCCTTCAAGTCGAGTAAGTCCTCCGAGGCGTGTCGTGGACTGTGCCGCTTCCAGAGTAAGGGGAGCGTCTGCACTGTTCGAGCTTTCAGTGATCGTTGGCTGGCGATAATAGCCACCACAGAGCCCTGCGCGTGGGTCAACAACCCAGTCAAGGTGTGACCAGCGGTTTACAGCCTGTACAGCTGTTGCCGTGGGCGTGGGTGTGCCAGGTGGAGACTGACGAGTGTTGTCCGGGCCATTACAGTGCCAGTTGCCTGCGTTGCCTGCATTGCCTGCAGAGCACTGCCACTGATCAGAACTGGTGACAGGCTCCGCAGCGGGAGGAAGCGAGGGTTCTGGTGTTGGCGGTAATGCTGCTGCGTTGTTAACGGCTGGTGTTGCTGTATCTGTGCGTGCTGGCGGCAGTGGAGCGTCAGTTGTGGGTGCTTGAGATACAGTGCCCTGATTGTCGGAGGTTGTTTCTGCCTGGCTCGCAGGGGGAGGTGAGTCTGCCTGCGCCTGTTGCGTCTCACCGACCTCGCAACGCCATTCGCTGTCGTGGCTCATATTACAGGTCCAGCCCATTTCCTGGCCAGGGTCTGCGGCCAGGGCTGTCGGGGATGCGGCAAGACTGGCGACGGCAAGGCCCAGCGTCAATGTGGCTCGCGGCTTGGCAGGCATTTAAATAAAGTCCTTATCTGGCTCGAAATGACCGGTTTGTAGTAAACCGCTGGCGTACCGGCACCCTGGCCGGAGTGGACACAGCTGTCGGCTCTGGCGCACAGGGCGAATACGGCTGCCTGGCGCATCAGCAGTAACTGACTGGCTGATTAATGAAGCGACGAATAATAAATCATTCGACGGATTTTGCCAGTGGCGTAAGGGCGACAACACCGGTGATTGCATCAATTCCCTTCATATCTGACCAGACCCGCTGCAGTGTCAGTGGTACACTCGGCGCACTCTGATACAAAGGGTGTTTGCCTGTGTGCTCAATAGCCCTGATTCTGTCTGACCCGATGAGGATCTGATTATTATGGATAGCCGCCTTGATCAGTTGTGTGACTGGTTGACCGACGCCTTTTCTTTGCCTGAGACTGCTGCTTTTTGCGCAGCTGATCTATCCAGTGTTTGTGGTGACGCCAGTTTTCGGCGCTACTTTCGCCTGCAGCATGATGGGCATAGCTGGATTGCTGTGGATGCGCCACCGGAAAAGGAGCGGGGAACAGCGGCGTTTGTTGATGTGGCTGCGAGGCTGGAGCGGGCGGGCATCTGTGTGCCCCATGTTCATCATGTTACCTTGCAGCATGGCTTTATGTTACTCGATGATCTGGGTGAGCAGTCTTATCGAGAGCTGATACAGCAGCCCGAAGATGCTCAGCAGCTGACTGAGTTGCTACCGCTTTTGCCTGCAATGGCCGAGCAGGTGTTTGTTGATGGTCTGCCAGTGTATAGCGAACCGGTGTTGCAGGCTGAGATGGATGAGTTCTGGCAGTGGTATCTGACCCATCATCGTCAGCAGCCTTTTACGGAGGCTGAGCAGAAGTTGTGGCAGCGGCTGTGCGATCTTGTTCTGGTTGAGCTGGGGGAGCAGCCTCAGGTGTTTGTGCACCGTGATTTTATGTCCAGTAACCTGATGCGAACCCCGCAGGGCCAGGTGGGAGTGATTGATTTTCAGGATGCTGTGATCGGTCCGCTGGCTTATGATTTTGCCTCGCTGGTATGGGATCGTTATATCAGTTGGCCCCGGCCACAGCTGGAGGCCTGGATGGAAACGGTTCGTCAGCAGGTGGCACCACAGATTGATCCGCAGCGCTGGCAGCGCTGGTGTGACTGGACCGGGCTGCAACGCAATCTGAAGATAGTGGGGCGCTTCGCTCGTCTTAATTACCGTGATGGTAAGTCTGGCTATTTACCACTGATTCCCCGCTTCGTCGAATTCATTGCGGACATACTGGCCCGTTATGACGAGCTCATTCCCTTCAGGACCATGCTGGAGGTGCGTTTATGCGAGCGATGATTCTGGCAGCAGGGCTGGGGAAGCGGATGCGGCCTCTGACATTAACGACTCCCAAACCATTACTGCCTGTCGCTGGAAAAGCGCTGATCGAATATCATATTGAGCGGCTGGTTGCGGCGGGAGTTACAGAGATTGTGATTAACCATGCCTGGCTAGGCGAACAGCTTGAGCAGGTGCTGGGTGATGGGGCACGTTATGGTGCCCGGCTGCTCTTCTCCGCAGAGGGTGAGCCACTGGAAACGGCAGGTGGTATTCATAATGCATTGCCGCTTTTGTGTGAAACAGCTGATGACTGTTTTGCGGTTATCAATGGTGATGTATTCACGAATTACGACTTTGCCCGGCTGCCAACGCAGATTGACGGTCAGGCGCATCTGGTGCTGGTAGATAATCCGGCACACAATCCAGGCGGGGATTTTGGCTTGCGCGCTGGCAAGGTCTGTTCTGCTGATCTGGCCCGGTTGACGTTCAGTGGGATCAGTGTGCTGCGAGCCTCGCTGTTCAGTGGGCTGGAGCCTGGTAGTATGGCGCTGGCACCATTGTTACGCGGGGCTATGGCCCGGCAGCAGGTTACAGGGGAGCACTTCAGCGGTTACTGGAGTGATATAGGAACACCAGAGCGGCTGGCAGAGGTTGATTACGCCGTGCAGGAGCAACAGATAGATGGCATTAGATAACCCGGTGGCACTGGGACATAAAATAGGTGAAGCGATACGTACCCATAGTACGGCGCTAATCCTCGGGGGGCTGATTGGCCTGTTCAGTGGCGGCTTTACGGGTATGCTGCTCGGTGCGGGTGTCTGTTTCCTGATCGCCCGCTGGATTCGGCGGACGGTGAAAAAATATAACCCGCAGGAAGCTTTTTTCCGGGCAACTTTCTCGGTGATGGGGAAGTTGGCGAAAGCGGACGGTCGGGTAACGGAGAGCGAAATAGAGTTTGCCCGCCAGGTGATGGCGCAGATGCGGCTGAATGAAGCCCGTCAGCGTATGGCGATTGAGTTCTTTACTCAGGGTAAAGAAGACGATTTTGATCTGGCAGCGGTACTTAAACCACTGGAGACGCTGTTTCGCCTTCAGCCTCCGCTGAAGTTTGCCTTTATCGAACTGCAGTTGCAGGCTGCGATGGCCGATGGTGAGATCTCTCCGCCGGAGGCGGCGTTGATTGCCGAGATCTGTGCTCATCTGGCTCTGAGTCAGCAAGAGGTTGAGGCGCTGATCGCCCGTATGCAGGCGCAGGATAACTTCCATCGCCATGGGGGAGCCAGTGGTGGTTTTGGTGTCGATCATGCCCAGCTGCTGAGTGATGCATACGGTGTGCTGGGGGTGACGGAAGATGCCAGCGATGCTGAGGTGAAAAAGGCTTACCGCCGGTTGATGAGTCAGCATCATCCTGACAAGCTGGTTGCTAAAGGCTTGCCGGAAGAGATGATGGAGATGGCCAAGGCTAAGGCGCAGGAGATTCAGGCGGCCTATGAGCGTGTGCGCCAGGCACGTAAGGCTGCCAGCTAGCACTCAGCTTTGAGTATTAAAAAACCGGCCATGTTTGCGCATGGCCGGTTTTTTGTACTCGGGAGGACAGCGAGTTCAGATAGGGCTGTCCATCATGTCAATATCAATGCCTCCGTCGTTAACTGGCATTCCACCTGGGCCAAACTCTTCTGTTGGCGTCGCGACGCGGCGGCGTTTGCGCTTTTTCTCTTTGTTCTGCTCTGCAGCATCCAGGATATGGGTTTGCATAAAGCCGCGCACCCGGCTAAGCACCCACTGGTTGCGTTTCTTTCGATCGCCTGGCAGTAGTGGTAACCGGCTCTGGTGATAGTTATCCAGCTCACTTCGCTGGGCCAGATTGTTACGGTTACGCGGATTGGCGGCCGCATTTTCCTGTAAAGTACTGCCGTGGTACATGTCCAGCACGGTGCTGCTCAGCTCGGGTAACAGGGTCATCAGATCTGGAGCCTGCGGGTGTTCTGGCTGACGGCTGTCCAGCAATACCAGTGACAGGTTCTTGCTGCTTTGCTCCTGGGCGCGGACAAACGCTGTTGCCCAGACTGCCCCCGTGCCGACCCCCAGAACGACCAGTTCACCCTTGTTTTGCTGCACCTGATCAAAGGCCGCGCTGGTGATCTCGGCCATTTTCTGACTGTAAGTTACGCTTGCTTCAGCTGTACTGGGTGTGTCTGTGTTGCTGGCAGGTTCTGTCACAGCAGTGTTATCAGGTTTGGTGGTGATTGAGCGTGCCGGTGGTTCCAGCCAGGGGGCGTCCGGCAGTTGCAATGACAAAGTGGCCCAGCCTTTATCCGGCAGGCCTTTGCGCAGGGTGCTGACCAGTTCTGGCCAGTCAGCGCTGGTGTGTTGATCATGCAGGATGATCACTGTGCCTGACTGCTCCCGCGTATTATGAGGAGCAGACAGGGCCAGTGTTTTTTGTTGTCCAGCTTCCAGCCAGATCAGCGCTGTGGTTGCATCCAGTGCACGGGCCAGATCAGCCTGTATCGCTGCGCTGGGGTCAGGCAGCACCCGGGTGGGTGCTGCACCCTCAGGTGCAGCGGGCATGGCTGGGGCGGCAGGCGTGCTGGCGGTGTCGCCTGCGGCAGCCTGTAACGGGGGGCTGCTCAGGGCCAGAGCCAGCAGCAGAGTCAGTATCCTTGGCTTCATGGTGTCGATTATCAGCAGCCTGAGGCAGATACGCAAGGCCCTGGTGGCAGCAACTGTTGGCTGAGGTACAATAGCGCCTCTTCGCTTGATGACCCAATGAGAACCGAAAATGGCCGATTTCAAAATTGCTCCTTCTATCCTGTCTGCTGATTTTGCCCGTCTGGGAGAAGAGGTGGAAAATGTACTGGCAGCCGGTGCTGACTATGTACATTTCGATGTGATGGACAACCATTACGTACCTAATCTGACCATCGGGCCGATGGTCTGCAAAGCGCTGCGTAATCACGGTATTGAAGCGCCGATTGATGTCCATCTGATGGTCAAGCCAGTGGATCGCCTGATTGGTGACTTCGTTGATGCTGGTGCGTCGATTATCACGTTCCACCCGGAAGGCTCTGAGCATATTGACCGTTCATTGCAGATGATCCGTGATGCCGGTTGTAAATCAGGCCTGGTATTCAACCCGGCCACACCACTTAGCCAGCTTGAATATGTGATGGATAAAGTCGATATGGTGTTGCTGATGTCGGTTAATCCGGGCTTTGGTGGGCAGAAGTTTATTCCGGGTACGCTGGATAAACTGCGTCAGGCACGCAAGCTGATTGATGAAAGCGGTTACGATATCCGCCTGGAGATCGATGGTGGTGTTACCGTGAATAACATCCGTGAAATCGCTGAAGCGGGTGCTGATACCTTTGTTGCCGGTTCCGCCATTTTCAATACGGATGACTACAAAGCCACCATTGATGCCATGCGTGCTGAGCTGGCGGCGGTTAACAGCTGATGCGCCGGTTGTTTGGCGGCCAGCTGCCGCAGGCCGTGCTGTTTGATCTGGATGGTACCCTGGTGGATAGCGTGCCGGACCTGTCTCATGCTATCGATCGGATGCTGGCCCGTATGGGGCAGGAGCCGGTAGGGGAAACTGCTGTACGACAGTGGGTCGGTAATGGTGCGCAGATGCTGGTGCGTCGAGCGCTGGCCCGGCACATGGATATCACTTTAGCGAATGTGCATCCGGTGATATTTGATCAGGCGTATCCGCTGTTTCTCAGGCTTTACGGGGAGCAGTTGGCGGCGCGTTCGGTGCTCTATCCGGGTGTGCAGCACTGTCTTGACCGGTTCAAGGCGGAAGGTGTGCCAATGGCCGTGGTGACGAATAAGCCGATGCAGTTTACCACGCCGATGCTGGAGGGCTTTGGTCTGAGCGGTTATTTCGATTGTGTGCTCGGTGGTGACTCGCTGGCACAGAAAAAACCGGATGCAGCACCATTACTGCAGGCGATGCAGGAACTTGGCAGTACACCAGACACCACGTTGATGGTGGGGGATTCGGTAAATGATCTGAAAGCAGCACGTGCTGCAGGCTGCCCGGTGGCCTGTGTGCCTTATGGCTATAACCATGGCCAGAGCATTGCCGACAGTCAGCCGGACCTCATGGTTGAACAGCTCGACCACCTGTTCTGAGTTGTTGGTATAGAGGGGCTGGCGCTTATAGGTCGCCCTGTTCCAGAACCTTGCGGGCCTGGCTGGTAACGGCCAGGACGGCAGGGTGGCGGATGCGTCGTTCCAGTGAAATGGCATAGAAGCGCTCCCGAATCGATTCAATTCGGCCCAGGGTTTTGACGTTGAACTGCTGCTCAATGGCCGGTTCCATAGCACTGGGACCGCAGAATATTCCGCTGCCCGCCTGACCAAATGTACCAAGCAGTGCATGGTCTACACACTCCACTACCACCTGCGGTCGCAGGCCTTCACTGTCACACCATTTCATCAGGCTGGCACCAATCACCGTATCGTCGGTGGGCATCAACAGCGGTGCGCCATCCAGTGACGCGGGAAAGTTCTCGGCGTACTGTTCAGCCAGGTTGGGTGCGGCAAACAGCGACAGGCTGCATTCACCCAGCAGGTGGTTATAGGCACGAACGGGAAAAGTCGAATCCACTGGTCGATCAGTGAGCACCATATCCACCTTATGAGCGGCAAGATCGGTCAACAGCGTTTCCATACTGCCTTCGCGGCACTGCAGTCGTACTGGCTCATCCAGCTCCAGAACCGGTTGCAGCAGGCGGTAGGACAGCAGTTTTGGCAATACATCGGCAATGCCCACATTAAAGGGGCGGCGCGATTCACCTGGATTGGCCAGGTGGGACTGTAGCGCCTCGCCCATGGCAAAAATCTGCTCGGCATAGTCCCGTGCCTGCTCGCCCGCCGGGGTCAGTACCAGCTGGCGGCCCTGGCGCTGGAACAATGCGGTGCCCAGGTTATCTTCCAGCAGTTTGAGCTGGCCGGAGATAGTCTGTGGGGTAATGGCCAGTGATTCGGCAGCGCGGGCGATGGTGCCTTCTTGTGCAACCACGAGAAAGTAACGTAAGTGCTTGAAATTCAAGTGATGCAACATTGCTCGAAAAATCCGATCTGTTGTTAAGTTAAATTCGAGTTTTTCTTATAAAGGCGGGCAGTATACTCGATTTCTGAGATACAGGTCTCCCCAGAACCGGTTACTGAGGCTCACAGGTAACAGGCTCTTATCACAAGCTTACTC
>Ga0193950_1000218_pt1 | contig 14462 bp, 15 predicted proteins | sample BB_1_MG_FD_144485 | JGI IMG/M metagenome (GOLD analysis project Ga0193950, IMG submission 144485) | Microbial mat bacterial communities from the Broadkill River, Lewes, Delaware, United States - BB_1_MG | ecosystem: Environmental > Aquatic > Freshwater > River > Microbial mats | place: USA...
ATGTCCAACAAGCTGGAAGCGCTGGTCAGCATGACCCGCAAGTAAGCGACTGTTCGTTATTGCAAAGGCCCGCCAGGAAACTGCCGGGCCTTTGTTATTTCCGGTGTCGTTGAAGACGTTGTTTAAGGTGCCGTTTCAGGCCGCTGGCATCATTGCGCACTGGCTCAGTTGTTTCTGCCAGGCGCGGGTGTGGCGGTTACGGGCGCTGATATAGTTTTGCCAGAGCTGCCCCTCAAGAGATAAAACCCGCTCGCGATAATCTGCTAGCAGCTCGCTGTACTGTAGCGCTTCCAGCAAAACCTCGTGCTGCTTCAGCCAGCGCTGGCCACTGCGATGAGTCAGTGCCATATAGGGCTGTACTCGCGCCACGTAATATCGGCTGAACACATTGTGCAGGATTTTTGCTTTGGGTGTTGGCCGTGCCTGGGGGCACAGCGGGTGCTGGCTGAGTCGTGTCTCCAGGCCGGTTGCAGCGCGGGACAGGGTTTCGGTTACCAGTCTGATGCTGCTGAGCCAGTGGGCCCCGAACTGGTTACGGTGCAGTACTTCGTAGTCATCTTCCAGCTGTTCAACAAATGGGGGTGGCTGCCAGAGGGCGGTTTGCTGACTTAGCCGGACCAGCTGCTCAAAATGCTGCAAACTGATCAGTGATGCTGCCGGACTATCGCTATCGTCGGGTGCGAGCGGGGGAGCGCCCAGGGCAAAGTTGGCTTCAATTTCCGCTGAATTATAGATTGCATTCCATAACACGCGAGGCAGGTTCTTCTGCTTGGCCCGGTAGATCTCATCGACCTGTTTTGAAAGCGCGCTGTCGGCCTGTATCTGAGGCAGGGTACGGCATTGCCTGATCAGGCTGTAAAAGCGAATTTCGTAGATCAGCTGCTGCGAAACCGGCATCACTCTGCCGAGCGAGCTGTTGCGCTGGGCGATCAGTGGCAGCAGGTTACAGGTACCCAGATTGAGTGTATCGAGCATCCCTTCACGGATGTCCTGCAAGGCAACCAGCCGCTCCCGGCGTGGCGGATAGGCGACGATGGGTGGTAGCGGGTCCAGATTGCTGTTGATCTGGGTGTCCGTGGCGTTGCCCAGCCGGTAAAGGTAATCCTCCAGCAGGGCCTGGCCTTCAGGTTTGCTGCAGCCCGTCAGCAGGCTGATCAGCAGTAGCAGGCTGGCTACATAGTAGCGGGGTTGTTCTGGCATAAATGGCGTCTGGCTATGATCCGTAACCGGTATAGCAGCAGTATAGCGCCGATTGTCAGGCCGATAACCAGCGCTACCCAGAATCCCGCAGCACCCATCATCGGTACCAGCAGATCTGTGCGTCCGAGTAGTAGTCCCATCGACAGTCCGACAACCCAGTAGGCGATAAATACCAGTACCAGCGGTATAAAGGTGTCCTTATAGCCACGTAGTGCGCCAGCACAGCCAACCTGAATGGCATCCGAAAACTGGAACAGGGCTGCAATCATAACCAGGCTGGCGGCGGACTGGATCAGAAGGGGGTCTGTAGTATACCAACTGGTTATAAACTCAGGGATTGTCAGCATGAAAGATGATGAGATGGATGCGCAAGCCAGGGTGATAGCGATACCGGTGAAGGCTGCGAAGCGTGCCCCTTCACCATCACCTGCCCCCTGCAGCTGACCGACACGGATGGTGATCGCCATGGCGATACTTAGCGGGATCATAAAGGTCAGGCCAGTAAAGCTCAGGGTGATCTGATGTGCGGCAATCACCTGCTCGCCCTGGTCGGCCAGTAGCAGGGCGATGATGGAGAACATGCTCGCCTCAATCAGCAGTGCCACGCCTATTGGCAGGCCCAGCTTCAGAAAGCCGATCAGAGGCTGAAGCTGGGGTGGGTGGAAGCGGCTCAGCAGTTGCAGCTCACGGAATGTCACACTGAGCCGGAGATAGCACAATCCGGCCAGTAGCATCAACCACATCACCAGGGCGGTAGCCCAGCCGCACCCTTCAGCACCCATCGCGGGCAGGCCAAGCTTGCCGTAGATAAAGATATAGTTGAGCGGGATGTTACAGAGCAGCCCGAGCAGGGCAATTTTCATTACGGGGCGGGTTTTACCAAAGCCCTCACTATAGCTACGTACCACCTGATAGAGCATAAATGCAGGGAAGCCCCAGCTGATCGCTTTGAGGTAGGCAAAGGTTTTGGCTGCCAGTTCGGGCTCCACGCCCATATGCAGCAGGATAGGGTTGCTATTGAGTAGTATCAGAGTACTGATGACCGCCAGCAGTGCAGCAACAGAAAGGCCTTTATGCAGGGTGCGGCCGGTTGAGTGGCAGCGGTTACTGCCAACCTGGTTGGCCACCAGTGGTGTCGTTGCCATAAGTACGCCGGTACAGGCCAGATACAGGGGGAGCCAGATGCTGCCTCCCAGTGCAACGGCTGCCAGGTCCTGAGCGCTGGCGCGCCCCGCCATGACCGTATCGACAAAACCCATGGCCGTCTGGGCCAGCTGGGCCACCATAATCGGGCCGCCGAGCTGCAGCAGGGTTTTGATTTCATTGTAACGTTGGCGAGTAAACACGGGCGGTACTTCTTTGGTTGGCGTAGTTCAGAGGCGGGCGAACCCGGCGACCGGCAAGCATACAAGGGCAGTGGCAGGGCGCGCAATGGATATACCGGGTTATTCAGGCCTGCGCTCAGGGGAGGAGGTAAAGCAGGGCTTAAAACGTCTGCTTCATCTGTTCACGAATCTCTTTGGCTTCCCGTTCGAGCTGGTCGAGCTGTTGAGTATCTGCCGGGCTGAGGCCTTTCTCACGGCGACCGAACTTTATCTGGCGCAGGGCCTTGTCGATATTACCTACCAGCATGAAATAGTCAGTGCGTGCTTTATGGACCCCGTGTTTATCGCCTGCCAGCCCGTACAGTTCTGCCAGCTGATAGTGCAGGTGGACATCAGTGGGGCGCTTGAGCGCCAGTTTACGGTACAGCTTAAGCGAGGCTTTGATCTGGTTGCTCTGGTGCAGAGCTTCGGCCAGCCGTTGTTGCAAAGGGTAGCTGTTGGGGTAGAGGGCAAGTTGGGTTTTGAGTGTATTTATCGCTTTGCCTGGTTGTTGGGCGTCCATCTGTTGTTCGGCACGGCTCTGCTGCACCAGCCAGTGTTGCTTCAGCTTGGCGCTCAGCTGCTGCCATGCCTGATCAGCCTGGTCCTGCTGACCTGCTTTTACATGTGCGATATAGCGAGCGTAGCCAAGTATACGGTGCTGCTTGCCACTGGCTGCCTGTTGCTGACTGGCCAGTGTCTGTGCCAGCCGTCCGGGGTTGCTATCGTAGCTTGCAGTCAGGCGGGCTTTTACCAGTCCGAATAACAGCGGGTCTTTAAAGGGGGTGCTGTCATTGCCCGCTAGCTGTGCGGCGCGGCCCTGGGAGTCGGCGATTCGGTTTTTCGAAAGTGGGTGGGTGGAGAGAAACTCTGGCGGGCGGCTGGCGTAGCGGTAGTTATCCAGCAGGCGGCCAAACATTTTTGGCATTGCGTGGGGGTTATAACCGCTGTTGACCAGAGTCTGCATGCCTATGCGGTCGGCTTCCCGCTCGTTACGGCGGCTGAAGGCGAGCTGGGCGCTGCTGCTGGCCGCCATAGTGGAGGTAATGGTGGCGGTGGCGGCATCGCCGCTGACGCTGGACAGTAAAATCCCCGCCAGCATACCGGCCAGCATCAGCGGTTTGCTCTGGCGTTGCTGTTCCATCTGTGCGGCAAAGTGACGCTGGCTAAGGTGGGCCAGTTCATGGGCTACAACTGAAGCCAGCTCGCCTTCATTGTGGGCTGATAACAACAGGCCGCCATTGAGGCCAACAATGCCGCCGGGCACGGCAAAAGCATTAAATTGCGGGTTGTCCAGCGTAATAATTTCGAGCCGGGTATCATCAAGCTGGCTATGCCCGGCCAGCTGCCATACCAGCTGTTCAAGGTACCAGCTGCTGGCCGGGTCACGCATCAAGGGTGCCTGGCGGCGCAGACTGCGGGCAAAATTTCGGCCCAGCTGATATTCGCTGTTGAGGGTCATTCCGCCGTAGCTACCCTGGTTCAGATCAGGGAGGTCAGCCCGAGCAGGTGCCTGTGAAATCAGGGCTAAGAAAATCATAAAAATCAAAGTGGTGGCTGGTCGCATAAGATCGCTTCGCTGGTCGCTGGCCTGCATGAATTGGTATATAGTGCTGGACTTATCTTGCCTGGACGCCTGGCAGCCAGTGCCTTCACTACAGGTCACAGTATGAAGAGTTATTCGATAGATCAAGTATTAGATACCAGTGGTTTAAGTTGCCCATTACCGCTGTTGAAAGCCAAACAGGCGCTGAACAAGCTGGAAAAAGGGCAGTTTTTGCAGGTGGTCGCCACAGATGCCGGTTCGGTTCGGGATTTCAAGGCCTATACCGACCAGGCCGCTCACACTCTGTTGGAAAGCAGGGAAGAGGGCGATCGTTATATCTACGTGATTCAGCGTGGCTGAAGCCCTGGGAGCAAGCTGAATGAGAGAGATCTTCCGCAAATGGATTGAGCGCTACTTCTCGGATGAAGAAGCGCTGGTGCTGTTTCTGCTACTGGCTGGTGCCCTGGCGATTATTCTGACCATGGGGCAGACGCTGACGCCTGTGTTTGCCGGGATTATTCTGGCATTTCTGATGCAGGGAGCGGTGGATTGGCTGGAGCAGCGTAAGGTGCCGCACATGGCGTCTGTGGTTGTGGTGTTTATGGCGTTTGTCAGCGTGTTATCGGCATTTTTGCTGATTGTGATGCCCCAGGTGTGGCACCAGCTGGTGAATCTGTTCAACGAGCTGCCGGGTATGGCGGCCAAATTGCAGGCGACGTTGCTGCTGTTGCCCGAGCAGTACCCTGGTCTGGTCACTGAAGCACAGGTCACGGATATTACTGATGCAGCCACCCGAGAGCTGTCCAAAGCCGGGCAGTGGGTACTTACCTTCTCGGTAAACTCGATTGCCGGGCTGGTAACGTTGATGATCTATCTGGTGCTGGTGCCGATTCTGGTGTTCTTCTTCCTCAAGGATGGCCGCAGTCTGACCAGCTGGTGGACCAAGTTCCTGCCTGAGCGTCGTGAAATGATGAACCAGGTCTGGAGAGAGATGGATGACCAGATCGCCAATTATATCCGGGGCAAGGTGATTGAGATCGTTATTGTGGGTGTTGTCAGCTATCTGTGTTTTGCCTTCTTTGGCCTGAATTACGCGGAGCTGTTGGCTATTATGGTGGGCTTGTCGGTACTGGTGCCTTATATAGGTGCTGCACTGGTAACACTGCCGGTAGCACTGATTGCCTTTATTCAATGGGGCGGCACTAACGAGTTTATGTATCTGATGATTGCTTATGGCGTGATTCAGGCGCTCGATGGCAATGTGCTGGTGCCGTTGCTGTTCTCCGAGGCGGTGAACCTGCACCCGGTTGCCATCATCATTGCGGTATTGCTGTTTGGCGGACTCTGGGGCTTCTGGGGGGTGTTCTTTGCAATTCCTCTGGCGACGTTGATCAAGGCAATACTCAGCGCCTGGCCAAGGGCCCACCTGAAGGCAGCGGATACGTCGAGTGAATTAGCTGGTTAAAACTTAACCAGTTGATTTTTCAAGGAAATAATTTAATAAAATTGTTGACGGCAGCGGGGCGGAACCCTAATATACGCCTCGTTGTTACGGCAACGGCCACAGCGTCCCATTCGTCTAGTGGTCCAGGACACCGCCCTTTCACGGCGGTAACAGGGGTTCGAACCCCCTATGGGACGCCATTTATTCAGCTGGTTTTATCACAGCTGCAGAGATTAAGCGGAAATAGCTCAGTTGGTAGAGCACGACCTTGCCAAGGTCGGGGTCGCGAGTTCGAATCTCGTTTTCCGCTCCAGATTATCCAGTTTTAAACTGGAGCATGAACCAGCCATGGGCTGGTTTTTTTGCGTCTGCGTTCTGTCCCGGTCAAGCGTAGCGGGGTTGAGCGAGTGTGGCTGTGTCAGTCGGGCTGGGTTGGTACAGGGCTCAGAACAGGTTGGTTGTTCCTTAACCAATTGATTTTTCTGGGAAAAGTTTAAAAATCCTGTTGACTCGCAGACAGCTGTTCAATAATATACGCCTCGTTGTTACGGCAACGGCCACAGTGTCCCATTCGTCTAGTGGTCCAGGACACCGCCCTTTCACGGCGGTAACAGGGGTTCGAACCCCCTATGGGACGCCATTTTTCTTCAGCCGGTTTTGTTGGTGGCTGCAGAGAAAAGCGGAAATAGCTCAGTTGGTAGAGCACGACCTTGCCAAGGTCGGGGTCGCGAGTTCGAATCTCGTTTTCCGCTCCAACTTCCTGACTGGACATCAGGAAGGGCCAGATAATGTAACAGCATACAGCGTCCCATTCGTCTAGTGGTCCAGGACACCGCCCTTTCACGGCGGTAACAGGGGTTCGAACCCCCTATGGGACGCCATTCTTCTTCAGCCGGTTTTGTCGGTGGCTGCAGAGAAAAGCGGAAATAGCTCAGTTGGTAGAGCACGACCTTGCCAAGGTCGGGGTCGCGAGTTCGAATCTCGTTTTCCGCTCCAGCTTCCTGGCTGAATACCAGGCAGCGATGAAATAACGACAATACAGTGTCCCATTCGTCTAGTGGTCCAGGACACCGCCCTTTCACGGCGGTAACAGGGGTTCGAACCCCCTATGGGACGCCACTTCTTCAGCCAGTTTTTTGATGGCTGTAGAGATCAGCGGAAATAGCTCAGTTGGTAGAGCACGACCTTGCCAAGGTCGGGGTCGCGAGTTCGAATCTCGTTTTCCGCTCCAATCTTCTTCCCTGTGAAGAACAAAGAGAACCAGCCAGCGTGCTGGTTTTTTTATGCCTGTCTGCTGGCTTGCAAACGTCCGTTTACCCCCGAAGCAAAATAATCCCTGCAAAAATGCTAGACTGATCTGCCTTCGGCAGCCGCATTGGTGTCTGTTCGATCGCCTCCGTTATAAACAGAAAAGGTTGCCATGAAAGTCCCAAAACGCCTTCAGCCACTGGTTGATGATGGTCTGATTGATGAAGTACTCAGCCGGTTGATGAGTGGCAAAGAGGCTGATATCTACATTGTGCGCTGTAGTGGCGATGTGCGTTGTGCCAAAGTGTACAAAGATGCCGCCAAGCGCAGTTTTAAAAAAGCAGCCCAGTATCAGGAAGGCCGCAAAGTACGTAGTGGCCGCCGGGCGCGAGCGATGGAGAAGCGCTCCAGCTATGGCCGCCAGCAACAGGAAGAGATCTGGCAGAATGCCGAGGTCGATGCGCTGTCCCGCGTAGCCAGTGCCGGGGTACGGGTGCCAGAAGTCTACGGCTGTATCGATGGCGTGCTGTTGATGGAGCTGGTGACGGATGATGCCGGTGATGTTGCGCCACGGCTGGATGATGTGGTGATGTCTGCCGAGCAGGCGCTGGAAGATCACGCTGTGATGATGCACTACGTACGGTTGATGCTATGTGCCGGGCTGGTGCATGGGGACTTGTCCGAGTTCAATGTGCTGGTAGATGCCTATGGCCCGGTGATCATCGACCTGCCTCAGGCAGTAGATGCAGCGGCCAATAACAACGCCGAAGCGATGCTGGCCCGTGATATCAACAATATGACCCGCTACTACGCTGAATTTGCACCGGTGCTGCTGAATACCCGTTATGCCGAAGAGATGTGGGCGTTGTATGAAGAGGGGGAGCTTAAGCCGGAAACTGAGCTGACCGGCCTGTTCGAAGACCCGGCCAACGGCGCGGATGTCGACGCGGTGATGGAAGAGATCAAAGCGGTAATGAAAGAGGAGCGCGAGCGCCAGGAACGGCTGCAGGAAGCTGAAGCGTAGTCCGCTGCTATTATCAGATTCAGGCCCCTGTAGCACCGCGCTCCGCGCGGGTCGAATTTCGTATTGAGTCCCAGTGTTTTGAGATCACTGCCCGGCAGGGCCATTCCTGCGCGTCAACATCACACTGCCGTTCGGGCTAAACTCTCTGTCCCGGAAGGTCTTCAATGTGCTATCAGTTACAGTATGTGCCACCAGGTTCACAGTCCTGTGCTCCTCTTATGAATTGCCAGAGCCGGTCCTGGATATGAGGGTAAAAACCTATGCTCAGTCTGCTATATGCCCTGATCTTATTGCTGCCATTTTCGGTGGAAGCAAGTTCGTATGTAGAGACGGAGCGCTATGCGACCAAAGATATTGAAGGGTTTCATGTATATATCAGCCCGGAAGCCGGGCAGCATGCCGAGAAAATCGGCGTACTGCTTGGTGAAATGGGTAAGCAATTACGTTATGTAAAAACGGTACTGTCACCGCAAGCGCTGAGCTCCCTGATGGGAGTGCCTTTCTGGGTTGAATGGCGTGATAGCAGATTTCCTGGCGCTGTGTTTCATCCGTCGTCTAAGTGGCTGTTAAAAAATGGTTACAACCCGGACAAAGCGGGTGGTATTCAGATATCCAGTGTGAACCGTTTCATTGAGTCATCCAGGCGCAATGTCACCGTCGTGCTGCTGCATGAGCTTTCCCATGCTTATCATTACAGCGTGCTGGGCATCAGGAATATGGCGGTGACCAATGCATATGAAAATGCCCGCCGTTCCGGGTTGTACGCATCTGTCCCTTACTACAAAGGATTTAACGTTAAAGCGTATGCACTGAAAAATAAGCGTGAGTATTTTGCCGAAGTGTCCGAGGCCTACTTTGGCCGGAATGATTACTTCCCATTCAGCCGACAAGAGCTGAAAGCCTATGACCCGGTAGGCTATAAGCTGATGACCCAGGTTTGGTGACCGGGATTAGTTGACCGCTACACCAGGTGAGTACGCTGGGCGAAGGTCTGCAGACTTGTGGAGGCCGCCAGGCTTGAACCCCTGTCAAGGCGGGGGGCGGGTCGGTTACAATGGCGCGGTTTACTTCCCCTGACTGGATACCCGCACCATGAATGATGAGATCAACTACCAGAATAACCCGTTACACGGTGTTAGTTTAAAGAACCTGTTGATCGAAATGGTAGATCACTATGGATTTGAAATACTGTTTGCGTACCTTAATATCAACTGTTTCAAAACCAATCCGAGTATCGAGTCCAGCGTCAAGTTCCTGAAGAAAACGGACTGGGCGCGGGAGAAGGTTGAGTCGTTTTACCTGTATGAATATAAAAACCTGCCACGCGCTTCGGCCAGCCAGTTTGCACTGCCGCCGCGAACCCGCCTTATTCCTGAAGGGCAGGTGCCAGGTGAACCGGCAAAACTGAGCCTGGAAGATGCTGCACGCCTGCGTGAAAAGCGGGAGAAAAAGGCAGCCATGCGAGGCAAGGGAGCTGGACAGCGCACAAGCCGTAGCAATGGGCCTGGTGCAAAGCGTAGTACTGGCAGCACAGGTAAAGGCAATGTTCGCAAAGAAAACCGGGCAGCCCCAGCCAGCGCGTCAGAATCTGGCGTTATTGACCCCTGGGCGCATGCAAGAAAGTAACTTCAGGCCCTGCGAGTGTAAGGTACAGATGCTCAGGGCCTTAGATAATCACATGGATGGAGTGATTGACCATGATACAACCCGCGCAACCGGATCAGGCAGCGGAGATCTGCGCAGTAATTCGTCGCTCAATTACCGAGCTCTGCGTTGAGGACCACGGCAACAACCCGGATAAACTAGCCCGCTGGCTGGAAAATAAAACGGTAGAAAATTGCGAACAATGGCTTTTCAACCGCCATTCTCAGGCGTTTGTTGCGCTTGAGAATGATCAGCTGGTGGGGATTATCCACCTTGATCATGAGGGCTTTGTGCATCTGTGCTACGTCCTGGCCAGTGTGATGGGGCTGGGGGTCGGCAAGCAGTTACTACAGACAGCCGAAGCCCATGCCCGGCAGTGGGGGCTGGAAGAGATCACGCTGGAGAGTACAGCCACGGCCTGGGGGTTTTATAAATCACAAGGCTACCAGCTGATGCAGGTGCCAGTGTCGGCTGATGGCATGCTGTTTTACCCTATGCGTAAACCCCTGTAGCTAGCCGGGCTGATAAAACCTTGCGTTTATAACGTCAGCGAAAACACCCAGGGGGCCAGTGTCAGCATTGCCACATATACCAGCCCCACGGTAATCAGGTTCAGCCACAACCCAGCTTTCATCATGTCGGCTATATGCATGCCGTCATACGAAAACACAATGGCATTCGGTGGCGTAGCCACAGGCATCATAAAGGCCATCGAGGCTGCCAGTGCAGCAGGGATCGCCAGCACCATGGGGCTTTGCCCCAGGCCCACCGCAACCGCCCCCAGAATGGGCAGGAACGTGGCGGTGGTGGCTGTGTTCGAAGTGATTTCGGTCAGAAAGATAATAGCGATGATAGTCACCAGAATAATCAGTGTGATATCAACCGCGCCCAGCCCACCTACCATCTGACCGATCGCTGCTGCAAGCCCGGTGGATTTGAACGCCCCGGCCAGTGCCAGGCCGCCACCAAAGAGCAGTAAAACTCCCCAGGGTACCTGTTTTGCAGCATCCCATTCGACCGTGAAATGCCCTCGCTCAATGGAGGCGGGCAGCACAAACAGCAGGGTGGCAGAAAACAGAGCAATAGATGTATCGGAGATTGGTAACCCGGTACTGGAGACGATCAGTGCCCGAGAAATCCACAAAAAGGCAGTCAGCAGAAAGATAACCAGTACGATTCTCTCACCCCTGCTCATCTCGCCCAGCGCCGCCAGTTCCTGATCAATCAGCTTCCCGGCTCCCGACAGGTCCACCCCTTTGACCGGGAATATCACCTTACACAACAGTAACCAGCTAAGTGGCAGCATAATCACAACCAGCGGCAACCCCATCAGCATCCATGTGCCAAAACTGATGGTGATGTTGTAACTATCGCTCAGAAAGCTGGCCAGCAGCGTGTTGGGCGGTGTACCGATCAGCGTGGCCACGCCGCCAATCGAGGCGCTATAAGCGACCCCCAGTAACAACGCCACGCCAAACCGACGTGCTATCTCCTGATCATCAATATGGCTGGCGATAAACTCGACCATTGAGATTGCAACAGCAAACATCATCACGGTGGTGGCGGTATTGGAAATCCACATCGACAGAAATGCTGTAGCCAGCATAAAACCGGCAATAATACCCTCAGGCCCACTGCCGACAGTTTTGACAATTTTCAGCGCAATCCGCCGGTGCAGCCCCCAGCGTTGCATCGCAGCGGCAATCAGAAAACCACCCAGAAACAGAAAAATCAGCGGATGGCCGTAACTGGCCGCGACCGCCTTCTGCCCGGAGATCTCCAGCAGAGGCATCATTGTAATTGGTAGCAGGGCCGTTACAGGCACCGGCGCGGCTTCTGTCATCCACCAGATCACCATCCAGCAGGTGAGCGCAACCAGCCGCCATGCTTCTGGTGTCAGCGCCTGTGGTGGGGGCAGCAACAGCACGAGGGCCATTGCAACAGGTCCCAGCCCCAGTGCAATAAGACGTTGACGGGTAATCGGGGAAGCGGGAGTGTCGCCACCCGTCGGTGTGTTGCGATCGTCTGAGTTTGACATGGCAATAAATACCTTTGCTGAAATAACCTGTGGTCGCACTGACAGGTCGGCAACTGTTTGTTTACATAGAGCATAGATGAGCAAGGAAGGCCCGTGGCCATCAAAATCAGGGAACAAGGAGCACATAGCTGGCAGGGTAAAGCAGATTTCTTCTATAGTAGGTACTTCTTTATACCGACCGATAATCCGCTCTGGAGAACGACTGAATGGGTGAATATCAGGAATACCTGGATATCTATGTACTGCCCTGGGCAATTAATATCACGATGGCGCTGGCGGTGTTTATCGTAGGCCGCTTTATTGCGCGGCAGCTGGTCCGGCTGATCACAAAGGGCCTGTCGCATTCCAAAATGGATCAGATCCTGATCGACTTTATTACCTCCATTATCGGCGTTGTTTTCCTGCTGCTGGTGGTGGTTGCGTCACTGGACCAGCTAGGTGTTAATACTACCTCGCTGATCGCACTGCTCGGTGCGGCCGGTATCGCGGTAGGCCTGGCGCTCAAGGACTCGCTGCAGAACTTTGCTGCCGGTGTCATGCTGGTGATCTTCCGCCCCTTCAAAGATGGCGATTATGTACAGATTGCCGGTACTGAAGGGATTGTTGAGACCATCTCTATCTTTACCACCGTACTGCGCTCAGTGGATAACAAGGAGCTGATTGTTCCCAATGGCGAGATCTACCATGGGGTGATCGTTAACTACTCCAAACGCCCAACCCGCCGGGTTGATATGGTGTTTGGCATTGGCTACGGCGATGATCTGCTCAAAGCCAAGCGTATTCTGACCGAGATACTGGAGCAGGATGAGCGGGTGCTCAAATCACCGGAAACCACCATTGCGGTGGGTGAGCTGGCTGATAACAGTGTTAACTTTGTTGTTCGCCCCTGGGTGCGCAGCGAAGACTACTGGCCGGTGCTCTGGGAAACCACGGAAAAAGTAAAACTGCGGTTCGATGCAGAGCAGATCAGCATTCCATACCCCCAGATGGATGTGCACCTGCAGCGCGATTCTGCAGAGTAATACCCGGCAATACAGGGAAGGGGCTGGAGGCCTCTTTCCTGTGAAGCTGCTGCCAGTGAGGAGGGTATATGCCTCGACAGACAGGTGACCGGAACACGAATCAATGAAAACCGTCTTTGAGCTGACAGCGGGCAGCGCGATATTCCTGCCCCAGGGGCTGAGCCTGCATTCCGATTTTGTCAAAGAAACCGAGGCGCTAACGGCTTATCTGGTGTTTTTCGATGATGATGTAATCATCGATTACCTGAGCAGGGTACAAAAAACAGCAATACCTGAACCTGCCGAGCCTGGCCATTATCTGCTGACGCAGGGGGCGGTATTCAGCCCGTTCTTTGGCTCCATCTGTACGGAGATAACAGCCCCCGGATACCTGAAAGTAAAATTGCAGGAGCTGCTCCACCTGATCGCCTGGAGCGGGGAGCCTGAGGCCTTTCATGGGTTGCTTCACACCAGGAAAAGAGTACCCGCAAAACAGAACCTGAGGCGTCTGCTGGATACGGTGGATCTGTTACAGCTGAGCGTGGGTGACCTTGCGCATCTGTCGGGGCGCAGCATCTCAAGCTTCAATCGTGATTTTAAAGTGCTGTACCACACCACCCCGAAAAAGTGGTTACACGAGCGCAAACTGTCCAGTGCCCGGCGGATGCTGGAGGCGGCGGAACTCTCTGTTACCGAAGTAGCGTTGGCGACAGGCTATGAAAATGTGTCCAGCTTTACCAGCGCCTTCAAGGCTCGCTATGGATTGACCCCCAGTAAAATAAAAACGGACTGATGATCGAAAATCGTTAGTTTTGACGTTTTGTCCGAAGTTCTGTCTTCCTGACCTGTTTATTGTGACCTGAACAATCAGATAATCAGGAGAGAACCATGAGTGTACGAGTGACCCTGAACTGCCCGGTCAAGCCTGGCCAGTTTCCCGCGATGTTGCCGTTTCTTGAAGAAAACCTGCCCAATGTACGCGGCTTCAAAGGGAACCTGAACGTGAGCGTTCTGTTCGATAACGTAGCCAATGAGCTGCTGCTGGACGAGGCATGGCTGAGTGTTGAAAGCCACCAGGCATATCTGGGGTTTATCAGCAGCAATGGCATACTGGAACAGCTGAGCCACTTCCTGAGTGAACCACCGCAGATCAAGTATTTTACACTGATCGACGTTTGATCAGCTTTCTTCGACAAGCTCAGGACGGGCGGGTATTAAGCATCCCGTTCGCCCTGAACGCAATGTACGCGTAGTCGAAGGGTGTCACCCTCAGGATCACGATGCCCTCTACTACGTGCCTGCGGCCTTCAACAATAATGTCCTTTTACACTGCTAGCCCTCCGCCAGGCCTAGTGGCAAGGTATTATCCTGCAGCCAGAGCGATTCCAGCCGGGAGAACCAGGGTTGCTGTACGGGGTCCGCTATCGTTTGCGCGACACCAGCCAGAACAGGCGGTGATACTGCCCGGATGGGCAGCAGCTACTAAACACCAGGCTGCACTTCGGAATCAGGTGCTCAATAATATTTGGATAGTGCTTGCTAGAGTGGAGCTGATACCGGATTACTCCATCTGGCGTTGTCTTGGTAGTGCTTTTCTGAGGCCCTCTAATACCCGGCTCCAGCCAATCCGCTTACGCCATAGCTCCCCATTCACCACCATGTTGTAGCAATCAATGCGGTCACAACGTAACAGCTCGATTCGGTAGGTAACTGCAGTGCCAGAGTCATAGTCGGTAATCTCTATAACCCTGCGTAACTCAGGAAGTGGTGGGGGCGTGACCTGTTGAGTTACTGAGGGCGAACTCAGCTCATCATTTAGTCGTTTTTCTGCCTGCCGGGTAATATTTTGCTGGTACTTCCGTGTGCGTCTGTACATAATTTCCCTCCTTAGCTTGTAAGGTAGGGAAGCTTGCAAGGTAAGGCAACCTTGCATGGTCGGAATATTAAGCTGTT
>Ga0193950_1000222_pt1 | contig 14141 bp, 14 predicted proteins | sample BB_1_MG_FD_144485 | JGI IMG/M metagenome (GOLD analysis project Ga0193950, IMG submission 144485) | Microbial mat bacterial communities from the Broadkill River, Lewes, Delaware, United States - BB_1_MG | ecosystem: Environmental > Aquatic > Freshwater > River > Microbial mats | place: USA...
GATTAATAGATTTGATAGAGAGCGAAAAGTGCTTGTAACAGGAGGACTTTTTGGAGACAGTTTAAATAATGTTGTAGCTTCTATAGATAAAGAGATAACATCACTTTTACCAAAAGGGTATAACTACAGATATACAGGAGATGTAGAAAATATGGCGGATACAAATACTGCATTTGCTGGGGCTGTCTTGTTGGCTGTTATTCTTATTTATCTTATTTTAGCTGCATTGTATGAGTCATTGATTCAACCATTTATTATTATGATCTCTATGCCTTTATCATTTACAGGAGTAATTGTAGCTCTTTATCTTACAGGTAATAGTTTTAGTTTGTTTGTAATGATTGGTATAATATTACTTTTAGGTATGGTTGGGAAAAATGCGATTTTAGTAGTTGATTTTGCAAATAAAGCTATACAAGATGGAAAAAGTGTAGATGAAGCATTGTTAGAAGCTGGTGAAAAAAGATTAAGACCAATTTTGATGACAACATTTGCAATGATTGGAGCAATGATTCCTCTAGCTTTTGGTACTGGTGCAGGAAGTGAATCAAATGCACCTATGGCGTTGGCTATTATTGGAGGGCTTATAAGTTCAACTGTATTGACACTTCTTGTTGTTCCAGCAATTTATAAGTTTATGTACCCATTAGATAGATTATTGAGAAAATTGTATGAGAGAGGAAAAGTTGAGTGATAAATAAAAAATATGAGTTTGTATTATTTGCATTTTTGATGGCATTATTTATGTCTGGGTTTATGAGTTTAATTGTGACATTTATCAATGTAGGATTTATAGATGGAATTTTTAAAATGTGGATAGAAGCTTATTGGAAAGCTTTTTTAGTAGCATTTCCTACAATTTTTTTAGTTGTTCCTAGAGTAAGAAAGATTGTAAGTTATTTGATTAAATAGAGTTTATGAACCTTTTGAAGTATCATATAGGTCTTATATTGAAAAAAAAATATTTTCTTTTTGAGATATGAATAATATTTAGCGAAAAAACTATATAATTTCTATATTTTATAGTTCAAAGGTTATAGGTGAAAGTATTAGCTTTTCTTATTCTCATAGTCAATGTTATTTTTGCTAACTCATTAAATGAATTATTAAAAGAGTACAAAGACAACTCAGCTAATTCTTTAAAAACAGTGGATGAAAAAATAGGCAATGTTATCGTTTATTCACAAAAAGAACTCCGCTTAATGCAACACAATAAGTTAAGTGATGTATTAAAAGAGTTACCTCTTTTAAATCTTAATAAAAATCGCTATGGTATTTCAACTCCTTCTTTAGCAACCACAAAAGCAACATTAAGTGGATTTTTTAGGTTGTATATTAATGATCAAGAGGTAAGTTCTATCCATACTCAATCATTTGCAACATCTTGGGGTGAAATGCCTTTAGACTTTGTTGATTATATTGAAGTATATTATGGGGATAGCTCTTTTTCTCTTGGGAGTGAAACAGGCATATATTTTATAAGAGTATATACAAAATCTGCAAATAAAGAAAACTCTACAGAACTAAAAACAATATTTTCAAATAATAATTCATTGAGTCAAAGTCTAACCCATTCTGATGTTTTTACGAATGATTGGTCTTATCTACTTTTTCTAAATCAAAGTACAACAAAAGATGACAATAGCTATAAAAATCAAAAGCTAAAAAACGATATGAAAAGTAGATATTTTTATATAGATTTGACTAATGATACCACAAAAATAAATCTTTCTTATGTCGATATACAAAAAGATAATTATATGGGACTTTCAAAAGATGTTGTTCCTCAACAAGGGGAAATAAAAACACAAGATTATTTTATAAATTTTAGTAAATATTTATTAGAAGACAAATCCCTTAAAATCGGTGCATCTTATACTATTAATACAAGAGAACATGAAGAAGAAGATGATGAACTTCTTCCTATACCTGCTGCAAATGGAAATACACTTCAAGAATATCAAGAAAATCTCAAATTTACAAAAACAACTGGATATATCTCTAAAAAGTTAAATTTGGGAAGTAATAAACTTTTGACATCATTTCATATAAAAAATAAAACATACAAGATCAAAAATAGTAAAATAGTAACTTCACGAAATACAAAAAAAGAGACGACATATTCTTTTACATTAGAAGATGAATTAAAAATAAATAATGATTTTATGCTCATTGGTAATTTAAAATATGATAAATACAAGAGAGACGATTATTTAGAAGATGAAAATGAAGAGATGTATAGAATAGGCTTTATCTATACACCGTTTAGTAATTTTGGTATAAAATCATTTTACACCAAAACATATCTGCCACCAACTTTTTATAATGTAGATTTTGTATCAAAAACTAATAAAAACATACAAACGCAACAATATAAGTTTTTTGTTACTGAGGCTGTTTTCACAACTGAGAAATCAAAACTTGGAATAACTTATCACAATGTAAAAATTGATGATTTTATTTATTATTTGAACAATCCGTTTGTTCCGGGTTTTATAAATATTGATCATCAAATCCAAACTGAAGGATTGATGTTTAATTATAAATATAATATATCCGAGCAAAATGATGTCACAATTAATTATTATATGACAAAAACTAGTGAAACATCAAATAATACTGAAGATGGTGGGTATATTAAATTTATGGGAAGATATTCTTCATTTGAATATTTTGCTTCTATTATTTATAAAGAGGGATATAGTTTTAAACCAACTAATGGTACAAATCATGTTGTAGTTGATGATAGTTTCGATTTAAACTTAGGAGCAACATATTACTATACAAAAGATTTGAGCTTTAGTCTCAAAGGTGAAAATCTCTTAAAAGAGTCTACCGAATCATTATTTTTTGATGCGGAAACAAATAAAAACTTTTCTTTAAATGATTTTGGTAGAACGCTTTCATTGTCTGTGAAATGGGTATTTTAATGAGAAATTTAATTTTACTTATTGTACTTTTCTCTTTGTCTTATTCTGATACATATACTTTTTTGGTTAATAAATATGACAAAGAGATGGAACTCGAATCTAAAATTATTAAAAAAATAACAAATATAACTGTAAAACAAAAAGTGGTTTTATTTATCCCTAAAATAACAAAAAGTGAAGTCAAATTTTATTCGAAGTTGTTTACTTTATCTAATAATTGTGAAGAAGCAAATTTTATCTTTGTGAAAAAGAATATTACAAAAGACTTTCTTTGCAAAAATAAATCAGGTAAATTATATTTTACAAATAATTATAAAAAACTTTTAAATAATAAAGATTATTTTGGTGCATTTTTTTGGAGTAAAAGTAGACCGAATATAGTATTTATAAAAAAGAGACTTGATAAGATGTTAATATCGTTACCAAATAGTTATAAACAATTTGTAGAAGATATATAATGAGTACTATAAAATTCTTATATAGTTCAAAGATGAAAGTGTTTGTTTCATTTTTAATAGCATTGATTTTATTTTTTTTATTGTATGAAACAATTAATTTAGAACAAAAAATAGAAAAAAATATGCTCGAGATATCAACTTCAGATGTCTTTTCCATTACAAAAAATAATGCTTCAGAGATCAAAAGATTACTAGGTGTAAGTGATGATTATGTAAAAGATATACAAACGAATGTCAATCTACAAAAGAGTATAGAGCAAAAACTAAAACTTTTAATTACAAGTAATATTAAATATGCATATCTTTTATACAAAGATAAAAATGAAACATTTCGTTTTTTAGTAGATGCTTCAAATCCTGATGAAAAAGCCTTAATGAATCAGAAATTTGATGTAGATAGTCAAGAATGGTTTGATATTTATGTTGATAAAAAAGAGCGATTTATACAGCATGAATTTTTAAAGAGTTTATCTATTAGTTTTCTTGTTCCAATAATAAAAGAAGACACCGTTGAGTTAGTTTTAGCAATAGATTTTTCATTAAAAAAAGTTGAAAATATAAATAGTGTAATACAATTAATGCAAAATGCAATAGTAGTGATTTTAGCTATTTTATTTTTATTTTTTACTGTATTAATTATCCAATCATTTAATTATCATCAAGTTAAAAAAACTGCTTATATTGATAAACTTACAAATGTTTATAATCGGAATTATCTTCAGGAGAAAGAGGGGAGTATTCAACTAGAAAATTATATTTTAGGAGTCATAGATATAGACTACTTTAAAAAAGTAAATGATACTTATGGCCATAATATTGGTGATCTAGTTTTGAAAAAAACTGCTGGTGTTATATTAAACACGATTAGAAGTGTAAATGAAGAAGATATTGTGATTCGATATGGTGGTGAAGAGTTTATAGTTTTAGTGAAAAAATCTGCAAAACAAAAAATGAAGAGTAGATATAGAGTATTTAACAGAATACTAAAAAATATAGAACAATATAAATTTAAAATATCAGAAACAGAGGATTTAAGCATAACAGTTTCTATAGGAGTAACCCTCAATCCAAATAAATACACTAACTTCTCAGAAGCCTTTAAAGTAGCTGATTCTGCACTTTATAAAGTAAAAGAGAACGGTCGAAACAATATAGAGATAGTAGAGTAATTATCAGCATAAGATTATTAATATTTAGCTAAAATTCCCATAAAGATATTAATACCAATCCAAAGGATTTAGAAATGAACAATGTGTTTACAGCTATAACAAATATTGCAAAGGTGATAGATAAAAGAGTATTTAAAAATTATGATGAATTTGTTATTCCTAATGACTTAACACAAACAAATCTGAATATACAAGAATTTTGTGACAAAATTGCACGAGAAGAATTTAAATCAGTTCCAAGTATTAAAGCTATTGTAACTCAAGATGATAAAAAAACAGAAGTATTAAATGAAGATGGACAATATATTGTGAGTTTTATCTCTATTGACAATATAGATTTACTTGATCTTGGGTTTTCAGTAGGAAGTATTTTTGGAGTTTATGATAAAGAGATTGAAGGGCATAGTTTAGTCGCAGCATCTTATGTGACTTATGGACCAACATTTCAGCTTGTTTATGCGACACAAGATTTAGGTGTAGAGTTTTATGCTTTTGATGGTGATAAATTTATAGATATCAAACCTTTTAAGCTTGATAATAAAGGAAAAATAAACTCAACTGATGGCGATGTTGCTACATTTGATGTAAAACATAAAGAGCTTATTCAGAGTTTATTTGATGAGGGATATCGATTAAGAATCAGTAACTCTCTTTCACTAGATATGCATCAAATTTTATTTAAAAGGGGAGGGCTTTACTCTTCTCCCAAAACATCAAAAGATCCAAATGGTACATTTGATTTAGTATTTGAAGCATATCCTATAGCATATATTATAGAACTTGCTGGTGGAGAAGCAATTGATGGAATAAATAATATATCAGATTTAAAAATTGATGGTGATATCTCTAAAAAAACACCGATATATTTTGGATCTAAATATGAGATAGGAAAAGTTAAACAATCTTAATGAAGAGTTATGAGTATATTATTGTAGGTGCTGGTATCTCAGGTTGTTCTACTGCACACGAGCTTTCAAAACATAGCAACAGTATACTTATTATAGATAAGAATTCAGGTATAGCCCAAGGAGCTTCTGGAGCTGCTGGTGCTTTTTTATCTCCTTTATTAGGAAAACCAAATTTATTTAAAAATTTAGTATCAAAGTCATTAGAATATTCAACGAAATTTTATCAAAAAAACTTCCCTTTACATATCAATAATTGTGGAACAACTAGAATTCCTCAAAATGAAGAAGATGAAAAAAAGTTCCAAGAGTATATTCCATATATGGACTTTCCTTATATAAAAGAGAAAGATGGTTATTTTTTTCCTATAGGAAGTGTTGTTGATAGTTCAAATGTATGTGAATCAATGATTAAATCTTCTTCTATGATAGAAAAAAAATTCAATTATGAAGTGACTAGTATTGAAAATATAAAAGATATTTGGATAATAAACAATGATATAGAAACTCAAAATATTATTTTTACAACGGGTAGTGATGTTTCTTTGATAGATCAATTTTATTTAAATATTAGAGGTGTGTGGGGACAACGAATAGATATCAGTACTTCAAGTTCATTTTCTCATAATTATCATAAGAGATGTTCAATTTCTCAAAGTAAGATTTTAAATAATGGGAAAAACCTCGTTTCTATTGGTGCGACACATCACCGCAATAAAGAAGATATTATAAATACCGTACAAAATACAAATGAACTTTTGAAAAAAGCAAATGATATACAAGAACTAAAAGATGTTGAGGTTTTAAATCATTATATTGGTGCAAGAGCTTGTAGTAATGATTATTTTCCTGTTGTAGGTAGTATAATTGATAGTCAAAAAACATTAGATGAGTTTCCTTATTTGATCAATGGTACACATGTTGAAAGTAAAAGATTTACACGATTTAAAAATGGATATGTTTTAACTGGTGTAGGTGGCAGAGGATTTGTGTTAGCTCCCTATCTAGCAAAACTATTAGTAGAAAGTATTATAAATAATCAAGAGATAGAATCTAGTATTAGTATTGATAGACTATTTAGACGAGAAGTTAAACGCTGTAAAAAGTAATAGTGGAGATTTACTCCAAAAAAGGAATTAAGATGAAAATATGGTCAACAATCAAGCTTATTTTAATTAGTGTTATTGCATTAATTGTATTAACATTTTTAACAGTTGATACCCCTAAAAAAATAGAAAAAAAAGAGATAACCTTACAAGACTTGCCTAAAACAGTTGAGCTAATTGGTTTTGAAGAGCAAGAATTTAATGCAGCTAGTATTATTAAAAAAGATATTCTCATTTTTGTTGGAAATCATGAATCAATTGTATTAGCCGATGAATTAGATAAGATGCTTAATTTAGCAGTAGGTAAATTTGTAATTGTTTCTAATATCTCTGATGCACCATGGTTTATAAAAAGATGGCAAGCTCATACAAAAAATACTAAGTTAAAAGGTGAAAAAAATATTCCATGGATTTATGATAGGGATGGAAAGATTAGAAATTTTCTTCAAGTACCTACAACAGATGCTTTAAAATATTTTATTTATAAAGTTGATAATAATGGTATAGTGAAAAGTATTTATATAGGTAAAGTCAAACCTGGTACTATTGATGGAAAAATGAATCAAAAAGAGATAAATGACAATTTAAAAGAGGCTATAAAGAGTATAAATAAGAATTAGAAGAAAACTCTTCTGATTCTTTTATTCATCAAGCATTCTATCTTGTAATTTTTCAATCCCTTTTTCAAGAAATCTAGTTTCTAAACCAAAAGACTTTGCTTTGTTTATTCCTTCTTCAGAAAAGTTATCTGCCATTGGATTTGTTACATTACAAATTGTAGTAACTACATTTAAAATTTGGGCTTCTTTTTTATATTTTTCAGGACAGTTGTCTATATCATGAACATGTGCAATTGTTTCTACTAAGCTTTCACTTAAATTCCAGTGTTTAAAAATAGAAGATGTCACTTGAGTAGAGCAAGCACCAAAATATTCTTTTTCTATTTCTGAAATTTCATTTGGTTTTTGTTTGATTTTGTTATGAAATTCATCTGCAATACCCTTTTCAGTAGCCAATCCAGCCAACACAAATCTTCCTGTTTCTGCTAAAAATGCTGGCAATAGTAATTCTTCTTTTAGTAGATTGTCAGTTTTACCTATCCATTCTTTTAAAAGATTTGATGACATATTTGCTAATCTCATAAATCCATCAGCAGTCATAGCGTATGCTCTTAAATCTGTATCAAATGCATTTTTTATTGCACTACCAAATGCTATAGATAAAGTGAAATTTACTCCTAAAAGATGTATAGCTCTACTTGGATTTTCTACTTTATTATTAAAACCGAACATAGCAGAATTAGATACTTTTAATAATGTTGCGATTATTAGAGGATCTTGTTCTAGTATTTTTAGTAAAATATCTAGGTCTTTATTTGAAGACTTTTTAAATTCTTCTAATTCTATTATGGTTTTAGGTAACGGTGGCAAAGAATCTATCTTTTTTAATAATATATCATTCATTAAATATCCTACTTGTATTTTCATAATTATAGCATATTAAATCTATAATTAATTTGATATAGAGAATTATTGGAGTGAAATGATAGAATTTAAGAGAGTCTATCCTTGTAACTTTCATAAGAATAATAGCGAATAAGATTTATTTCATTGTTCTTTTGTTTAATAGCAATTGATGGAAGGTTAATTCCATTAAAAGTTGTTGTTTTTACCATTGTATAATGAATCATATCTTCTAATATTATTTTATCGCCTATCATAAGTTGTCTATCAAATGAATAGTCACCTATAATATCCCCTGCAAGACAAGTATTTCCAGCTAATTTATAAGTATACTTTTTTTTGAAAGGGATTTCAGCGTCTCTTATATCTGGACGATATGGCATGGCTAAAGTATCTGGCATATGACACTCTGCACTTGTATCTAAAATAGCAATTTTCATACCATTTTCAACAATATCTAATACTGTGGCTTCTAAATAACCTGTTTGCCAACCGATCGCTTCTCCTGGTTCTAAGTAAATTTCTAAATGAGGATATTTTTGTTTAAAATTTTGTAAAAGTGTAATTAGTTTTTTAGTATTATAATCTTTTCGTGTTATATGATGTCCACCTCCAAAATTAACCCATTTTAGATTATGAAAAAAATGAGAAAAATTATTTTCAAATTTATCAAGTACTAATTGTAACGCATCAACATCTTGCTCACATAAGGCATGAAAGTGGAAACCTTCAATTATACTAGGTAACTTTTTGGGAAATTGATTTTTAATAATACCTAATCTACTATGCATCCCACAAGGATTATACAAATCAATATCAACTGTTGAACATTCAGGATTTACTCTAATACCTATACTATTATGAGGTTTGATTTGATTTTTATATTTTTCTAATTGATTAAAAGAATTGAATATAATATGATTTGAAATTTCTGTAATTTTTTCAAACTCATCTGGTTTAAACGCCGGAGAATAGGTATGGATTTCGCCTCCAAACTCTTTTTGTGCAAGTAATGCTTCATTTAAACCACTAGCGCAACACCCTTTAAGATATTTTTTACAAAGTTCAAAAGTTGAATACATTGCAAAACCTTTGAGTGCTAATAAAATTGTTACATCAGCTTCTTTTTGTATTTTATCCAATAAAATCAAATTTTTTTCTAATTTTTCTTCTTCACATACAAAGCAAGGACTTGGCAACTTTTTAAAATTCAAATCCACCACCACTTCCTTTATTCATACTTTCATAAACTACTTTAATGTACTTATCTCTTGTCGTACATTCAAGTAAGTGTTCACATTTCATACATGAATCTAAACTCTTTTCTAATTGACACTTTTTTAAAATTAAAAGTTCTGCATCAAGAGCCATTTGCCATTTGTCTTTTTGAGTAGGAATCTCTTTCATTTTATAATTTGTAAGCTTCTATTACTCTATTTATCTCTAAATTACTACCGAAAAAACAAGGTGATGTATCATGAATATGTTCAGTTGTTATGTTTAAAACTCTTGCTTGCCCATCAGTTGCACCACCTCCTGCTGTTTCAAAAATATGTGCAAATGGAAATACTTCGAAAAGTTGACGCAATTTTCCTTTTGGTTTATCACTAGCCCCAGGATAAGAAAATAATCCTCCCCCTCGTACTAAAATATGATGTAAATCAGGAACCATACCTCCACTATATGTAAGTTCATAATCTTCTTCAAACATCACATCAATCATTTTTTTATGATGTGGGTACCAACACATTTGTGTCGAACCTGGTGAGTTTAAATTTCCTGATGGATTCATATAAATATTTTTTACATAATAAAACTCTTCGTTACTTTTCATTCTATAGAGTTTTACAGTTTCCCCATCACAAATCACCATCTCTATTCTTGGTCCAAATACTACATAAATCGATGCAACTATATTTTTACCTGTAAAATCGTTTTTGTAAATGCCATAAATAGAACCAACAGATAAGTTTACATCTACTAAACTACTACCATCAAGTGGATCATATGCGATTAAGTATTCTCCCTCTTCATTAATATTAATAATATGTTCTTGCTCTTCACTTACTATTTTTTTTATAGATTTGAGTTGTTTGAAATTATTTTCTATAACTTGATCACTTATAATATCAAGTTTAAGCTGTGTGTCCCCAGTGGCATTTTGCTCTTCACTTTTTCCCATATCACCTTTTTCAATGATTTTTTGTATCTCAATTGTTGACTTCTTTATTGATTCTATTATTTCATTCATATCTATCCTTTATACTTCTTTTGCGTTATTTTTTATCCACTTTATAATTGCACTTGTATCATTTAAATCCAAAGTATCCATATTTAAAGGGAGATCCTTTTGGTTAATAGTATGATCAATAGCAAGTATATCACTCACTTCAAAATATTTTTCATCTAAAGATTCTCTTTGTATACAAATACGAGGTAATGGAATAGTTTTGAGTCCCTCAACTAATAAAAAATCAAAATGGTTGAAAGATTTTATTATCTCATCTATACTTGAAGTTTGTTTTTTAAATATAGTTGTTTTATGAGGCGATACAACAGCTACCTCTGCACCTGTTTTGGAAAATCTAAAACTATCTTTTCCTTCTTTATCAAATGTTGCTTTATCTTTTGGATCATTTTTTATGATGGCAACTTTATAATCCTCTTTTTGTAAAGCTATTGATATTTTTTCTATTAAAGTAGTTTTACCACTATTTGAAGGTCCTGTAAATGCTACTGCTAATTTTTTTATTTTTTTATTCATAAATACAATTATATCTAATTATACTTTTGATTTTATATTTTTGTAAATCTATTTTTAAAAGTACATTTTTTACATAACTCTTCAACTGCAATATTATTTTGAAAACCTTGTACAATATCTAAAGACTTTTTAGAAAAGAGGATTTCTTTTAGTGTTTGTTTTTTTAAATTTCCTAGATTAATAATTCCAAAACTATCTAAACAACAAGGAACAACTCTACCATTTGATAAAATCGCAATTTGAGAAGTAAGCCCATAACAATAGCCATTGGTCTCTTTTTCATCTAATAAGCTAGGCCATTTAAAATATTTGTCAAAGTCAATCAAAATTTGATTGTCTAATCTTTTAGATTTTGTATAGTCGATATCTGAAAGATCAATATTAAATTTCTTGGAGAGTTGTTTAAATATCTCTTGATTAAAGTTATTTTCACTATTTTGTGTATCTAAATTCCAAAGTCTAAAATTAATAAAACTATGAATCTTATTTCTTAGTTTTAAATCACAAAGCTTGAACATTGGATTCAAATATTCCAATAAAGAAATTTTCATCTCATTTTTATTATAACTATTAAGAGAGAAGTTAATTTGTTTGATTGCTTTATGTAAAAAAGTATTTAAGTTAAATTTATTTAAATAATAGCCAGTCGTTGTTATATGGACTTTAAAATGATAGATGGATGCTAAATCTAAGTATTTTTCTAAATTTGAAAGAGTTAATGGGTCTCCAAAAACATGTAGTGCTATATCTTTTGTGTATGGTTGTAATTGTTTTAGAATATTTTCAAACAATTCTAAACTCATAGTAGCTGTTTTAGTTTCTTTTGTAGGACAAAAGCTACAGGTAAGACCACATATATTCGTGAGTTCTATATAAACTTTGTGAAATTTATATTTGTGGGTGTAAACGATATTTTTAGTTTGCAATTTTACTCCATAAAAAAAGAGAGTTTTAAAAAACTCTCTTTTCTAAATATATTTAATAATGTTATTATAGTTTAGCTTCTGGACCAGCGGCTGTAAAATCAAAACTACTATCATCAGTTAAGTATTTTTTGAAGTTTTCTCTATACATACCTGCAAGTTTTTTTGCAGTGTCATCATATTCCATTCTATCTTCCCAAGTGTTTCTAGGATTTAGTACTTCAGTATCAACACCTTTGAGTGTTTTTGGAATTTCTAGATTGAATAATGGTAATGTCTCAAATTCACTATTTTGAATACTTCCATCCAATATACCATTAATACAAGCTCTTGTATTTTTGATACTCATTCTTTTCCCTACACCATAAGAACCACCAGTCCATCCTGTATTTACAAGATAAACATTTACATTGTGTTTTTCAATTTTTTCACCAAGAAGTTTTGCATAAACTGTAGGGTGTAATGGTAAAAATGCTTCACCAAAACACGCACTAAATGTTGCAGTTGGTTCAGTGATTCCTCTTTCAGTTCCTGCAACTTTTGCAGTATATCCACTTAAGAAATAATACATTGCTTGCTCTCTTGAAAGTTTAGATACAGGAGGTAGTACACCAAAAGCATCAGCACTTAAGAATATAATATTTGTAGGATGTCCCCCCATCATAGATTCTTGATAATTATCTATATAGCTAATTGGGTAAGAAACACGAGTATTTTCTGTTTTACTTCCATCATCATAGTCAACTAGTTTTTCACCATCATCTTCATCATAAACAACATTTTCTAAAATAGAACCTCTTTTTATAGCTTTATAGATTTCTGGTTCAGTATCTTTATTTAGGTTAATTACTTTTGCATAACAACCACCTTCAAAGTTAAATACACCATCGTCATCCCAACCATGTTCATCATCACCAATTAAGGCTCTTTCTGGATCTGTTGAAAGTGTAGTTTTACCTGTTCCAGACAATCCAAAGAATAAAGCTGTATCACCATCTTTACCAATATTTGCAGAACAATGCATAGGAAGTTTACCCTCTAATGGAAGCCAATAGTTCATCATAGAAAAAATACCTTTTTTCATCTCACCTGCATACCAAGTTCCACCAATAATTGCTGTATTTTCTTCTACATTAAATACAACAAAAACTTCAGAGTTTAATCCATGTTTTTCCCAATCTTCATTTACAGTTTTACAAGCATTGTAAACTGTAAAGTCAGGTTTGAATTCATCTAACTCTTCTGTTTTAGGCATAATAAACATATTATCAATAAAATGTGCTTGCCAAGCAATCTCTGTTACAAATCGAATTGATTTTTTACTTGTTGGGCTTGCTCCACAGTACACATCTGAAACATATAAATCTTTACCACTTAGTTGATTTTTTGCTTTTGCTAAAAGTTCTTCATAAGTTTCTTTCGAAATCTTTTTATTTACATCACCCCATGCGATAAAATTTTCAGATGGATCTTGACTTACAAAATATTTATCTTTTGGACTTCGTCCAGTAAAAATACCAGTTTCTATAATTGTTGCACCATTGTATGCGATAACCGCACCATCATGGTCAATAGCGTTGTTGATAAGATTTTCTCTATCCATATTTCTGAAAATTTTATTTACATTTTTTAAGCCAAGAGAGTTTTTAATTTCTAACATTTTTTTTCCTATTTAAATATCGATAATAGTACACCGGCTGCAACCGCTGAACCAATAACACCAGCAACATTTGGACCCATTGCATGCATTAATAATATATTTGATTTGTCATATTCTTGACCAACTTTACTTACTACTCTCGCAGACATTGGTACAGCAGAAACTCCAGCAGCACCAATAAGTGGATTGATTTGTTTATCTTTAGGACTTAATTTATTCATAATTTTAGCCATAATCACACCAGCTGCAGTACCTGCACTAAATGCTATAAGACCAATAACCATAATTCCCATTGTGTCAAGTACTAAAAATTTATCAGCTGCTAGTTTTGAACCTACACCCAATCCTAAAAATATTGTCACGACATTAATTAGTGCATTTTGCATTGTATCACTTAGTCTATCAACAACACCTGATTGTTTTGCAAAGTTACCAAATGCAAATGCACCAATAAGAGGAGTTGATTCAGGTAAAATTAGAATAGCCATCATTAAAATTAAAATTGGTAAAAAAAGTTTTTCTAGTTTATGTACTTTTCTTAAAGCTGGCATCTTAATTTTTCGTTCTGCTTCTGTTGTTAAGGCTCTCATAATAGGAGGTTGAATTACAGGTACTAGTGCCATATAACTATATGCTGCAACTGCTATAGCTCCTAACATCTCTGGTGCTAGCCTATTTGCAATAAAAATTGATGTAGGACCATCTGCTCCACCAATGATTGAGATAGCTGATGCTTGTTGTAAATCAAATCCTAAGTAAACAG
>Ga0193950_1000223_pt1 | contig 13911 bp, 12 predicted proteins | sample BB_1_MG_FD_144485 | JGI IMG/M metagenome (GOLD analysis project Ga0193950, IMG submission 144485) | Microbial mat bacterial communities from the Broadkill River, Lewes, Delaware, United States - BB_1_MG | ecosystem: Environmental > Aquatic > Freshwater > River > Microbial mats | place: USA...
TCAAAACCGGCATTAATCAGGGCACTGCGTACCCGCTCTTTACTTTCGTTGACAGCTTTTTCCGGCAGGCCAACGATCGACAGCGAAGGCAGACCACCGGACATATGCACCTCAATGGTGACAGAGGGTGCTTCAAGCCCAACCTGGGCGCGGGTGTGAACAATGGCAAGTGACATGATATCCGTCCATGGATGGGGCTGAAGAATGGGGTTACCGTTACAGCACCGGCCTCAGCAGTATAGCCGCCAAGGCCATGGCCAGGACTATAGCCATTCGCCGTAAGCACCCGGTTCATTTTGAAACCACGTTTCGCTATGATCATTTTCCACCCGGCTGTATGCCTCTTACTTAAGGACCAGGTATCCGTCACTTATGGAAAACATCCTCACCATCATCCTGATCTGCGCCGCCCTGTCACTGATTCTCAACGTGATACTGAAGAAATTTCATGTGGAGCCAGTTATCGGTTACATCCTGACCGGCATGGCAGTGGGCTTTGCCTTTGATCTGCAGCATAACGCCAGCCTGGAGATGATCGCCGAGTTTGGCATTGTGTTTCTGATGTTTACCATCGGGCTGGAGTTTTCACCCCAGAAGCTGCGGCTGATGAAGCGGGAGGTTTTTCTGTACGGAGCCTTGCAGATGGCCGCCACCGCCACTGCATTTTTTGCCATCGGCCACTGGGGCTTTGCACTGGAACCGGCAGTCAATCTGATCGTCAGCCTGGCGCTGGCGCTGTCGTCTACTGCAATTGTGCTGAATCTGCTGACGAAGAACCGCAAACTGGGCAACCGTTATGGCCGTAACTCCGTTGGCGTGCTGCTGTTTCAGGATATTGCCGTTATCCCATTGCTGCTGATGGTATCGATTTTTGCCAGCACCCATGAAAGCGTGCCGGAGCTGCTGCTCGATGTACTGATCGATGGCGCTATCGTCTTTGTACTGCTGTTTGTTGGTGCCCGTTTTGTCACCCCCTATCTGATGGAACAGGTGATTGGCGCTCGCTCCAACGAGCTGTTTGTCGGGGCAATTCTGCTGTTTGTGATTGGCGCGGCCCAGCTGGCTCATAGTCTGGGCTTCTCATATTCACTGGGTGCTTTTCTGGCCGGGATGGTAATCGCCGAAACCCATTATAAGCACCAGGTTGAAGCCGACCTGACACCGTTCCGTGATCTGTTACTGGGGGTGTTTTTCATTACCGTGGGTATGCAGGTGAACCCGCTGTTTGCGCTCAGCAACCTGTTCACCATCGTTGCGGTGATGCTGGGTCTGCTGGCCGTTAAAGCGCTGGTACTGTTTGCACTGATGCGGCTATTCAACGGTACCCGCCCTTCCCTGAAAACAGCCCTGTTACTGGCACAATGTGGCGAGTTTTCCTTTGTTATCTTTGAAACAGCCCAGGCCAACAACCTGTTTATGGACCCGGAACTGGGCCAGGTGCTGGTGATGGCGATTGTCTTCACCATGATGCTGACCCCTTTCCTGTTCCGCTTTCTGGACCCGATTACCGACACTCTGGTCCGTAAAACCAGCCCCTCTAAAGAACCAGAGGACAGTTCACTCCCTGAGGTTGAAACGCAGCAGGTAGTCATCTGCGGGTTCGGCTCGCTGGGCCAGCGAGTCGCCTCCCATCTGCGCGCCACCGGCATCGGCTATACCGCCATTGAGCATGACAGCTACTCGTTTCGTCAGGCTCAGGATCAGGGGCTGCCCGTCATATTCGGCAATGCCGGGCGGCGTCAGCTGCTTGAAGCCATCAAAGTCGATCAGGCCAGCGCCGTCATCATCGCCATGAGCAATGAACAGCGCATTCTGTTGATGGCCCAGTCGATCCGTCAGAGCGCCCCGGATGTACCCATTATGGTCTGCAGCTCTAATGACCGACTCCGGGAAGAGCTGCTGCAGATGGGCGTGTCACAGCCGATCGACAATATGGAACAGACAGCCGCCGCACTGGTGGCTTCCCTGTCCGAAAAAACGCCGGTGCACGAAGAGGTTCTCTGAACCGGCGGCCCTCAACTCTGATCAGGGTGGTCTCTCCGAGCGGAGGTGCACCCAGTCTGAGCAGCGGGCTGATCCCTGTCAGCCTGCTGTATTTCCACCCGTGCCTGGCGAATAATCTGGATCGACGAACTCAGGAACAGCGCCGCCATAACAAATGCCACACTCAGGTCCGGCCAGGCACTGTCCGTCGCCCAGACACCGCTGGCCGCCGCCACCACAACCAGGTTACCGATAGCATCATTCCGGCTGCACAGCCACACCGAGCGGACATTGGCATCCCCTTCACGGTAGCGCATCAGCAACAGTACACTGACCATATTGGCAACAAAGGCTGCAATCGCCACGGTGCCCATGGTGACCGCATCCGGAGTATTGAGAATCAGCACTTTATACAGCGTACTACCGGTTACCCAGGCAGCCATCAATGCCAGGCTGATCCCTTTCGCCATCGCTGCCCGGCTACGGATGGCCAGTGCTTTGCCAATCGCCCACAGGCTGACCGCATAACTGATGGTATCGCCCAGAAAGTCCAGTGCGTCAGCCTGCAGCGCCTGGGAGCCCGACAGCCAGCCTGCCACCATCTCGACCCCAAACATCAGGCCATTAATCGCAATAATAATCAGCAGGATGCGCCGATAAGTCCGGCTGACCCCAGCAAAACTCTGTTCATGTCCACAACAGCCACCGGCCATAAATACCTCCCTTGTCTCTGGCAACTACTGCCATTGCTTATCAGATAAGGCACAGCCTACTATCTCTAGTAACTGGAGCTTCAAGCGTTAAAGGCACTTTTTATGTCAGAGATTGCTATCGGTCAGTTATCCAGGCTGGCTCACTGCAAAGTACCCACCATCAGATACTACGAGGAGATTGGCCTGCTGCCCGCCCCGGCGCGTAATGCCGGTAACCAGCGCCGCTATAACCAGCAACATCTGCTCAAGTTGCAGTTTATTCGCCATGCCCGTGCACTCGGTTTTGATCTGGCAGCAATCAGGGAGTTACTGCAATTTCAGGAAACACCCAGCCATGGCTGCAGTGAAGCAGATGAGATCGCCCGACGCCACCTGCGTACAGTCGAACAGAAAATAAGCCAGCTGCAGGCCCTGCAGGCCGAGCTGACCCGGATGCTGGATGTCTGTGAGCACCAGAATAGCGAACACAACTGTCGGGTGCTGGACGTGCTGGCAGATCACACTCTGTGTACAAGCGAGCATGATCTGCCACCACGGAAGGGATAGCGGGGCTTAACCCGCTTCGAGCGTCATCCACTGGTCCAGCTGTTCCAGGGTCAGTAACTCGCTGAAGTAACGGCCCTGCATCAGCGCACAGCCCTGATTGATCAGCTGACTGAGCTGACCGGCGCTGGTCACCCCTTCGGCCATCAAAGGAATGGTTGGCGCTGCGAGTGCCAGCTGTGCCGCACTGGTATTACCCGGCTCGTTCAACCCCTGGACATGCTGGCTATCCAGTTTCAGCCAGTCGGGCTGCAGCTCCCTCACCCCTTTAGCATTCATCAGCACAGCGTTAACCCCACGCAGACTGATGCGGAAACCCAGCTCCTGCAGATCAAACACCAACCCATCATGAGCCAGCGCAACATCAGCATCCAGCTCCAGTACCAGTCGGTTAGCCGCCAGTTGCTCGGTTTTCACCGCGTATTCAAGATCAGAAATAAAGTCAGACGCCGCCAGCTGGGGCTCTTCCAGGTGCAACAGCAACAGATCACAACCCGGCAGGTTATTCAGGTTCAGCTGCACCGTCAGCAGTGATTTCCATAACCACTCATTAAACGCGGGCAACGACTCGCCCTGCAACGCAGCAGGCATAAGGTCGTGGGAAGACTGCCAGCCCAGCTGCGGGTGCTGCCAGCCAGGGATCAGTTGTGCGCCACAGAGCCGGTGGCGGCTGTTATCGAAGATTGGACAGTAGTTAAATGTCAGCTGCTGGGCAGCCATCGCCCGTTTCAGATCCACCCCGTGGATCATTGCCTCATGGTGCGGCGTTCCACTGAGCGCGCTGTGGTAGAGACAGTAGGTATTTCGACCCGCACGTTTGGCCGCGTACATCGCCAGATCAGCAGAACGCAGCAGGCTGGCTTCATCACGACCATGCTGCGGGAAAATAGCGACTCCGGCACTGGCGCTGACAAACAGCTCCCGGCGATCGATGTAAATCCCGTGGCTGAGCCGCTCCACCACCCGATGGGCCACGGTCTCTGCGTCATCGCTGGTCAGCAGGCCATTGACCATCAGCATAAAGGTATCACCACTGAAGCGGGCAACCAGATCCTGTCCGCGTACCACCGAGCGTAGCCGCTCCGCCACTTCCTGCAGCAACACCCCACCCGCATCACTGCCCAGAGTGTCGTTAATCCACTGGAAACGGTCCAGGTCAATACAGATCAGAGCCAGCCCGCTCTGTTGAACCCGGTTACGTTCCAGCTGCTGTGCCAGCTGCTGACGAAATGCGTCCGGTTCCAGCAATGTACCGGCAGACCCCGTCAGCGATGTATCTTCCATACTGATCTGTCGGTCATCACAGTGCATCGCAATCAGATACAGTGCCTGCTCCGGGTGCCAGTACACGCTCACCCGCCAGCTTGCCCCCCGCTGTGGCGCTCGCAGTGTCGCCTGTACCACCCCCTGCGTCTGTGCCTGCTCAAACAGCCGGGCCAGTTTATCGGTGTGAGTCGGGCTGTGCATCATCGCCAGCGGCTGACCCTGCGCTGACACCTCAAACTGCCAGTGCTCAGCATAACCCGGGCTGACATCCTGATAATGGTGGTCTGCCCCTATCCAGGCATATAACTGATCCGTGGGGACCATAGATATTCTCCTTCACAACACACTGCTTCACGACACCCTGCTGACTGGCTGCCTGCTATAACCAGGCAGCACCCGTTCAATAGAGGCTGTTTAATCCGTTTTGTTCAGCTGTTTTTCCAGCACACCTAATTGCTGTTCCAGTTGCTCCAGTCGATCACGAGTACGTGCCAGTACCGCCTGCTGAGCATCAAACTCTTCCCGTGTCACCAGATCCATCCGGCTGAACGTCGACTGCAGCAGGCTGCGTACCTGTTCCTGCAACATTGCCTGACCCGGCAGATCGGCCTGGCCCTGTAGCAGCTGAGTAAACTGCTCACTCAGCCCTTCAATCAGTTTTTGGTTAATCATTGTGTTCTTCTCACAGTTACAGTCACCACACTATAACAGCTTGATGACAACTGTCAGCGCTCAATAAAACTGTACAAAATCTGCGCACCACCATGGTGCGGCATCTATATTCAAGCGCACAACAATCAACCGCCGCCCCGATAGCAGTCACGGCACAAACGCCACGATCAAAGATTATCTATTTGTTTTAAAAAGGAAAATTAAAACTGGCACAACCTTCGCTACAGCTAGCCCAACTCAGGCAGGAACAACTGCACCAAAGCGAGCCGTAATGCGGAACCGCAACAGTGCAAGGGATAACACACACGGCAGATCTGTACCGTGACCTGAAACCAATTTTTGTTGATAGAGCCCCCTCTGGAGGAGAAAGCGATGGATGAACTACTCAAGGCGACTGCTGCCGATCTGACGCAGCTCAAGTACGCCGTCGATACCTTCTACTTTCTGATGTGCGGTGCACTGGTGATGTGGATGGCAGCTGGCTTTGCCATGCTGGAAGCCGGTCTGGTACGCGCCAAGAACACCACCGAAATCCTGACCAAAAACGTGGCCCTGTTTGCCATCGCCTGCACCATGTACCTGGTGTGCGGTTACTACATTATGTACAGCTCCGATGCCGGTGGCATTCTGCCCAGCCTGGGCGTGCTGATCGGTACCGAAAATGGTGTGGATGCCGTACTGGCCGGTGGTGATGATGCCCCGTACTACTCGTCCCGCTCTGACTTCTTCTTCCAGGTCGTATTTGTTGCCACCGCGATGTCTATCGTCTCCGGTGCGGTTGCCGAGCGGATGAAGCTATGGTCATTCCTGCTGTTCGCAGTGGTGCTGACCGGTCTGATTTACCCGGTAGAAGGCTACTGGACCTGGGGCGGTGGTTTCCTCAGCGAAGCCGGTTTTTCTGACTTTGCCGGTTCCGGTATCGTACATATGGCAGGTGCCTCTGCTGCCCTGGCCGGTGTACTGCTGCTGGGTGCTCGTAAAGGCAAGTATGGCAAAAACGGTGAAATCTACGCGATCCCCGGTGCCAACATGCCTATGGCGACCCTGGGTACCTTCATCCTGTGGCTGGGCTGGTTCGGCTTTAACGGTGGTTCAGAACTGAAACTATCTGATGTGGGTGAGGCCAATGCCGTTGCTCAGGTATTCGTCAACACCAATGCCGCCGCTGCCGGTGGTGTTATCGCAGCCCTGATTACGGCGTACCTGAAGTTCCGTAAAGCAGATCTGACCATGGCCCTGAACGGTGCGCTGGCCGGTCTGGTAGCGATCACTGCTGACCCACTGAGCCCAAGCGCCGAGTTCTCTACGCTGATCGGTGCAATTGGTGGCGTCGTGGTTGTAATCTCCATTCTGACGCTGGATAAGCTGCGCATTGATGATCCAGTCGGTGCCATCTCTGTACACGGTGTAGTGGGTATGTGGGGCCTGCTGGCTGTACCGCTGACCAATGCTGATGCCACCTTCGGCGCTCAGCTGCTGGGGATCGCCTGTATCGTCGGCTGGGTATTCGGTGCCAGTCTGCTGACCTGGGCGGTAATCAAATACACCATCGGCATCCGTGTAAGTGAAGAAGAAGAGTACACCGGCGCAGATATCGCTGAATGTGGTATTGAAGCCTACCCTGAGTTCACGACGGGTAAAGGTATGACCGGTGCCAGCAACTCAAGCGTAAGCCGTAAAGAGCAGCGAAAAACGACAGAAAGCAGTGCAATGGATGGTCGTAGCAGCCAGCTGAAAACCTCCTGAGCCATAGAGCCGACCCGGCCCGGTGCAAGGTAACCGGTGCTGGGTCAAATGCGAACCAGGCGGATTACGGGTATACTGGCCGCAATTTTTTGATCAATAACTCACCAGGTCTGTTGCCAACGGCATGATAAACAGACTGCCATTGAGGAGAAGGATATGAAACTGGTTACTGCGGTGATCAAACCGTTCAAACTGGATGATGTCCGCGAGGCACTGTCCGAAATCGGTATTCAGGGTGTGACGGTAACTGAAGTAAAGGGCTTCGGGCGTCAGAAAGGTCACACTGAACTGTACCGCGGAGCAGAGTACGTCGTAGACTTCCTGCCAAAAGTTAAAATCGAAGTCGCTATCGACGACACTATGCTGGACCAGGTAATCGAAGCGATTGCTGGCACAGCGAACACCGGCAAAATCGGCGATGGCAAAATCTTTGTCAGCCCGCTGGAACAGGTTATCCGTATCCGTACCGGCGAAAGCGGCCCCGACGCACTCTGAGTCAGCCGCTCCATATATCCAAAGCCGCCTGCTCAGGCGGCTTTCTTTTTGATTCATTGACCCCGCTCAGTTATTCCAAGCACGTATCATTTCAAAGATTAATGGTACTGCCCTAGAATCGAGGATTGCCTGTTAAAAAGGGATGTTCGGTTTGAAGCGCCTTCTGCATCCTGAACACATCTGCCAGGCAAACCGGAAAATAAAAATAACAACGGTCAGGTATATCGATGAACCAGGAAATTGCGACAGTATTCCGTCCATTGCAGCACTCAGCGCTGGGCGCAGCGGTTATTTCACCCGACTACAGACTGATTCGGGTAAACCCCGCTTTACTGCAGCTGCTCGGCTACAGTGATGATGAAATGCTCCAGCAACGGCTGAAAAAGTTTACCGACCCGGACCAACGTGCCTGTCATGCCGCCCAGCTGGCTGCCCTGCTGGCCGGGAAGATCAGCGATTTTGATCTACATATCGATCTGCTGGCCCAGGATGGCAGCCGGGTAAATACCCATCTGTCAGTCACCCCGGTAATTGATCTGGACCATAACGTCTGCGGTGCGGTGATGCTGGTGGTAGATGTCACTGCTGATATCTTGCGCGAGCTGGAACTGAAAAAGATGTACCAGGCGGTTGAAAGCTCCGGTAGCGCGGTGGTCATCACCAACCAGCAGGGTCTGATCGAATACGCCAACAGCCGCTTTACCGATATCACCGGCTACCTGCCTGCTGAGGTCATCGGTAAAACACCTGCCATACTGCGCTCCGAAAGTACCCCGGACAGCACCTACAAAGAGCTGTGGAGTAATCTGGCAGCAGGTCAGAAATGGCGTGGTTCACTTTATAACCGACGTAAAAACGGCACCCATTACTGGGCACTGCAGTCCATATCACCGGTGCATGACGCCCGTGGCCAGCTGGTTAACATTGTTTCGGTCAGCGAAGATATCACCGCTATGAAAGAACATGAGCGACAGATGGAGCAGCTGGCCTATTTCGACCCCCTGACCCAGCTGGGCAACCGGCGCAATTTCCGCGAAAAGCTTGATGAAGTGATCTGCATGCCCGGCGAGCGTTACCAGGGGCTGTTACTGCTGGACCTGGATGGCTTCAAACAGATCAATGACTCCATGGGCCATGAAGCAGGAGATCACCTGCTGATGACCATTGCCAACCGGCTTAACTACGCCGTCGAAAGCCCGAGCTCGGCATATCGGCTCGGTGGCGATGAGTTCACCGTGATTCTGCGTAACCTGCCCAGCCTGGATGCACTGCGTCAGCAGGTTATCGAGTTGATAGAGCTGATCAGTCAGCCCGTTCGGCTAGGTACCCGTGATATCAAGGTCACCGTCAGCATCGGCATTACACTGATCAACCTGGACAGCTCCGATACCAGCTCCCTGCTACGCAATGCAGACCTGGCCATGTATGCCGCCAAGGGCAAGGGACGCAACACCTATCAGTTCTACGAACCAGAAATGAACCTGGCCGCCCGGCGTAATATGACGCTGGAGCTGGATCTGCGCATCGCCCTTGAACAGTCCCAGTTTCACCTGATGTATCAGCCTCAGGTATCTCTGGAAACCGGTGAGGTAACCGGTGTCGAAGCACTGATCCGCTGGCGTCACCCCGACAACGGCATGATCTCACCTATCGAATTTATTCCCAAGGCCGAAGAGACCGGTCTTATTGTACCCATTGGACGCTGGGTGCTGGAAGAAGCCTGCAAAGCCGCCTGTTGCATTCAGCAGGCCGGGATCGGCCCCGTCAGAATGGCTGTTAATCTGTCGGCCCGCCAGTTCGATACCCGGCTGGTCGATACCGTCAGTGAAGTACTGGAAGCTACCGGTCTGGCACCCGAATATCTGGAGCTCGAAATCACCGAGGGGGTATTGATGGAAAACCATCAGCTGGCGATGGGCACCCTGCAACAGCTGCGTGACCTGGGCATTACCCTGGCTATTGATGACTTTGGCACCGGTTACTCCTCGCTGAGTTACCTGAAAAAAATGCCCGTTGATATCCTCAAGATTGACCGTTCATTTGTGCAGGACATCCCTGGTGACAAAGACGATGTCGCAATTACCACCACGATTCTATCCATGGCGAACCGGCTGGGGCTCGATGTGATCGCCGAGGGGATCGAAACCAGAGAGCAGCTGTCATTCCTGCAGCAGCACACCTGCATGACCGGCCAGGGCTTTCTGTTCAGCCCCCCCATACACCTGAACGCCCTGATCGAAACCTGCCAGCTCCAGCTGATTCAGACAGAGTGCTTTGATGATTCAGAACCCGCACTGGCCTGAGAGACACAGACACAGTAGCACCAGACACCTGAGTGCTCACCTCGCACCCCGCCCCACGGCCGGGTCTGATTGATCGTTGTGAGTAAGCACATGCTCCAAGGCAGCAGGCGGCAATATACGGCCCCCCCTGTTAAAAAAAGGGCCAGAAAGGCTGAACTTTAGTACAAGAAAAAAACCCGGAAAACACGACAGTTTTGTGAAAACATCAGGATGTTTTTGTGAAAATACTTTACTTTCAAAAAATTAACCCTCTAGGAATTCTTCTTGGTCCAAGTAAAGCATCATATCTGGCACATTGTATGCTTAAAGAATATAGCTACCTGACTGTTCAAAAAAGCGCTAAGCTCGGATTCAGTTGGGTAGCGGGATTGCTATCCTCTGGCAAACAGCCAGCTTACGCTTAAAGAGGGAGGTTACTATGGCAAGTGCTTCAGGTGCGTATTATGTCTCACAGACTACACCTTACCCACAAAATGCCGTTACACCCCAGCTTACCCCCTGTACGCAACTTCGTCACGAAATGCAGCGGGAAAAGCTTCAGTTACAGGAATTGAGTTGCGAATATTATGAGCTGCTGCTGGAAACCTACCAGCGTACAGTCAGCTTTGGGGCCCGACCCTCGCAGGCACTCAACCGATTACTGGATACCTGCCAGCAAATGCTGGATACAGAACAGTCGCCACTACCTGCAATTACCGATGCCAACGAATTACAGTTCTGGTATCAGTTCAGCACCACAATTGAGCAATACTGTCGATTACAGCAACGTTTATTAAACTACCCCGCCGATATATCCAGATGGCAGATAGAGCGTCCACTCTGCCAGGCGTGCTAACCTTGGCCGGCACAGCGTAAGTACCATTACGCTGTGCCTGTTAATCCGGCATGACTATGCTGCCCTGACCCTTACCACTTCCAGCCATAGCAGCAGCCGGTCCATCAGCTCAAACTCCAGCTGGCGTAGAGCTTCAGCCGACGCAGGCATAGCAAAATCCCAGACTACCCCCTCTTCATCATAAGGATGTAACGGTAGTGGTGCTTCTCGCTTGTCTGTCAGGGTAATAATATGATCGTAGGTTTTTCCGCTCACCCGCTTAAGAGCCACCGGCTTGAGCGATACCGGGCGTCGCTTCAGCTGGGAAACACGTTGCTGGATGCAGCTGGGGATAGGACAGGGTTCGATGCCTGCTGTCTGAGCCTGAATTTTACCGCTACTCAGCCGGTATAACCAGGCAGCAGCCAGCTGGGAACAGACCGCATTATCACGGCAGATAAATAAAACTGTCGGGGTGTATTCTGAGTACATGGCAGTCCCTCCGTGTGTGAGCCACGCTGATGAGGGAGCAGTTCGCTAACTGCTTGAATTAGAACCGTTCCGTCTTCCTCATAATACTATAGGCAACTTTTACTAAAAAAAGCTCCGCCTTATCAGGAAATGTCACAAAAACTTAACGGTTATCAGATCAGAGGAATTTATCCAGCCCGAAAACAGAAAACGACCCCGCAGGGCCGTTTTAAGAACCAGCGTATCCCGGTGATCAATCCAGCTGGGACAGATCCCGTACCGCACCAGTATCAGCAGAGGTTACCAGCTTGGCATAGGCTTTCAGTGCCGCAGACACCTTACGTGGACGCGCCTCGGCCGGTTTCCAGCCCAGCTTGTCCTGCTCGGCACGGCGGGCCGCCAGCTCGTCATCAGACAGCAGTACATCAATTGTCCGGTTCGGAATATCAATGCGGATACGGTCACCATTGCGTACCAGACCAATGGCACCACCGGCCGCAGCTTCAGGGGAAGCGTGGCCAATCGACAGGCCAGATGTACCACCGGAGAAACGACCATCCGTCAGCAGTGCACAGGCTTTACCCAGCCCTTTGGACTTGATGTAGGAAGTCGGGTACAGCATTTCCTGCATCCCCGGGCCACCTTTAGGGCCTTCGTAACGTACGATAACCACATCGCCTTCTTTAACCTTGTCATCCAGGATATTAGCAACCGCTTCATCCTGTGACTCGGTTACATGGGCCGGGCCTTCAAACACCAGAATAGACTCATCTACACCGGCTGATTTCACCACACAACCGTCCAGTGCAATGTTGCCGTACAGCACGGCCAGACCACCTTCCAGTGAGAAAGCATGTTCAAGCGAGCGGATACAACCGTTTTCACGATCACCATCCAGCGTTGGCCAGCGTGTCGCCTGGCTGAACGCCACCTGAGTAGGGATACCAGCAGGGCCGGCCTTGTAGAACTCCATCACCTCTGGTGTCGGGTTACGCATGATATCCCACTGCTCCAGTGCGTCTTTCATGGTATCCGTGTGTACGGTTGGAACATCCGTGTGCAGCTTACCGGCCCGGTCCAGCTCACCCAGAATCGCCATGATGCCGCCAGCACGGTGGACATCTTCGATGTGGTATTTCGGCGTATTAGGAGCAACTTTACACAGCTGTGGCACCACCTTGGACAGGCGGTCGATATCTTTCAGGGTAAAATCAATCTCAGCTTCCTGAGCAATCGCCAGCAGGTGCAGAATGGTATTGGTGGAACCACCCATGGCGATATCCAGGGTGATCGCATTCTCAAACGCTTTAATGCCGATAGAACGCGGCAGTACACCCTCGTTATCCTGCTCGTAGTATTTCTTCGCCATCTCAACAATGGTCTGCCCTGCACGCAGGAACAGCTGTTCACGGTCAGCATGGGTGGCCACTACGGTACCGTTGCCAGGCAACGCCAGACCCAGCGCTTCTGCCAGACAGTTCATGGAGTTGGCGGTAAACATGCCGGAACAGGAACCACAGGTCGGGCAGGCAGAGCGTTCAACTTCATCGACCAGCTCATCCGAGGCAGTCGGATCAGCGGCCAGCACCATGGCATCCACCAGATCCAGTTTATGCTCAGACAGTTTTGTCTTACCCGCTTCCATCGGCCCACCGGACACGAAGATAACCGGAATATTGAGGCGCATTGCCGCCATCAGCATTCCCGGTGTGATCTTGTCACAGTTAGAGATACATACCAGTGCATCGGCACAGTGCGCATTGACCATGTACTCAACCGAGTCGGCGATAATATCCCGCGATGGCAGTGAGTACAGCATGCCATCATGCCCCATGGCGATACCGTCATCGACCGCAATGGTGTTGAACTCTTTAGCAACACCACCAGCTTTTTCAATCTCACGTGCCACCAGCTGTCCCATATCCTTGAGGTGGACATGGCCCGGTACGAACTGGGTAAAGGAGTTGGCAACCGCAATAATCGGCTTGTGGAAATCTTCATCCTTCATGCCGGTTGCCCGCCACAGGGCACGAGCACCCGCCATATTACGACCAGCGGTAGATGTTTTGGAGCGATATTGAGGCATGAACGGATCCCTCGGTCTTCTGGTTGACTCTTTATTGGTTATTCACAGTGTCACATCAGGTATCAAAGCCACCACTGCTGGCCATCAGCAGCCGGTGTTCGCAGCCAGTACAGGCTTATTATCATCTGCCAGAACGACCCTGCAGCCACTGCGCGACATCACACTATGTACGAAACCAGCAGTGTACCAGATGCCGCCCAGTGCGGAAAAAACACAGAGCACTTATCGCCTGCCAAGGGCGCATTGCCAGGGCTGACAGTTTGGGCCAGACTCAGAGGTTTTCCGTTACAGGTAGTCGTTATGTCTCAGATTGACCGTAAACAGATTCGTGCCGACAAGTGGATGCGTCGTTTTATGTACAGCGGGATACCGATTGCCCTGATCAGTATTGCCAGTCTCTGGCTGGGACAGCTGCTGGCAAGCCCGGCCCTTGGTAAGCTGTTTATTGTCAGCGCTGGGGCCGCCGTTGCCATCGGTGCTGTTTATAATGTTCGCTTTGTTATTCTGTCGTTACGGCAGATCCGTGCCCGCGAAGACAACCAATAGTCAGACCCGGCAGCCAACAGCACGTACTCAGCAGGCTGCCAGCTGTTCATTTTCAGCGCCGCAAAAGTTCACAGCCAGTTAAGTTAGCTCCGCTTACTCTGCAGGATATAGACAGAGAAACCACCATGGGGGTGGTAAGGAGATGACGATGAGAATCCCGGTACTTTTGTTCTCGCTGGCTGTGCTACTGAACCCGGCACTGACACTGGCGGATTATGACGACCATCATCACCATCGCCATAAACACCACCACAAACATCACCACAAACATCA
>Ga0193950_1000224_pt1 | contig 13903 bp, 9 predicted proteins | sample BB_1_MG_FD_144485 | JGI IMG/M metagenome (GOLD analysis project Ga0193950, IMG submission 144485) | Microbial mat bacterial communities from the Broadkill River, Lewes, Delaware, United States - BB_1_MG | ecosystem: Environmental > Aquatic > Freshwater > River > Microbial mats | place: USA...
ACCGGATCCGGGAACTCCATACGCTCCAGAACAATGCGATCTTTAGCGTCACACAGGGTGTCGCCCGTCGTCACATCCTTCATGCCGATCAGAGCAGCGATATCGCCTGCGCGAACCTCTTTAATCTCTTCACGGTTATTGGAGTGCATCTGCACCATACGGCCAACGCGTTCTTTTTTGCTCTTCACAGAGTTGATAACGCTATCACCGGAATTCAGAACACCCGAGTACACACGTACAAAGGTCAGCGTGCCCACAAATGGGTCAGTCGCAATCTTGAATGCCAGTGCCGCAAACGGCGCATTATCATCAGCAGGGCGCTGAGCAACAGTTTCGTCTTTATCGTCCAGCGTGCCTTCAATCGCTTTTACTTCCAGCGGTGACGGCATGTATTCGATAACAGCATCCAGCATCGCCTGGACACCTTTATTCTTGAATGCAGAACCACACTGCATCAGAACAACGTCATTTGCCAGCGTGCGAGCACGCAAACCCTGCTTGATTTCGTCGTCAGATAGCTCGCCTTCTTCAAGGTACTTATCCATCAGCTCATCATTCGCTTCTGCAGCGGCTTCCATCATCTGCTCACGCAGCGTATCAGCCTTATCCTGCAGATCTGCGGGGATGTCTTCCAGATCGTAGGTCATGCCCTGATCTGCTTCATTCCACATGATTGCTTTCATGCGAATCAGATCTACTACACCTTTAAACTCATCTTCCGCACCAATAGGGAAGTTGATCGGCACAGCATTAGCGCCCAGACGAGCCTTGAGCTGGTCGACAACCATAAAGAAGTCAGCACCGGCACGGTCCATCTTGTTCACGAACACCATACGAGGAACCTCGTACTTGTTCGCCTGACGCCATACAGTCTCAGTCTGAGGCTGCACACCTGATGAAGCACAGAGAACAACAACCGCGCCATCAAGAACACGCAGGGAACGCTCAACTTCAATGGTAAAGTCAACGTGTCCCGGCGTATCAATGATATTAACCCGGTGATCTTCGAACTGCTGATTCATACCTTTCCAGAAACAGGTGGTAGCAGCGGAGGTGATAGTAATACCACGCTCCTGCTCCTGCTCCATCCAGTCCATGGTAGCCGCGCCGTCGTGTACCTCACCGATCTTGTGAGACATACCGGTGTAGAACAGTACACGCTCGGTAGTAGTGGTTTTACCTGCGTCTACATGCGCACAGATACCAATGTTACGGTAACGTGCGATAGGAGTTTTACGAGCCACGACCTAATCCTCTGATCTTTAGAAACGGTAGTGAGCGAACGCTTTGTTCGCTTCAGCCATGCGATGCACGTCTTCACGTTTCTTAACAGCTGCACCACGGCCTTCAGCCGCATCTGCGATTTCGCCAGCCAGACGCAGCGCCATGGATTTTTCACCGCGCTTACGTGAGGAGTCAACCAGCCAACGCATAGCCAGAGCCATACGGCGGGACGGGCGAACTTCAACAGGAACCTGGTACGTTGCACCACCTACACGGCGAGATTTAACCTCGACCATCGGCTGGATCGTTTCCAGGGATTTTTCGAACAGTTCCAGCGGCTCTGCTGCACCACGCTCCTGGAGCTTGTCCAGTGCGTCATACACGATTTTCTCAGCAACAGATTTCTTACCGCTGATCATCACGTGGTTGATGAATTTTGCCAGTACTGTGTTACCGAATTTTGGATCCGGCAGGATTTCACGCTTTGCAGCGACGCGTCTTCTAGGCATTGATAAGCCCTCAATTATAAAAGGTCTTCAGGTTCATCAGGTATATACACACCTGACCTTACTCTTACCGTGTCCGGTCTAGTGTGCAGCAGTCAGACTGCCACAACTTCGCCGAGGGAACGGCGATTAAGACTTAGGACGTTTAGTACCGTACTTGGAACGGCCCTGTTTACGATCGTTCACGCCGGAGCAGTCCAGAGAACCACGAACCGTGTGATAACGCACACCAGGCAAATCCTTAACACGACCACCGCGAATCAGAACAACGGAGTGTTCCTGCAGGTTATGACCTTCACCACCGATGTAGGAGGTAACTTCAAAACCATTCGTCAGACGAACACGACACACTTTACGCAGTGCAGAGTTCGGTTTTTTCGGGGTAGTGGTGTAAACACGGGTGCATACGCCACGACGCTGAGGACAAGCCTGCAGCGCAGGTACATCGCTCTTTTCAGCTTTACGCTTACGAGGGCTACGAACCAGCTGGCTGATAGTTGCCATTTAGCAAACTCCAATTTGGTTATTTAGCACTGAAAAGACCGGGCCTCGAGGCCCGGTCATCTAGTGGGGCCGAAATTTTAATCAATTTCGACCTTTGCCGTCAAACACTGAATAAATATTACTCAGAATCCGGCATCGATGCGTTCAACGCAGCGGTCAGTGCCTGTTGCACTTCTTCTGCGCTGACAGTCAGAGTACCTGCCTGCTGATCACGTTTACGCTTACGCTCTTTGTGATACGCCAGACCTGTACCTGCCGGGATCAGACGACCCACAACAACGTTTTCTTTCAGACCGCGCAGGAAGTCACGCTTACCGGTTACTGCCCCTTCAGTCAGTACGCGGGTTGTCTCCTGGAAGGAGGCCGCAGAGATGAAGGACTCAGTCGCCAGGGAAGCTTTAGTGATACCCAGCAGGACACGATCAAACTTGGCTGGAATCTTACCTTCTTCTTCCAGCTGAGCGTTCTCGGTCATTACGGCACTGTATTCAACCTGATCACCCGGGATGAATGAACTGTCACCAGCTTTGGTAATTTCAACCTTACGCAGCATCTGGCGAACAATCACCTCGATGTGCTTATCGTTGATACCTACGCCCTGCAGACGGTATACATCCTGGATCTCAGAGGTGATGTACTTGGCCAGCTCGCTTACACCCAGAATGCGCAGGATGTCATGCGGGTTGGACGGGCCATCAGAGATAACCTCACCCTTCTCAACGTGCTCACCCTCGAACACGTTCAGGTTACGCCACTTCTGGATCATGATCTCGATTGGATCATTACCATCGGTTGGCGTGATAACCAGACGCTTCTTACCCTTGGTTTCTTTACCAAAGGTAATGGTGCCGGAAATTTCTGCCAGAATAGCGGATTCTTTCGGCTTACGCGCTTCAAACAGGTCAGCTACGCGAGGCAGACCACCGGTGATATCCTTGTTGACCGCGCCTTCCTGAGGAATACGTGCCAGTACATCACCGACAGCAACATCTGCACCGTCAGCCAGGTTAATGATCGCCTTGGCTGGCAGCAGGTACTGCACCAGGGAATCACTGCCAGGAACGGCAATGTCATCACCCTGGGCATCAACCAGCTTGATCATCGGACGGATATCTTTACCCGCCTGCGGACGATCTTTGGCATCCAGGATTTCAATGGTTGCCAGGCCAGTCAGCTCATCCGTCTGACGCTTAACGGTAATACCATCTTCCATCCCGACGAAGGCCAGCTTACCGCCTGCTTCAGAGATAATCGGATGGGTATGTGGGTCCCAGTTCGCCACGATATCACCGGAGTTCACCGCACCGCCGTCCTGAACTTTGATCACAGCACCGTAAGGCAGCTTGTAACGCTCACGCTCACGACCGTGCTCGTCGGTTACACCCAGCTCGCCAGAACGAGAAGTCGCCACCAGAGCGCCGTCAGGGCGCTGTACGTACTTCAGGTTATGCAGGCGTACTTCACCGCCATTCTTGATCTGAATGCTGTCAACTGCAGCTGCTCGAGATGCCGCACCACCGATGTGGAACGTACGCATGGTCAGCTGTGTACCCGGCTCACCGATGGACTGTGCAGCGATAACACCCACAGACTCACCCGGGTTAACCCGGTGACCACGACCCAGGTCACGACCATAACAGCTGGAACAGATACCGTACGTGGTACGACAGCTGATCGCACTGCGCACGATGATTTCATCGACACCGGAATAACGATCGTCATTTTCCAGACGATCGATCCAGGCCTCATCCATCAGCTCGCCAGCAGCGATCAGGGTTTCACCGGTAGACGGATCAACCACATCCTGCGCCACAGTACGACCCAGCACACGATCACCCAGCGCGACAACTACGTCACCGCCTTCGATCAGCGGCTGCATCAGCAGGCCTTCATCAGTGCCACAGTCATCTTCAGTGATAACCAGGTCCTGCGCCACATCTACCAAACGACGGGTCAGGTAACCGGAGTTCGCCGTCTTCAGTGCCGTATCGGCCAGACCTTTACGTGCACCGTGGGTCGAGATGAAGTACTGCAGTACGTTCAGACCCTCACGGAAGTTCGCCGTGATTGGCGTCTCGATGATCGAGCCATCTGGCTTGGCCATCAGACCACGCATACCTGCCAGCTGACGAATCTGCGCCGCACTACCTCGTGCACCGGAGTCGGCCATCATGTAAACAGAGTTGAAGGACTCCTGTTCAACCTCTTCGCCATCACGGTTAATGACTGGCTCGGTTTTCAGGTTCTCCATCATCTTCTTGGCCAGCAATTCGTTGGCACGGGACCAGATATCGATGACCTTGTTGTATTTCTCGCCCGCGGTAACCAGACCGTCTGCGAACTGACGCTCAATCTCTTTAACTTCAGCTTCAGATTCACCGATGATCGCAGGTTTTTCACCCGGCACTTCGAAGTCATTGACACCGATAGAAGAGCCAGAGAGTGTCGCCTGACGGAAGCCCATGTACATCAGCTGGTCAGCAAAGATCACCGTGTCTTTCAGACCACAGCGACGGTACGCTTCGTTCAGCAGGCGTGAAATAGACTTCTTCTTCATGCCCTGGTTAACCAGCTCAAATGGCAGGCCCTTAGGGACGATTGAGAACAGAATGGCACGGCCAGCTGTTGTCTCTTTCAGCTCAGTACGGGTTTCGGAGTTACCGTGGATATCATTGATCGTCTCAGTGATACGCACGCGAACCTTGGCCTGCAGATGAACACGACCAGCACCGCTTGCGCGCTGAACTTCTTCGATGTCCGCGAACACCATGCCCTCACCCGGCGCATTTACACGCTCACGGGTCATGTAGTACAGACCCAGTACCACGTCCTGAGACGGCACGATGATTGGCTCACCATTAGCAGGTGACAGGATGTTATTGGTCGACATCATCAGCGCACGTGCTTCAAGCTGCGCTTCAATTGTCAGCGGTACGTGTACCGCCATCTGGTCACCATCGAAGTCGGCGTTGTACGCCGCACAAACCAGCGGATGCAGCTGGATCGCTTTACCTTCAATCAGAACCGGTTCAAATGCCTGGATACCCAGACGGTGCAGAGTCGGTGCACGGTTCAACAGAACCGGATGTTCACGGATCACTTCATCCAGGATATCCCATACCAGCGGCTCTTCACGCTCGACCATCTTCTTGGCAGCTTTGATGGTAGTCGCGTGACCACGCAACTCCAGCTTAGAGAAGATAAACGGCTTGAACAGCTCCAGTGCCATCTTCTTAGGCAGACCACACTGGTGCAGACGCAGGTAAGGACCAACTACGATTACGGAACGGCCGGAGTAGTCAACACGCTTACCCAGCAGGTTCTGACGGAATCGACCCTGCTTACCCTTGATCATGTCAGCCAGAGATTTCAGCGGACGCTTGTTGGAACCGGTGATCGCACGACCGCGACGACCGTTATCCAGCAGCGCATCCACAGACTCCTGCAGCATACGCTTCTCGTTGCGTACGATGATGTCCGGGGCATTCAGATCCAGCAGACGCTTGAGACGGTTGTTACGGTTGATAACACGACGGTACAGATCGTTCAGATCTGAAGTCGCGAAACGGCCGCCGTCCAGCGGTACCAGTGGACGCAGATCTGGCGGCAGAACCGGCAGAACTTTCAGAATCATCCACTCTGGCTTGTTACCAGATTTGTAGAATGCTTCGACCAGCTTCAGACGCTTGGACAGCTTCTTCAGCTTGGTTTCAGAGTTAGTCTGCGGCATCTCTTCACGCAGCATCTTAACTTCTTCACCCAGGTCGATGGAGTTCAGCAGTTCCTGAACCGCTTCAGCACCCATACGCGCGTCGAATTCGTCACCGAACTCTTCCAGCGCTTCAAAGTACTGCTCATCATTCAGCATCTGACCACGTTCCAGCGTCGTCATACCCGGATCGATCACTACGAACGATTCAAAGTACAGCACGCGCTCGATATCACGCAGCGTCATATCCAGCATCAGACCGATACGGGACGGCAGTGATTTCAGGAACCAGATGTGTGCAACCGGGCTTGCCAGTTCGATGTGACCCATACGTTCACGACGAACTTTCGCCAGGGTTACTTCTACGCCACACTTCTCACAGATAACACCACGGTGCTTCATGCGCTTGTACTTGCCGCACAGACACTCGTAGTCTTTTACCGGGCCGAAGATTTTGGCACAGAACAGACCTTCACGCTCAGGCTTGAAGGTACGGTAGTTAATGGTTTCCGGCTTTTTAACTTCGCCGTAAGACCAGGAACGGATCATCTCTGGTGACGCCAGGCCGATGCGAATAGCATCAAACTCGTCGGATGGTCCCTGGGACTTCAACAGATTCAGCAGATCTTTCATTGTCGCTTGCTCCTCGCGGAGTTCCAGGCCGGCACCCACGGTGCCGACCGAACTTGCCTATGCCTTACTTACCGTCGTCCAGCTCAATATCGATACCCAGTGAACGGATCTCTTTCACCAGTACGTTGAACGACTCAGGCATCCCCGGTTCCATACGATGATCGCCATCGACGATGTTCTTATACATCTTCGTACGGCCATTTACGTCATCGGACTTAACAGTCAGCATCTCCTGCAGAGTGTAGGCAGCACCGTATGCTTCCAGTGCCCATACCTCCATCTCACCGAATCGCTGACCACCGAACTGAGCCTTACCACCCAGCGGCTGCTGAGTAACCAGACTGTAAGAACCAGTGGAACGTGCGTGCATCTTGTCATCAACCAGGTGGTTAAGCTTGAGCATGTACATGTAACCCACGGTTACCTGACGGTCAAACTTGTCACCGGTACGGCCGTCGTAGAGGTCGCACTGACCGCTATCATTCAGCCCTGCCAGACGCAGCAGTTCTTTGATCTCAGACTCTTTGGCACCATCGAATGCTGGTGTCGCAATCGGCACACCACCACGCAGGTTACCCGCCATCTCGAGCAGCTCGTTATCAGTAAAGCTGTCCAGATCTTCTTTACGGCCACAGGTTTGTCCACCCAGCTCCGTATTGTAGATCCGCTCCAGGAAGCCACGGACTTCCTGCACAGTTTCCTGACGCTCACGCTCGATCTTCAGCATCTCGTCAATCTTGCGACCCAGACCGGAACACGCCATACCCAGATGGGTTTCCAGAATCTGACCAACGTTCATTCGAGATGGTACACCCAGCGGGTTCAACACCACATCAACCGGCTCGCCGTTATCATCGTACGGCATATCTTCTACCGGCATGATAACGGAGATAACACCTTTGTTACCGTGACGGCCTGCCATCTTGTCACCTGGCTGTACACGACGCTTGGTCGCAACATACACCTTGACAATTTTCAGGACGCCTGGCGCCAGGTCATCACCGGTCTGCAGCTTACGCTTCTTGTCTTCGAATTTCTTGTCCAGCTCAACCTTGCGCTCATCCAGCTGCGTACGGGCCAGCTCCAGCTGTTCCATCACGGCTTCTTCAGCAACACGGATCTTGAACCAGTCATCCTTCTTCAGCGTAGCCAGAAATTCCAGCGTGATAGTCTCGCCTTTCTTCAGACCAGCGCCGCCATCTGCTTCCAGACCAGACAGCGCACGGCCCAGACGTTCAAACGTCGCCTGCTCAACAATGCGCAGCTCTTCGTTCAGATCCTTACGGATCTTCGCCAGCTCGGAGTTCTCGATATCAATTGCACGCTGATCTTTGGCAACACCATCACGGGTGAAGACCTGCACGTCGATAACTTTACCAACAGTACCCGTCTTAACACGCAGAGAGGTGTCCTTAACATCAGATGCTTTCTCACCGAAGATCGCACGCAGCAGCTTCTCTTCCGGCGTCAGCTGAGTTTCACCCTTAGGTGTCACCTTACCAACCAGGATGTCGCCAGGACCAACTTCTGCACCAATGTGCACGATACCGGACTCATCCAGCTTGGCCAGCGCGGACTCACCCACGTTCGGAATATCAGAGGTGATCTCTTCAGGCCCCAGCTTGGTATCACGTGCCACACAGGTCAGTTCCTGAATGTGGATCGTGGTAAAGCGGTCTTCCTGAACAACACGCTCAGAGATGAGAATGGAATCCTCGAAGTTGTAGCCGTTCCACGGCATAAACGCGATGCGCATGTTCTGACCCAGCGCCAGCTCACCTTTGTCGACGGACGGGCCGTCAGCCATGATGTCGCCACGCTGAACACTGTCACCCGGGTTCACAATGGAACGCTGGTTGATACAGGTATTCTGGTTAGAACGGGTGTACTTGGTCAGGTTGTAGATATCTACACCTGCCTCACCGGCAATCAGCTCTTCGTCGTTTACACGGACAACGATACGTGCCGCATCAACGGACTCGATAACACCGCTGCGTGTTGCAACAACACAAACACCGGAGTCACGCGCTACGTTACGCTCCATACCGGTACCAACCAGCGGCTTATCAGCGCGCAATGTTGGTACAGCCTGACGCTGCATGTTGGAACCCATCAGAGCTCGGTTAGCATCATCGTGCTCAAGGAACGGGATCAGCGAGGCAGCAACAGAGACAACCTGACGCGCAGAAACGTCCATGTACTGAACCTTTTCAGGCGGTGTCATGGTTGTTTCGTTCTGGTGACGGGCTGCAACCAGCTCGTCTACCAGGCGCTTGTCCGCATCAACTGTTGCAGAAGCCTGGGCGATTACGTAACGGTTTTCTTCGATCGCAGACAGGTAATCAATCTCGTCCGTTACCAAACCATCAATTACCTTGCGGTATGGCGTCTCAAGGAAGCCGTAATGGTTGGTACGAGCATACACTGCCAGCGAGTTAATCAGACCGATGTTCGGACCCTCAGGGGTCTCGATTGGACATACACGACCGTAGTGGGTGGCGTGTACATCTCGCACTTCAAAGCCCGCACGTTCACGTGTCAGACCACCTGGGCCCAATGCGGAAACACGACGCTTATGAGTGATCTCGGACAGCGGGTTGTTCTGATCCATAAACTGGGACAGCTGGCTGGAGCCGAAGAATTCCTTGATCGCCGCAGCAACCGGCTTGGCATTGATCAGATCCTGAGGCATCAGGTTATCCGACTCAGCCATGCTCAGACGCTCACGTACAGCACGTTCAACACGTACCAGACCAACGCGGAACTGGTTTTCAGCCATCTCGCCAACAGAACGGATACGACGGTTACCCAGATGGTCGATATCATCAACGATGCCATTACCGTTGCGGATGTCGATCAGGATCTTCATCACTTCCAGGATGTCGTCTTTATCCAGGACACCGGAACCCGTTTCCTCGTCACGACTCAGGCGGCGGTTGAACTTCATACGGCCTACCGCAGAAAGGTCATAACGCTCCTCTGAGAAGAACAGGTTTTCGAACAGCGCTTCGGCTGATTCTTTGGTTGGCGGCTCGCCCGGGCGCATCATGCGGTAGATTTCTACCAGCGCTTCCAGCGGATTGCTGGTCGGGTCAACACGCAGTGTCTCTGAGATAAATGAACCGCAATCCAGTTCATTGGTGTACAGCGTTTCGAAGGCATCAATGCCTGCGGCACGCAGGTTATCAACCAGCTCATCCGTGATCTCTGTGTTACATGCACACAGCAGCTCACCGGTGGTCGGGTCGATCATGTCTTTAGCGATCGCTTTACCAGCCAGGTACTCCATTGGTACTTCCAGCTGCTCCATGCCCGCTTTCGCCATCTGGCGAATGTGGCGTGGGGTAATACGACGGCCCGCTTCAACAATGACATTACCTTCCGGATCTTTGATCTCGAAAGACATGGTCTCACCGCGCAGACGCTCAGGCACCAGCTCCATCAGGATACGGTCGCCGTCCAGGTTCCAGTCGGTGTTGTTGAAAAACAGCTCCAGAATTTCTTCTGCATTGAAGCCCAGGGCTCGCAACAGAATAGTCGCCGGAAGCTTACGGCGACGGTCGATACGAACGAACAGGTTGTCCTTCGGATCGAACTCAAAATCCAGCCAGGAGCCACGGTAAGGAATCACACGGGCTGAATATAGCAGTTTGCCGGATGAGTGAGTCTTACCTTTATCGTGGTCGAAGAATACACCAGGAGAACGGTGCAACTGAGACACGATAACACGTTCTGTACCGTTCACTACGAAGGTACCGTTATCGGTCATCAGAGGCATTTCGCCCATGTAGACTTCCTGCTCCTTGATGTCCTTAACCGCTTTGTTGTTGGACTCACGGTCGTAGATCACCAAGCGCACTTTGACGCGCAGTGGAGCAGCGTATGTTACGCCACGCAACTGACATTCTTTCACGTCAAAAACGGGTTCACCGAGGCGATAGCCTACATACTCCAGCGAGGCATTGCCGGAATATGACACAATCGGGAATACAGAATTAAAAGCGGCGTGAAGCCCTTCTTCCTTGTTTGCAGCGTCGCCCTGATCACCTGTCTGCAGAAATCTGCGGTAGGAGTCGAGCTGAATCGCCAGCAGGTATGGTACATCCATGACTTCTGGCATTTTGCCAAAGTCCTTACGGATGCGTTTCTTTTCAGTGTATGAATAAGCCATCAGTGTTCCCCAGCATGCGCACCTAGATTTGAAGCTTTCCAGAAGGGGGACTTCCGGGAATACGTTCCGTTAAAAACATTTGCTCTCTATTAATAACGGAAAAAGGCCGGTGGCAATTTGCCACCAGCCATCAGAGCTAGAACAGGACTAAGCTGCTCTGTAATGCATAAATGCGATTACTTCAGCTCTACAGACGCGCCAGCTTCTTCCAGAGCAGCTTTCAGCTCTTCAGCTTCTTCTTTGCTTGCGCCTTCTTTAACGGTAGCTGGAACGCCATCTACCATGCCTTTAGCTTCTTTCAGGCCCAGGCCTGTAGCAGCACGTACGGCTTTGATTACGTTTACTTTCTTGTCGCCAGCAGCGGTCAGAACAACGTCAAATTCAGTCTGTTCTGCAGCAGCAGCTTCGCCGCCAGCAGCAGGGCCAGCCGCAGCAACAGCTGCAGTTACGCCAAACTTCTCTTCCATTGCTTCGATCAGTACAACTACGTCCTTAACGGACATTTCAGCGATAGCGTTGAGGATATCTTCGTGAGACAGAGACATGATTCAATTCCTGATAAAATCTTGAGTACAAACTCAATAAATCTGTAAAAAACAACTGCACTAAAATTAGGCAGCAGCTTCTTCTTTCTGATCGCGTACGGCTGCAATAGTACGGCACAGCTTGCCAGCTGCCGCTTCTTTCATGCAAGCCATCAGCTTCGCAATAGCTTCGTCGTATGTAGGCAGGCTTGCCAGCATTGCCACATCTACAACTTCGCCTTCGAATACAGCTGCTTTCAGCTCAAACTTCTCTTCGCCTTTCGCGAACTCATTCAGAACACGGGCGCCAGCGCCTGGGTGCTCAGTAGAGAATGCGATGATTGACGGACCAACCAGAGAGTCTTTCAGACCTTCAAAATCAGTGCCTTCAATCGCGCGACGCGCCAGTGTGTTACGAACGACTTTCAGCCACACACCATTTTCACGCGCCTGCTTACGCAGAGTCGTCATGTTTTCAACGGTTACGCCACGGGAATCCGCAACAACCGCTGACAGAGCGTTTTTAGCAGCTTCCTGGACTTCAGCGACGATCGCTTTTTTGTCTTCGAGTCCTAATGCCACGGTATACTCCTGGATTTAGTCTTTCGACTGATTACCAACCACCCCACCACGTGGGGCTTGAGCACGGTGGATAGATTCACTTGAATCTCACCGTCTGCGCAGGCTGGTTTTGCCCATTAAGATGCGCACCCGAAGATGCGCCTCACCTGCGGTCTTTGACGGCCTTCATCTCTGCCTGAACGGAGCTCAGAAGACCCTCAAAAAACCTTTGCACCATCAGACTTCCAGAGAACCCTGATCCAGTGCCAGACCTGGCCCCATAGTAGAGGACAGTGTCACTTTCTTCACATACACGCCTTTAGCAGAAGCTGGCTTCAGCTTCTTCAGGTCAGTGATCAGTGCTTCGATGTTCTGCTTGATAGCAGCCGCATCGAAGTCAACTTTACCAACACCCGCGTGGATGATGCCGTTCTTATCAGTACGGAAACGTACCTGACCGGCTTTAGCATTCTTAACAGCAGTAACAACGTCAGGTGTTACAGTGCCAACTTTAGGGTTTGGCATCAGGCCGCGTGGACCCAGAACCTGACCCAGCTGACCAACAACACGCATTGCATCTGGAGTAGCGATTACAACGCCAAAGTCCAGATCGCCGCCTTTCATCTGCTCTGCCAGGTCTTCAAAACCTACAACATCAGCACCAGCAGCTTTAGCTTTCTCAGCGTTTTCGCCCTGAGCAAACACAGCAACGCGAACATCGTTACCTGTACCATTTGGCAGTACAGTGGAGCCACGTACAACCTGGTCAGATTTACGTGGATCTACACCCAGGTTCACTGCAACTTCAACAGTTTCTTTGAATTTGACTGCAGACAGTTCAGTCAGCAGGGATACTGCTTCTTCGATCTGGTACTGCTTGCCAGCTTCAACTTTTTCGTTGATCGCCTTCAGGCGCTTAGTCAGCTTAGCCATTATTCTTCACCCTCAACCAACAGACCCATGCTGCGAGCAGAACCCGCAATCGTGCGTACAGCCGCGTCCATGTCAGCAGCAGTCAGATCTGCAGCTTTAACAGTAGCGATCTCTTCCAGCTGAGCGCGAGTAACAGTACCCACCTTCTCAGTGTTAGGACGGCTGGAACCGCTCTTCAGGCCTGCAGCTTTTTTCAGCAGTACAGAAGCCGGAGGCGTCTTGGTGATGAAAGTAAAGCTACGATCAGCGTAGACAGTGATGACAACCGGAGTTGGCATACCTGGCTCCAGGCTCTGCGTAGACGCGTTGAACGCCTTACAGAATTCCATGATGTTCACACCGTGCTGACCCAGAGCTGGACCAACTGGTGGGGATGGGTTCGCCTGACCGGCGGCAACCTGCAGCTTGATATAAGCTTCGATCTTCTTAGCCATTGTTTACTCCTGAGGGTTCAAACGCCTTTCGGCTCCCCTGTTTCACAACAAAACCCCAGCCCGCGAGGACTGAGGTCGAGAAATACATGACTGTCTTTATCAGGCTTTTTCGACCTGAGCAAAGTCCAGTTCAACCGGCGTAGAACGCCCGAAGATCAACACTGCAACCTGCAGCTTGTTCTTCTCATAGTTCACTTCTTCGACCACACCATTGAAGTCAGCAAATGGGCCATCAGCAACACGCACCATTTCGCCTGGCTCGAAGACAGTCTTAGGCCGCGGCTTATCAGCACCACTCTCAACACGCTGCAGAATTTCATCCGCTTCACGCTCAGTGATCGGCGCAGGCTTACCTGCTGTACCGCCAATAAAGCCCAGCACATAGTTAGTGCTGTTAACCAGATGCCAGCTTTCATCATTCATATCCATGTGCACCAGCACATAGCCTGGATAGAACTTACGCTCTGACTTGCGTTTTTTGCCGTCTTTAATTTCAACGACTTCTTCTGTAGGAACCAGGATATCACCGAAGTAACCCTGATAACCTTCACGCTCAACACTCTGTTCGAGCAATGTCTTTACGCGCTTCTCGTAACCGGAATACGCATGTACGACATACCAATTCTTAGCCATGTCTCTATTCCTTAACCGATCACACCAGAAACGAGCCAGCTCAACAGCGAGTCAAGCCCCCAAAGCAACAG
>Ga0193950_1000225_pt1 | contig 13896 bp, 13 predicted proteins | sample BB_1_MG_FD_144485 | JGI IMG/M metagenome (GOLD analysis project Ga0193950, IMG submission 144485) | Microbial mat bacterial communities from the Broadkill River, Lewes, Delaware, United States - BB_1_MG | ecosystem: Environmental > Aquatic > Freshwater > River > Microbial mats | place: USA...
TGCCTTGTATCACATCCTTACCTACTGGCAAGTTATTGATTGTCTCAAGTAAAGTTTGTTTTATAAGTTCACCACCGTTTGATGGAAACTCTTCTTCATCATACTTGGTATAGGTAAGTCTGATCCAAATGTATTTATTAACTACTCGACTATAATATTGAACCAAAGGTTTATTGTTTACATCAAGTATCTCTGTTCCTACATCACCAACAAATTCCATACCCGCAGGGATAACATCATAAAGTTTATTAGCAATTTCTAAATCGTCACCACCCTTTACAACAACTTCAACACTCTTTGGTGGTCTTCCTTGTGCATCTTCTGTCATTGTTCTGTTGGCGTTAACAGATACATCACTTACACCTTCCAAACTTAACATTGCGGATTTAATAGCAGAATCTGTAGCTTTACCTAATCTTGAGGGTGATAGTTTAAATCTTTCTCTAAACTCTTCATCTGTTTCTGTATATCTTCCACCATTTATAACCGTGTTGTAAAATGATTCAATTGCTGTAAATGCTGGTGATATTGTTATAGTGTTAGCTAAGAATGTGAAGTCACCTTCCTCTACAAAATCAACTGCATAAGCTAAACCTACTTTACAATCATCTAGCTCAAAACCACTTGTTAATTCTACTGTGAATGTTGAAGTCTCTGCTGTAATATTCTCTGTGTTGCTAATATCCAAAACAAATACACCAGAAACTACTGTCTCCTCAACAAAGTATTCTCCTGCCAACAAATCAGCTTTCAATTGCTCTATTGCTAGTAAGATACCACCTTCAGTCACAGTATTCCTTGTGTATGTAACACCATTCAACACCAAGGTAATATCACCCACATACCAAGGTGGTATGTAAGCTTTTACTGTGTGAGCTGTATCTTTATTTACAGTACTCTCTACTGTAGTTTTAAATTCGTTATTATTATTGTTGTAAAAACTACTGTTAGCTGGTAAAGTTAACTCTCTATCATAAGGTATGTTAACTATTATATCACCACTTGATTTTACACCTTTCTGCCTGTATATTAATTTACTTGCACACAAGTAATCTAGAAATATACCAGATGCTTGGTCAATATCCATCATACTTTGTAAAGCTTGGGCGCTTGCCCAATTTTCCGCAAGAGGTAATGATAGTATATTAACTAGTATTTTAAACTTGTTATCTGGTACAGAATCCAGATCAATACCGAAGTAGGTTTTAATGTCTGCTTTTATATCTGTTGTTATATCATCAAATCTTTTAGCCAAAAAACCTTGTTCGGTTAAACCGTAAGTAGGCATATCATATCTCCAACCCTATTCCAGTTGATGATCCATCTTTTAATGTACCTTCAAAATAAACAGAATAAACACCTTTGGAAAAGGTAGCTGTGTAAGTTTTAATACTTTTTATATCTGGATCTTTTTTTATAACTTGTCTGATGTATGTGTCAGCTAAATCTCTTTGATTGTTTCTAGATAGTATGTTAGGTATATAAGGGATACCATAATTAATATCCCTAAACCATTCACCTTTCAAAGACCTAAGTTTAATCTCAAGTCTTTGTGCAACTAAATATGGGTTTATAACACCCTTTTCAATCTCAAAAAATGCAAGGTCATCACCATCAAAAGTTATATCATTATTTTTATCTAATATTATATCTGTCACAGTGTAGCCTTTTATTGTGTGTCTTCTTCTAATTCATTGCTTCTAGGCTCTAATCTTATATCTATCCATCTTCCATCTGTAATATCTACAGGCTCGCCTTTTTCTGGCTTCCACCCGATTCCAACAGGATTAAATGTTTTTATAAATAAAGTTCCATTCTCATCTTGGCTGTATTCTGTAATGAATTTTATATTGCCATTGGCGTCTTTTGGTGTTTCTATGTACCAACCATTCTGCGAAAATCCAAGAGTGCCAGTTATTTTATAATCTCCAACACTAAGCCTTTCAAATATAGCTCCTTGAGGTTGCATTACCTCTTCAATTCTATCTTTATGCAACCTAACTATTGGTGATGCCTCTTTAATAAACCCATTAACATCTACAGTTGTGTTGCCTGTGTGGTAGAATCTACTCCAGTTACCGAAATCCCCTGGACTTGTGCGTCTAAGCCAAAATTCATCCTCTGTATATGAGGTATATGTTTGATATCCATAACCACTATTGACATCTACAATTTCAAGAACGCCTCGACCATTTACTGCCTTAATAGGTAGTGGTAGGTTAGAGTCAACAAGGGGTTGTCCTATGTATCTTCCAGACCTTAAAGTATTGTTTGCATCCCCACCTTCAGATTCAAGAACTGCCGATAAAACATTAAGATTCAGATAACCATACTTGTTAAGGGTGGCTAGGTCGGGTATGTTACCAGCACTTTCACCAACATCTCTTGTGGCTGCTGTGCCAGTGTGAAAATCAATGGCCTGCTTAACTTTTAGCGGTGTTGCTATTTTTGTATCATTTGTAGCTGCTTGCATATCAACGGTGCTTGCAACTTCTAGCGTATCAATAACACGTCTAAGCTCCGCTGTGGCCTCTGCAAAACTTGCATCTGTTGGGTAGGCTACAATTGGTTGAGCAACCTTATCTGTGTAAGGCCACGGGCTTGATAACTCTATAAATTTGTCACCAAAACCATCAATATAGCCACGTTTAACTTGTACGGGACTTTCACCTTCAAATATCAATCCACTATCTTCTTGGATAATACTTATATCATCACCAGTTGTCACTGCTACAACTGTTGCACCATTTGTTACGCTGGCACTTGTTGCTGTATACCACATATTAAATATGCTCCTAATATTATTCTTTATTTTATTCTTAGTATGTAACAATTATATAGGTAAAGAGAGTTGTTGTCTAATTACCTATGTGATACACTATACTAGTTTGTATGCAAACTACACGTTATTCTGATGATACTATAGATAGTATCTGTGAGGATTGGCTACTGAAGAACCAGTTATTAAGTGTCGCCCTTACTCTCAATAGTCTGTTAGTTCCACCTGTAGTATCGGTAAATGTAAATACAGAAGAACTATTTGTTGATGAGAAATAACCTTGGTTAGCTGTTCCACCTGACTCACCATTATATTCACCGTCATCACAACTGTAAGCTCCTGTTATAGGTTGCTGAGTTAATATATCCCAACTACTACCATTCCAATTTTCTAAGAATACAGTACCAGTAACTACATCTAGTGTTGGTGTAGCTGGACATATTACAGAAGCTGGGGGACCAGAAGTTGGACCAACAAAGCTTGCTGAAAACGAGAAACTAACAGCAACACTAAGGCTTCCACCATTACTAGTAAAGTTTATTTCTCTTTCTGGTGTGGCTGTTTTTAATGATGTACTGCCTGCATTCTCAAGAACACCAGCTTTAAACACCCCACCAAAATAAGGACTACCTTCATCATCAACGTAAGTTATAGCGTTATTCTTTCTAAGATTTGCGTAAATGGGATCACCACCTACGGTAATATTACCTGCTTTCAATCCATACCATTCTATAAGATTATTAGGTCCAAAAGGTTCCCCACTGGTTACTTTCATGTAATTGGTACCAATACTTTCTATTTTAGCACCCCTCACCACACCACCAGTAATATTACTACCTGTTATAGTACTACCTACAATATTACCTGCCGAGACAGTTCCTGTGAAAGTACCACTCGCTGCTTGCAATTCTCCAGAGAATACCCAAACATTACTACCTGCATTATAATATAAAGCTGTCTGACCACTATTGTCTGCAAGCTCAAATATATCACCTTTGAAACGAATGCCGTTATCTTGTGAATCAAAAGTTACACCTGTTATTTCACGTTTATCTCCTACAACTGTACTCACCCCAAGGTATGCTCTACTTGAAACCACACCTAAATCATCAATAGTTGAATCTAATAATAATTCAGCTTGGGATAAGTCATTTGAAACATTTTCAACTTGAGTAGTTATACCTGCAATGGCAGAGGCATTACCATTTATGTTTGTTTCCGCTTGTTGTATTCTAGTGGAGTTGGCATTAACTTGACCTTCAATTGTTCCTGTAGAAGCTTTTAATTCAAGTATTTCTTGAGCAGTTGCACTCTGGTCTGTAGCTAAAGTTTTAACTTGAGTATCAACTATTGCAACACTATCTCCGATTGCAAGATCATTATTACGTTGATCTAATAACTTCAACTCTGTGTAAAATTGAGCTTCTTCTAAATCACCACTCGCAATCTCTAACCTATTTATACTTAAAAGATTAGATCTTATTCTAGCGCCATCAATAGTACTTAACTCTTGATTTATTACATCTAAGCTTCCCGTGATACCTGCAATTTGATCATCTATACCACCTTCTTCCGCATTGAAGCTTACTACAGATGTACGTATATTTGCATCGGCACCATCTACCCATATAGCAGCGGTGTTTGCTTTATCTACAGTACCTTGATCATTAAGTAGTGTTTGAGTAGCTTTTAACGATATAATCGCTTCTTCACCATCTAACACTTGAGTTACATTGTTCAACGTTACTGTGTTTTCATCGTAATACGCTGTTGTAACAAATGTAGTTATCTGTCCTTCGATTGCATCAATATCGATGCCAAGTTTATTTACCTTAGCAGTGATACCTTCCAAAGCTTCTAATTGTGCAGAGGGCTTACCAATAGTAATACTATCAATCTCAAATACATCGTCAGTGGTTTCTCCAAGAACTAGTTGTAGTCCAGTCACTGTACCAGTATAAGTGATTTCTTCTGATAAATTTAAATTCTGTACATTCTGACTATCTATTTCTTTTTGGGTAAGTACCCCAGAATATGTACGTGGAATATCACTTTCGTAATAAACTATTAAATCACCAACAAAACCTGTACCTTGGGTACGAGTGGTAACTATGGTGATTATAGGGTTTTCATCTGCTGAGTAGCTTAAACTTCTATTTTCAATATCACCTATAGTGGTTGATATAAAACCATTACCTTGGGTTATAGCACCATTTACTGCTGTCCATCCTTCTGCGCTATTGAAGAAACCAAACGAATATGCAGGGATTATTGCATCTAAAGCACCAGAAACAAACTCAGTCATTTCAGTGTATGTTGCTCTTAGTTCAATCTCTCCAGCTAATACATCTATACTGGCATTAGCATCTTCTACAGCATCACCTAGGTCGGTGATTCTTCCTGCTTGAATAGTGACTTGACCTTCAACACCATCTATTAACAAACCTGCCTGTGTGAATGCGTTGTCTGTATAAGTGTAAGCTCTTACATTAAAAGTGCCATCATCTGGGTTTACTTCAAATAGTACGTTTGTTATATCATCTTCAAATTGTTCAGACCTACGTCTTAATTCTGCTAAAGATGTTGTAGTTTTGAATAATTCTTTATCTGTTTCTTTTCTGTTGAGAACTTCTAGATTTAGTTGAGGCTTAAACACCCCGTCCAACTCATCTCTTGTTGCTAAAATGTCGTCTATACTAGAAGCCAAGTCATCTCTTAGGTCGTCTACAGAGGTGTTTATGCCATCTATATCATCTCTTATCGGATCTAGTATATCGTTAACATCTTCCTCTGTAACTGAGTCTGATGCTGCATTTATGTGATCAACTATAGCAGATGAAAATGCTAAATGTACATCATTAGGGGATTTTTCAGCTTCTCTATACTGGTAAGCAATATCCTCAACATTAGAGGACATTAATCCAGCTAAAATATTTGCATCTAAGGCCATTAATTCCCATCCTTTAATTTATTCAATCTTGTTTGCAATGTTTTGAATGCAGCAGAGTTGACTAGTGGCATTGGACCAATAGATGTGTTTGTTTTTGTTCTTAGTGGATCACCTAATAGCCCGACAACCTCACTCAATATGCTTAACAATTCTTCTTGATCATTTTCTATTCTGAACTTATCTTGTGTTAGTGTGAATTTAGCATTATCTTTATTCTCTAAAATCAACACACCATCTGGCTTCATAGTTATTTTACTTAACATATCACCAGAACTATCTTCAAAAGTAAGTTCTACGTTCTCTGTGCTTGCCTGTAAGCTATTCTTTTTGCTTGTTAACCCAACTATAGCTATAGCATCATTATAGTTGTGATATCGCTGCGTAGGGCTTTGTGTTGGTACTTTATCGGTCACCCACCAACCTGAAAAATCTCTTTGTGAAAACAGAACAACACAATCATCCCCAACTTTAATAGGGAAAGTAAGACTACCACCACCTGCCGATGGAAATACTACAGGTACAGAAGGTATATCTGCAAACTTAGTACTAACACCATCTTTATGTGATTCATACATAACAGGTCTTACTGTAACAGTTTGGGTTTTATTATCGTAGGCTATAATTCTTGCAGGTATGAATGTGTTTAATCGTTCGTTTTTCAAGCCGACTCTTTCGTCAACTATTTGTTTCAGGTCAGGAGCAGGTAATAATGTTGGCATCCTATTCTCCTATTGTTTGTTATGTTATTATAACGTATTAGGGAACGATTGTCGAGGTAGGGCATGTGTGTCGTGAGGAAGGATAGAGGCAGATCATACCTCTATTTGTTTACAAGTTAATTGTGTATCAAAAGCACCTTCTCTGTAGTTAACAGCGTGATTACAGGTAAGTATCTTATAAACACCAGCAAAGTTTCCATCTTGTATTTGAATCTGTTTATCTACACCAAGCCTACCATCTAGCTGCATAACAACCTCTACACCTACATCTTGTTTACTATTTGTAGTGGATGTCGTAGAGCTTATTTTACGTACACTATACAATTGGTCTGTATTGTAAATAAACCTTTCTGTTGTTTTTGTGTAAGATTTTGGATGAATGAATAACCTACCATTAGCTATATAATTTACATAACCTAAGCTTTCACACAACTCTTTTAATTCATCAGAAAGATACCCACTCAAACTATAGCCCATTGCAAATGTTGTAGTTGCAGGAGCTGGTAGTTGTATATATTCTACCTTTTCTTTAGGGTCAACTTGAGGTACATATTCACCTAATGCAACACCACTATCCTTGTATCGTTGTATTAAATATTCCATTACTGCATTAGCTTTAGTGTTAGCTGGGAATGCCTTTGACAAACGTACAGTGTTGTTAGGAATATATCCATCACCGCACGTTAATGTTGTCACTACATCTTGACCTTGTCTTTGAGTATTAAACTCAGAAACTTGACCAGTGAAAATTATATGTAAATCTTCTCCAGAATAACCTGCTTCTAAGATAATATAATTATTATTCTTTTCAACAATTTCTAGGGTTTCTGGTGATAGGTTATATATTTGTAATAAAGTTTTACTTGTACTACCAGCACCAGAACGAGATGTTATATTAGCTTCTATATCTAGTTCTGTTATCTCAACAGCATTTCTCTTTACAATACGATAATCTCCGTCAGAAGGTATAAGGTTTGCACCAAATACCTCTGCTTCGGAAACTATTGGGGTAAATATTACTTTGGTAGGAGGTAATCCTATCGTCAATCTGTATTTACGATTAGTTCGTTGCATTATCTATTTCCACGTTAGAGTACACATGTAACTGATACTCTCCATCGGTGGAGAAGTTATCTCGATTCATAGGGTTTCTTGTAGCGACAGTATTTACACAAAAGATATAACTATCAATAATTTCTGTTAAGTCTAAGCTTAGATGAGATATATTAGTTGTAGCAGTGATTCTTTTACCAACTAATATGTTGTTTTTATTACTGTCAAATATATCAATAACCCACGGGTCTCTTAGGTATGAACTATTATAAGATATTCTTACATACAAAGTTATACCATTTAAAATAACCTGTTGCTCTTGATAAGGGACATCATCTATACGTATTTTAACCGCCATTACCACCTCCACTATTTACAGGTGTTTTGATAGTAGGATTACCGTCTATAAGGCTTAAAAATCCAGTTACTGCACTTGAACCAAGAGTTTCAGTTACTTCCTCTAACTCTTTAACAGTATTGCTGGATTTTGATGTCATTTTATCAACCCTATCTTTTGTAGCTACAGAGGCTTCTGGTACTAACACAAGAGCTGCTCTTTCTGAAAACTCTATCTCTTGTAACCTAAAGTCTGTTTTCCACGCACCGAGTCCCTCAGAAGCTGTCTTGTTGATATTAAAAGACACTATCAAACAATTCTCAACAAATTGACCATCTGCATAAACATCTACCAGCACCCTTGGGTCTTCTGCTCTCAATTCATTTATTTCATTAATAAACTGATCTACATTTAATAATGTCGAAGAATTACGGATATTTGTTATCAAACCAGAGAATGAAACTTGTGCATTCTCCAAGTAAGAATTATCAGTGATACTTTTACCACTTTCAACAGCGCGCTTGGTGGCTATCATATCTTTTGTAATAGTGATATTTGTTGTGGCACTCATTTCATATGCTTCACCATTATCTTGTCTGATAAAGTAAAACTTTGTGTTTGGTGTTGTTGCCATTATCTACCACCTCCATTACCTGTAAACTCTGCTAGATGCCTTTTAATTTTATAAGCAACATCTTCTCCAGACACACCTTCAACTTTTATAGATATCTCCTGAGTAACCATCGGTTTCATTGGTTCTGGTGAATAATATCTAGAAGCCTCTGATCTGGTAGACCTTCCTTGTAAATCTTGCATTATTCTTTTAGAGTTTTCTGTTGAGAAATCTGACTTACCAAATTTCTTTATAAGACCTATTGCAGGACCATACATAAAATCTTTATCAATCTTAGCATAATCTTTGGTGCTATTTGGATCTGAATAAAGTTTACCATCCTTTTCAACTAGAGCAGTTTTAGTACCTTCTGCAAGATTTATTTGTGCTCCAAGTGCTTTCTCTGTAACACCAACCAATTTATCACTAAATAGTGAGATCAATTCTTCTGCTGCTGCTAATGCAACTGTGATAGGTAAGAATGTTGTTGCCAATGTTGCACGTAATAACATTAACTTTTTAATCATTAACCCACCTGCAAGATATTCAATATTGTTTATGATTAAACTTAGTGGTGGTTCAATTAATTTTAATGTGTAAGCAATTGCCTTAAATGCAGTGCCAAATATTTTACCAATTTTCTCTAGTTGTGGACCAGCATCTTTGAAAATTTCTGACATTGTTTTGTAGAGTTCTGATAAACCTTCTGAGAAGCCTGATTTGAAAATTGTATCCCCAGCGCGCTGAGCACCAGTTATAAATTGACCTTCTGTTACACGTAAACCTTGTAATGCTTTGTCAAATGCTCCACCTTCTAATGCAGATTTTCTAAACTCTTTAGCTACTTTGGGAAGTACATCTGCAGAAAGTAGTTTACCCTGCTCCATTAATTTAAATAGTTCTGCTTCAGAAACATTTAAAGCTCGGCTGAATACTTGTACAGCACCCGGCAATGAGTCACCTAGCTGATTTTTAAGTTCTTCCAATAAAACTAATAAAATCAATAACTTAGTTTTAAACCACCCCTTCTCAGGGGTGGACTGATCATATCACGACCCTCGCCACTCTGCGTTAGGGTCCCTGCCGTTTCTTCCTACTAGGTAGGTTCTACTTTACTCACTTACCAAAGTTAATCTTTGTCAACTTATCCGCTTTCAATGATCGATGAACGTGAAACTACTTTTTACGTTTTCTTACAGTTATATCATATTTTTCCCAAATATGTTTCCAAGCATGTCCAGATCTTATCTTAGTAGCTTGTTGTCTACTAATACCAAACACTTCAACAGCTTCTTTTGGCATCATACCTTGCTCAAACTCTCTACAGATTTTGTGTACAAGGTCTTCTGTTAAAACACTCATACCATTAAGAGAACCTTTTAGTGGTTTTGTATTTCCAACCCTCCAAGACTCCTTTGTGTTATGTTCATGAGTACACCACTCAAGATTTGAGTAATGATTATTTAATTTGTTGTGATCTTTGTGATTCACACAAACTATATAAGGGTAATTCTCTGAACATACCTTTTTCAAATCTTCAGAAGGCTCTTCTAGGAAATAAAGTGCAACTAATCTGTGTATTTTACGGGTATAAATTTTTGAATCTTTCTTAAACTGAGTACACCAGTAACCTTGCTTGTTAACATTACTGTATTTTATTGCTCCTGTGTTAATATTTCTAATAACACCTGAATCATTAATCTCATATTTCGGGAATTCTTCTATAACTTTAAACATAATAACCTCTTCTTTTTGCATAGGAGGTTCTATAGTAGTTTATTCGCTGCTGATTGTCAATATTTTCAGAATTTTAAGGGTTCGTTACTGTGTCACCACGTAATATCCTATCTGAAACCTAACTTGAGTTTCCAGCAATTAAACAGGTTTTCGATAATACTTTCGTATTAAAGGGCCAAAGAACTTTTAGCCATGATTTGTCCCTTTGACATCATTTGAATAAGACCGCGCTGCGCTCTTTTCATGTCTTCAGAACCTACTTTGAGTGCTGTACCAAACATACTCAAACTTTCAAATAATGATTCTTGTTCACCTTGGGTTATTTTACCCTTGGCTGCAAACTTAAACTTAACCCATGCATCTGTTGTATCACCAAGGCTCAAACCCATTCGATCAACGATGCCGTTAAGAAATATCATATCCTTTTTAGAAGCCTCTGCACTACCACTAGCTGCTAACATTGCAGCTTCGTAACCCTGAAACTGTTGTCCAACACGCTTAATAGCAGTGGTTCCTTCAAACAACGCAAATAAGCTCACATAACTTCTCACCATGTTACGTGTACTATCATTCAATCCATTTTGCACAACAGCTAATGATCTTAATGAACGCTTCATTTCCCTTGTGGATGTTCTCATTTGTGCAGCAACTTCTTTTATACCTTCTGCACTTCCCATGTTAACTTGCTGTCTAAGTTGCTGTTGATACTGTGCATGTCTAGCAGGAGCTTTTTCTTGCATATCTCTTGCAAACTGTGTCCTTAAAACAGCATTAGCTTTTTCTTGCAAACGTTCCTTTAATCTAGCATTACGTTTTGCTAAGGCTTCCTCTTCCTTATAAAACTGCCGCATCTTAGCAATCTTAGTATCTTCTTCCTTGATTAACTTTTTAACAGCTTGCTTGGTGCGAGCGATATCCTGAGTAGTATAAGCTTTCTTATCTGCAGCCTTCTTATCTAGGGCAATCTTAGCTAAAACTACACTTCTATCATAAGCAGCTTTCTCATCAGCAATACGTTTTTTATTCAACGCATTTGCTACAATATTAAACTCTTTTTCAGCTTTCCGTTTTGAATCACTCGCTTGTTCTGCCATTTGCAGATAAAAAGATTTCATCTTCTTCAACGATGCATCTTCATGACCAATGATCCTATTCACAGCTTGTTTTGTTGCAGCAACTTTCTTAGAATAAGCAACTTTGGCTAAATCGACACCTCTTTTATAATTAGCTTCTTCTTGCGCTTGCATCCTTTTCTTACGAGCTGCTTCAACTTTCTCAAACTCTTTCCCTGCTTCAACAACTGGTTTGAAAGGGTTACCTGCTGGTTTAGGCTTACCTTGCATCTTCATTATCTTTTCAAGCTGCTTCTCATACTTGTTTAATATGCTTAGTCCTTTCTCAGCATCTTTTGTATCAAGTTTCAGCCCAATGAAGTATTCTTCTATAAAATTCTTCGCCATATATATTTCCTATACCCCTAATCTTTAGGGGCTGTATCTAAGTAATAGGCACTCTCATAATCTTCCTTGATTGCCATCTCTTCTTCAAATTTTAGAAACTCCCTCATACCCATTTCATTTTCAACATAGGAGTAAGGTATAAGATAGTTTTTGGCAACATACCTTGCTAATGTATTTATACGTGTATCAATATTTGTCAGAGAAGAAGTGTTTTTTATCTGGTTCTCAACTTTTAAGCGGTTGTGATTAGATCCAGTGTCTTTCCTGTTAATGATCGGAGAATACCGTTTTCCGTAAAAAGGCTACTAAAGTTTACCTCAATACAGAACATCAACAATTCATTCATGGTGGTAATACCATCTTTATGTTCACAAAACTCTTCCAAGTTAAATGCTAATACAGTACCAGTTGTCGGATCTTTGTATGTAGCTCCAACTAACATTTTCTCAAATAAATCCCATAAGCGTTCATCACTAAGTTTCTCAGCAACATGCTTGAACAAATCTTTGAACATAGTGCTCTTTGTTTCATTGAAAATATCTTCTGCATCCTTGGTCTTTTCATCCATCATACCACCCATAATAGGAAGTATAATTTCAGCAATTAAACCTTGCGCCTTAAACTTATCTCTTACCTTAAGTTGTTTAACTGTAACTACATAACTAAGGTCATTGATTTTGAATGTTTTATCTTCTGCTGCCATTTTATCTCTCTTTAAAATAGAAAAAGCACCCGCCCATTGAGTCGGGGAGTGCTTTTATTGTTATTATTATATTATGCTAATAATGCTTGTGTGATCTGTGAACGTAGTTCTAAAGCTGTTGATACTGCTTTATTGGTTTTATCAAAACCTTCTGGTGCAGGAACATAACTTACTTTGTTAATAGAGAACATGTATTCACGACTCTCTGCTTCACCACCAAAGTTTTGGTCAGGCATCTTTTGTAGTTCAACACCTTCCAACACAGTGTTATTACCACCAGACGGGTCTGTTAATGTTAAAGATAAGTCAATCTCTTTATCAGGATTAGCATCGATAACATTTTGAATTGCTGCCATTTGGAACGCGAAATCATTGTTCTGTTGTTGAACAGCGATTGTCATAGAGCCTGTACGGTCAGCGTTAGTTGATTTTGCCACTATACCATCTGCAGCTACTTGTAAAGCTTTATTCTCAGCATTACGTGAAATAGAGATTGTATCCCAGCCTGTTAATACAAGTTGCCCTGCTAACGTAAGCTTTACTCTCTCTGAACTATATACTTTTGCCATTATTATTTTATCCTATTATGCAGGGCGATCAAGATTACCAGTGATTGAAACAAGGTGGATAGCATCTTTAAGATAAGCTTCAAACTGTACACTGTTAAGTAATGCACTTTGACGTTGTGAAGCAGTTATTGTACTTAATGCTGGGGTAGTTACCGTAAACCCACTATCAATATCATTTTTAGGGTAGATAAGGTTCCAACCATCTTCATTGGCAAAGAAACTTAAAGTCTTGTTGATACGACCACGGATCTTAGCAAATGAATCTTCATCCCAAGTTAGACGACCAAATTTCTGTGAAGTTAATAATTCTGTTTCTGCAGCTTCTATTTCAATCTGCATTGCATCCTTACCAACTACATTCATTGCATACTCACCACTTGCCATACGACCACCACCATCTTTACCAGTAGTGATAACTGTATTTAAACGTTGAGCTGCTGTACTACCAGATACTTTAGTTTTAGCGTAGAAGTTGATACCGTTAGCTTTAAGATTAGCAATCTGGGTTGCTGTTAGGTTTTCACCGTCTGCAGTCTTAGATACCTCAAAACCATCTACACTTTGATTAGCCATTGTAATACCAAGTTCAAAACGAGGTAATGCTGAAGCCCACTCTGCTACTTCTGGGAATTGGGTTTCTGCTTGATGATGATAGATAGGGTATACATCTAAATAACCATTATCTTCTATTAATGTCTTAAATGTACCTGTAGCAGCACCTGTGTAAGCATCTGCCTCTGCTAGTGAAACAGCATATACAGCAAATCGTGCTGCGGCTTCTTCTGCTAATGATGCAACATAAGTGCTATCTTTAACATCTGTTGTAATAACATACCAATCATCATCTGCTAATGCGATAGAGTTTAGTTCGTCTGCTGCTGTGTTTGCTGGTACATTAGGGAAAGACTCTTGTAAGTTAACAAGACCACCAACTGTGAACCAATCACCAGATACAGCGTGAGATAAGTGTAAGGTT
>Ga0193950_1000227_pt1 | contig 13845 bp, 11 predicted proteins | sample BB_1_MG_FD_144485 | JGI IMG/M metagenome (GOLD analysis project Ga0193950, IMG submission 144485) | Microbial mat bacterial communities from the Broadkill River, Lewes, Delaware, United States - BB_1_MG | ecosystem: Environmental > Aquatic > Freshwater > River > Microbial mats | place: USA...
CAGGCGCGTCGTTGCTTATCCATCATCTCTGGCTCAACTGGAAAAGAGACGGGCAGATTCCAGCCCGGCTTGAACCGTAATGACGGGGGTCAGCCTTCCAGCGAGAGGGACTTGCAATAGCCCCGTGCCCATCTGTAACTATCTGTTTATATTCGGATAACTGGAGGTGATGCCATGCAGGGAAGCCTGAGTGATACAGATGAACAGCAACGCCAGCAACAGGCTGATGTCATATTATCAGCCTGGCTGGCCGCCTGGCAGGAAGTGGACCCTGCCGCACGGCTGGCGGCCTGTGCCCGCTGCAAACTGGACAGTCTGGCCTGGCAGCAACGCTGGGAGGTTGAGCCACAGGCCCTGGCTACAGCAGATCCAGCAGACAGCTGACCTGGCGGCTGTCCAGATGGCTGGCATCCAGCCCGCAGCGCTCGGCATGGCGGTAGGTGGCGGTGTAGACACGGGCCCGCTGCTCGGCGCTAAGGCTGATCTGCTCCTCCTGGGCAGTATTATCAACCAGCATAATGACTGCACGCATCAGCTCGGTGGAGATCAGAGAAGGCTGGACGCTGTTTTGCACAGCGTCGTGTAATAGCACACTGGGGTCACTGAGCGGTTTACCGCCCGGCCTGACCTGTGAGAGCAGTGTCAGCGGGCTTAGCTCACCGATGCTCAGCTGTTGTAAATGCTGGCTGGAGAGGCTGTGCTGCCAGCAGCAAAAACGCTGGCACTGCTCCCATAGCTGGGAGGAGGGCGGTTCCCTGAACGCCAGCCGGAACAGGCGATGGTTATGGTAGGCCAGGGTTTTCTGTCGATATTTCAGCTGCGCCTGGCAACGCAATAACAGACAGAACTTCTGGCCATCGCTGAACAGATGCAGCTCGGGCTGGCCATCTGCCGTGTGCGCCTGCGCCAGCTGCTGCGCCAGCCACTCGGGCTCGGCACAGTGCTCAACCACAAAGGGGCTACCATCGCCGGTCACCAGCCAGCCGATGCTGGCCCCCTCTTTCAAACGGATCAGCCGTAAAATCTCAGCACCGGGCACCTGGCCCTTACCCATCGTCTCCGCCGCCCCTTTAGACACCCCCAGCGCGGCCGCCCAGGGGTGGATTTTGCGCCCGGCTAACAGCCGGGTAAGGCGCTGACTGAACTGATCCATACAGGCAAAAACTCTTCGAAAACAGCAAACAGATACACCGGGTGAAAATACCCGGCTGTTAACAATGTACAACAAACGCAATGTACAGCAGGGAGACGGGAAAATCAGCTTTGCTTAACCGGGCTCCGGTGCACGCTGCAGTTGCCAGGTGGCCCTGTCTGTATAATCCGGGAGATAAATCATGAAAATTCACCTTGGTTTACTGGCCAGTGCAATCGCGCTTACTGGCTGTGCCAATGAAGCCCTGAACAGCGAACAGCTGGCACTTATTCAGCAGCAACAGAGTAAAAAAACTCTGGAATTCAGCTGCGATGGGCCCTGTTCTCTGAGTTATAAAGACCCTCGAGACAAACTGACCCTGCCAAAACATACCAACGGCTATGACGTGGCTAACACCCTGCTGCAAACAGCCGGTAGCGTTGCCCTTGGTACAGCCCCCTGGGCGGCGGTGTCAAAAATCGCCAGCGATGGCTACAACCGTGCCGGTGGCACCTATAGCAACAGTTATAACCAGACGACCGATAGCACACACACACCTGCGGTGGTAACAGCCCCGGACCCGGTCGTTGTCCCCAGCCCGGACCCCGTTGTGGTTCCCAGCCCGGACCCGGTTATTGTAAACGCTCCGGCCCCGATCATTGTGAATACGCCGACCAGCCCCTGAACAGGTCCGACCTGGATCAAAAAAAGTATAACGATCGCCTGGACTTTGGTCAGGCCTGTGCTAGCGCTTCGGCCAGGGCAGGTCATCCGGGTTCAGTGCGGTTGAAACCAGCCCATTCTTACCCAGGTTGTTTTAACCAGGGTAAAAATACCTTACTCAATAACATACGGGTTGATAACTACCGTATCAAACAACTGTTTTAGCTGTGGCGGTGTATCGGCACAGCAGGCAGCTACAGTTGTGCAGGCAAAGCCCCAGGGAAAGAATTCCCACAAAAACACCCTGTTTTAGCGGGTTTTACTTTGTTGTTATTCCGAAAAAAAGGAATTATTGTAGCCCTCGTTTGGTGCTGGCGCACTCAGCATTGAAACGGAGCACAATCGCAATCAAGGGATGTGGAGTAAAGCGATGAAAAAGGACTGTATAGGCGAAACCGTACTCGGCTTTCGTGTACCAAGGGAATTACTGCAACGGCTCGACCAGCTGGCCGCCGCCGATCACCGCAGCCGTTCACAGATGGCACGGCTACTGATCGAAGAGGCCCTGAGCCGCAAGGAGCAAAACCTGTCGCACCGACAGGTCTGACCCCCCATATCAATCAGCGTCCCCCGGCTGTCCGCTGACAGACCGGTCAGGCAGCGCTGTACCTGTAGTCTGATAAGGAGGTAAATATGGATAGATACAACGGCAATACACCAGGCACCGGGCAACCGGTGCATTTACACACCATTAACTGCAGCCGCCTGCCAGGGCGGTATTAACATGGGTGGCCTTGAAGCCCTCAAACAGCAGATCGACCTGAATGAACTGGCCAGCCTGCTGGGCATGCGTTGTGCCACCCGCGCTAAAGGTGGCAACGCCAGCTATCACTCACCCCTGCGTGACGACAAACACCCCTCGGTGTCGGTTTACGTGCGCGAAGGCATTCAGCGCTGGAAAGATCATGCCACCGATGAAGGCGGCAGCTGTATCGATCTGGTGCTTTATACCGGCGTCGCCAGCACCGTGGCCGAGGCCAGCCGCTGGCTGCATGAACAGTTCCGCATCCCGTTCGAACGGGCCGTGGAGCGCAGCCAGCCGGTGGCGCAACAGAGCAAGGAAGCCTGGATCGCCAGCCGCAGCCTGATGAACCCGGAACCGGTGCGGCCCTATCTGGAACAACAGCGCAGCATCAGCGCCGCCGTGGTGGAGTACGCCATCAACAGCAAAACCCTGGGCTACTCCGACTACACCAGCAGCAAACCGGCGGGGGAGGTGTTCCACGGCGGCCCGGCGGCGGCGTTTATCTGCCGGGATCTGCGCCAGCGTGAGGTAACTGCCGTGGAATATCGCTACTTTGATGCCGCGCTGAACGGCGGGGTCAAAAACCACTGCCATGGCCGTAAAGGCGAAGCCTTCTGGAGCATCAACCCTGGTAACCTCAACGCGGCCCACACCGTGGTGCTGGTCGAGTCCGCCATTAACGCCCTGAGCGTGGAAACCGCCGTGGCCGAAATCGACGAACTCAGCGGCTGGACCGCCCTGGCCGTCATGGGGGCCAGCAACCTGCAGGACAAAGACTGGAGCCTGCTGGCCGGGAAAAAAGTGATCCTGGCCATGGATAACGACGAACCCAGCGACAGCAACGGCAGCATGAAAGGCTACTGCGCCGGGGCGCTGGCCAGCTGGAAAATTCACGAACAGCTGCTGGGGCGCAACATCGCCTGCCACCTGGTGGATCACAGCCGCTGGGGTGAGCTGAACGACCTCAACGACATCCTGCGCGAAAAAGGCACCACTCAGGTGCGTCGGGCGATCAGCAACCTGCAACCCTGGCTGATACCCGGCGTGGCCGGGGACGGTGGCAAAGGGCGGTCACGGGTCTACCTGCCGGAACATGACTACGCCCGCTACTGGCAGTTCCGGGTGCGCGAAGATTTCACCAGCTTCCAGCGCGAAGTCACCAACCGTGATGGCGAAAGCCAGCTGGTCAACGAAGATCTGTGCGGCTTTCGCGTTGCGGCGCTGTCCTGCGTAAAAATCCAGAGCGCCCCGGCTACACTGCTGGGCAGCCCGGATAACCAGCCCAGCATCGTCTTCGCCGCCAGCGTCCAGTCCGCCCGCCATGGCCAGCGGCTGATCCGCCAGGTGTTCACCGATGATCAACTGTATAACCCCGATCGCTGGCGCAGCTTCGGCGGAGCCATCTACAAACCCACCCAGTTCAGCCGCATGCTCAACATCCTTGAGCGCGCGACCCATATCGGTGGCCGCGAAGCGATCAACTTCGTCGGCCTGGCCTGGCGTAACGGCCAGCTCTCCCTCAACGAAGGGCCCGACTGCTACTTCACCGAGCCGGAAAAACAGTGCCCCTACCACAACCTGCAATTTCCCAGCAGCCAGCCCCGCGACGGTGGTCGGGTGATCAGCGCCTTTCAGGCCACCTTCGGTCACAACGCCGCCGCCCAGCTGCTGGCCTGGAGCCTGGGCGGCCACCTCAAAGCACTGTTGGGTTTCTGGCCCCATATGATCGTGCAGGCCGACAAAGGGGCGGGTAAATCCACCCTGATCAAACGGCTGGAAAGCACCATCGGCTTCACCATGTTCTCCGGCCAGAGCCTGCAGACCGAGTTCCGGCTGGTCACCAGTGTCGCCCACACCTCCCAGCCCGTCGGCTGGGAAGAACTCTCCGCCCGGCGTGGCGATATTATCGACAAAGCCGTGGCCCTGCTGCAGGAAACCTACCAGTACACCATCACCCGTCGTGGCGCGGAGATGACCGAATTCGTGCTCTGTGCCCCGGTATTAATGGCAGGGGAGGACGTACCGGTGCAATCGTTGCTGGGCAAAGTAGTCCGCAGCGAACTGAGTAAAAAAGGTGACCTGCTACCCGACCCGCTGCCGGTCTTCCCGGTGCGCGAGTGGATCCGCTTTCTCGCCCAGCTCAGCCCGGCACGGGCCAAAGAGATCTACCAGCAGCAACTGCATACCTGCCGTGACCACAGCGCCGCCAACACCGACGACAACGGCGTAGCGCGGATGGTCGGCAACTACGCCGCCGTCGCCACCGCCTGGGTACTGCTGTGTGAATTCTGCGATATCGCCGCCGAGCAGGGCGGTTTTCTGAGCGACCTGCTGCAAACCATGAACAGCCATGTACTGGAAACCAGCAACGAACGGGAACCCTGGGTGTGGATACTGGAGATCATCCTCGGCGAGATCGACGCCGGAAACTACCAGCATCCCTACCGCTACGAAGCAGACAAAGGGGAGTACTACCTCTACATCCGCAGCCCGCACATTATGCAACACCTTAGCCAGACGCCGGCCCTGCGGGCCAAGTTTGACGCACTGCCGGTCAAATCCGACCGGGTACTGAAAAAGCAGCTCATCAAAGCAGGCGTACTGGAAAAAGAGCGGGATGACCGCGAACGCCGCATCGATGGCAAACGCTGCGCCCATATGAGCGGCCTGTCGCTCAGCGTACTGGAAAGCTACGGCCTCAGCCCCATGCTACCCGACGACAGCCCGCACACGGGCTACTGAACACACCTGATTATTGGCAGACACACGCCAGGGAGGACACCATGCTGACAACTGAACTGATGCTCTACGGAAAATACAAAAAACCGGTAATCAACCTGTCCGAATGCTGCGACGAAGTACTCGGCCTGTGCCACAAAAACGCCCGCGAAGCCGCGCGCCGCTGCGAACTGCCGTTCCCGGTGATCAAAGCCCGCGACACCCGCCAGGCCCCATACCTGGTCCACATCCGCGACCTGGCCCGCTACCTGGACGAAACCTTCGACAGCGCCCGGGACGACTTCCAGAAACTGCAGTAACACCACCGCAACCACCGGCCGCCCGCACAGCACCTTACCAGGGCCGCGGGCGGCCCGCCCGCATCACAACAGACTCCGCCCCGGTTACCTCTCAGCCTTGTTACAACCCCAGCCTTGTTACAACCCCAGCCAGAACAGCCCTGCCAGGCCCCCCTGATAACCACGTAACACAGGGCTTACAACCGAGTTTCCCTGTTACAAAAATGCCGCCCTGCACAATGGCAGCCTTGAGCTGAAGAGAGCCGGTGATATTCCGTCCAGCGTCAGCATGGCAAGTCGCCCTGCCTTGTGCCTCAGAGTGCCACAATCTCCCGCCAGGGCCTGACGCCCATCAAACAAAGTTGCAACCCTGTTAACAACCTGTGTCAGTTTCAGTATTGTCATCATCCAGCCGCTCGAGCGCAGTGACGCGCTCAGCTGCTGGTGATCGCACAAACGACTGGCACGGAGCCGATATGAACAAACAGGTACGTACACTGCTGCTGTTAAGCTGCACCCTGGCCGCACCCTTTAGCCAGGGGCAAACTTACAGCCTCACTCAGAACAGCTGGAGCGCGGTGCTTGCCTCGGCGCAGCCTGGCGATATATTGCTGCTCGAAGACAGCGCCACCCCCTGGGCAGGAAAAATAATCAGCGGGCTGCACGGCACCCCGGCGCAGCCGATAACCCTCACGGCGCAAACCCCGCTGGGCGTTACTCTGACTGGCTCAGACCCCCAGACACCGGCGCTACAGATCGAACAGTCCAGCAACCTCATTATCCGTGGGCTTCAGCTACAGAACAGCAATGGCATGAATGGAGATACTGACTACAGCCCACAGGCGCGGGAGTGGGCGAAAGAGGGGATAGTGATAAGTGAAAGTGACAACATCACCCTGGAAGGTAACCTGTTTGACGATATAGCCACCCGGGGGCTGAGCGCACAGGACACAAACAACCTCTACCTGCACCATAACCTGTTTATTGATGTCGGTGATGACAGCGCCTCCAGTGGTATAACGCTGGAAGCTGGCAACACCCACTGGCGAATCAAAGACAACCTGTTCGCCACCAATGTCAATGCCATTGCCACCACCGGCCCCGGTACCGGAGGAATCATCGATAGCAACCTGATTGTGTTCAATCGCCATGGCAGTGGTATCACTCTTTCGAGCCACCTGGCAGCTGGTACCGAGGTACCCGCCAGCACCGTACACCGCAATACCCTCTACGCAGGCAAAACGCAGCACAGCGGGCTGAACGTTACAGGCTCATCCCAGTTTATCAGCATCCGTGAAAACGTAATCTACGAAGCTGGCCAGCAGGCCGCACTGGCAATTGAAGGCCGCTGCGCCGCCGACGAAGAAACTGGCACAGGCTGTCGCAGTGATGTCAGCCGACACATTATCTACAACAACTGGTTGATCAACCGGAGAGGAGGGGAGGCTCCCGGTATTGCGCTGGCGGAAACCTCATCCAGCCAGGGTGACCCAGAACGCGCTACCCTCAGCCAGATCAGCCTGAGTGACAACCGGGTGCTGGGCTATAGTCCCTCATTGAGCAGCTGGGACACCTCCCGGCCTGAAACACTTACCCTCACGGGCAACCAGCTGTACACAGCCAGCACCCAGGCTGACACCAGTAACACCAACTGGCTACCCGACAACAGCCTGGACAGCCTGACCCAGGCCGATGCACTTGGCCTCTCACAGCGTGAGCAAAGCCTGGTAGACAGCCTGGCCCATGACTACAGCTTTACCAAGCAGATACTGCGTAAAGCCCTTAACAAAGGCGACATCGGCTACCCCTTTATCCGTCAGTGCCTGACCAGTGATGACCACCTGGCCATGACCGCCGCCGATGCCGGGCTGGCGACAGGGCTGAGCGCTGGATTGATGTTCTACAAAGGTGACATCGACGCCCTGGGGCTGGGCGCACTCTACGCCATTGCACTAAAAAGCTCCCACGATACAGCCCGAGCGGGGAAAATTATCTTCCGCACCCTGTTCACCAATCCGGGGGAATACCAGCTCTATGCCCGGCTTAAATGCATCAACGACTGCAGCCTGGGCGACAGCCTCTACACCCCCACCGGGTTCGATACGGCACTGGATAAGGCTGATCACTATCAGGTTAGCGAACCTGGCATCACCGCTGACTACCAATGGTTCAACCTGGGCAGCTACAGCCCGGATGCCGGACGCTACAACAGCTTTGTCCTGGGCCTGCGTGACGGCTACCTGATGATCGACTCACTGGTCTTCCACAAAACCACCGGGCTGGAAAACAGCCCGGCTACACTCGACCAGCTGGCGCTGCAACGATTGACAGATAAAGATAACCCGGAGGCCTGCCAGTGAACCGCATTCTTATCAATCCCTCAGTCAGCCGCGGCGGCACCCCCGTCGCCCAGGCTCCATCCCCGGTATTCACTGACGGCAGAGACTCCACCATGCGCAGAAAAATACAGGCCCTTGCACTGCTGGGCTGCAGCCTGATTACCTCCCTGAGCTACAGCCAGACGCAGACCATCAACGAGCAGAACTGGTTCAACGTGATCGCCCAGGCGCAACCGGGCGACACCCTCGTCATCGAAGACAGCGCCAGCGCCTACAGTCGCAAAGTGATACAGAACCTGCATGGCACCCGCCAGGCCCCCATCACCCTCAAAGCGCAGACGCCACTCGGAGTAACCCTGGACGGCGCAGGCGCAAACTCAACCCTGGTCATCAAACAATCCAGCCACCTGATTATTCAGGGCCTGGTCATCAAAAATCACAGCGACATTGATGGTCGTACCGATTACACAGATGTCGCCCGTAACCGGCTCAGTGGCAGTGACTGGCACGGACTGCAGGAAGGACTGGTGGTGTACGACAGTTACGCGATTACCGCCACCGGTAACCTGTTCGATGATATTGGCACCCGTGGTGCGCTGGTCTACAACACCGACCGCTTCACCGCGACCCATAACCTGTTCATCGATGTGGGCAACGACACCGCTTCCAGCGGCCTGGAGCTGGGCGGTGGCAGCACTCACTGGCGCGTCAGCGGCAACCTGTTCGCCACCAACGTTGATGCCATCACCAAATCCGGTCCGGGCACCGGCGGCATCATCGAAAACAACATGACCGTATTCAACCGCTTTGAAGATGGCATCGACATCAAAGCACACCTGAGCTACAAAGGTGAAAGTCCCTATAGCGTGGTGCGAAATAACATCATCTACGCGGGAAAATCAGATTACACCGGCATGTCCATACAGGACTCATCCCAGCATTTGCTGGTCAGCGGTAACGTCATTTATGACACCGGTATCGACTCCGCCTTACGCTTCAGAGGCCGCTGTGACTACCGCGAACAGGCAGACACCTTCTGCCGCTGCGCGGTTACCCGTCACAACGTCCACAACAACTGGCTGATCAACCGCAGCGCACGCCAGTCTCCGGGCATACAGCTTGCCGAAACCTCAACCAGCCTCACCGACCCCACCCGTGCCAGCCTCAGCCATATCAACCTCAGCGATAATCTGGTTGTCGGCTACAGCACCTCGGTAAACAGCTGGAACACCTCCCAGCCCACCACCGTTAACCTTAACGGCAACCTGCTGTTCACAACCAGCACCCAGGCCGACACCAGCAACACCCAGTGGCTACCTGACAACAGCCTGGCCAACCTGCCTCCGGCGGACGCCCTGACCCTGTCACTGCGTGAACAGGAGCTGGTTGACAGCCTGGTCCACGACTACAGTTTTACCGACCAGATGCTGCGTAAAGCCCTTAACAAAGGTGATATTGGCTACCCCTTCACCCGACAGTGCCAGGCCAGCGATAACCACCTTGCTGTAACCGCCGCCGATGCCGGGCTTGCCTCCCGGCTGAGTAACGGGTTGATGTTCTACAGTGGTGACAGCGATGCGCTGGGACTGGACGCACTTTATGGCATGGCTCTTAAAGGCTCCCACGATGTTACCCGTGCGGGCAAAGTCGCCTTTCGCACCCTGTTCACCAATCCTGGAGAGTATCAGCTCTACGCCCGGCTCAAATGCATCAACGACTGCGGCCTGGGCGACAGCCTCTACATCCCCACCGGTTTCGACACCGCACTGGACAACCCCGACCACTACCAGATCAGTGAACCTGGTGTTACTGCTGACTACCAGTGGTTCAACCTGGGCAGCTACACCCCTGAGACCGGCCTCTATAACAGCTTCGTGCTGGGCCTGCGCGATAGCTACCTGATGATCGACTCACTGGTATTCCACAAAACCACCGGGCTGGAAAACAGCCCGGCAACACTGGACCAGCTGGCGTTACAACAGATCGCCAGAAAAACAGACCCCACGCTCTGCGAATAACCAGCGCACACAAAAGGGCAGGGCCTCAGGCCCTGCCTGACCCATCCCGCAAAACAGCCGCATGCTTGCCCGCGACCCGCCTCCGTTACAATATCAACCAAAAATCCCCGCCAGACATCCATCAGGCCCACGTACTACGCGGCATACAGCTCAACACCCTGTTACAAAATGTACTATCCCTTGTTACAGAATCCCGTTACAAGCGCCTGTCACAACGCAAGGTAACCACCAAAACAGCCCTGCTTACAACGGCAGATCCCGCAACTTGTTCGCCACCTGTTCCGGCGAAATATTCACATAACGCTGCAACATCTTCACATCCTTATGGCCGGAAATCTGGCGCACCTCAAACTCACTCAACCCCGCCTCAATAAAGCGCGTCAGACTGCTGCGGCGCAGATCATGAAAGCGCAGATCATCAATCTTCAACGCCTCCGTTGCCCGGATAAACGACGCGCAGATCGACGCCGACTTCCACGGGAAAATCCGCTCATCCCCCTGCGGCTGCGCCGCAATAATCGCCAGCGCCCGCGGCGTCAGCGGTACATCCTGATCATTACTGTGCTTATTACTCGGATCTTTACGGGCCATAATCCGCACCAGCCCGCGTTCAGAGTCCAGATGTGCCCAGCGCAGATTACAGATCTCACTGCGCCGCATCCCCGACTCAAAGGCAAACTCCACAATATCCGCCATCGGAATCTGCCGCCGCCCACTGGGCTGGCGGAAATACGCCAGCAGCCGCGCCAGCTCCGCATCCGATGTACGCCGCGAACGCTGACGCGACTTACTCACCAGCCCCTGTTCCTTCAGCGTTGGCAACGCCTGAGCAAACGCCGAATCATCCAGCTCCACCCCCAGCAACACCCGCGCCTGCTTAAACACACTGCGCAGAAACGACACATCCTGCCAGATCGTCTGCGGCTGACACTGCGCCCGACGCAACTGACAGAACTGAAACAGATGTGACGCCGACAGCGCCTTCAGCCGCACCTGAGACAGAAAAGGGTGCACCGCAATCGCCGCCAGCACCGCCTGCTTACACCGCCCCAGCCCCGGCGCACGCTCCAGATACAATGTTACAAGCTCCCCCACGGTTTGTTGTAACACGCGATCCTCCTGCAACGCCTGCAGAGACGACATCCCCTCCAGCTCCGCCAACCGCTTACGCTCCCACGCCTTCGCCGCCTGCAATGAACTGAACGTCTGGCTCTCGGAAAACTTCTCCCCCCTCACCATCTTGCGCACCACCGCGGTATACCGCAGCTTACCCGCCTGATTCTTACGCTTGAGAATACTCATCGCCCATCCATGACCCTTGTTACAAAAAAAAAGATAGTTGTAACATGTTACAACAGATCGGAAAAAACCACGCTAACCCAGGCTGACCTGGGCTCTGAAAAGCCCCACCGCCAAACACGGCAAACCAATATTCCAGTAAAATCAACGAACTCCCCCGTTAACACGCCGCCACGAATGTAAGGGCATGATGGAATGTCCGATAAAGGATCGGACATACTTATATATAAGAGTTTGTCTCACTAAGTTAAACCTTGCGTAACTATTTGATAATTAATCAAAAAGCTTAAGATCAGCCGCTGAGATTAACGTAGGAAATCGTAAAAGATTGGACCTTCAGGTATTACTGCAGGCTGTGGCCGATTCGTCGGAGCGGGCAGAGGCCCGCTCAGGAAGGGTATTATTTAGTCTGTACGTTCACCACACACCGGTGTTGCCAGCCACGCACGCTGTTGCTGGCGGCTCAGTGGCAGGTGCAGCGCCATATTAAGTTTGGCCACAGCGGCTTCCAGGGTCATATCGTTACCACTGATCACGCCCAGCTCATTGAGGGTGCTGCCACTGGCGTAGGCCCCCTGGGCCATATGACCGGTGTGGCAGTGGCTGATATTCAGTACCAGCTGGTCGCCATCGGCCATATCTTTGAGCAGTGCCATAAACTCAGTATCGGCATCCGGTGGATTGCCCACGCCGTAGCTTTGCAGCACAAGCGCTTCAACGCCGGCCGCCTGTACCAGCGGCCGCAGGGCCGCACCGGGCATGCCCGGATAGACTGGCAGCACCAGCACTTTGCCGCACTCAAACTCAGGCACCCGGAAATCAAACGACGTTTTAGGCAGCAACAGGGCGCTGTTCAGCCGTAAATGGATACCTACATCCCCCAGCCATGGGTAGTTAGGTGAGTCGAAGGCGGTGAAGCCATCGCTGGCCACTTTGCTGGCCCGGTTGCCGCGCAGGAGGCGGCCACCAAAATAGAGACAGACTTCGTGCAGGTCGTTATAACAGGCAAATGCCAGCGCGCTGGCCAGGTTTTCCACCCCGTCGGAGCGCGCCTGGGACAGTGGAATCTGCGAGCCGGTGACAATGATCGGTTTGTCGCAGCCCAGGAACATAAACGACAACATCGCAGCGGTATAAGCCATGGTGTCGGTGCCGTGCAATACCACAAACCCCTGATAGTCGTCCCAGCAGGAGAGCAGCAGCTGGCCCATCTCCGTCCAGTGATGAGGCTGCAGGTTAGAGCTGTCGATCAGGCTGGGCAGCTCGATCAGGTCATACTCGGGTAGTGTGCTGCGGGTGCTGTGGCTCAGTTGCTGCTCCAGTAACGCCTGCAGTCCTGTGCTCGGTATATAGCCCTTATCAGAGGGGGTCATGCCGATGGTGCCACCGGTGTAGATAATCAGTACTTTCTTGCTCATAGGTCCTGCTTCAGCAAGGCGTACGCAGCGGGGCATACGCGACAGATAATTGAATAGACGTGACTATAACGCGCTCGTAAGACAAAAGCGCGACTTTAAACAGCGGGGGTGAAAAGCGGATTATAAAAGCAGGCCCACCGGGTAGCGGGCCTGGTGATGAGCGGCTTATGCGTCGTCGTAGATGGTCGGAATCGGCTGACGCTTATGCTGGGTTACGGTATAGATGGATACCAGACGGTCACGGACATGGTCACTGACCGGTTTGCCTTCCAGGAAGTCGTCGATCTGGTCGTAGCTCAGTTCCAGCGCATCTTCATCGGCCTTCTGCGGGGCCAGCTCTTCAAGATCAGCGGTAGGTACTTTTCCAACCAGCAGCTCCGGCGCGCCCAGACTGGCCGCCAGCTGGCGCACCTGGCGCTTGCTCAGGCCGAACAGCGGGGCCAGATCACAGGCACCGTCGCCATGCTTGGTATAAAAGCCGGTGATATTCTCTGCAGAGTGGTCAGTGCCCAGCACCAGCCCGCCCGTCAGCCCGGCGATCTCATACTGGGCGATCATACGTGCACGTGCTTTTACATTGCCTTTGACAAAATCGATCTTTGCGCTGCACTCAGGGATCAGCCCGGTATTGGCCAGTGCTTTATGGCTGGCGGCATGGAGGCCATCGACCCCGGCTTTGATGTTGACGCTGACCGCCTGAGTCGGCTGAATAAAGCTGATCGCCATCTGAGCTTCGTCTTCATCCTGCTGCTCGCCGTAGGGCAGGCGTACCGCAATAAAGCGATAATCATCAGACGCGCTGGCCTGGTTAAGCTGCTCTACTGCCAGCTGAGCGAGTCGGCCACAGGTGGTGGAATCAACACCGCCACTGATACCCAGCACCAGGGTTTTGCAATGTGCCTGCTGAAGTTTGCGTTTGATAAAATCGACGCGGCGCTCAATCTCAAAAGCCGGGTCGATCTCCGGCAGTACACGCATCTCTTGGCGAATCAGCTGATCCATTTCCATGTTCTCTACCATCAATCCGGTTACCTGACACCGCAACAACCAATGCACTCATACAGTGCAGAACGGGGCGGGACAGGGCAGTGTTCAGAAATATATGGCCCTATAATACCGAAAAAGCCGGGCTGATTAAGGACCGCAGGGCTAAC
>Ga0193950_1000231_pt1 | contig 13673 bp, 10 predicted proteins | sample BB_1_MG_FD_144485 | JGI IMG/M metagenome (GOLD analysis project Ga0193950, IMG submission 144485) | Microbial mat bacterial communities from the Broadkill River, Lewes, Delaware, United States - BB_1_MG | ecosystem: Environmental > Aquatic > Freshwater > River > Microbial mats | place: USA...
AGATGGGAAGGGGATGCGAACCGGCAACCGGCTCGCATCGGTGTCGCAGTGTTTAGCCGTTCAGGCTTTCAACGTAAGCGCGAATACGTTTGGCGGCTTCCACACATTCTTCTACGGTGGCTACCAGTGCCATACGCACGTAGTTGGCACCTGGTACGGCGCTGTCTTTTTCCCGGCTCAGATAGCTGCCTGGCAGTACGGTAACGTTCTGCTGCTCAAACAGGCCCTGGGCAAACGCATCATCGGCAATCGGCGTTGGCGCCCACAGGTAGAAGCTGGCGTCTGGCTTTTTCACATCCATTACCGGCGACAGAATCTCCAGTACGGCATCAAATTTCTGACGGTACTGGTCGCGGTTATCCAGTACATGGGCTTCGTCATTCCAGGCGGCGATAGAGGCCAGCTGGGTTTGTACCGGCATGGAGCAGCCGTGATAGGTGCGGTACTGCAGGAATGGCCCCAGCAATGCTGCATCACCGGCAATAAAGCCTGAGCGCAGGCCTGGCAGGTTGGAGCGCTTGGACAGGCTGTGCATCACGATACAGTTTTTGTAATCGTCCCGGCCCAGTTCGGCACAGGCCTGCAGCAGGCCAACCGGTGGCTGTGCTTCATCCAGGTAGATTTCGGAGTAGCACTCGTCGGAGGCGATGATGAAATCGTACTTGTCGGACAGGGCGATCAGCTTTTTCAGGGTGGCCAGGTCGGTCACGCTGCCAGTCGGATTGCTGGGTGAGCACAGGAACAGCAGCTGACAGCGCTGCCAGATATCTGCGCTGATCGCATCGTAGTCGGGGATAAAGTTGTTTTCTGCCGCGCAGTTCAGGTAATACGGCTCGGCACCGGCCAGGTAAGCGGCCCCTTCGTAGATCTGGTAGAACGGATTGGGCGACAGTACCAGGGCGTCGTCACAACGGTTTACCGCCGCCTGGGTGAAGGCAAAGATCGCTTCACGGGTGCCGTTAACCGGTAGGACATTGGCTTCGGCATCCAGGCTGCCAGGTGTCAGGGAGAAACGTTTCTCTGCCCACTGGCTGATTGCCTGGCGCAGCTCTGGCAGGCCTTTGGTAGTTGGGTAGTTGGCCAGACGGGCCATGTTGTCGATAAGTGACTGGGCGACAAATGCCGGGGCCGGGTGCTTGGGCTCACCAATCGACAGGGCGATATGGGGCAGCGCTGCGGGTGGTGTGACGGCGTTTTTCAGCGCGGTCAGTTTTTCAAATGGATAAGGTTGCAGACGTTGCAGTTCGTGGTTCATGTCGGGGTTCTCTTCAAATGCCCACCGGCCTGGCTGAGCAGTAACGAGTGATTGGCTTATCACCCTGGGTACCGGCAGTCAGAGTACTGCATGGCAGACACTCGGATGGGATTGGCCACGTTTTTATTGGCTGGCGATTATACCTGATCAGCGGGGTGGGATTAACCCGGCCAGGGGGTGCGGGTCTACGACTTATGGCTAATAAGAGCTCGATTCGAACAACTGTTTTATTTCTGTTGGCAGGGTCGTGATAATAGGAAGGTAAAAAAACGGTAGCCAGGGGCTACCGAAAGATAAATGAGGTGAGGTGAGGTCGTGAATGAACAAATATCTGGGTGATGGCCTCCTGAGGGCGGCTTTATCGTGTTGATAATCATTATCAGTATCCCCTTGCGGCTGTCAACCGCTAATGAGAATTAATTTCAATAAGGCTGGCTGTTGAAGGGCTGGCCAATGCTGTGTTTCGTAGCCTCAATCAAAGGTGCTGTATGTCTGAGGAACGACGTCTCTACCCCCGTGTCGACGCGCAAATTGCAATTGAGTTGATCAACTGCATTGGTACGCAGGCGCATGGAACCATTATCAATCTGAGTGCAGGTGGCATGCTGGTGGCTGGTGATGCATCACTGGCGCAGGTATATGCGCTACAGGTGGGCGTACCGTTAGAGCTGTCCCTGTGTTTTGTACTGGCCGGGGAGACCGTCCGTTGTGATGCCCGGGCTGTGTACCGGCGGCGACTGTCGCAACAGAGTTATCAGCTGGGGCTTGAGTTCAGCTGGCTGGACCCGGCGGGCCTGCAGCTGATTCAGGCTGAAGTGGCGACAGTCAACTGAGTGGGTCAGAGCGTTGCCATGGGGATGCGCTCAAAGCGGTTACAGCCATGTTCATGCAGAAAGCTGATCAGCTTTTCCATCGGCATAGGGTGGGCAAAATAGAAGCCCTGGATCTCGTTGCAGTTTATCTGTTGCAGGCCCTGAATTTGCCCGACGGTTTCAACGCCTTCAGCGATGATATCCAGCTTGAGTGCGGCGGCCATATTAATGATCGCTTCGGCGATGGCGGCATCGGCAAGGTCTTCTTCGATATTTTCGATAAAGGAGCGGTCAATTTTGAGCTTGTCGATGGGGAGCTGTTTGAGGTAACTCAGTGATGAGTAACCGGTGCCGAAATCATCCAGTGCCAGGCTTGTGCCCAGGGCGCGCAGCTGGTGGAGGATGGCCAGGGTATTACGCAGATCATCGATAACAATGCTTTCGGTAATCTCCAGCTGCAGATGTGAAGGCTGCAGGCCTGTAATGTCGAGAATATCGGCAACGGCGGGTACCAGGTCAGAAGAGAGGAACTGGGCGGCGGACAGGTTGACGGCTATGTGCCCCAGTCGGAAACCGCTGCCGAGCAGGTCGGCCATATCCTGACAGGCCTGGCGTAAAACCCAGTTGCCAATGGGGACGATCAGGCCGGTTTCTTCAGCCACCGGAATAAACTCACCGGGCGCGACCAGGCCCATCTCGGGATTATGCCAGCGTAGCAGTGCTTCACAGCCGATGATGGTTTTGCTGAAAGTGTCGTACTGGGGCTGATAGTAAACTTCGAATTCATTGCGCTCCAGTGCACCGGCCAGCTGGTGCTCCAGTTTAAGTCGGTGCAGCAGTTTCACGTTCATGCTGGCATCGTAATAGGCGAAGCGTTGATTGCCCTGTTTGGCGTGGCTCACGGCAGTGTCAGCTGCGCGCAGCAGGCGTTCAGCCTGACTGCCGTTTTCCGGGAACTGGGCAATGCCGATGCTGGCGCTGGTATTAATACTGTGCGGGCCAATATTAAACGGGGCATAGAACCGGTCCTGCACATGCTCCAGAGTGTCCTGGACGATGCCGTTCAGGCCGTCGCCAAATATCTCATTGGGTGTCAGAACAATAACAAATTCATCACCGGTAAGGTGGGCGATATAGTTTGCGTGACGTGCCGTATCACTGAGCATGGCGGCAACCTGCTTGAGTAGCAGGTCGCCTATATGGTGGCCCAGCGAATCGTTGATCAGTTTCAACCGGTTGATATCCAGGTGCAGTACGGCAAACGTTTTATGTTGCTGGGTAAGTTGCCCCAGATGCTGCAGCAGTGAGTTGCGGTTGGGCAGCCCGGTCAGGGTATCAAAGTGGCTGAGTCGGTAGATGTAATCTTCGGTGCTTTTTTCATCGGTTGTGTCATGGAACTGGCCGATGTAGTGGCGAATATTACCCTGGTTATCCCGTAGTGCACTGATCCCCATCCAGACTGGAAACTCGTGACCATCACTGTGGCGCAACCATAATTCGCCCTGCCAGCCCCCCTGGCTGCCCAGTGCAGGCGTAATCTGGTTAATTGCATCACTGGCCTGCTTGTGGCTGAGCAGGGCAACGGAGGAGCGACCGAGCAGTGTTTCTGCCTGGCGGCCAATCATCCGTCCTGCAGAAGCATTCATCCGTTCGATGCAGCCATGCTCGTTAGTGATCACAATACCCTGGACACTGTTTTCAAAGACCGATGCAGATAGCCTGAGTTCGTTCTGGGTTTCAAGGTGGGCGGTGATATCGTTGGCGACTACCATCAGTCGGTGGCGTTGCCCCTGAGGGCCGTACACCGGCTGTTTAAGTACTTCATAGGTATGCAGTTTATCGGGGCCCTGGTGGTATTCGGTTGAGGTACCCAGCGTGCCCTGGCGCCAGGTGATCTCATCTGAGAAGTGGCATTGCTGCAGCAGCTCTGCGGTGTGTGGATAACGTGCTGCAATCATTGACTCTGGTACATGGTCGAAGTTTTTCTGGTCAATTCCCCACAGGTCGCTGGCTGCCTGATTTATTTTTAACCAGTTACCACTGCCATCTTTGAAAACAATGGCATTGGGCAGGCTGTCGATCAGCAGTTCTGTCTGGCTCAGGTGGTCATTGAGCTTATGCTCTGTATTGATACGGGCCTGCTCGGCTGCCAGACGGCCGCTGATAACGGGCAGTAGCAGCTCCATGATTTCGACCATGGCAGGCAATGGGGCCTGTTCAAATCCCAGTATAAGCAAGCCGGCATGCTGGCCAGCTGCAGGCTGCAGGCTGATCGTCAGTATGTTGTGCAGGTTGTAACGTTGCAGTGCGACAGGTAGCTGGTGGGCGGCGAGGCCGGTATGCCAGTGTAACTGGTTGCAGGCCTGCTGATCGGTATCGACCAGAGAGCTGTTACTCAGATCCAGTCTGAATGCAGGCAGTGTGCAGTGCTGATGCCGTGCATCTGTGATCTGATATATGGGGTGGACTCCCCCCGACAATGGTTCGCCAATCAGGGTCAGCTGTGCATCGATGCTGTCGTTGAGGAACGACAACAGGCGCTGCATAAATGCATGACCTGTGAGTGGGGATACTTCGTCAATGAAGTGGCCAAGGTGATGCGGAAGTACTGCCATGGGGGTGCCGGTTACCTGAACGTGTAAAGTTAGCCCAGAATACTAACAAGTTTACTCAGGTTAAATGGGCCATCTGTATCAATTGGCTTCAGTTTTTTATCGTTTATTAATTAATTTTTACTAATATCCCCTGCTTGAGGAGGAGCTACAGGGGGAGCTGAGGTGTAACGCTGAGGGAATAACCAGTGGCGGGCACTCTCAATCATCATCAGCACAGCGGGGATAACCAGCAAAATCAGTACGGTGCCCCAGGCCAGGCCAAAGACGATGGCTACGGCCATGGGGATAAGAAACTGAGCCTGTTGTGAGGTTTCGAACAGAATGGGCGTCAGCCCGGCAATGGTAGTCAGTGAGGTGAGCAGCACAGCGCGCAGGCGAGCACAGGCAGCATCAACGATGGCCTGCTCAGCCGGAATGCCTTCGTTGCGCAGTTTTTTGTAGAAGGTGATCAGGACGATGGAGTCGTTGATAACAATGCCGGACAGGCCAAACAGGCCAAATAGTGACAGCACCGTTAGGTTCAGTCCCAGTAGCAGGTGGCCAAAAATCGCTCCGGTAAGCCCCAGCGGTATCGCCAGCATAACGGCGATGGGCCAGCTCCAGGAGGCGAAGACCCAGGCCAGAATAATAAAGATCAGTACTACAGCCAGCAGTAGTCCGGTGCGCATATCCTGCAGGGTCTCACGCTGGCGACGGTCTTTACCCTCGAAGCTCAGGGAGACGTTATAGTCATTCTGAATCTGTTGTAAGGCTCCGGCGCGAAGGTCTGCCAGAATTTCGTTGGCGTTAGCCCTGCTCTCGTCCAGGTCGGCGGTAACACTGACTGCCATCTGACTATCAACCCGTGCCAGCAGATCAATGCCTCGTTGTGGGCTGAACTCGATTGCATTGGAAAGTGGTGTAATGCTGCCATCAGCCAGTACCAGAGGCAGTTGCTCCAGTGCGCTGAAACGGTCGCGCTCCTGGGCTGCCAGTTGCAGTCGTACTTCAATCTCATCCTGACGCTGGTAGAACGATTGTATTTCGATGCCATCGAAGGCAGCACGCAGCTGTCGGCCTGCACTTTCCAGTGTCAGCCCGGCAGCACGGGCGGCGGGGGTGAGCTGGTAGATCAGCTGGGGTTTACCGAAGGGCAGGTCGTCATCAATATTGCTCAGGCCAGGCTTGCTTTTCAGCAGGGCCTGTACCGCCAGTGAGGCGGCTTTGAGCTGGTCGAGATCAGTGCCAGTGAGCTTTATATCAATGGGCTTATCGGGCGGGCCAGCGGCGGCCAGACTGATGGCAAAGCGTTCGATGCCAGCGGGCAGGTTGAGTCTGTCGCGCCAGCGCTGAACCAGCTCGCTGTTGTTCACGCTGCGGCTATCCAGAGGCGTAAGCTCCACATGCAGTGTGCCCAGTTCGTCGCCATTGCTACTGGCACTGTTACGGGCAAAGGATGCGCTGCGGTGGGATTGGTAGGCCAGCCGAACCAGCGAGCCACCCAGCTCTTGCTCTGTGAGGTAGAGGGTTTCCTCCAGCTGGGCGAGGAAGCGGTTGACCTGAGTGGCAGAGGTGCCGGCGACAAACTGAACACTGGCTGTCATCGATTCGCGCTCGACAGCGGGGAAAAAGGAGAATTTCAGCTGACCACCAGCCAGTAGCCCCAGCCCGATAATAAACATCATGATCGCGGCGGCCAGGGTGGTACTGCGAAAGCTGATCGCCAGCTCTACCAGCCGCCGGAAGGGGCCATCCCGGAACTGGTTAAACAGCTGATCAAGTCGCAAGCGGGTACGGCTGGGGCGCAGGTCACTGGCTTTGTGCAGGCTGTGGTGCAGGTGGCCTGGCAGAATCAGAAAACACTCGACCAGAGAGGCGGCGATCACGCAGATTACCACGGTGGGAATATCGATCAGAATATTGCCGATGGTGCCACTGATCAGCAGCAAGGGTAAAAATGCAGCGATGGTAGTCAGTGACGAAGCAGTGACCGGCGGTAGCATACGCATGGCTCCACCAATGGCGGAGGTCAGGCCATCTTCGCCCATCTGCAGGTGGGTGAGGGTGTCTTCCCCAACCACAATGGCGTCATCGACGATAATGCCAAGCGCCATAATCATGCCAAACAGGCTGATCATATTAATTGAGCCGCCGATGCCGTAGAGCACGGCCAGGGTGGCCAGAAATGACACCGGAATGCCGATGGTCACCCAGAAGGCGACGCGGGCGTTGAGAAACAGGAATAGAATACAGATTACCAGCACGAGGCCGCCGAGGCCGTTTTTCAGCAGCAGGTTTATTCGCTCCTTGATTGGCTGCCAGCGCTCATCGAAGGTATGCAGGGAGATGCCTGGTGGAAGCTCGGCACGGGTGCTGGCCAGCCATTTATTGAGGACCCCGGCGGCCTGCAGGGTATCGTCGCTTTCGGTACGCCGCAGTTTGATCATAATGGCGGGCTGGCCCTGATAGCTGAGCCAGTTTTGTCCCTGCTTTTCCTGCCAGCGGATATCGGCGATATCGCCGAGCCGGACCAGCCGCCCCTGTTGCTCGGTGATCAGTGGCAGCTGGCGGAACCCTTCCACATCGCGCTGCTGGCCCAGGCTGCGGATCTGCCGGGCACCTTCGTCACGGGCGGCCAGCCCGGCGGGGATATCCTGGCTGCGGCTGCGTACCACGCTGGCGATCTGGCCCAGACTCATGCCCAGCTCGTGTAGTGCAGCTGAGGGCACCTGAATGTTGATCTCCTGACGGGGCATGCCTTCAAAGGTAATCTTGCTGATCCCCAGTGCCAGCAATTCACGCTCAAACTGACGGGCCAGGTTGCGCAGCTCCTGCAGCGTGCTGCCTTTGGCGCTGAGCAGCAGGCTGGCGATGGACTCATAGCGGATGACTTTCTGCACCCGGGGTGTTTCTGCATCGTCAGGCAGCTCACTTCGTACATTATCGATCAGCTGCTTGACTTCATCGAGGGCCACATCCACATCACTGCCTTCTTTTAATTCGAGCCGGAAGGACGCTGAGCCCTGGCGGGCGGTGGCGTACAGGGTGTCGATATCGGTCAGGGCTTTGAGTTCTTCTTCTACTGGCAGGATTACCGAGCGCTCTATATCTTCGGCGGCAGCACCCGACCAGCTGACCTGGACGGTGATGACATCCAGCTCGAAGGTGGGAAAAAACTGGGTGTTGAGCCGCTGAGCGCTCCAGAGCCCGGCAAGAATGATCAGCAGCATCATCAGGTTGGCGGCAACCCGGTGGCGGGCGAACAGGCTGATCAGTCCAGTCATGGTCAGGCCTCTTTGACTTTCAGGCCCGAGATTGCGTTGGGCAGCTGGGTGGTCACGATGGTGTCATCAGGTTTGAGTTGTGGGCTGCGCACCAGAACGCGGGTATCACCGTTGCCGTTGACCGTGTTCCCAATACGTTCAACGTCCAGGCCATCCAGCCGCCCGTCGGTGATGCGATAGATGCGACTCTGTCCATACAGGGCCTGGGGGGGCAGGGCGATCACATTGTGCTGGGCTGGTAATTGTAGTTGTAGCGGCAGTGCCCGGCCAGGCTCCAGCTGCTGGGGTTCCTGAACGGTAAACAGAGCATCTACTCCGGCCCGACCACCATCGACCTCACTGGCCAGCCGGTCCAGCCGCAGGCTGATCTGGCGCTCCCCCAGTCGGGCGCTGGCGCTGAGCAGGGAGGGGGTGTTCAGTGCACTGCGGATAGCGGGCAGAATACGATCAGGCACCTGGGCGCGAATCTCCAGCCGGGCCGGGTTATACAGACTGAGCAGTGGATCGCCACTGCGAACCCGGTCGCCTGGTACAGCCTGCAGGGCGGCAATCCGGCCATTAAAGGGGGCGTTGATGCGGGTGCGTTGCAGATCAAGCCGGGCGCTGTCCAGTTCGGCCTGACGTCGCTGGCGGGTAGCATTGAGCTGGGCCAGCCGGTTGGGGTGGTCGTTAAGGGCCTGCTGGCGGCTGTTAAGGGCCAGTGCCTGTTGCTGCAGGTTGCGTCGGGCATCGTCGAGCTGCTCTTCGCTACCTACTTTGCGCCGGGCCAGGTTTTCAAAGCGTTTCACGGCTTTGCGTGCCAGGGCCAGCAGACGGGTTTCAATTTTGAGGGCACTCTGGTCGGCCTGGTAGCGGATATGCTCTGCGTTGATCTGGGCTTCAATGGCGGCCAGGTCTGCTTCACGTTGCTGCACCTGCAGCTGGCTGTCGCGGGGGTCGAGCTGAATCAGTAATGCCCCCTGGCGTACCGGTTGGCCCTCATCGTGATACACCTGCTGGACAAAGGCTGTGACGGCTGCGGTCAGTCGGGTCATCCGGGGGGATTCAACCCGGCCATAGAGTGTCAGTACGGGCTGGTGGCTGGCCAGCTGAGCGGGCAGCGTTCGCACCGTCCAGACTTTTTCCACCGGGGAGACTGCAACCGACTGGGGGCGTGAAGCCTGCAGAGTTTTGTAAACCAGCACACCCGCAGCCAGTAACAGTACAGGCAGTAAGATGCGTAACAGTCGGCCCAGACGACCGGGTGCGGGACGGGTGTTGGCGTCCATGGCGTTAATAACCCCCTGTCAGCGGGAGTTATACAGTGCCCGCCGTAATTAACTGAATCAGCAATGTCTTAAGTATCACAGTTGTAGCATGTTTTTGCATCGTAACGGGCTGATCTGTCGCGTATAAAAGCAGGGTTTGGGGTCGGTGAAGGAGCGTGGTAACGTAGGGTTTTTGTGGTACTGGCTGTGCAGCTGACCCTGAATGTCAGTCCTGGACCAGCTGGTGTATGACTGATGGATCAGGAGAAAATGATGCAGACTGAAACTGTGCTTTGTCTGAACCCGCGCGGCCTTCACCGGATGCAGTATCGTAGCTGGGGAGACCCGAATAACCCCCAGGTGCTGATCTGTGTACATGGGCTGGCCCGCAATAGTCGTGATTTTGATGATCTGGCCCAGGCGCTGTCAGCTGATTTCCGGGTGATCTGCCCTGACGTGGTGGGGCGGGGTGGCAGTGACTGGCTGCCGGAGGGATCTCCTTATGAAGTGGGCCAGTATGTACAGGATATGATGATGCTGATTGCCCGGCTGAATGTGGACCAGGTCAGCTGGCTGGGCACATCGATGGGGGGCATTATTGGTATGGCACTGGCGGCGTTTCCAGATTCGCCGATCAAACGGCTGATCCTGAATGATATTGGTGCACTGGTACCTAAAGCAGCATTGAAGCGAATCAGCCAGTATATGGGGGAGCATCGTTTCGATAATCTGGCGCAGGTAGAGCAATATCTGCGTAGTCATTATCCGGCACTGCGCTATATCAGTGATGTACAGTGGGCTCATCTGGCGCAGCATGGGGTGCGAGAGCTGCCCAATGGCCAGCTGGCGTTGCATTATGATCCGGCCCTGTCGGCGGCGGCGGAGAAAGCTGCGGCGATGGACCAGGATATAGATCTGTGGCCGTTCTGGCAGGCGATCCGTTGTCCGCGGGCCCTGATCTGGGGCCAGGAGTCGGATGTGCTGCTGGCTGATACGGTCCAGCAGATGGAAGCGCAAACCCCTGGGCTTGAGTTGCTGACAATCAAAGAGGTTGGCCATGCCCCGTCGCTAATGGAGCCGGCACAGATCAGGTGGCTGCAGGAGTGGTTCCTGCGAAACCCAATTATGGAGTAATCGAAAATGAACCTGTTAACCCAGTGGCCCAGTGATCAGTTGTGCTGCAGCTACCAACAGCGTCGGGATGTAGTCCAGGCAGTGGAGCGGGCGTTTGCTTCGACTCTTGAGTCGCTGAAAATTGATCTGGGGCTGGTGGATCTGCTGGAACAGATCTATGTGCCGCTGGGCGCCTGGCTGGTCTGTCGCAAGCAGCAACAGAGTGGGCCACTGGTGGTAGGCGTCAATGGTGCCCAGGGGGCGGGAAAATCGACGCTGTTTAACCTGCTGGAGTCTATTCTGTGCGATGGCTTTGGGTTGCGGGTGGTTGGGTTTTCGATTGATGATCTGTACAAAACCCATGATGAGCGGACAAGGCTTGGAGAGCAGGTACATCCACTACTGGCAACCCGTGGCGTGCCTGGCACCCATGATATTGAACTGGGTATTGATATCCTGCGCTCCCTGCGTGACAGCGATGACAATACGGTAACCAAAATACCTGTGTTTGATAAATCCATTGATGACCGCTGTCCGGCGGCGGTCTGGCAGGAATGGATCGGCCCGGCGGATATTATTATTTTCGAGGGCTGGTGTGTGGGGGCGTTACCGCAGTCAGATGCTGATCTGGTGACGCCGATTAATCCGCTGGAACGTGATGAAGACCCGGACGCTGCCTGGCGAACCCATGCTAATGATCAGCTCAAGCACAGTTACCATGAACTCAATGCGATGCTGGATACCCTGCTGATGCTGAAGGTGCCCAGTATGGATGCGGTATTTGAGTGGCGCTCTTTGCAGGAGCAGAAAATGGCTGAGCGGATCAAGTATTTCTCGGATACTCAGCAGCCTACCGATCATTTGCGTATTATGAACGCCGAGCAGATTCAGCGTTTTATTCAGCATTATGAACGGCTGACCCGGCATATGCTGGATGAGATGCCGGAGCGGGCTGATATTACGCTGATGTTGAATGAGAACCATAAAATTTCAGATATTCAGATTAACTCGCCGTTGCATCACTGCAGTGGGCGGATGGTAAAGGAATGAGACAGTCTTGATGGGTAAGATGGCTAAAGGGTTCGTTTTTGCTACTGCGCTGGTTGCGCTCAGTGGTTGCCAGAGTGCGTACTACTCAGCGATGGAGCAGGTGGGCGTACATAAACGGGAGATTCTGGTGGACCGGGTTGATGCCGCTCGCGATGCTCAGGAGGATGCTCAGGTTCAGTTTAAGGATGCTTTGCAGCAGTTCCGTTCAGTGGTGAATTTTGACGGTGGTGAACTGGATAACCTGTATGAGCGTCTGCAGGATGAATATGACGATAGTGCTGAGTCAGCAGAAAATCTGGCGAACAGGATAGATAAAGTTGAAAGCGTGGCCGAGGCGCTTTTTGAAGAGTGGGAAGAAGAGCTGGGGCAGTACAAAAGCCAGAAGCTGCGTAGCCAGAGCAGTAAGCAGTTGCGTGATACGCGTTACCGTTACAAAGGACTGATCCGGGCCATGCGTCAGGCTGAAAAGCGGATGCAGCCAGTGCTCAGTACACTGAATGATAATGTGCTGTACCTCAAGCATAACCTCAATGCGCGTGCTGTTGGCGCGTTGAAAGGTGAGTTGCGCTCGGTACAGCAGCAGGTTGATCTGCTGATTCGGGATATGGAAAAATCGATCCGCGAGTCAGATCGTTTTATCAAAAACTTCAAACCGGCCTGAGCCGGTCAGATTGGCAGCAGTGTCATTGAGGCCGCACCGTGAATCACCCGGTTCAGGGTGCGGTTGGAACTGTCAGCAATGATCTGTGCCAGCAGGTCCTGATTGGCGATCATCTTGCCAAGTAGCCGCTCAAAGCTGAGATTCTCTACACCATCGGCTGTTGTGCCATTACTCAGAATCAGCGGAACTCCTTTCTCATCTTTGCGACTGCGTAGTAGCCAGGCAACGGTTTCCAGGTTGCGGGCGCTACGGTAGAGCTTTTGCTGATCCAGCTTATCGGTCAGGTAAAAACTGTAGCGGTGGTTATAACTGGCGTTAAGCATGCCGGTAATACCTGCCATCAGGGCAAATACCCGATCGCCTTTAAAATCGGCCGCAAAGGCCAGGCCTATTGCGTCAACACTGTCCAGATTGTTCAGTTCAGCATAACGGACCCGCGGTAGAGGCCGGTGATTTTCATCTTTACGCACTGCTGGAAACAGCTGCGCCATTCGGCTGGCGGTAGTGGCCCCGGGCTGTTTCTTTAATTCCCGTGGGTTGCGCTTATAAAACTTGAACAATAACTGCTGGCTGTAATCTTTCAGATGCTGTCGATGCAGGTCCGTGACCATATCAACATCAGACTTGGCCAGGTTCTCCACCTTGAACGAACGTGAAGGATTACTGTTACAGCCACTGAGCACAAAGGTGAGAAGTAATATTATCCATATACGCATCGCAGGCTCCGTTGCTTCAAAACCTTCATGAAAGTTGAGCTGTGATGCTGCCTGAATTTTATTGGGCTGGGAAGTCAGCAAAGAAAAAAGCCAGCCGCAAAACGGCTGGCAAGATAGCGAAGAGCAGTATTCAAAGGGGAAGGTGACTTAGCTGTTCAGGAATGCCGCCAGCTCATCGGCGTTACCGATATGCTTGCCACCGATAAACACCTGAGGCCAGGTGCCCTGACCGGTAACGGCACGCAGGCTACGGGAGCTGAATGTGTCGTTCTGCTCGATCACTTCAAACGGCATACCTTTTTCGCTCAGCAGTGCTTTGGCGCGAGCACAATGCGGGCAGCCTGGTTTGCTGAACAGGGTGACAAACTCAGGCTCTTTGGCTGCCGGATTCAGGTAGTTCAGCATGGTGTCGGCATCGGAGACTTCAAACGGGTCGCCTGGCAGATCGGGCTCGATAAACATTTTCTCAATGACACCGTCGCGTACCAGCATGGAGTAGCGCCAGCTGCGCTTACCAAAACCAAGCTCGGACTTATCGACCAGCAGACCCATATTATCCGTGAACTCGCCGTTGCCATCCGGGATAAAGCGCACGTTTTCTGCTTGCTGATCAGCCTGCCAGCTTTCCATGACAAAGCAATCGTTAACCGACAGACAGACAATGTCATCGACACCGTTCTCTTTTAACACGCCAGCCAGTTCGTTATAGCGCGGCACGTGTGTGGAAGAGCAGGTTGGGGTAAAGGCACCCGGCAGTGAGAACAGGACGACGGTTTTGCCAGCAAAAATGTCATCGGTGCTGATATCCAGCCAGTCGTTATTGGCACGGGTGCGAAAGGTAACCTGTGGTACGGGTTGGCCAGTCATATCGTTGAACATAGTCTGTGATCTCCAGATCAGTTGCTGCGGTTGATGGGGTTTATAGTAGGCATGAATTGATG
>Ga0193950_1000232_pt1 | contig 13669 bp, 10 predicted proteins | sample BB_1_MG_FD_144485 | JGI IMG/M metagenome (GOLD analysis project Ga0193950, IMG submission 144485) | Microbial mat bacterial communities from the Broadkill River, Lewes, Delaware, United States - BB_1_MG | ecosystem: Environmental > Aquatic > Freshwater > River > Microbial mats | place: USA...
AGCCAGCTCGCTGGCGATCACACCTCCGCCGACTCAGCAACCGCCACCGGCAACGCCCTCTTACGCAACCAGCAGGTTTCCAGCGCCAGATAATCCGGGTGCTGATAACGGTCAAGCAACGGTTGTATCTGTATCTCCTGGCTGTGCGGATATAACGACTGATAGTACTCACGCGCCACCGCTTCGCTGTCTGCGGCGATCAATTGTGTGGCTGCGCTCAAACAGGACAGCCTGAAAATCGGGGTGTAGTGCAATGTATCCAGCAATCGCCTGCACAGTTCATCGCGCAGTATCAGGTAATCCTTAGGGGCTTCAAACCCTGGCCTGATCTCCTGGCAGGCGTAATCATTATTGAGAATAACCGCTGAAATCCGCTTCCATCCGGGGCGGTGATGGTGGTGGTTTCACCACGGCGCATACTGAGAACCAGCATAAGGCACCTCCTTGCGTTAATACATTCCTGTTTTTGCCAATCTTCACTGGCTGCTTTCTCATGCTGGTGTGAGCCTTCTACAGCGGCAGCTCGCCCTGATACTTGCCGACGCTGGGCTACCCCAGCTGGCCTGGAAAAGGTGGGTACCGGAAGGTGAGAGAAGCCCTGGATTCGCCACAAACACGAAAAGCACCAACTTTACCTGGTACTTTCCTGTATTCGTTAACTACGTCAGAATACGGCGGGGTATAAAAAGGTTCTATTAAATGCTCATGGAGAAAGGCATGAACCACAAAGATTTGATTGATGGCATTAAAGAAGCCGGGGTGAAGCATAAGGATATTGCTAAGGCTTTCGACATAACAGCAGAGGGACTGTACGGCATCATTAAGACGACCAATAAAGACCCGTTGCTTGAACGCCCTGATCGGCTGGATGCACTGAAAAGTTACCTCAAAAGTAAAAAGTTCGCACCCGCACTGGCCCTGCTGCATAGCTACCTTCGTGAGCATATGCCTCGCAAGCTGATGCCGGACCTGGAACTGTACGAGGTGTCTGACACACCATGGACAACGCTGGATCTGCTGCTGGTAAATGACAACGATGACTGGCTGCAACATGTATTGCAGATCATCAGCAATGATGGCCGCCAGAGCCCCCATAAACGCCGTATCCGATTTCTCTTCAGCACACGCAGTAAAAGTGATGACAAGCTCTGGCAAACCCTGAACGACATCTGTAACCGTGTTGCACCGCTGCGTTTCGAGCCCCTGTGTGCAACCGTCAGTTTACCGGAAGGCTTACCCCCAACATTGATGCTTGACGGCAAACTCTACCAGTTTGGTGATGAGGGACTGATCCCCTGCTCTGAGTTACTGACAGCATTCTGGCAACCGGCGCTACCTGACAACCCGGCCTCGCTCCAGCTGGAAACCCTCAGTACCAGGCCTATCGACGCCTACCGGCATGGCAAAGGTCAGCCGAAAGCCGATGATGGTCGCCACCATAAAGTTATCTGCAAGTTCAATTGCGGCGCAGAGGCCACGCTGGAGCTGCTGGCACTGGGCAGCGCGTCGAATATAACCGATTGGGAGATGACGGTGAGCTGCCAGCATATCCGCTCAGACCAGCACTTGCGCATAGTGGATGCAGCAGGCCATGAATGGGTGAATGCGAACGGCGATTACCTGCCCTGGCAGGATATCTGGCCCTACGGTGATGCCGACCCAACCGCTTATCTGAAAGATCTACGGTTCTGTTTACAGGAGTAACGGATGAGTATGAACAAGGATGATATCAAGGTCTTTTTCCCGGTCACTGAAAATACCCAGTTGGTGGGTATTCAGGCCCTGCTGGGTGAAAGCAGGCCTGACGCTGGCTTTATGCGCTGCGCCAACGGCATCAGCGTTGCAGACCGCCAGGACTTCTGTGACACCCTGGAAGGACTGCTGGGTAACCAGATACCGGTAACGCTGCACTACCACTACAAAAAGACATCGGACTATGAAAGATGGCAGGGCGGCAGCCATCAGCTCTCCAGTTATATTGCCTATGCCAGAGTCCAGTCAGATGAAGGGCCAGATCACCCATTTCCGCCACTGTGCGCAACAGCGCTGCTTGACCAGTGCGGCAACCTGCAGCCGGTTAGCAGTTCAGGCCATGCCTTTGAGTCAAAACTGAAAACCGTGCTGGCACAGGCTGGGTCGGTAGACTACTTCCTCTACGCAGAAAGCCAGCCAAAATCTGACGAAACTAAGACTTTGCTGCAGCAACTTGAGGAAGCCGGGGTTAGCTGCATAGCTGTCAATACGGTGGCAGATATTCCACCACAGCTGGTGGGGACGCCCACTCCCCCCGCCAGCGCATCCGCAACTCAAGCAACAGCACAAACAGCACCAGCCACAAAGCCTCACCCGTTACTGCTAGGGTTTACAGGTGCAGCCGCGCTGCTGGTATTAATGGTGGTGCTATACCCGTTGCTATCGGACCTTTCCGAGCAACAAGACACCCCGCCCGTTATAGAAAAGGTGACTGCGCCAACGCCACCGAAATCAACAGCGCATCGCCAGGGTCCACAAACACAGCTACCAACACGTCCGGCAGAGGCCCGCTTTACCTTTAAGTACCCAGGTACCGACCTCAAAACGCAAGTAAAGGCGGGCGATACACTGGCCGAGGGCAAACTGTATCCACAGTTAACGGTGCATCAGCCCGGTTACTACTACTGGTTCGCAGTGGGTGAAAGCCAGCGGCCGGAGTACTCTGCCCCTATACAGCTTGTAGCAGAGTTATTCCATATAGCGGGCCAACCACGTTACAACCCCGCAGGCGCGACGCTTGAATTTCCCAAGGGTATCAAGCAGACCAATGACCCAGGTTACCTTGAGTTCATCCTGGTGAACTCGCCCAGGCCACTGCCCAAGTTTGACCGCCTGATGAACGATCTTTCAAGCAGCAGTTTTACCTGGGATGATCAAATCCCCCCCTACCTGAACCAGCTGCTGGTTGATATTGACCCGGCACAGATACAACGGGCCCGCTTTATCTTTTAAATTATCAAGGAGGAAACCTGCCATGGAACGCTATAGCAAAACCCCGTTGGCCCTGCTAGTTACCGGGCTGTGTAGCCTGTTTTCAGCCCACAGCCTGGCCCAGTCACCGGTTCAATTTAAAGGCCCCAGCCATTTCTGTAAAAGCAGAACCAACTGTGACAGCTGGCAGATCGCCATTAACGGTCAGGGCCAGCTCAATACAACATCAGCACCCGCTGCACTGCTCACCTCACCTGGCACCATGGCACTGTTGCCACCCGGCCTGGTGCTGAAAAAATCAGTGGCGGTGAACTACCGCTGGAGCCCTCCCGAGGGCAATGGCCGTAGCTATGCGCTGGACAACGGCGAACGGCTATACAGTGGTGACGAATTCACCATTGATCTGAAAGCAACACAGCCAGGTTACCTTTACCTGCTGCTGACCGATAGCACGGGCAAGGTTATTGAGCTGATCCGTGCATCGGGCTACCGGGATAACTACTTTACAGCGGGCGAGCAGCGTTCACTTCCGGCCCAGCGGGCAGATGGTACAACCCGTCATTTCATGCTTGACGCACAACCCGGCACAGAACATTTTCAGCTACTGATATCAGACAGCCCGCTAACAACACTGGTACAGCAGGCTACCTCAGGAAGCCTGGCACTGGCCAGCTACCAGCCAGCAACCAAAGGAGTACAGATGGCCGTAGACCGCCAGTCAAAGCCAGTAAATCGGGGTAAACGGACGCTGATCTGCGATGCAGGCCAGCCTTACTGCAGCCAGTCATTCACTATTCACCATTTGGCCGGGGGACGCCCCTGAATTCAGGGCGTGCCAACTTATCTGACAGGGAGAGATACAGGTGCTCAGGCTCTTTTCCAATGCAACACTTCATACAGCCCTCTGCTTTGGCGTTACCCTGGCATTAACCGGTGTATCGCTCAGCGCCAGTGCGGCACCGGCGCGTAAAGCGCTGATCATTGCGAATGCTAGTTACCCAAAGAAGTCAATAGACAATATGTTTGTCAGCCTGACTGCCCCTGAATATGACGCAGCACTGATGCGTGACACCCTGCGCAGCCAGGGCTTTCAGGTGCCTGATAGCCAGGTGTTGCTGAATAAAAACCGGCGTGCCATAAAGGCGGCGGTAAAGCACTTTGTTAGCAACCTGAAGGCGGATGATATCGCGATGATCTACTTCAGCGGCCATGGCACGGCACTGGAAGCCGAAGGCGGTGTTCACAACTATCTGCTGCCCAGCGGCCAGGGGTTTGCCTCCAGGGCGGATATTATCCATGAAGCAATCAAAGCAAAATGGCTACTGGATAGCCTGAGCGATAAGCTGACGGGGGGAATTGCAATGCTGGTGCTGGATGCCTGTCGTAACAGCCCGGCCCCCTTAAAAGGGATGGGGGCGCAACCGTTAACAAGCATGGAGAAAGAGAATGCGCTGGTGGTCTATGGCACCCGCCAGGGCTGGGCGGCAATAGATAACAGTGAAGGTGGCCCTTCCATCTTTACTGAACACTTTGCCAAAAATCTGACAAAGTTTGCCCACCAGCCAATCAGCACAACACTCAATGCTACCCGTGGCGATGTCATTGACGACAGCCAGAAGCGCTATGGCAAGGACAAGAAACAGGTTCCCTGGGAAGATAATGGCCTGCGCGGCGATGCCCCTTTCTGTATATCACCCAGTGGCTGCCAGCGTTCAGACCCGGCGGACCAGCAAGCGCTGGCAGCTAAAGACGAAGCGCTTAACGCGCTACGGGCAGAGATTGAAGCCCTTAAACGGCAACGGGTACAACAGCAAACAAACCCGGTCGGCAGCCCCTCCGCCTCGCGTCAACCGCTGGAGATCTTTCAGGACAGGCTGGCAAGCGGCGGTAAAGGCCCGATGATGGTGTCTATTCCCGCCGGTGAGTTTCGCATGGGGGATATACAGGGCAAAGGCTATTCAGATGAAAAACCGGTGCATAAGGTCAGGGTGCCCGCCTTTGCGATGGGCCAGTTCGAGGTAACCAATGCGCAGTATGTAACGTTTCTGAATGCCGTAGGCAAGCGCGGCCCCAACGGGCAGCCCTGGTTTGAAACCAAAAAAGAGGATTCACGCAGCAAGATTATTGGCCAGCCCGGTAATTTCACGGTGGAAACCGGTTATGCGCAGCACCCGGCCATCAATATCAGCTGGTATGGGGCCCAGGCCTATGTGGCCTGGTTAAGCCAGCAGACGGGCCAGGCTTACCGCCTGCCCACCGAAAGTGAATGGGAATACGCCGCACGGGCCGGCACAGAAACGGCATACTGGTGGGGCAATCAACCACCCGTATGTGATGCCAATGCCCACAATGGTGCTGTTTTCAGAAAATGTAAGGGCAGTACACACCCCGTTGATAGCTTCCAGGCCAACCCCTTTAAACTGCACCATATCCTTGGCAATGCCTGGGAGTGGGTAGAAGACTGTTACCGTGAGAATTATAACCAGCATACTGAAAGTGCAAAGGCGGTCCGTTGTAAAACGGGTTCAAGCCTTCGTGCGTTGCGCGGCGGGGGCTGGAGCAACGATCCAGGGGGCCTGCGTGCGGCTATCCGCCTCAGGAATCGTCCCGGGTACCGGAGCTTCATCGTTGGTTTTCGTGTTGTTCGTTCCGCCCCATAGGTGGTCACTGGCCTCTGTGGGGGTGCAGGGGGCTTGCCCCCTGCCCTCCGGATTTTTTTGCGGCCCCCTGCGGCCAGATAAACTCACGTAGCAACGCCTCCCGCAAGGCCCAGGTATCCCCCTGGCCCGCATGGTTTGTAGCAGCCCACTCCGTGGGCGTCAGCATTTTGCACTTTACCCGGAAAGAACCCAGCCAAAGCGCCAGGCCCAGATGCTAACTCACTCAACCGAATGCACCAGGCGGAAACCGGCACCCCGAGTCGCCTGGGCTTCAGGCAGGAGCCAGTAGCGGCCGGTGACCTCCCGCGTTGCTATCCAGCCTCCACCGAGTAATGCCTGCTTCCCCCCCTCACCCGCCACACACTGTGGCGTGCCATCGTGCGGGTCGGGTTGATAGCCACTGCATGTCCACTCCCAGAGGCTACCCCGGGTGCCTTTCAGGCCGAAAGCGTTCGTCGGATGTCGGTTTACCGGTGTGGTTGCCTGGGCATCATCACAAACCGTGCCAGTGGCCACTGCCTTACCGTTGCTGGCGGTTATGGCCTGGCGGCAGGCCTGTTGCTCGTGCGGCCCACCCCAGATATCTGGCAGGGAGGCTGCCCCCTGTGCTGCGTAGGCAAGCTCTGCTTCTGTTGGCAGGCGATAAGATCTGCCGGTGTGCTGATTTAACCAGCGGATATAGGCCTGTGCATCGTTAAAACTGATACAGGAGACTGGATATTCCGGCTGGGCGGGCTGCTGCCAGTTAATGGTTTTATCCAGCCTCCAGCGTTGTGCTGTTAAAACATGGCAGCCGCCATTTTCCGCCTTTTCGGCATCGGTACGGTAGCCTGTCTGCTGCACGAAACGGCTGAATGCCGCCACCGTCACTTCTGTAACCGCCATATGGAAGCCCTTGATGCAAGGCGGCGCAACCCACTGGGGTTCAGGTGTATCCGGGGTGCGCCGCTGCGAGGCTTCGCACTGGACTTGAACATATACCATCTCCGGCACTATGGGGGCTGTGTGGCGCTGCTGAGGCAGCTGCGTGCAATCCGTCAGAATACAAGCGCTGTCCTTGAGCCATGGATGCTGAAGCATGGCGTTTATTGCCACTTCGCTGTCGGAAAGCAGTGTCTCGGCCCGCTCTGACACCTTATGCAAAAACGTTGTGACTGGGCCTGGTTGTTCCACCCTGTAACCTGGGCCGGTTACAGGGCCGGAGGTTTCGGCAACCGCCAGTTGCGCGGCTGTAAGAGTGACCAGAGTGATGGCCGCAGCGACCAGGCAGGGTGGTGCAAACAGGGTTGGCGTGGCGACAGGTTTCATAGCGGCGTCCTTCCGATGGCTAAGGTTGATAGCTGCCATTGTCAGAAAGAACTGCACCGCGAAGGGGAAAAGATCACTGGTATGCCAGGTAAAGTTGGTATTGCCCGGCAAGCGAAATAAAAACGCCGTTGTAAGCCCGCGTTATACCTGCATTGAAAGGCGCGGCCAACCGGAGGTTGCCCCCAGGGGTTGGCCGCTGTTTTGTATTTGCCCGCACTGTCAGCCAGCCTGGGCAGGACGCGTACTCGCCATTTTTTCCGCTGATCTCACGAAGCAAACCGTGATCGACTCCGCTGAGTTATTCAGCATAGAAAATATGTGGCGGAACGAACAACACGAAAACCAACGTTGTTGTTTCGGTTCTCGGGTTGATTCCTGTTGCGGTTAGCCGCACGCAGGTTCTCTGGATTGTTGTTCCAGCCCCCGCCGCGCAACGCACGAAGGTGTTTCAGTACGGCCCTGTAGCAAGCATAGCCAGTTGCCGGACAAAATGAACATTTAAATGTTCAGCAGGGGGCAAGCCCCCTGCACCCCCAGAGGCCAGCGTCCACTATGGGGCGGAACGAACAACACGAAAACCAACGCTGCTGACTCGGTACTCGGGCTGAACCCGGCTGCGGAAAGCCGCACGCAGGAGCCCTGGATAGTCGTCCCAGCCCCCGCCGCGCAACGCACGAAGGCTTTCGCTACTCTCAGCACAGCGCAGCGCTTTACCCTGATAGTCTTTCTCATATTCTGAGCAGGTCCACTCCGCAAGGTTACCCAGAATATCTTTCAGGCCAAAGGGGTTCGCCTGGTAGCTGCCTACTGGCGCTGCATACTTTGCGTTGTCATCGCAGGGAAACGCATTGCTCCAGTTAGCGCCCTTATCGGCAACATTGGCATACTGGCACGCCTGCTTATCAACCGTCGAGCCCCAGAAATAGGGCGTTGTTATACCGCCACGGGCGGCATACTCAAATTCAGCTTCTGTTGGCAGCCGGTACTGTTTGCCCGACTGAGTGCTTAACCAGCCAATATACGCCTGAGCATCGTTAAAGCTGACACAGGCTACCGGGTGCTCCATCTGGTTGGGTTGCTGAGGATTAGGGTTCAGCCAGTTGGCATTGGCATCGATTTGCCACTTTCCATCCTTGATGGTGTAGCAGCCCTTGTCCTTGGCCGTTTCCGCGTCGATACGGTAGCTCGTCTGATTTACAAAGCGGATAAAGTCCGCCACGGTAACCTCAGTTTCCGCCATCTGAAAATCATTCACACAGGCCTGGACTGGGGACTCATCGCTGTAAAAGGCATCGTACTTCTCCTGGCCCCGGAGCTTTATCAACCACTGCTTTTCCTCATCCGTTTGCCCCATGGTGAAACAGCCGCCCTTGATCTTCACCATCTCGGGTGCATAAGGGAACGTCGGCGTTGCGGTGGGCTCTGTCGTTTCAGTTGCAGCCAAGGCCAGCGCATCTGCGCCGATACAGGGTTCCTGTAAGCAGAAGCGCCCCCGCATATTGCCAGACAGCCAGGGCGTTTGCGCGACATTGTCAAGCAGGGTTTCGCTGTGGCTCAGCAGTGCATCCGCTGTGTTCTCGAATACATCTCGAATACGCAGCGAAGCTGACTTTTCCAGTTGCTGCACCAGAAAGTGGGTATAGAAACTCAGCACGCTGGGGCTGGAGGCGCGGGAAAATTCGCCTGGACTGGCCGAGTAGTGGAAGAGCGTACCTCGGGTTGCAATGGGTTGCAGGCCACCACCGCCGAAACCTTTAAACAGACTATTACGGCAGGCATCGAGTACCACAACCTGCACCCCCTCTGGCCCTATTTTGTCGATAACCCGGTTGGTCAGTATGTTGATACTCAGGGCACCTCTATCCCGGTCAATCAGCTCTGCTGGCTCTCGGTAGGGTTTGCCAACCGGGATCAGGTAATTGGTATTGTTATGCTGCACGCCGTGGCCACTGATATAGATAAAGACGCTATCACCTGGGGCCAGCCCCGCTATAAACCGGTCGGTGCTGCGCATCAGTTCATAGCGATTTTTATCCATAATGGTGGTGAGCTGAAAACCGTAGGCTTTATTACCAAGAATCTGTGTCATCCGCTCAATGTCGTGCCTGGGCTGGGGCAACGGAGGGTAGGGGCCGCTCGGGTCATAATCACCCATACCAATTAGCAGTGCCTGGCGGGCACTCCAGGCGGGCATGGCGATCAGTACAGAGATCAGTAGTACTATAACTTTTGCCATCAGCCCTACTCCATGTACCGGCCTTTGCGAATAAACACCACCCGGCGGTTCAGTTTACGCCCTGCTTCAGTGCTGTTGTCGGCAATGGGGCTGCTTTCCCCCTTCCCTTCAGCCTGCAAACGCACCGCTGAAATACCGTATCGCTGGCGCAGGTACTGAACAACCGCATTGGCCCGCTTTACCGCCAACCGGTTGTTATAACTTTCAGAACCGGTACTGTCGGTATGGCCCTGCACAACCAGTACGGCATCGGCTAAAGGCGTTGCACCAGAGAGGGTTTCGCCCAGGTTATTAAGCGGCTCGTTATACTGCGGCAATATCTGTGATGAGTCGTGGCTGAAATGCACGATGGCATTTGTGGACGGCGGTACATCATCTTCAGGACAGAGCCCTTTGGTATTCCAGCATGGGTCTGGCCCCTTGTACTGAATCGGTGCCAGGTTTCTGATCCAGTCCTCTTTAGTGCTGGAGAAGTTATCCTTTGCTGGGGTGCCCGCTGCGCAAACAGGTAATGACAGGGTGGCGGCCAGCAATATGCCAACCAGGGCTTTGATAGCGTTACTCATCTCGTTCACTCCTTGATCGACGTCGCACCTGGCAGGCAGGTGCGACGAAAGGAACATTCTAGTGGCGGAGTTACTCTGGCTGCAACAGAATGCGCATCGCCTCCTCCGAAAGTCCGGTGTCGCCCGCTGCTGCCGGTGCAACAGGCCTTACTGGCAGTTTTTCAGCATCCATAATCAACTCCTCGATGGTGCGGATGTCGTGCTCTGAAATAGCATTCAGGCCTTCAAAGTCGGTGGTTATATCGAGGTCTCCCAGCAGGTGCTGACTCTCCCACAATATCCGCGCAGTAGAAAGGCTAGTGATATCTGCCGACAACTGTGCACTCTTTTTGGCTAAGGTGGCCCAGGTGCTGTTTACCTGTTCTTTGGCATGTTCCAGCGAGCGCAGGCTTGCCCTGGCGGCATCCAGCTCACTCTGTATTACCTGAAGCTGTGTGGAAAACGAACTGGCGGAGTAATCCTTACCGATAAAGTAGAACCGTGTTGCTGCCGGGTCGCGGTTGTAAAGGCTTCGCGCCTGCGCCAGCATCCCTTTACTACGTTGCTCCTGCTTGTGGTACTCAGCTATTTTGCGGTCCGTCAGTTTGCGGTTACTCGCCAGTCGGTCTCGCTTCTTTTTCAGCTGGCTGCCTGCCCGCTTCAGTTTTGCTTCCTTCTGTTTAAGCCAGACATCTGGCGCAGCCTCTTTTACCTTATCGGTGATGGGTAAAACCTCAACATGGGAGGCCACCATCGCGTATCCCTGCGGCCAGAAAGCATACAACGCCCCGATGGTGATACCGAGTGCCCAGAAAAATCCGATAATCTGGCCTAATGGTTTTGTAATGAAGCTCATAACTTTTCCCCTTCCGTTGGTAACGTTGAATCATGCGTCGTGAACAGGGTTAAAGATGCCAGAGCTAACAAACGGTTGGGAAAAGAACCACTGTGAATACCAGGTAAAGTTGGTATCTACAAAATCCCCGATAACTATCCGACGAACACATCGACCACCGAAGCAATTCCACGCCGAAAAGAAGCACCTTGGCCAGCAGGCAGTACTGATGCTGAAAGATGGTGCCAAAAGCGTATATCGCAGCCTGATAGCACTGATATAGACTGTTTGAAAATACGGCTGAACTGGCCGGTGACAGTGGAAAATGGAATAAAGGCTGGCTGAAATGTGGGTGGGTGTAAGATTTTCACCACCGGTGGCTAATCCAAAAGTCTCGTTAAGTGGAAATCATAGATGATCGATAAATTTAACAAAATAAGCAATCCATTAACAATAATTGCAATATTTGCAGGCCTAGCAGAAGTTGCAGGCACAACTGCCCTGTTTGGAGTTGACAAAGATATACAGGCTACGTTTATCTGGTTTGTAATGCTATTCCCCACACTAATTGTTGCTTTATTCTTCATCACGCTAAATTTTAACCCTAGTGTTCTTTATGCTCCAAGTGATTTTGAGAATGATGAGGGCTTTCTTGAGGCCCTTAAAGGCAGAACATCTGTAGAATCTAAAATTGCTATCCTTGAAGAAGGCGTTAGTGAATTTTCAAAACACCTTGAGGAAGTAATGGGTACGAGAGGCTTAGATCAAAATATTGAGGATAAAAACGAAACCAAGAAGACAATTAGGGATGAGCTTAATTCTCTGAAAGAAAAGGTATCTGTTACAAAAGAAGCAGCACAAAAGTTATCTGCTCAAACGTTACCAAAATCTCGAACACAAGCACTGGTATTAGATCTTATAGAAAATAGTAGTCACCCATTGTCAGCAAATGATTTATCGTCTGAAATAAATATACAGAAATCCATCATCAATGCTTCTCTGTACAGGTTAGTAGAAAAAGGGTTTATTGTGAGAAGTGAACTTGGTTATACGGCAGCAAACAATTAACCGGGTAGCCGAAGGTGTCTAACTTCCCCCCACAACACCCTGCATGCGGGTCCGCACAGGGTGTTTCACTCAGGATAGTGAAGCTTGATCCAACCATAACTCTTCAGCGCCAAGGATAACCACTACTAAACCTCCCCGCTTAGGAGCGTAGCGTCTTAACGACCCTGTCTATCTCCACAACATCCAGAAAATCACCAACACGCTTATCAGCCGGTGTCATCCCGACAATCAGCTCAGCCTGGGTAAACGGCAAGCTGTATCGTGGCCTGGAAGCAGATTTACCCGCCCTGATAACGATCTCAGCTCCTCGAACGCTAAGCTCAACCGCCGCCCCCTTTTCGATGCCAGCTTTCTTCATCAGTGCTGCTGGCAGTCGTGCAGAACTCTGCCATGCAAACCGATACCAGAGTAAAAACGTTGGTTATTGGTGTAAAATCCTATCAGCCACTCTCCGCAATGCTCTGCTCGCCTGTCAGCCCAGACGATCAGCCGGGCTGAGCGGAGCAGGCTCAATGAGTATCAAGGTGCTGCGCTGCAGGTTTTCCACTGAGCGCGGCGCTCTGGGACAGGTGCAAGTACACGCACAGATAATGCGGTCAGGCACTACGTTTTAACCTTTATCTTTATTCGCCCTGGTATCCACAACTATGAAGAATCAACTGTCCCAGAACACCGCCGCGACGGTATCGACGCTGGATGAGCTTGCGAAACTGGCAGACTATTCCCTTATGGACGGGCTCAACTGTGATCCTGAGGCGACAGAGAACGGTGCCGACCACGCGCCGCGACAGGTCTTTAGCGGCCATTATGTCCCGGTAAGCCCTACGCCCATTGAATGCCCTGAGTATATCGCACACAGCAAACGCTTCTTTGCCGAGCTGGGCTTCGACGACGCCATGGCTGAGTCCGCTGACTTCGTCCGCATGTTCTCCGGCGACACCTCGCAGGTTCCAGCACCGATGCGCAAGGTCGGTTGGGCAACGGGCTACGCACTTTCCATCTATGGCACGGAATACACCCAGCAGTGCCCGTTTAAAACCGGCAACGGCTATGGCGATGGCCGTGCCGTGTCTGTGCTTGAGGCCGTTATCAACGGTCAGCGCTGGGAGATGCAGCTCAAAGGGGGTGGGCGCACGCCGTATTGCCGTGGCGCAGACGGTCGCGCTGTTTTGCGCTCCAGTATCCGCGAGTTCCTGGCGCAGGAGCTGATGCACGCCTTGCATGTGCCAACAACACGGTCGTTGAGTCTGTATGTTTCAAAAACCGAAACGGTGCAACGCCCCTGGTACTCCGAGGGTTCGCGCTCGGAGAATCCCGACAGGCTCGTCTCTGAGGCGGTCGCTATCTCGACACGTGTCGCACCGTCGTTCCTCCGCGTTGGCCAGCTCGAGCTGTTCGCTCGCCGGACCCGTAAAAACGAACACCCGAACGCGATGGCAGAGCTTGAGCAGATTGTGCTGCACCTGATTGAGCGTGAGTACGCGGACGTTGTCGATACGCAGCTAACTACCCCGGAAAAAGTGGTGGTGCTGGCGCGCGAGTTTCGTAGCCGCCTTACGGCTCTGGTGGCGAACTGGGTTCGTGTCGGCTTCTGTCAGGGGAACTTCAACAGTGATAACTGTGCAGCGGGTGGCTTTACCCTGGATTATGGTCCCTTCGGGTTTTGCGATGTCTATAACCCCTATTATCAGCCCTGGACGGGGGGCGGCCAGCACTTCGCGTTTATGAACCAGACCAACGCAGCGCAGCGCAACTTCGACTCGTTCTGTTCGGCGTTACGGCCGTTGCTGGTGTCGCACCCGGACGCTTTGCTGGCGCTTGATGAGATTCAAGGTGAATTTCCAGATGTAATGAACACGCAAATGGCACAGATGTGGGCTGCCAAACTGGGCCTTGGCACTGTCAACACAGCGTCTCAGAAGGCACAGTACAGGGTCGTGCTCGGCGAGCTGGAAGCGCTTATGGTGCAGACGCCGGTTGATTACACGATTTTCTTCCGCGAGCTGTCGTCCATCCCCGCCGATATTGAGCCACTCAGGAAAAGCTTCTACAC
>Ga0193950_1000233_pt1 | contig 13560 bp, 10 predicted proteins | sample BB_1_MG_FD_144485 | JGI IMG/M metagenome (GOLD analysis project Ga0193950, IMG submission 144485) | Microbial mat bacterial communities from the Broadkill River, Lewes, Delaware, United States - BB_1_MG | ecosystem: Environmental > Aquatic > Freshwater > River > Microbial mats | place: USA...
CAAGCATGAATCACGTAAACGCCCGGGAAACTCTGCTGCAGGCGGGTGATGAGCTGGTAACAACAACGGATCTCAAGGGTAATATTACCTACTGCAATGATGCTTTTTGCCGGGTAAGTGGGTACCCGCGTGAGTCATTGTTAGGCCAGCCTCACAACCTGATCCGGCATCCGGATATGCCCGGTGCTGCATTTGCTGATTTGTGGGGTAAGTTACAGCGAGGTCAGCCATGGCGTGGACTGGTTAAGAACCGGACCCGTAACGGTGGTTTTTACTGGGTGGATGCCTATGTGACACCGCTCTACGAAGGGGGGCAGGTGGTTGGCTACCAGTCTGTTCGTCGTCGGCCTACTGATACAATGAAGCAGCGGGCACAGAGGCTTTATGCCCGGGAGCGGCAATTTAGCGTCCGCAAATTCATGCGCGCCGCCCGGGTACCGCTCTGGGTACTGAGCCTGGTACTTACCCTGGCGCTGACTCTATCGTTATTGTCTGTGCAGGCGCTGATACCGCTGGCTTTGGTGATGGTGCTGACTACTCTCCTGTTCTCTGATGAGCTGTTACGTCTGCCGCGGTTGGTTAAGAGTCTCCAGCGTGAATATGACAGTGCGCTGTGCCGTGCTGTATATACTGGCCTGGATAAATCCAGCGTTGTTAATTACCACTTGCAGATGAAAGACGCCCGTATTGCGACAGTGCTGGGTCGTACCCGTGATGCTGCTGGGCAGCTGCAGGTTATTGCTCAGTCACTGGCAAGCTCAGTGGAGTCGCTGGAGGTTGGTGCTGACCAGCAGCAAAAAGAGATCGAGCAGGTGGCGGCGGCAATCCACCAGATGGCCTGTACCATTGAAGAGGTTGCTCAGAACACTCAGAACACCAGCAGTCAGACGCAGCAGGTGGTTGCTGAGTGTGAGCGTGTAAGGCTGGCCAGCCAGGCGAGCTGTTATGATATTCGTCAACTGGCCAGCAGTGCGAGTATGGCCAGTGACCAGGCACAGGCGTTGTCCGGTAAAGTTGACGCTGTTCAGTCGGTAATGGGGGAGATTCAGGCGATTGCAGAGCAGACTAACCTGCTGGCGCTGAATGCTGCTATTGAAGCGGCCAGAGCGGGTACTTATGGGCGTGGTTTTGCTGTGGTGGCCGATGAGGTGCGTAATCTTTCTGCACGCACCTCTGAAATTACAGAGCTGAGCCAGCGGCATATGACGGAAGTCCGTGAGGCGCTTCAATTGCTGGTTAGCCAGAGTGAGCAGGGTTATGCTCAGTCTGAGCGCTGCCTGCTCAGTGCGCAGGAAAGTGAGCAGGGCGTTGGCCGCATTACTGAGTCGATTCATGCTATTGCAGATCTGTCTTCCCAGATAGCAGCCGCAGCAGAGCAGCAGCATATGGTAGCAAATGAGATTGGGCAGGGGATTGAAAAGATCAACACCGTTGCAGACCTGAGTGTCAGTAGCACCCGAGATGTGCATGAGGATGCGCGGAGTCTGAATGACCGGGTGCTGGGTTTGCGAGATCTGAGCACAACCTTCGGCTAGACTCATCAGCTCTGTATAGCTCTTTGTCTTACTCACGCCAGCGACTGCTGGCGTTTTGCTGCCTGCTAAGCAGGCTCCATGCTAGAGTAGGTTTGCGTAAGTTAAGGGGGGAGCAAATGGGTAAGGCGTATAGAGCGGTACAGTGGTATGGAAAGTGCCTCAGTGGTCAGGACCTGAGTGACGCTGATTTTCGGGAGGCGTGTCTGCAGGAAGCGGACCTGAGTCACTGTAATTTGCGTGGTGCTGATTTTCGAGGGGCCGATCTGACCGGAGCCAGTCTGTATAAAGCGGATCTGACGGATGCGCGGTTGCACAATGCAGTGCTGCGTGATAGCGACCTTTTTCATAGTGTGCTCAATGGTGCTGACTTCAGTAACGCCTGCCTGAGTAAGGCCAACCTGAATGCAGTTGTCGCCGCTAACAGTTGCTTTGATGGGGCTGATTTTTTTGAAGCCAGTTTGTATAACGCAGATCTGAGCGGTGCCAGTTTGAAAGGGGCGGATTTTTATCATGCCGACCTGTTTCATGCCTGCCTTAAGGGGGTAGATTGCAGTGGGAGTGATTTTACCGAGAGCTATCTGACCAATGCGCAGCTGGATGGTGTAAATTTCAGCGCTGCAGATTTGACCGGGGCGGTGATGCCAGATGGCCAGATATGCGGCCCGGGTTCAATCGGGCAGTGTTGTAAAAAGCTATGACAGGCGGCTGCAGAGCCTTGAGTAACCTGGTGGCTATCGGCTCTGCAGGTATTGTGCTTATTCGTCGTTCAGGCGGATGCCCGCTTCTTCAATAGTAATCAGGCGTGCTTTGTAGAGTGTGCCAATGGCCATCTTGAAGCTCTTCTTGCTGGTACCAAACAGACTGGCTATCAGCTTTGGTGAGCTTTTATCATTTACGGCCATATAGCCGTCTTCTTCACGCAGGCGCTGTAGGATATCAGCAGCGATGCCTTCGACCTTGCCAAACCCAGGTTGCTGTAGAACCAGATTAACCTTGCCATCCGGGCGGATATTTTTGATAAAGCCTTCGATGTGCTCACCGTAGGACAGCTGGCGGAAGGCATCGTTGTCATAGACGACACCCTGATACTGGTTGTTAATCAGTGCTGCATAGCCAATATCTGTGTGATCTGTAATTAGTAGTTTGACAGCGTCGCCTTTGGTAAACGGTGTTGGGCCTTTATCAATAAACTTATCCAGTTTTGCGGAGGCTGCAATGCGGTCTGTTTCGGTATCAAGGTAGATATAAACGACGACCAGATCACCTTTTTTCAGAGGCTTTTTCTGCTCGCTGAACGGTAGAAGCAAGTCTTTGCTCAGGCCCCAATCGAGAAAGGCACCGACCCGGTTCAGGTCTTTCACGCGCAGAGCTGCAAAAGTCCCGACTACGGCAAAGGGGGCATCTGTGGTGGCGATCAGATAATCTTCAGAGTCAAGATAAACAAATACCTCGAGCGCATCATCTGGTTTGCAGCCGTCTGGGACATAGCGTTTGGGAAGCAGGATGTCGCCATGCTCGCCGCCATCCAGAAATACGCCAAAGTCGCGTACTTTGAGTACGGTAAGCGTGTTGTATTGACCGATCTGCGCCATTTTTCTCTCTCGTAAAATAATTACTGCAGGCGCAATGATACCGCTAGCGGCGGGGAATTACCCGATTTTTTGCTGCCGTCTCAGTGCTGGTCTGTGCCTTAGTCGGTACAGGGCTCGCATGGCTGTAGTTCGATACACTCACCATGCTTCAGAGCATCCAGGTCCCATTCTGGCAGCAACTGCTGGCAGTGTTGCATAATTGCCTGTTCGAACCCGGGCTTCAGATGGGTTATGCGAATCGGACAGGGTTTGTCGAGCTGAGACAGTTGTCCGGCCAGTTGTCCAGGGGTCAGATGGCCACTAAGGCTGGCTAGCTTATGCATATCATCGGTAAATGAAACATCAATGATCAGCAGGTTGGGTGGGTTATTGTTCAGGATGGGCCAGAGTGCCTCGTTGCAGCCTGTATCGCCAGTGAACACAAATCGTTGTCTGCCATCTGTAATCATAAAACCAATAGTGGGCGTTGGGTGGGCTGCAGGTAGTGCGGTGATATGGTGTGCGGATGTTTGCAGGGTGTCGTTAACATTCAAGGTGTGCAATGTCAGTATTGGTCGGTCATCTGGCAGGGCGGTGTAGTCAGGCCAGATTGTCCAGTTGAAAATATGCTCTTTCAGTGCGCTGATGACTTCTGGCAAGGCGTGGACTTCGATCGGATGTCGGTGCTGATCATAGATGGTGGCCAGCATCAGAGGCAGCCCGATGATATGGTCCACGTGGGCGTGACTGATGACCACGGTGCGAATATTCAGCATCTGCTCCATGGTTAGCAGTTCGACACCGGTGCCGGCATCAACCAGCAGGGTGCCGTCCAGCAAAAAGGTTGTGGTTTTCAGGCCCTTGCCAATACCGCCACTACAGCCAAGAATTTCCAGCTTCACTCTGATTATGATCCTGTTACGTCAGCACATATCTGCCAGGATTATGGCAGATAATCAATGATAATGCCTGGCTTGGTATGATGTTACTTTATCTGGGCAGGGTGGGGCTCTCAGGTACGTTGCTGACAGGGCAGGTGTGGTCATAAAGAGTGTGTACCGGTGGGGTTGCTGTGTGTGAGAGCTGTGGCCTGTTAGATATTCAGACTTCATAATACAACTGTTACTTAGCCGAATAGCGCAGGGCGTAACAGGAAGGGGCCATAGACTCGAACATGCTGAAAATATGGCTACCACAAGGCGTATTGGCAGATGAAGGGGAGCTGCCGCTACGTTGAAGGCTTCACCCTTCCTGACTACAATTTTCGTTTGTGCAGTCAATCCGGCGTATGCTGAGATCGACCAGGCGAATTATCCGATAGTTGCCTCCCGTATACTGCGACCTTCATCACACTTTACTGATATTCGGTTAGATATGATGAAGGAATAGTAATGTAGAGGTCAGATATTAAAGGCTGATAGCCGCTTTTCCATATCTCTGGCGAGGTTTGCCAGGTCACGGCTGGTGTCTGCAGTTGTGCTGGCGTCTGCGTTGGTGCTTTCTGCGATCTGTGAGATGGTGGATATATTGCGGTTCATATCTTCAGCGACGGCACTCTGCTCTTTGACAGCGCTGGCAACCATGGTGTTCATATCCATAATCTCATTTACCTGGCTGACTATTGTATGGATGTACTGGCCCGCTTCTTCGGCACTGCTGGCGCTGCGTTGAGTATGCTCATGGCCATTCTTCATCATAGCGACGGCATTATGACAGGCGGATTTAAGGCGCTCATTCAGGCCGCGAATCTGTTCCGTTGATTCCTGTGTACGTTTGGCCAGCTGGCGGACCTCGTCAGCAACAACGGCGAAACCGCGACCCTGGTCACCAGCACGGGCTGCCTCAATGGCGGCATTGAGTGCCAGCAGGTTGGTCTGGTCTGAGATATCACTGATGATGTTAAGAATATTCTCAACCTCTTCAGTATCCTGTTCCAGCTGGCTGATTGTGCTGAGCAGGCTTTGCATCTCGCCCGCGACATCGGTAATCCGGGCGATGGTTTTATCGACAATGCTGTTACCCGTATGGGCGGCACTGTCTGCGTCATGACTACTGGCAGCGGTGCGCTCTGCTGTGCAGGCAACCTCCTGTGCTGTCATTGCCATTTCATGCATGGCAGCAGCCAGGGCTTCGGTCTGTTCATGCTGACGGCGGATGCCATCAAAAGTATGCTGAGTAGTATGTGCTGCCTGCTCGGATGCTTCACGGATGGTGCTGCAGGAGCTGCCGACATGTTGAATCAGGGTGCGCAGATCCCGGACGGTTTCATTGACATTGTGGGCAAGCCTGCCCAGTTCGTCATTGCCCTCGCTGGCAATCTGACCGGTGAGATCACCCTTGGCTACCTGTCGCATCAGGCGATCTATATCGCTTAACGGGGTTGTGATGCCACGGACCACAACAATGGAGATATAAACGATCAGGGGGACCACTATGGCCAGGGCGATCAGTGCATTGGCCAGCTGGTTGCGGAACAACAGATCAATATCGTCAACATAAACGCCGGTCCCGATAATCCAGTCCCAGGGTTTAAAGCGCTTCACGTAAGAGATTTTTGGTACGGGCTCTCCGTGCTTGGGGTGGGCCCATATATAGTTAACTCGCCCCTGACCTTCACTGCGGGCGATGTCGGCAAAGGCCTGAAAGAGTTTGAAGCCGCTGGGGTCGGCTGCGTTGCTCATATCCTTACCGTCAAGCTGTGGCTTGAGTGGGTGCATGATGATGCGGGCGTTGAGGTCAGTGATGAACACATAGTTGGTTTTATCGTAGCGGATAGCGGCCAGTGCAGCGCGTGCGTCCGCCTTGGCTTGTGTTTCCTCAAGCAGCCCGCGTTCTGACAGGTCAAAGTAGTGTTTTACGATCGAGCTTGCTGTTGAAACAATTTCACGTGATTGCACTTCACGAGACTTTTGTAGCTGAAACCGGTAGTCCCAGATATTAAAAAATTCTAGCACCAGTGTGAGGCCCAGTAGCAGCACAATAATAAAACCGAGTTTGTGTCGTACTGGTAAATTCCGAAGGAGTTGCATCTTTTTCCTACCTTTGATTGCCCGCCGACAGTGGCCGTTGAGTTGTACTCTTCTGATAGCTACAGCGTAAAACTGAATCGCATCTTTTGGGTGCCGGGTGTGGGCGGGTGTCAGCCTGGTATGTTTGTTGTTTGTCTGTTACCAGGTGCCCACAGATTATTATTTTGCTTCTGGCAGCTGTAGTGCCTGTTTATGTTTTAGCTTGTGGGAAAGATTTTTTTACTGATCTGGATCGGTTGTTAATTAAAAAATATTATGAATTGTTGTTCAGTCAGTTAACGGTTTGCTTTTGTGTCGCTGTCAGACATCTTTCTGCCTGTTTTGAGTAGAAGGCTCTGATGCTGGTGCGGGGCTCTTTGGGTATGAATGCCCGCCCCTGACAGGGGCGGGCAAGGGTCAGATTTTGAACGCATCCAGGTGTTGTTCAAGCTGACGGGCCAGGCCAGCCAGGTTCTGGCTGGTATTGGCTGTTTCGTTAGCGCCCTGGCTGGTTTCTTCGGCGATCTGAGAGATGGTGGTGATGTTGCGGTTCATATCTTCTGCAACAGCACTTTGCTCTTTAACTGCAGTTGCAACCATGGTGTTCATATCCATAATCGAGTTGACCTGATCAACAATGGTGTGAATATACTCGCCAGCTTGCTGGGCACTGCTGGCACTATTCTGAGTATGTTCATGGCCATTTTTCATCATGGATACGGCATTGTGACAGGCAGACTTGAGGCGCTCGTTCAACTCTCGAATCTGTTCTGTGGATTCCTGAGTGCGTTTGGCCAGCTGGCGAACTTCGTCAGCAACAACGGCGAATCCGCGTCCCTGGTCGCCTGCACGGGCAGCCTCAATCGCGGCATTGAGGGCAAGCAGGTTAGTCTGATCAGAGATCTCACTGATGATGTTCAGGATATTTTCAACTTCTTCGGTGTCCCGCTCAAGTTGACTGATGGTTGTCAGCAAGCGTTGCATTTCATCTGCAACATTGTTAATTCGGCCAATTGTCGTGTCCACAATCTTGTTGCCCTGGTGGGCAGCATCATCGGCATCATGGCTGCTGGCAGCGGTGCGTTCAGCTGTATCGGCAACTTCCTGGGCCGTCATGGCCATTTCGTGCATGGCTGTCGCCAGTGCCTCGGTTTCCTCATGCTGGCGTTTTACTCCGGCAAAGGTCTGGGCGGTTGTTGCGGCGGCGCTTTCTGAAGCTTCACGGATCTGTACGCAGGAGCTGCCTACATGCTGAATCAGGGTGCAGAGTTCCAGCACGGTTTCATTTACATTCTTTGCCAGGCGTCCCAGCTCATCACGGCTCTCATGCTCCACCTGGCCAGTAAGGTCGCCTTTGGATACGCGCTGCATGATTGAGCTTATTGCTGTAAGTGGTTCGGTAATACTGGTGGCGATGCGCAGGGAAATCAGCACAATCAGTGGAATAACCAGTGCCAGAATAATCAGCGCCTTGATCAGCTGTTCGATAAACAGTTGTTGTATATCATCGACATAAACCCCGGTAACGACCATCCAGTCCCAGGGGGCGAACCGCTTGACGTAGGATATTTTGGGTACGGGCTCTGACTTGTTCGGGCGGGTCCAGTAATACTCGACCAGCCCTTCCTGCTCATCGCGGGCGACCCGCATGAGCTTCTGATAAAACATTTCACCGGTCGCATCCGGGGCGTTCACCAGGCTTTTTCCGTTGAGAGAACTATCAATCGGGTGCATAACAACCTCGCCGGTGAGGTTGCCAATGAATACGTAGTTGGTGGTGTCATAGCGAATGGCGGAGATTGAGTTCAGGGCTTGTTGTCTGGCTGCTTCCTCGTCCATCTTGCCTGCCTGCGCCTGCTGGTAATAGTAGCTGGCGATTGCATGGGCACTGGAGACGATTTCACGTGATTGCACTGCGCGGGAGTTTTCAAGCTGATATTTATATTCAATCAGGTTGAGTGATTCCAGGCTCAACGTGAGGCCGACCAGCATAATAATAATGACTGCCAGTTTCTTTCTGACGGGAAGATTATTCAAAAAACGCATGTACTATCCACCTTGAAATTCCGTTCCTTTGGATACTGCCGGAACTGTGTGTTCTGGCTATTCGGGCTTAAGTTTGGTTTGCGTAGCGAGCTACGCCTGAAATATAGCCCGGTTGAGCGCAAATGCCTGGACTGATTCGCTCGTATTCATCAATGGTATTTTTTTTTGCTTACAATGACTTGGTAAAGACATTACACCAATATTAAATCACGTACACGCCATTCAGGATGATCTGGTACAGTAATCTTCACTCTAAAAATTATTGATTAATTTTTTGGTGACCTGAAGCAAAGCATTCGAAATACTGTCGGCAGTGTTGGCCATAACGTTAATAGAATTGTCATGCTATAGCCAAAAGAGTGAGTCTTTATGTGCTCGGAGTCAGGAAAATGCCACCCGCGGAGTGGGTGGCGAAGGGAAGGGGGAGTCGTTTTACAGTGCCTGCTCTGCCAGCTTCAGATCCAGTGTTGCTTTGAGCAGCTTGAACAGACGGATAGAAGCATCGATCTCGTCCTTACGGTTGGTCAGGCTTTCGATGTTCAGCCCCAGTGGCAGGTCATAGCGGATGACGGCATCCAGAATCTGTTCCAGATTGCTGCGGCAGATGCGTACAGACTCGGCCAGTGGGTCTTTGGCGTCCAGAATGCGCCAGCGCGTTGCGTCGGGTACCGAGATGCCCAGCCACTCCATAAATTCCAGCGTTTTGGCACTGCCACAAGGCGTAAAGGTCAGGATGATGCGCTTGGGTGCAATGCCCTGGTCACGGCAGCTGCGTGCGTACTGAGTCAGCAGGTCGATGGTGGCCTGAGGGTTGTACACCGCCTGGGAGATAAAGAACTCACAGCCCTGGTCTGATTTAGTCAGCAGGCGCTCATGCTCATTACCTTTACTGGCGTGGCGCTCGGCGATGGTCACGCCACCGAGCTGGAAATCATGATCACTGTCGCGCAGTGCCTCATAGGCGTCATTCAATGGCAGTTTTACGTCGCCCGTCGAGGAGGGGCTGCCCACCAGTACCAGATCTTCAACACCATATTCAGACGAGGCTTCGGCCAGCCATTGCTGGAAGTCCGTTTTGCTGCGCTGGGAGACACTTTTATAGGTGATTACCGGCAGCTGCGCTTTTTCACGAAGCAGGCGGGAGTACATGCGCGGGTCGTGGGTTTCCATGTATGGGAACGGGCGGGGGGCTTCCACCCGGCTGCTCTCATCCTGGATGTCGTACACCACCAGGCCGTCGTAATCGATATGGCTGAGGCGGGCCAGCAGCTTGTTACCAATGTCGTCCAGCTGTTCAGTGCTGGTGCTGACTTTTGGCGGGCAGGTGCCGATAAAGTAAACCCCACGGGCAGGGTCGGTAAATTTCTGGCGCAGATCAGATTTCATAGTGCAGTACTTCGTCTGAGGTGTCTTTAATTGCTATACAGTCTAACAATGAATCGTTTTCATGTGTTTAGGTTATAAGATGAAAGTTTTTGCAGTTGAGATGAGGCGATTTAATCAGCCAGCATGAATCTGATTTGAGCTGCCCGGCTACGGCTCGTAGACTGGATATACATCAGAACAATAAAAGAAGGTAGTAGCGTGACTCAGACACCGACCCCTGCATTTGACCTGGCGGCCGTAAGCCAGCAGCTGGCACAACACGATGCGACCGGCATTGCCCCGGTGGATCAGTGGAACCCGGCGTTCTGCGGCGATATTGATATGCGGATCGCCCGTAATGGGCAGTGGTTCTATATGGGGACGCCGATCGGTCGCCAGCGGATGGTGAATCTGTTTGCCCGGGTACTCTGGCGGGAGGGTGAGAACTACTTTCTTAAAACCCCGGTAGAGAAGATCGGTATCCAGGTGGAGGATGTTCCTTTTGTACTGACCGGGGTGGAGCAGGTGATCGGTGAGCAGGGACCTGAGCTGTGGTTTACCAGCAGTACTGAAGATCATCTGCGTGCTGACGCTGAACATCCGATCAGGGTGAGCGTGGATGATACAACTGGTGAGCCCAGTCCCTATCTGATGATGCGCTTCGGCATGGAAGGGCTGATCAGCCGTACGGTGTTCTACCAGCTGGTGGAGCTGGCGACGCTGGAACCCTGTGAAGGTGGGGAGCAGCTGATCATTGAAAGTGCCGGGCAGCGGTTTAGCCTGGGGCAGGTTTAATTTGTAGCAGCGCACTCCGTGCGCGTCAGGGTCTGGCGCGGGGTTTGGACGCCCGCGGAGCGGTCTGCTACAGGGCGCTGGCTTTGTAGCAGCGAGGTCTCCTCGCGTCAGCCCCTGGTTTTTCAGCTTCTTACTTCAATAAACCATTTCGGCTGGATCCGCCAGAGATCACGCCGGCGGTGATGCTTAAGCCGGATACCTGAGTCCAGCACGTATGCTTCTCCTTTGCTACGCTGAAACACCACCCAGTGCCAGAACGGCACACCCTCAATCAGTCTCCACTTTATCGCCATGATGGCAAGGTCCGGCAGGCTGTCCCAATCGCTGAACTCTGTGGGTGTCGTGGCCAGGGTTAATCCCTGGTCCGCAGCGAGCCGATAGACATAATCAGTATCAGACCAGATCCGCTTATCCTCCGGATGGATAGCCAGCTCGGCGGCGCGGGCTTTTATCTGCGCATAGGGCTGGCCGGTGAGTGTCGCGATTACCGCCAGCCCGCAGCCGGTGGCATCCTGTTGTACAACGGGGGTTAGCGGTTTCATGTTGTTTCCTCCAGTACAATGCTCAGAATACTCAGTGCTTCGTCGATCTCGCTCTGACCCAGGGTGAGTGCGGGCATAAAGCGCAGGGCGTTGGGCCGGGGGGCGTTGAGCAGTAGCCCAGCATTACGCGCCTGTTCCACCAGTGCCGGGGCGTTGTGGTTGCCGGTATTCAGCGCCAGTAGCAAACCGCTTCCCCGTACCTTGCCCAGTCCATGGCATGAGGCCAGTTCGCTCAGGCCGTTGCTTAATGCATGGCTGCTGTGGTTTACCTGAGTCAGGAAACCGGGTTTGAGTACTTCATTGAGCACCGCGTTGGCTACCGCGCACATCAACGGGTTGCCATTAAAGGTGCCGCCCTGGTCGCCATAGTCGAAGCAGCTGATCGCTTTATCAATCAGCAGGGCGGAGATGGGGACGCCGCCGCCCAGGCCTTTGCCCAGCGTCATCATATGCGGAGTAATGCCGTATTGCTGGTAGGCGAACAGGCTGCCGGTCCGGCCGATGCCGGTTTGCACCTCATCGACAATCAGTAACAGGTTGTGTTGATGGCACAGTTGTTCCAGTCCCTGGATAAACTCCGCGCTGGCCGGGATGACACCGGCTTCGCCCTGAATCGGTTCCAGCATAATTGCAACCGTGTGGGGATCAATTGCCTGTTCCGTGGCGGCCAGGTCATTAAAGGGCACCTTGGTAAAGCCGCTGACCTTGGGTTCAAACAGTGGCTCAAAGGCTGATTTGCCGGTGGCAGACATGGTTGCCAGTGTCCGGCCATGGAAGCTGTCGCTGAAGGTAATCACTTTGAACGCCCCATGCTTGTATTTCTGACCCCATTTACGGGCCAGCTTGATGGCACCTTCGTTGGCTTCTGCGCCACTGTTGGCGAAAAATGCCTGATCAAAGTGACTGTGCTGGCACAGGGTGGTGGCCAGTTCCAGCATCGGCTGGTTATAAAAGGCGGGGCCAGGGTTGATCAGCTGTCCGGCCTGGTCTGCCAGTGTTTGCTGGATTACCGCAGGGCTGTGGCCCAGGGTGTTCACCGCCCAGCCCTGGATAAGGTCCAGATAGCGCCGACCCTGGTCATCAAACAGTTCATGGCCCTGACCACGGACAAAGGCGAACTCTGGCCGCGGAGTGATCGGGATCAGGTGAGGGATCTGTTGGGTGATGGAGGTGGTCGTCATTATCAGTTCCTTGCCACGGGGGCTCATGTATAGATAAAAGTTAAACAGGAAATAACAGGCATAAAAAAAGCCGCAGGGGTTAACCTGCGGCTTCTTTCGGGGCGTAACGCTGAGAGGGTCAGCGTCGGTGTGAATCCACACCCGAATTCCAGACACAGGAAATCTCAGCCAGGCGGCGTCGCAGCGCGCAAGGAACTGTGTTGGAAGGGTTGAGGGTGTTGATTGCAAAATTCATAGTGCCGCAGTATCGCAGCCTGGCGAAAGAATCGTCAAGCGGTTTCTGGTCTGGGTGGCTGTTCGCTCCCTCTGGTGGCCGTGGTATAGTCGCCCTATATATCCGTTAACAGTTATGGAAAGGGTAACAATGGCCGGGTCTCTACAGGATCAGTTGCTGAATATGGGCGTTGCCAGTACACAGCAGGCAAAAAAAGCCAAACAGCAGAAGCGTAAAACTGCCAAACAGGCAAAGCAGTCACCGAAGGAGGCCGCTGCTGCCGCACAACTTAAGCAGGAGCAGCTCAAGCAGGCGCGTGAGGAGAAAGCTGCCCGTGACCGTGAGCTGAACAAGCAGCGCGATGAAGCGCGAATGCAGAAAGAAACCCAGGCCCGCGCCCGCCAGGTGGTAGAACAGCACCGCACCCCGTTGCCAAAAGAAGGCGCGGTGTCGTATAACTTTACCCATGGCACCACGATCAAAACCATCTATGTGGATAAGGGTCAGCTGGAGATGCTGGCAGTCGGTACCATGGCGGTTGTGCGCCAGGAAGATAAATACTGGCTGCTCGATGGCACCGTTGCCCGTAAGGTGGCGGAGCTGGATGCGTCACTGATTATCAGCCTGCATGAGAAAACCGTGGTTGATGACGATGATCCGTACAAGGACTTCGAGATCCCGGATGATCTGATGTGGTAGGGCGTCTCGTCTGAGTAAGGTATAAAAAAACCGCGGGTAGTGATACCGGCGGTTTTTTTGTATGGCTTGTGTGATGGGCACATCGCTTCGCTCTTAAGAGCTTCCAGCTGGGGATAGCTGTCCCACAGACATGGCACACCCTGAGGTGTGCCTGCCTTGTGGGTTTAGCCTTCCATTGCCTGGATGATGTTGCTACCCAGTTCGCGGGGGCCTTCCACAATGCCGCTTTCTTCCATGTTGGGGAATACGGCAACGGCGATGCCATCTTCTTCCATGCCCGGCAGCCAGGTGTCGAGCCAGGCTTCCATTTCTACTTTGAATGGCTCGCAGCCATCCCAGTCACCGGAGGCCCATTCGGCGGCGTAGTCCGGGTGTGGCCAGACAGGCATGCACTCTTCATCGTCGGTGCTGACCAGCACGAAACCTTCGTCATCGCGCAGGCTCCAGATCTCTTCCCATTTGCTGACTTTGTCGATGAAGTGGTTGTAACGTTTGTCGGCATCCAGGTGCTGGATCTTTTCGCGTTGCTCGGCGGTGAGTTTATAGGCCATCGGGGTCTCGTTGTTTGCTACCAAAGTAAGGGGGCAGGGTACCGTAAAAGGGC
>Ga0193950_1000235_pt1 | contig 13248 bp, 7 predicted proteins | sample BB_1_MG_FD_144485 | JGI IMG/M metagenome (GOLD analysis project Ga0193950, IMG submission 144485) | Microbial mat bacterial communities from the Broadkill River, Lewes, Delaware, United States - BB_1_MG | ecosystem: Environmental > Aquatic > Freshwater > River > Microbial mats | place: USA...
ACCTGGCCGAAGAAAATGCCGCTGGGTCATCTGACAGAGGCGGATCTGAGGACAATGGAAATGCTGATTAACACCATGCCTCGAAAAGTATTAGGCGGGCTAACACCGCTGGAAGTCTATACAGGACAGTCGATTGCACTTATTGCTTGAATCCAGCATCCTGACAGCCTACCGTAACCGCAACTTACGCCAGATTCGGCCCACCCATCGAAAACATCGAAGTCTGCATTAAGGCTGATCCGCACAGCAGCTTGGCCTGCTGTGCTGACGCCGTCAGTCCAGATATCCGTACCATTAACTCAGCCGTTATTAAACCGGCGGGTAAACAGGTCTGCGTCGTATCGCTGTAAGCCCCATGAATTGCGGTTTTGGACCACAGAAGCACGATGTAGATAGCCGCCGGGTTAATATGGCCAGATAACGACATACCAATAAAAACTATTCACTCAATACAGGAAAGGATTCTTATCCATGAAGAAATTCGCCGCAAAAACAGCTCGTGCCATCCCCGTCATTCTACTGGCTGACACCAGTGGCAGTATGTCTGTAGATGGAAAAATTGATGCCCTCAATGGTGCACTACGTGAAATGATGAAGACTTTCGTTAATGAAGGGCGCCTTAAAGCGGAGATTCAGCTGGCGGTGATCACCTTTGGTGGTGACCGTGCCGAGGTGCACCTGCCACTGACAGCTGCGCACAAAATAGAAAATGTTTCTGATCTGCCTGCAACAGGCCGCACTCCGATGGGTGGGGCTTTTGATCTGGTAACGACGCTGGTGGAAGACCGTGAACAGATTCCATCACGTGCGTATAAGCCGGTTCTGATACTGGTGTCCGATGGCCATCCAACTGACCGCTGGGAAGAAGCATTTAACCGCTTGTGCAGCTCCGAGCGGGCCAGCAAGGCGACCCGTATGGCGATGGCGATCGGTAACGATGCGGATACGTCTCTGTTGCAAGATTTTATTAATGATCTGGAAACACCCGTATTTCAGGCCCATGAAGCACGGGACATTATTCGCTTTTTCCGGGCTGTCAGTATGAGTGTAACGGCCCGTTCACAGAGTACTACTCCCAACCAGCCTGTGTTACCGGTGTATGACGATGTGCCGGATAACGATGTACTGGACCTCGATTTCTGATGGCCTGGTTTCATCATGCAGCTTCGGTGTGTGGGCCGGGTCATATTCAGGATGGCCTGCCTAACCAGGATGCGGTTTTGATCCGGCGCTGGCGTTACAGTTGGCTGGTCGCAGTCAGTGACGGTATGGGTTCTCGCCCCCGTGCAAAGGAAGGCGCTTACCATGCTTGCCGGGCGGCGGTTGAAGCTGTGCGTCAGTGCAGCTTTGGCTGTTCTGACAAAACCTTGATTGAAACGCTCTATCGCTGCTGGTTGCAGCGGTTGGGCACGGTTTTGCCAAATGATGCAGTGGCCACCGTATTGATTGCCTGGGGACATGTAGATGGCCGGATACGGTTGTTACAGCTGGGTGATGGTGCGGTCTTGTATCCACTTGGTACGGGCTATGCCGAGCTGACCTCTGAAGGTAACAGGTTCAGTAATGAAACAACCGGGCTGGGTATCTCCCGTCGCTACAGTGATTGGCAATGTCACCAGTTGGTGATTACTGAGCCAGGGCAGGGAGTCGCGCTGATGACTGACGGTATCAGTGATGATCTTGAGCAACTTGAGGCCTTTGTGCCCTGGTTGATTACACAACTGCATCATAAAGGGCAGCGTGATTCCAGGCGCTGGCTCTGTCGTGCACTGGAGGCCTGGCCGACGCCGGGCCATAGCGATGATAAAACGCTGGCGCTGATTTACAGGATGTAAGCAATGACACATGTATATGAAAACCTGACAGCCAAAACGGCTGATGGGGCAGGTCGTTCTGGCCAGGTAAGCCCGAATCGAAAGTCGTTTGATAGAAAAGAGAGAAAAAACAGTCACGCATCAGGAAATAAAGGAAACGGGTCGGATAAACAGAAGAACAGAACGGTGAAGGACGGTTTTGGTACCAGTTACACCCTGCGCAAAAAATTGGGTGAAGGTGGCCAGGGGGTTGTCTGTTATACGGATCATCCGGGGGTACTGGTGAAAATTTACCGTGGCGGTGGGGTGGAAAGTGCCAGACGGTGGGCCCGTCATATCGACTGGCTCATGTGTCAGCCGCTGGATGAACTCAGAATTGCCCGGCCACTGACAATGATTACACATCCGGCCCGGGAGACCGGTTATGTAATGGAACTGATGGATGGTCTGGACCCCCTGGAAGAGGCGCTTGAACACGCTTATCAGACGTTGCTTGATAACGAAGAGCATCCTTTACAGGGGTATCTTGACACCGGAGGACTGGAACGTCGTCTGAAGTTGTTGCAACAGTTGGCAGACACTCTGGCGCGGCTACATGGCCGAGGTATGGCGTATGGTGACCTGTCACCAGGCAATGTTTTTATCTCTCAGAGCGTCGAACACCACCAGGTCTGGCTTATTGACTGTGACAACATCTGTGTCAGTGAACGGGCAGGCCATGGCACCCTGCATACGCCGGGTTATGCCGCACCTGAAGTTGCGCGTGGTGACAGTGGTGTTAATACGCTGACGGATTGCTGGAGCTTTGCCGTGATTGCCTTTCAGTTGCTGACGTTGTGTCATCCATTTCGCAGTGGCTTGCAGATGGAAGAGGCTGAAGAGGAGGACGATGGTTGTGATGCTGTCGAAGTGCAGGCTGATCAGGGGGCGTTGTGCTGGATCTACGACGATGAAGACGACAGTAATGCATGGGATGGTTCTGGTATTCCACAGGAATATGTCGTGGACCCCGCCCTCAGTCAGCTTTTTCAGGATTGCTTTGATACCGGCCGTATTGATGCCGGTGCTCGCCCTTCAATGGCGCAATGGCGTGATGCACTGGAGGCTGCGGCTGGCCGATTGTATCGCTGTGATCACGCTGATTGTGGCAGCCTGTTTATTGCGAAATCTGAACCGGTTTGTGACTTCTGTGACGAAGAAGCCGTGTTGGACAACCACCTGAGATTGCAATTTTATTTTCATGAAGATGGTGACGATGCACCTGAAACCGGACGCTGGATCAGTACCCCTGACTGGCAACGACTACGTCAGGGGGTGCCGGTAGAGCTGCGACTGGCCCCCCCTGGCAGCGCTGAGTACGTCCACTCGCCGCTGCTATGCACCCTGACACTCACCGCAGAAGGGCTGGAGATCATCCCCGCTCCAGATGGCCGCGTTGAGCTGCAACGTCAGCATGATGGTAAAGCACGTGCGATTACACGCAATCAACGCCTTAATAGCACCAGTCGTGCACAGGATGGACAGAACGGTGATCGTTTTGCACTTCATCTGCACTATGCGGCTGCCAAAGCCATGAGTTACCACCCTGTATGGGTTTTTGACTGGTAGGAGTGCAGGATGAAAGTGATTGAATATTCAGGGCTTGGCGACCAGGTTGTACAGCTTAAACCTGTTGGGTCTGAAGCCTTTGGTATGTCTGACTGGTTAGAGGGTGAAACTGTCCAGCTGATCGCCGAAGGTGAGTATTTTTATCTGCAACAGGGTACACAACTGGTTTCTGTGCAGCCTGCGGGCAGTCTTGCCACACTGCGCCAGCAGCTGGACCGTCGCTATATGCTATGGGTGTTGTTGTCGGTCAAGGCTGAGCAGTGCAGCCTGGGTTGTGTCTCATTGACACAGGCGCCACTGATGATGTCACTGCAGGTGCGGGTACGTACGATGCTGATGGATGACTTGCACAGTCGAAAGTTAATTCAAGCACGTTCAATGGATCAGGCCATCGCGTGGTTAACGGAAGAGTTCACTTTCAACCCTGATCCACAACAAGGGATGGATGATGAATCAGCCGCCTTTCTCTCCATCTACCCGCATAGGACTTCTCGTCAACTGGAGTTGCGTGGCCGTACTTACAGCGCCAGCCTGGTAGAAACAGACGGCCATTGGGAAGTGAACCGGGTCAGTCCGCGTCTTTCTGCGGCCGAATCTGCGCTGATTCAAGGCACCATAGGCTTTGTCGATGCCAGTGCCACCAGCCAGATGCAGACTGCAACACATCGCCGGATGCTGGAAGAAGCGACTGGCAGTTATGGCAGCTATGTTGCGCTATGGCAGCAATACAGCGAAGTTGAATGGCTGCGGTGTCTGCGAGTGGCGCAGCGCCTGGGTACTCTGCGCTATAGCAGCTGCACGGCAGAGCCAAAAAATCCGCTGGAGTGGTGCTTTGAGGTTAAGCCGGAGCAAGGCCAGGCTTTTACCGAACGCTGGGAAGCCTTACTGGCTGCCCACACCGGGCCAGGCGAGCCCGTGCTTGAAGTGTCCGCACAGATTCCTGACTGGCTGAACACGACCGAGCTGAACGCATCTGATGATGCGGAGGAAACCCGACAGGAAGGTAAGGGAGATAAGCCCTGGCTGTGTGACTGGCTTGGTTATCAAGATGGCGAACTACGTCTACGTTTGCAGGGCAAGCGGGATCGCAAGCCCAGGGCGAAAACCGGCGTTATTCATCTGTCCAGCCATGGTGAGCGCAAAGTCTACCAACGTCGTAATGAAGCACTGCAGAGCATCCAGAACCGAACCAACCCGATGCAGGCGCTGCCCTACCTGCTTGAATCTGTTGCTGTGCCGTTTGACAAAGCACGCGGCATAAAGGCTATGAGTAAAAGCGCCCGCGCCCGCTTTAAAGGTGAGCCCACCAGAGCCCAGAAAGAGGCGTTGGAAGTGGCCCTGAATACCCCTGATCTGGCATTGATTATCGGCCCGCCGGGCACGGGCAAAACTCAGGTTATCAGTGCGTTGCAGGTACGGTTAGCTGAAATCATGGAGGATAAACAGATAGAGCATCAGATGCTGGTAACCAGCTTTCAGCATGATGCGGTAGACAATGTTGCGGAGTGTTCTGGCGTGTTTGGCTTGCCTGCTGTCAAAGTCGGTGGACGTCGCAAGACACGGGATGATCAGGTTGACCCGGTTGAGCGCTGGTGCCAGGAAAAGTCAGCCCAGCTTGCCATTGATTTGCAGCATGAGAAGTCACAACAGCCGATCTTTGAGCTGACCCGTGAATTTCGTCGTCAACTGGTGCTGTTACGTATGGAGCAGCCAACAGAACAGCGCCAGCAAACGATTGATGAAATTAACCGGTTATTGCAATTACTGGAGCAGGAATACCAGTGGCATCTGTCGCCTGATCTGCGTGAGCGCTGGCAACAATGGCAACAGAGCCAGACGATGTCGGTAACTCTGCCGAACCACTGTTTTCTGTTGCGTTGTGTCCGGGCATTAAGGGTGACCGATGTGGCATTCGATGACGATGGGCCACAGCAATGTCAGCGATTACTGGATACATGCCTGTATGAGAGCTGGTCGCTTGATGAAGAAGAACAGCTGGTTTTGCAGGCTTGTGCCACGCCTGGACAGACGACACAACTGGGCGCTTTGAAACAGCTACGCAATCAGTTGCTGAAACGGCTACAGCCGGACAGGCGTCCGCTGGCTGTGCAGCAGCATATGGACGATGACAGTTATAGCCTGCTGGATGCGTTGGCCGCATTTATAGATCAGCATTTTCAGCAATCTGCTTCGCTAGGGTATCTACAGATACTGGATGAGTACCAGAGTGCGCTGGAACTGAGCCCGGACAGCATTAGAGAAGCGGTACAGACATACAGCGCTGTACTGGCAGCATCCTGCCAGCAATCTGCAGCAGAGCCCATGATAGGCCTGAAACAGGTGCAGTATCAGGCGCAGATTGGCTTTGACACGGTGATTGTCGATGAAGCGGCACGGGCAAACCCGCTCGACCTGATGATTCCGATGGCGATGGGCGAGCGTCGTATTGTACTGGTTGGCGACCACCGCCAGTTACCCCACCTGCTTGAGCCTGCCGTTGAGGCTGAACTGGCAGAGCAGCATGAGCTGGAAACCGTCCAGTATGAAATGTTGCAGCAAAGTCTGTTTGAACGGCTGGTGAAGTCAATGCAGTCACTGGAAAAAGAACAGGGCCAGCCGTGCCGTGTGGCCATGCTGGATACACAATTCAGGATGCACCCCAGGCTGGGAGACTTTGTCAGCCAGCAGTTCTACGAAGCAAGTGGTTTACCCACCGTGCAGTCGGGGCTGGATGCCCGTTGCTATGCCCATCAGATTCCGGGCTTTGAAAACTGTATTGCTGCCTGGAATGATGTACCGGGCTGGTCGGGTGATTGCAGTCGTGATAACGGTAGTCGTAAACGCGACGCTGAGGCCACCATGGTTGCTGAGGAGGTGGCTGCATTACTGCGCAACAGTCCAGACCTCAGCATTGGGGTAATCACCTTCTATCGTGCTCAGGTAAACGCCATTATGCAGGCGTTGCAGCAGAAAAGCATCAGCCAGCTGACTGAAACCGGAGAGCTGGAAATTGCACCTGCATATCAGATGTTTACTGATAATGACGGTAAACGCCGCGAAAAGTTGCGCGTCGGCTCTGTGGATGCCTTCCAGGGCAAAGAGTTTGATGTGGTGTTGCTTTCGCTGGTACGAACCGCGCCAAAACAGAAAATGCTGGAAGGTGATGAAGCACTGAACCGTGCCTATGGCTTCCTGCGACTGGATAACCGACTGAATGTGGCGATGAGCCGTCAGCAGCGGTTGCTGATTGTGGTGGGGGATAAGGCGCTGGCACAACATAGAGCAACGGTGGAAGCGGTGCCTTCACTACCCGCATTTCTGGAACTCTGCAAGGAGCCGTCGTATGGACGCATCTACTGAACGCTATCTGTCTTTTGGGCGGCCTGTTAAAGGTCAATCGTTCCTGTGGCCTGTTCGTATCTGGAAGGTGCTGGCACCTGCACCGAACCAGGCTGCGTGGAATCTGTTTCAACGCACCATCATGGGCCTGTTGTTGACAGGGCGTAAAGAGCCACAGCAGATTGCTGACTGGATGAAAATAGAGCCCGATATGGTGCGCTATATCATGGTCAGCCAGCTGCAGCCCAATGGCTGGATTGATAACCGCGCCGAGTTGACAGCGCTGGGTAAAAATCAGCTGGAAGATGCACTGGAACAGCGACGAGAGCTGGGCCTGGTATACCTGTTTCAGGACAGATTCAGTGGTCAGTTATGGCCGCGGATCAGTGGTCGGCTTCGTTGGTTGCAACCAGAACGGCGGGGAAATGGCTACCCGGTTTTTCGGCATAGCCGTAATACAGGCAAGGAAGAAAAGCCTTTCAGACTAGAGGCTCCGAAAAATGATATTTCACCTCCGAATATGGATGCTATCCGTCAGTGCGTACAACAGGCCAATAACGCTATTCATAACCAGAAGTTTCGTGGTGGCCTGGAGTGTGAACAACAGGAAGTGAGATTGGACGAAGTTGAGCAGCTTGATACCGGGTATGTCGATGCCTGGGTATTGTGTCGGGCCTGTAAGGACAACATACAGGGGTGGCGTATCGTTGATCCATTGGGGGTAACCGAGGACGCCGATTTTATGCGTGAACAGGTGTACCTGCAAGCCCAGCATCATCAGGGCTTTGCGCGTCGTCTGAAGCCGTTACTGGGCGACGTTGATCTGTCGGAAAGCTGGCAACAGGTATCGGACAGCCTGTCAGCGCAGGTAGACTTCACTCTGTTTACTGAATTTGTTGCATTACAGCCTGTCCCTTATCTGTCCAGTTATCTGGGCGCGTTGTTACGACAGCTGGAAATGCTGGAGGCGCAGGGCCCGGACGCATATCACTTTGAAATGGGAGAAGCGTTGATAACCCAAGCGCAAAAAGTGCTGGAGTGCTGCTTTCAGTGGACGCTGTCGCAATGGCCCTTACCTGAAAAGTTTATCAGCAGGGGCTGGAGGAGTGATGATATTGCAACCGCGTTGAGAAGTGTTGGTACAGCCTGGCTTACAGAGGCTGATATTGACAATCTGCAACGACAGAAAAGTGGCGCTATTTTTTATGCCGCAAAGCATCAGACAGGCTCGATACGGCCCTTACTGACGGCCGTCATTTTTTCACTACAGCGGCATTCAAACCATCCGTTGGCTTCAGCAACAGCGGAACAATTCGATATTGGCCAGATTCTGAAGCTGGCTGACGCACGTAACCAGGCCGCCCATGCCTCAGGCAAACAGGCATCGCGTGAATTGGCTCTGGAGCATGGCCGCTTTGTAAAACAGTGGCTGACAACCCTCGCAGGGATTTTGAGGTAAAGAACATTGGCTAAGAACAGAAAAAATCGCCAGCAGACACAGAAGAATGTAACGGAAGCACGGCAGCAGAAAGAAGCAACGCAACAGAAGTTTCTTGATCGTTTCCGCAAAACAAATGATGTCTTACCGCCAGAAGCAGAACAACCACCGTTGAGTGAAGCCGTGCTGCAGATACCTGAATCGCAGCAGAAAGCTGCTGAACAGGGTATGGCCGAAATTGAGCAGCTGTCGCTGTCGTTGCGGCAAATGCTTGCAAAGCAGCAAGAACTAAAACACAACTACGATGAACTGTGTAATCAGGCGGAAACTCAGCGCTTGATGAACGATCAGCAAAGCCGTGAGCTTGAACAGCAGGAACAGACGTTGGCGCAAGAGGCCAGGCGCCTTGAACAGCGCCAGAAAGACCAGGAAACACGCCTTCAACGTGAGTTCGACACTCTGGAATCACGCACGGCAGGCCTGAATGAACGTAGTGTCCAGTTGCAGCGACTGCAAGCTGAGGTAGACAACGACTTTGCCAGCCAGCGTGAGGTGTTTGCACTTGAATTAGCTGACCTCCGAAAAGAGCAGTATGCGGTGCTGGAAGTGGAACGTCAGCAATTACAGGATGAACGTAAGGCGTTGCTTGCACCGTTGCACGATAAGAAAAGAGCTTTAACAGAACAGCAGCGTGTATTAGATGCCGAGCGAGAACTGTTTGAGCAACAGCAAGACGAATTTCAGAAACGCCAGCAGAACCTGGAAGCATGGAAAACGGCACAGCGAGAGCAGATTGAGCAGGCGCTCTGTCGTCAGATAGCAGAGCAGGATTTCCGGTTAAGCGACCTGCAGGAATATAGACGGCAGGATCAGCAGCGCATCTGTGAATTGCAGCAGCGACTACAGCAATTTGCTGAAATTGAACGCCAGATGGAAGAAGAGGGTGTTGATAACCTGCGCGTTGCACTGGCTGAACTGCGTCAGAAAAACCATGAGTTACGTCAGCATCTGCGTGAACCCGATGAAGATGATCTGCAACAGCGGCTGGATGATCTGGAAACTGAAAATGAACAGTGGCGCGAGAAAGTACAGGATCAACAACAGGAAATTAACCAGCTAAACCATGAGCTGAGTACAGCCCGGTTGGGTGTTGCAGAACAACACAAGTTACGCAAAGAGAATCGAGTGCTTGAACTGCATAAGAACACGCTGGATTCCTCTATTGATGCTCTTGAACAGACATTGGATGAGCTGACGGCACGCCAGCAAGGACGAGAGCCCTTCCCGGCACTGTCCGCGATGGACAAAAAATACAGCGAGCTAGCATTTGACCTGCAACCAGTGCCGACATTGGCCGAATTTGCCCAGCAGATACGTAACGGCCTGACCTGTGTGTATGATAGCAATCCGCTTTACTACTCTGAGCGAGCGATCCGCCTCTTTATTGCTGGCCTGGCAATGAGCGAGCTACATATTTTTCAGGGTATGTCTGGTACAGGTAAAACCAGTCTGGCCAAGGCATTTGCGAAAGTTGTGGGGGGCCACTGCACAGATATTGCGGTGCAAAGTGGCTGGCGAGATAAGGACGACTTGCTGGGGCATTACAATGCCTTTGAGAAGAAGTTCTATGAGAAAGAAGCGTTGCAGGCACTATATCGGGCACAACTGCCCGAATACGAAGATCGTCTTAATATTATTCTGCTGGATGAAATGAACCTTTCCCGGCCTGAACAATATTTTGCTGAATTTCTATCGGCGATGGAGAAAAGTGCAGCTGAAGACCGCAAGGTGGTACTGGTTGAAAGTTCTCAGCAGAACGCCCCGGCACGGTTTGAAGAGGGACGTACTCTGAAACTGCCGGAAAATATCTGGTTTATTGGTACGGCAAACCATGACGAAACCACCAATGAGTTTGCTGATAAAACCTATGACCGCGCCCATGTGATGGAGCTGGAGCGCCATGCTGAACATTTTGAAGCACCGCAATATAGCCCGACTGAATATAGCTACCAGTCACTGAAAAAGGCTTTCACAAAAGCAGCCAGAAAACATCGTGAGGCTGTCACAGAGATACTGAAGGCTTTATCTGACAGCACGCTGCATCTGATGCTTGAAGAAACATTTGCAGTCAGTTGGGGTAACCGTCTGGAACGCCACGCCTATCGCTTTTTACCGGTTGTAATTGAGGTTGGAGGCAGTATGGCTGAAGGTCTGGACCATCTGTTGGCGACCAAGGTTTTCCGGGCGGGTAAAGCGACAGGGCGCTATGATGTGCAGGAGTCGGATCTTAATGAATTGAAAGATACTTTGCTGGAATTCTGGAAAGATCAGGGGCTCGCAGGCAAGCCTCAGCAATCGCTCCAGTTGATCGACAGGGATATTCGACGACTGGGGAATGGCGGATGAGGTTCTATGACCGCCTGACCAGAGAAGTGCTGAGTATTGAGCAGTTACCATCGTTTATTGAAGAAGGACGTTACCATGATAGCGAAGCGGGTTTGCCGCTGGTCAATAATGGTAGTGGTCGGGTGAACCTGATGGGTAGAGCTTTACAGTTCTACCTATCAGATGGGCCCCCTGAGATGACAGATTGCCAACAAGCTGATCAGCAGCAAGCACGACTTGAAATTGCCGAACGTGCTGTCACGCAGATTTCAGAGCAGATTCAGCAGGGTAAGGAACCTTCGCCGCTACTACCTGCCGTTTTGTTGAAGCAGGACACAGAGTTAAGTGAGCTGGAGAAGCGCATAAAGCAAGATTTTAAGCATCTACGGGAGATTGATCGCAACCCCCGGCTGGATATGCGCTATGACGAACAGCTGCTGCCTGTCAGCAGTGCCCGGCGTCAGGCGGCGGGCGCACACCGTCATCTGGCTGCACATTCTGAGTGCTGGCAGCAACGCACCTTCACTGGCATTGTGCCAAAAAAAATTATGGGCCGTGTCAGTGAAGATGAGTTCAATCTGTATGAGAACCGTTTGTATGCCCGTTTGCTGGAGCGGTTGGAACGGTTGTTGAAAAAACGACTGCTGGATTTGGAAACACTGGAAAGTCAGCTGGAAAAAGCAGCCGAGCTGGGAAATGCCCAGGCCCTCTATTTTCGCTTACGTGAAGCGCTCTGTGAACTTTGGGGTGAGACGTTTGACAAAGAGCAGACTGAAAATGCATCTGCTCAGCTCAAAGATGCGCGAAAGGAACTGGAGCACCAATTGCGTAAAATTGCCCAGCTACGCAGAAACGGACTCTATTTGAAGGTGCCGCGTCAGGCACAGGTGCCTGCTGCGGTCAGGCAAACCAATATCCTGCTGCATGACCCCCACTATCGGCATTTGAGAACGTTATGGAATCTGGCGTTGAAAGATCAGCACCGTGTTATGCCTGCGGATGAGATCACACAACAGCGGCAAGTGCTACACCAGGCGTTTACCTGTTATACCGGTAACCTGGTGAGGCGCAGCTTACAGGCGCTAGGGGGCAAACCTGTTGATCAGCCTGCTGCAGTCTCTGGCAAGACGTTGTGTCAATGGCGGTTACCAGGTAATCGTCTGTTGAATCTGCAACTGGTTGATGATAGCTGGCTGCTGTCGATGGATCTCCATACATATACATCAGCCCGTTATCAGCTGGAATTAGTGCCCCTTATAAGTTCAGTGCCCGGCGCTATGAAAAGCAGGATAGAAGATCTGTGCTGGCGTATTCCCTGTATTCTGGCTGAACCACCAGAGACGGACTCGGCAGGTGTCTGGCAACCTGGTGCTGAACCCATTGTGCTCTCCCCTTGGGATTTCCGGGTAGAAGAACGTTTGATACAGCTGTTGCAGCTCTGGTTATTATCACCGCTACTTGATCAGGCGTGTAGGGCGATTGAGCGTGTGCCTGCGGCTTTTCTACGTCAGGCTAAAATGCACTATGCTGAGCTATTTGGCTGTGCGGGGAATGATCAGTTGCATGTGCAACAATTGCCAGAACCAGGCATGCAGCAGACGTTATTACACGAGTTATCAATGGCCCCAGCATGTCAGCAACAGTTACAGAGGGTATTTCAGGCGCATCAAGCGCTGCATAGTTGCCCTGCCTGTGGGGAGTATTTGACAATTAAGCACTCAAGTAAGGAAGGGTTGACTGGAGAGTGTGATCAGGCTTGCCAGCTGATGGTTACTATACAATTCAATCAACAGTCATACATCGCTCAAGCTTTGCAGGGAGGGAGGCCTCAGGCAGACGCGGGGCGCTGGTATCTACAAGCTCGGCAAGAAACCATGGAGTGACCAGTTCAGATCATTGAGATATTTGTTCATCCTATGTTGAACAGCGAATGCTTGGTGACCTAAGGGTTGTACGTGAACATTACTGTAGTATTGATGTGCTGGCTGGCTGCTAAACTCAGCAAGACCCTGCCCGAAGCAGGCTGTCTGCGATGTAATGGTCGATAACCGGCGTTGAATTGTCGCGAATCAGCCTGCAAGCATTGCGTCAGCAAGGCACACGATTTAAAGTGCGGGGCTTATTCTGACAGGATATTAGCTTATCGGTTAATGTTCATACAGATTTGCGTGCGTGAGCAAGGCGGATCGGAAATTTAAACGATGTTCGGTTGTTATCTCTTATAACAACCGGGTAGAAATCCTGTATACTTGCGCGCTAATTTCTACTCTGACTGTAGCGTAAAACAATGGCAAACTTAGACCTTTACAGAAACATCGGTATTTTCGCCCACGTTGATGCGGGTAAAACCACCACAACTGAACGTATCCTGAAACTCACCGGTAAGATCCATAAAACTGGTGAAGTACACGATGGTGCGGCGACCACCGACTTCATGGAACAGGAACAGGAGCGCGGTATTACCATCCAGTCCGCTGCGACTACTTGTACATGGAAAGACCATCGCATGAACATCATCGATACTCCAGGACACGTAGACTTCACTGTTGAAGTATACCGTTCCCTGAAAGTACTGGATGGTGGTGTAGGTGTATTCTGTGGTTCTGGCGGTGTAGAGCCACAGTCAGAAACCAACTGGCGCTACGCGAACGAATCCGAAGTTGC
>Ga0193950_1000239_pt1 | contig 13025 bp, 10 predicted proteins | sample BB_1_MG_FD_144485 | JGI IMG/M metagenome (GOLD analysis project Ga0193950, IMG submission 144485) | Microbial mat bacterial communities from the Broadkill River, Lewes, Delaware, United States - BB_1_MG | ecosystem: Environmental > Aquatic > Freshwater > River > Microbial mats | place: USA...
ATGCCAGGTTTAGATAATTAATGCAGGCTACAATTAGAATCAAGAATCCGATACTACCCAATACAAATAGCATTTTTAAATCTCCAGAATCGGTTTTATGATTGTCAATATAACCACCTGATTTAAAGTACACATCCTTTAAGGCTTGAGCAGATAGTGTATATTTTTTCTTGCTATTGGAATATTCATTTCCCAATTTTAATAGCTTTTCCTGGAATAATGGAATTGATGCAGATTCGTTTATTAACAGGTAGTTGGTAAAGAATACACTAGTCCAGGCATCCTTCATACTTTTTCGATCTACCTCACTGTCACCACCAGAAATAATGTTTTTTTCTAAATGATCAAATGCAATATCTGTATTTACAATAAAATTAGCTTTAACGCTTGTATTGTTTGGGATATCTTCGAATACTGCAGCAATTTGCATTTGATATTCCTGGTTGTCCAGTTTCATTTTTAATGGCTTTCCAATAGGATTTTCACGTCCAAAATATTTTGTTGCCATTGTATTGCTTACTAAAATATGAGTCTTAATTTCATTAAATTCATGTAAATTTCCTTGCAGTATTTTAATACCAAAAACAGTAAAAAAAGAACTGTCAGTTCCCAATACCGATTCTTCTTCTATAAACTCATTGTTTTTCTGAAATTGAGTGCCGTATACATTGTACTGATGAGTGGCAGCAATTACCTCCGAAAACTTTTCTTTGGCAAGCTGACCAACCTGGTATGGATTTGTCGCCCAGTATTTATTTTCAACCTTACTGTAATTTAATACTCTGTAAATTCGATCCTTATTTTTATAAAAACTATTGTAATTCAATTCGTTTAAAATGAACACCAATACAATGGTTACAATGCTTAAAGCCAAAACAAGTCCGGTTAGGCTGATAAGTGTACTCACTTTTTCAGTTTTAAAACGTCTTAGGCTGATAATTATATTTTGATAGAAACTCATAATTATTTTTGGGTTTTATTATTTACTCATACCTCAAACTCTCCACAGGATTCATTTTAGCCGCTCTCCACGATTGCCACGAAACAGTTAGCAATGCAATTCCCAATGCAATGATTCCCGCTACTGGAAATATCCACCAGCTAAATTCCGTTTTGTAAGCAAATGCACTCAGCCATTTACTAAGCGAAAACCATGCTATAGGACAAGCAATAAGGAATGCAATTCCTACCCACTTTACCAGATCTTTATTGAGCATTTTTACAATTTCTAAAGTTTTAGCACCATTGGTTTTTCTTATTCCAATCTCCTTGGTGTGTGTCTCAACAATAAAATAGGTTAAACTGATTAAGCCCAAACAGGATAGAAGTATTGAGATAACAGTGGCATAATTCAATATCCTCTGAAACTGTCTCTCTTTTTGGTATAATGCTTCCCAAGATTCATCCAGATAGTTAATTTCCATTGGAAAATTTGGTGAAATATTACTCCAAACTCTTTCCATGGATCGAATGCAATTTTCGGTACTTGCTATATTCGAAGTATTGATTTTAAAATATGCCACTTCATCTGATTTACCACAGCTGCGAAAGCCCATTGCTCTAATAAGAGAATGTGTTGATTCATGATTGAAATCTTTAACCTCTGCGATTACTTTTCCAATTGTGCCATTGTTAGAAATGTTTGCATCTTCCAGAACTTGTATGTTAAATTTTTTGATAGCTGTTGAATTGAAAATCCAATCTTCATTTTCTTCCGAGTATTGATTGAATTGCTTTCCTCTTACCAGATCGATTCCGAAAAAGTCGAAAAAATTAGGACTAATGAACAAATTTGCAAAACCTATTTTTTGCTCTTCTCCATTATATATCATTGGTAATCCCCAGTTGGAATGATTGTATCCTGGTAAGGAAGATGAATAAGTAATGTCAACTATTTCCGGAATTCGTTTGATTTCAGAATTGAAGGCATCTATGCCATTTTTTATTTGAGGATTGGTTGTGACATAAAGAATTTGCTCTCTTTTAAAACCAGGATCCAATTCGCTCATGTAATTATTCTGTTTGTTAATAAGGATAATGCCACTTAGCAATACTATCGTTATACAGAATTGAAAAATAAGGAGTGAATTTCTCAAATAATTTTGCGATCGAGTATTTGTGGTATTTTTAAGTAGAGCTGTAGTTTTACCTTTACTCAATGATATCCCTGGAATAATACCAGTTAATAGAAAAGTAAAACTCAATAGTGAAATAAATATAATCAGGTTAGTACCAGTGAAAATTTCAGCTAATGTAAATTCAGAATTGGTGATTTGATTTAAACCAATCAAAAGAAAATTACTTAAAACAATAACCAGAATGCTGGTAATCAAAAGAACTAAGCCTGATTCAACTGCAATTAATTCAATTACTTTGCCTTTTTTACCTCCCAATACTTTTAAGATTCCAATATTTCTTAAACGTTTTATTTTTTGAGCAGTAACCAGGTTAATGTAATTGATACACGCCAAAAAAAGAATCAAAAATCCTGTAATTTGGATAATGGTTAAGGTAAGTAGATTACCATGTTTTATAATTTCAATTTCAGGATGCTGACTATAGGATTGGGTGAAGGGTTGAATTTGAAATTTTGTACGTTCTTTATAACTTTCGGGTATATTTTCAACTGAGATATTTCTTAATTTTTTATTAATGATCTCAGCAGAAATATTTGATGGAGTTTTTGCGAAAGCATTATAGTTTTGAGCTCCCCAATATTCATGATTGTTCTTAAACCAATTAATTTTAAAATTGGTAGGAACAGATAAAACAGCATCAAACTCCCAGGAACATTTGTGTGTTAAGTTCTTAATTACCGCACCAACTTCTATTATTTCATTTTGTAAATAGGTTGCATTGTATTCCAGCTCTTTACCTATTGGATTTTTAGTTCCAAATATCTTTTTGGCTACCGATTCGGTCAATACAATTTTGTTTGCCGAACTTAAAGCCTCTTGCAGATTTCCATACACAGTTTCGAACTCAAATACCTTGAAAAAACAAGAGTCCGCGATTAATAGCTTATTTAATTTAAGATCAACATTTTCAAACTTAAGGAAATTCTGAGGAGACCAAACATATCTTGCATAAGTGATCGCTTCTATCTCTGGAATTTCTTTACGAATATGTCTGGTCATTCTGCTTGATAAGTCAGGATCATTGTTATTTAAAACAGTATAAATGTTTTCAACATCAGCAATCTCTTGATCCATAGTTTTCTCTTTGTTCACATATGAAAAAACCAGTAAACTAATGGTTATTCCTAATGCCAATCCACCTATGTTAATCGCAGATACCAGTTTGTTTTTCTGTAAATTTTTAAAAGATATTTTAAGGTTGTGTAAGTTCATCTTTGCAGATATTTATAAGTAAGTTTTATCTGTTTGTATTAGATAGTTTCCATGCAAATCTCTAATTCTCCACAGGATTTCATTTGGCTATTCTGCGCGTTTGTGGATCTTATCTTCCTATGCTAGGCATGCTCTGCTACCAAACTCTCTTCCGTTACTACTTTACCATCAAACAAATTGATAATTCGGTGAGCGTAACCAGCATCTTTTAAGGAGTGAGTAACCATTACAATGGTTGTTCCTTCGCGGTTTAACTCTGTAAGAAGATCCATAACTTCCTGTCCATTTTTTGAGTCGAGATTACCTGTTGGCTCATCGGCAAGAATTAATCCTGGGTTTGAAACTACGGCACGTGCAATGGCAACTCGCTGTTGCTGTCCACCCGATAATTGCTGAGGGTAATGTTGTGCACGATGACTCATGTTCATTCTATCCAGAACCTTATTCACCATCTCTTTTCTCTTCTTGCTGCTAATTCGTTGGTACACTAAAGGCATTTCTACATTTTCGAATACATTCAGTTCATCAATTAGATTAAAGCTTTGAAAAACAAAACCAATATTTCCTTTTCTCAAGTCGGTACGTTGTCCTTCTTTCAATTCAGCAACTTCCGTTTTATCAAATGTATATTGTCCTTCCGATGGATTATCCAATAAGCCAAGAATGTTTAAAAGAGTTGATTTACCGCATCCTGATGGTCCCATAATTGCAGCAAATTCACCTGATTTAATGTGAAGGTTTACATTGTTTAAGGCTAGAGTTTCGATCTCATCAGTCTGAAATACTTTCGAAAGTTGTTTTGTTGTAATCATCTTTATTGTTTTAAATTGAAAATTCTTTGTTAATTATTGATCACATATATCTAAAGTTGTGCCGTTAGTTGTAAGTTGCACTGTGTTAGTTGTGTATCTGCTTTGTTTAATTGAGGTGTGTAAAATAATTGGACACAGTATGTCTAATATTTTGAAAAGCTGATTAAATTAGAGCTGCAATCAAAAAGTACAAGTCAAACGCAATACTTTCCAATGAAAAAATCCAATATTCTAATTGTAGATGACAATAAAAGTGTGTTAAGTGCACTTGATTTATTATTGTCTCCTTACTGCAAGAACCTAAAGTGTTTATCATCCCCTAAGACTTTACTGTCCGAACTTCAATCGGAGCATTACGATGTTGTGTTACTGGATATGAATTTTAAGGCGGGTATCAACAATGGAAATGAGGGGATCTTTTGGTTGAATGAGATCCTATCTCAAAATCCTGGCATTAGTGTAATCATGATTACGGCTTATGGGGATGTTGAATTGGCAGTTAAGGCCGTTCGTTCTGGGGCTACCGATTTTGTTTTGAAGCCCTGGGAAAATGAAAAAATGATTGCTACAGTTGATACGGCTTGCAAGCTGAGCCAATCGAAGAAAGAGGTGAGGAATTTACAGCTAAAGGAGAAGCAATTGATTGAAGAAATCAACGGTCACAATAAAGATTTAATAGGTTCCTCGCCTGCATGGGAACGAGTTTTGAATTTGGTTGAAAAAGTTGCCAAGACCAATGCCAATGTTTTGATAACCGGGGAAAATGGAACTGGAAAAGAGTTGGTGGCTAAGGAAATTCATCGCTTGTCAATAAGATCAAAGAGGGTGATGGTGAGCGTGGATATGGGTTCCATTGCTGAGTCCTTATTCGAAAGCGAATTGTTTGGACATAAGAAAGGAGCCTTTACCGATGCTCATTCCGATAGAATGGGAAAGATTGAGGCAGCTAACCGGGGAACACTTTTTCTTGATGAAATAGGCAACTTAACCATGCCAATGCAGGCAAAACTGCTTTCGGTATTGCAAAACAGAATATTAACTCGCGTAGGAGACAATTCTATTCAGGAAGTTGATCTACGTTTGGTTTGCGCTACCAATAGTAATTTGCAGCAAATGGTGAATGAGGGTCGATTTCGTGAGGATTTACTATACCGAATAAACACCATACAGATTGAGTTGCCACCTTTACGTGAGCGTGTTGAAGATATAGAGGAATTGGCGAATTTCTTCATCTTAAAATATGCTGACAAATACAATAAGAATCAATTAAAAATTAGTGCGAACGGAATCAGTAAACTGAAAGGGTATCATTGGCCTGGTAATGTGAGGGAATTGCAGCATGCTATTGAAAAGGCAGTTATTCTTAGCGAAAACCATGTGTTGAATGGCTCCGATTTTATTTTTAAAACCGATGAAATTTCTGGAGTCAATCGTTTTGATGGAACCTTAGAGGAGATGGAAAGAAAATTGATAGGCGCTGCCATTGAAAAGCAAGCAGGAAATTTATCTGCTGTTTCAAATCAGTTGGGAATAAGTCGACAAACGCTTTACAATAAAATAAAAAAGTATGACCTATAAGCACTATAATCTTGCTCTCACATTTCGATTGGCAATATTGGTTGGATCTTCTGTTTGGATTGGAATTTCCATTATTGATAAAGCCTATTATTCCTTGGCTTTTGCTTCTATATTCTTGTTGATATCCGTTTGGGTTTTAATTCGATTTTTGAATAAAACACACAAGCAGATGGATTTCTTTATCAAAGCAATTAAGAATGAGGATACCACTCTTAGATTTCCCAAAAAATCAGGTAATCTTATTATAAACGAGTTGCATCAAAGTTTAAACGAACTGAATTTTATTTTGCAGGAGGTTCAGGTAAAATCAAAAATAAAAGAAAAATACTTTGGCGAGATTTTACAGAACATTTCAACAGGAGTAGTTGTTTTGTCGGAGCAAACACATGTTACCGATGTAAATGCAGCCGCTCTGGAGTTGTTTGGATTGAAAACCTTCACTCACATTAGTCAGTTGAATCGGATTGATTCTAAGTTTGCCGGAGATCTTGCAGGCATTCAGAACAAGCAAAAAGTAGTTCTTGATTTAAATACAAGCAAAGAGCAAATTCAAATCAATACAGCTTGTTCTGAAATCAACCTCGAGAACGAAAAAGTAAAGTTGATTACTCTTCAGGATATTAGAGGGGAATTGGAACGAAAAGAGATTGATGCCTGGGTAAAATTGATTCGGGTTTTGAGTCATGAAATCATGAATTCACTTGCTCCTGTTACCTCTATCGCACAATCCTTAAAGAAAATATGGGAAGAGCAAATAGAGAGTGAGGATTCCAATTTACCCGAAATAAAAGTTGCCAAAACCGTAAGTGGCTTGGGTGTGATTACTGAAATGAGTGAAGCATTGATCCGATTTGTTCAATCGTATAGAGTTTTGTCTAAAGCACCAAAACCGGTACTATCAAAAATTCCAACACAATCCTTTATCGATAGATTAAGTATCCTCTTATCTCCAATAAAAGAAGATTTTGAGGGAAGCTTGCGGGTAAATTTACCGGCTAAAAACTTTGAGTTTATTGCCGATGAACAAATGATGATACAGGTAATTATCAATTTGGTAAACAACTCCCGAGAAGCATTTAACGGAGAGGCAGAAAGCTCAAAGATCGATATCAATCTAATTAAAAAAGGACAGTTTACCGAGATTAGAGTTAGCGATAATGGACCGGGTATACCTGAGGAAATTAGCGATGAAATATTCATTCCATTCTTTACTACCAAGCAAAAAGGTTCGGGTATTGGTTTGAGTTATTCTCGTCAGATTATTAGAGCCCACGGTGGTAGTTTGTTCTGTAAATCTAAAGAAGGGGAGACGGTGTTTACCATTAGGTGGTAAATAAGTACTGTCGATTCACATAGCTAATTAATATGTTTTATTTATTTGATATTATTTTGTAGATTTAAAATTACTATCATAGACCTAATTATTTATATTATATCTTCCTATGAAAATCATCCCTACGCTTATTATTTTACTATTAATACTCTCTTCATGCTCTTCAAACAGGTATTTATTGGATGGCGACAAAACTAATAACAACTATCTCTCAGAATTTATAACAGAACTTTCTGAATTGGGAGAAATTTCAAAGCACCCAATGTTGGTGATTGATGGGGAACCGAAAAGGTGGGATGTGGAGTTGAAGTCAGAAAAGCTTTCCTTAAAAGGAGATCAAATTGCAAGTGTTGATAAAATGGATCAGGAAAAGGCTGAACAGATATATGGTGAACCTGCTAAAGATGGAGTTATTCTGGTTAAAACTAAGCAAAAGGTTTATGACGACAAATTGCCATTTGATAAGCATAAAGTCTTGTATTTTTTGGATAATAAAGTGATCTCTCTTCAGGAGTTAAAAGATATTGATCCTAATACCATAGGATCCATTACGGTTATTAAAGGTAAAGAAGATATGAAACCATACACAACAGAGAATTATGATGGTGTGGTGATTATTAATACCAAATAAATTCAATTAGAATATATACTTAAAGATTCAAAAGAATGAAACTGAAAATTCTTTGTTTGCTTTTTGCATTGAGCATTGGGTTGCATGTATCGGCAATTGAAAAAAAAGATAGTCTCTTTTTAAATTTATTGAAACCTGATAATATAAGCTTATACGATAACTTCAATCATGGTAAATACGTCTATGAAGGATTAAATTTACTTATGCAGGATAGTCTGGAAGAGGGCATGTTTAAATTGGTTAAAGGGTTAAATTTAATTAATAGAAATAATAACATGGAAAGAACTCATGATTATCAATCTCAAGAATTCTTCCAATTAATGAAACTTGCAGTTGACGATAATGTCATTAGTGCCCAAAAAGAATTACTACTTGATTTTTTTGGGAAAAGTTTAAAGCAGGATATTAATGGTGTAGATAAGTTAATTACAAAAGAATGGGTAAAAAGTTTACATCCAGAAACTAATCTACGTTTATTGGTATTTGTATCAAGTATTAGAAATAACCCAAAAGAAACAGATAAATATTTAAAGGAATTGCTTAAGAATTTTCCTGATATTTTTACAGCTAACCTATTAAAAGCTGAGATGTTATACAATGCGGGAGATTGGCTTAAGAGTAAATATTATTTCACACGCGCGATAAAACTGAACTCCACTTCATCATTTGCTTATGTAAAAAGAGGACTTTGCAACAAGGAATTAGATTTATGTGATGAGGCAAAGAAGGATTTAAGATTTGCAATAAAGTTATCACCTTCCTATATCAAAGCCTGGAACGAAATAGGACGAATTTACGATGATTCGAAGCAATATAAAAAGGCAGTTGCTTCATATAGAAAAACAATTGAAATCAATCCTTTTTATGTTTGGGGGCATGCAAACCTAGGACTGACCTATTCAAAAAGTGGAATAAAGGATAGTGCTCTCTATTACTATAATAATGCACTCGAACTCTATCCCAATAGTGATAATTATTATAATCGAAAAGGAGATGTTTATTATAAATTCAAAAACTATAACGAAGCCATATATAACTACAGCAAGGCAATTGAGTTGAATCCGAATAAGGATTATTATTGGGATGATAGAGGTGATGCTTATTTTAAAATTGATAGTTTCGAGTATGCAAAAAAGGATTTTGTAAAGGCGTATGAATTAGATTCTAATTATGAATATGCCATTAAAAGAGCAGGAGATTGTTGTTATGGTCAAGAGGATTGGTCCAAAGCGATTGAGTATTATACTAAGGCAATTAAAATAGATCCTGAGTATGAATTAGCGATCAGAAGTAGGGCATATTGCTATTTGGAATTAAATGAACTGAAAAAATCAATTGATGATTTTAATTTGATTGTCACCCTTTACCCTAAAAATATCTACAACAGGTTAGCCAGAGCAGAGTATTTTATTGAAATAAAAGATTATAAAGCTGCCAAAATTGATCTATTGGCAGCCAAAAAAATTGATCCGAAAAATAGTAGTGCTATAGGTAATTTAGGCTGGACCTATTACTGCTTAAATCAGTTTGAAGACTGTATAGAATTATCGGCAATAGCTATTTCAATGGATGAGAATGCCTATTACGCTAAGTTCAATCAAGCCTTGGCAACTCTTCGCTTGGGTAAAACTAATGAAGCATATGAATTATACTTGAGATATTATGATGAGGCAAGCAAAAAGAAGGTTGACATTGATGGAGCAATTCAGGATTTGAATGATTTGATAGATAAAAATATTCTTGTCTCTGAAAGCAGATATATTCTTCAGGAAATCCTAAAAGCGAAACTTTAAAAATTTTCTAATATGTCATACGCAGGTCATGTGTTGCAAATGATTCAGAGAATGCGAGCAAATAGAGAGCAGCTTCATTCTCATAAGAAAAGTTACTCGGATAAATTTGATACCAATGGCAAGCATCGAACTATGGTGGAATATAAAAAACTGCCTCCAGATGAATTGTTAAAAGTTAAAAGCAAAATTCGCAAAAGAGCCAGTAGGGATAAGCTACGTTACTACATTACAACAATTATTGTTTTTACTTTGGCAATGGTTGGATTGTTTTTTCTTCTAATCTAGTGAATAAAAATACAGATGATGAATCCAAAACAAATTGTAGAAAAATGGGTTGAAGTGTTCAACCGGGGAGATGCAGATCGAATTGCTGAATTTTATCACGATGATGCAATTAACCATCAGGTAGCCAACAAAGAGATTGAAGGAAAAGAGGCGATTCATAAAATGTTTGAAGAAGAATTTGCTCTTGCTGATATGACCTGTATTGTTGAAAATATATTTGAGGATGGTGAGTGGGCAATATTGGAGTGGAAGGATCCTTTGGGTTTGCGAGGATGTGGGTTTTTCCACATTACAAATGGGAAAATTAAATTGCAACGAGGCTATTGGGACAAGCTCTCCTTTCTTAGAATGCACAATTTAGCAATACCTAAAAAATAAAGTGGAATTAATTGCTCAGAAAAAAGATTGCATGTAGTTTTATGGCAAGAGCAATTATCTAAATAAATCATATCAAATGTAACGTCCAGGATTAAATAGTTAGTGAGTCCAATGGGGACATCATTATTTAACTCATGGGAAGTTCCTTTTGGTAAAAAAATAAATTTTAAGCAGATGAAAAGAATAGTACTAGCTATATTAATTCTAAGTACAAGTTTGTGTGTGCAAGCTAAAAAATACAAACTGGCATTAAATCTTGAACAAGGGAAAGAATACCATCAAAGTTCTGTTGCAGACATGACCATTAGTCAGAACTTTAACGGAATGGATATGGATGTTGAAATGACCGTAAAAGGCAATTTGTCTTTTAAAGTGATAGAACTGAAAGATGACCATTACAATATGGATGTTTTCTATGAAAATATTGCCATGGAGATGGAAACGCCTCAAGGAAAAACGGCCTTTAGTTCGGAAAATGCCAAGCCCGAAGATATGATGTCTACCATGCTGTCGAAACTTACAGATAAGCCATTTCAGGTGAAAATGACCAAGAGTGGGAAGGTAATTGAGATTAATAATATGGACAATTTGTTTATAGGCATGTTTGATGGAATGGAGCTAAACGTGCAACAAAAAAACCAATTGATAGCTCAATTGAAACAATCTTATGGTGAGAAAGCCTTCCGCGGAAGTTTTGAACAAGTAACAGCCATTTATCCTGAGGAGGAAGTTGCTATTGGTGACAAATGGAATACCGAAACAAATCTGGAGGCAGGCATGTCGGTAAAATTAAAAACCGATTTTACCTTTAAAGCTGAAAATGATACGCATTACCTAATTCAGGGAACAGGAACATTAATCAACAATGAAAATTCTCCTTACGTTAAGAATAATGGTATGGATATAAAAATTGATTTGAATGGTAGCCTGATTTCCGAAATTAAGGTGGATAAAGAGAGTGGTTGGATTATTGAAGCAACCATTACACAGGATTTAAGCGGAAACACACACATGAAAGGAAATCCTCAAATGCCGGAAGGTATGAGTATTCCGATGAGCATAAAATCGAAATCTGTAATTACCAATTAGACTAGTACAATAAAAACATGTAAAGCTGCAATCCTGATTTGGGTTGCAGCTTTTTTTATGAAATCAATTTTAATAGTTATTACTCATTAATCTTGGTTTATTTGATGTAGCTGGTGCTTAGGTTTACTTGGTTTCTAATTTTTCACATTAACTCAAATGAGTTTATTTGCCAATTCATTTTGCTTACAATATATTTTGTAGTTTTGTCGCCACCTTTAACTTAATAACAAATAATTCTATGAAAAAAATTACTGGAATCCTTTCATTGGCATTCATACTGTTAGGTCTAACACTAAGAGCCCAAAATGATTTTAGGACTGGTTATATTGTGATATCTGAGAAAGACACAATACGAGGGGAAATAAATTGTAGTGGTAAATTGAAAAGCTATAAACTATGCAAGTTTAAAACTAATGGAGAAATTAGAAAATATACTCCTGAAGAATTGATAGCTTATTCAATTACCGATGATAAATCTTTTGTTTCTGGTATTGTTCCTAACTCTTTTGTTGAGATTCTGGTTAAAGGGAACCTTAGTCTATACAAGCATGATAAAGATTTTTATGTGAAAACAAATGTTGGTAAAATCCATAAATTGTCGGAAGGAGTAAAGAAGAATGATTATGTTGAGGAGAGTAAGATAGACAAGGTTCGATGGAAAGGAACTCTTTCATATATTTTGTCGGATTGTAAGGCAAGTACAATGAAACCAAAACAATATAGGTTAAGCGAAAAATGCCTGGTTGAATTGATTTCAGATTATAACATATGTAAAGGAGATAATTTTACAGTAACAAAAGAGAAAAAACAATGGAATAAGATTACTTTGGGAATAATAGGTGGTTTACAATTCGAAAAGTTAAAATCAGATGTGTTTGATGAAGATGCAATATCCTTTTTTGATTCAAAATATACATATACAACTCCATTTATTGGTGTGATGATGAATGTTGTTTCTCCACGGATATCAGATAAATTAAGTTTTCAAACTGAATTTCAATTCAGTCAATATAGTTTTTCAGGAGTAAACTTTGAATATAGCGAGGCTACTCCGATTTATTACAAGCACGCTTTGAAATTGGAATATAATAAAGTATCCATTCCAATATCATTACGATACAATTTAAGAGCAAAAAAATGGACATGGTATGGACAATTGGGCTTGTGTGTCGAATATAATTTTAATACCAAATTTTCAAATACTACTCACATAATAAATGATACGGGTTCATATCCTATCTATAATGTGAATTTAGGAGTTAATAAAAATCAAGCAAGTGTATGGGGCGGTCTGGGAACTTATAAATCATTTAAAAAAATGAATATAGGACTTAGTTGTCGTTATTATAAGCTTTCCGGAGTTTCTTCTGTTAGTGGAATAGAACTGGCTAATAGTCGTATGTCTGTAGGTTTAATAATCTCAAGAAACTAAATCATTTGATTGACCTGTTAGGATACCATTCTCTTCCAGGTCTTTTTTTATGATTTCCATTCATTTTAACAACTCAATATTTAAATTGTAATATTCTTCTCTACATAAAAATGGAGTTTTGTAGAAGATGATAGCTTGTAGCAAAGAACAAAAGGATAATTGATGTGTTGAATTTATTCTTTGCCTCGGGTTTCAACCCGAGGTTTTTTTTGGAATTCATCCAAAGCCTGATCAGGCATTCTAAATAGCCTCCCAAGCTTAAAGTTTCCTTCAAATGATATCAATACAATGCCCTACATTTTCTAACTTGTTAATGCACACCTAAACATTAATGTGAAAGTAGT
>Ga0193950_1000240_pt1 | contig 12999 bp, 15 predicted proteins | sample BB_1_MG_FD_144485 | JGI IMG/M metagenome (GOLD analysis project Ga0193950, IMG submission 144485) | Microbial mat bacterial communities from the Broadkill River, Lewes, Delaware, United States - BB_1_MG | ecosystem: Environmental > Aquatic > Freshwater > River > Microbial mats | place: USA...
TGATGTTGAGCTTGAGTTGGCAGGTGGTCTTTCTTCAATCCTGGATTCAGGCAATAACACATGCGGTCTTGCTGATAGCGATGCCGAAGGTAGCATTGATAAGCAGGACGAACAGGCTGGTGACGAGGTAGTTGAGAAATTAACAGACCCGCTTGAACTGGATGCGCTATCCGAACCGCCTGAGCAGGTAGGTATTGAGCAGGTTGAAGTAACGGTTACCTCTGAGCCTGATGGCGGCTGCGAACAGCTGGCAGCTGACTGTACTGTACCGGATGATATTGAGGCCATGGCGACCCTGAGTGGAGCGGCTGGTGATGTATCTGAAGAGGCGGCTGATATCCCCGGAGAGGCTGATTTCTCATTGCCGGATGAGCGCGTCGAGGGAATGACAGACCTTGCTGATATTGCCCATGAAGCTGAGTCAGAAGGGGACGCGGGTACGTCTGATATAGCACTCACAGAACAATGTCATGAAGATGTGACTAATGTCACTGATGATTGTAGTGCTGAAGTTGATGATATATCTGTCATGCCGGACGATAATCCTGCTGCTGGCAATAAAGTAGTTTTAGATAATCAGAATATAGAGGATAATGCTCCCGCTATAACGGCGGAATTACCGGTTGGTTCTGCACCATCGTGGGTAGATCAGGAGTTGAACTGTGTTGTGATTCAGGTACATGGCATTAATATTGCCATTCCTATGGATCAGATAGAGTCGGCAACTGCATTAGAGAATGTCTCGTTGAGCATTGATGTAGAGAATGACTGGATTCTGGGCCAGATTCTCAGTGGTGATCATACAATTACATATGTTCTAGATAGTGCCTGCTGGCTGATGCCAGAGCTATATGACCCTGTAAAGGCAGATTATAAAGATCTGCTGATGCTGCAGGGAGGGTACTGGGGCATAGCTTGTGATGAGATGGTGCGTTCTGTCAGGATTCCTGTTGACAAGGTTTCCTGGGCTGTTAATAGAAGTAAAAGGCCATGGTTGTTGGGCACGTATATGAAGGAACGTTGTGCCATTCTTGATGTTGATGCATTGATCGATCAGCTGAATGCAGCGTTTTAAGCTGGCACCTTGATGTGCCAGCTCTAGTATTCGGTACAGCGCGTACCCGCTACGTGTAGTGCTTATCAGGAGACAATTTTTTCGTGATCGGTATTGCTTGGACATTAATTATCGCTGCTGTGATTATTGCAGTCATATCGTTAGGGATAGCGATAGGATTGTGGCGTCGCCTGCGGCAGCATCGTATGCGTCATCAGGCACTGATTGATGTATTACGTAATGAAATACAGGCGATGACCAGCGGCTCGATCGGAATGGGAAAGCGTCTTGTTGAGATTGAGCAACGCTTGAACCATACCGCGGAGAAGCAGCTGGAGCTGGCTAACCGCGACCCAGGAGTGCTTGCTTATAATCAGGCTGCTCGCCTTATGGAAATGGGGGCTGATGTAGATGATCTGGTGAAAGACTGCGGCATTGGCCGGCCAGAGGCAGAGTTGATGGCCCTGTTACACAAAGAATTGCATGCGGGGGACTCGTCTCAGGGAAGGTAAGGGTTTTTACGCTTGGCTATGTTCTGAGAGGCGGCCCCATGGCTGCTTTCGTTTTTCAGGCTATATGTAAATGCAATAATTTCGGCGATTGCTCGATAGAGTGCTTCCGGTATTTCCTCTCCAAGCTCGAGTTTCACCAGTACATTGACTAGCTCAGGGCTTTGGTGGATGTGGACGCCGTGCTCCTGCGCAAGCTCAATAATCTGTTCTGCTATCAGTCCCTGCCCTTTTGCGGAAACCCTGGGGGCTCCTTTATCTGCTTCATATTGAATGGCGACGGCCTGGGTATTGCGGGGTGCTTTTGTGTTCATGTTTTCAGGTCTATTAACTGTCTGGTGATGCTTTCTTTTTCGCCCGGTGGCCGCCCAAGGTGGCAGTGCATCTCGCGGACTTCAAGGCCATTGTCACCTAGCTTCTTAACAATGTCGCCCATTCTGTTTCTTATTTCACTAGCGGTTTCTCGTCGTTCAACCCAGAAGCTTCCTGATAGCTGATCTTCCTGTTGCAAGGTTAGCTCAGCCATGACGTGCCCTTTCTTCTCAAGATCAAACTGTAATTGAACCCGCCACTGGCTGCTGAACCGTGACTCATCATCAAGTGTATGCTCCTGCGTAATCGTTAGCTCCACATTCTCGAATTCATCGCCTTGCTTAACAGGGATGTCTGTTCGAAATACCCTCTCCATGCCGCCGTCGGGTGTTTCTTTCCATTGCTGAAGCGAGATGAGTTGCTGGCTGGTGTGGCGTGCCTGTAGCTTCTGTACCAGCTGGTCAAGTTGCCCGCGTGCCGTTTCAGGCAGCTGGTCACTGAGTTTCTTGAGTTGCCTCAGTGCGGTCTTCATATCCCTGTTGACTGGCTTACCCAGCATGAGCCGTGCTTCGGTCATGCGTCCACCCTGTTCGACGTTTTGCTTTATCTGCTGTGCGGTGTCATCAGCTCCTGGCGATACGCCGAACAGACTGAGCAGTGAGCGAACAGCGTTAGTTACCTGGGGTTTGCTGGTGGCTATAGCTGGGTTGCTGACCATTTGTTGTAAAGCGGTAAAGGCGTCAGCGGTTGGTATCTGCTGGGGAAGTGTATGGCGTAACTGTTCACTTATATGTAGCTGTTCTGCCCGGTTCAGGGGCAGGTTGTTTGCTGGGGGAAGAGCCTGGGCTTGCAGGGTGCCACCTTGTTGTGGCGTGAGCAACAAGCGAGTGCCGGCACTTATAGGGCGAGGGCTTTCGAAGGCCTGTGAGCCGCCATCAGTCAGCTTTATCGTAATCTGGTGCGTTTGTGAGCCGGCTGGGGGGCTGGGCTGTGCGGTTAGGGGAGGAGGGGAGCTGTTTGCCTGGTTTTGAGGGGTAGGGGGTGTATTGGGTGTTGGTTGTGTCGGGCTGGTTGGTGCCGCCAAACTTTGTGCTGGTGCTGGTGCTGGTGCTGGTGCAGGTGCAGGTGCAGGTGCAGGTGCAGGTGCTGGCTGGGTCGGTTGGGAAGCTGTCGTGGCTCTACTTGCTGTTGTGCCCTGTGCGGTTGCAGAGGTTTGTGGGTTGGGCTGGTCAGGCTGAGTGCGTAACGGTTGGTTTGGTTGGGATTGGGTGGATTGGCCCGCTACGATCTGAGGGTGCGGTACCGAGTGCTGTTGGGGGGTCGGTTGTGCTGGGCCTGCGGTTGCTGGTTGCTGGCCAGCAGTCTGGTTTACAGAAGCGGGTGTTGTGCCTGCCTGAACTGTGGCTGTAGTGCCTGGTGTTGCTGGGCGACCCGGTTGAGTTGGTTGCTGGATCTGGACTGGGTTGCGCGTGGGCGATGTTTGTACCGTGGGCGGCAGTTCAGGTGCTGCTGGTCTGGGCTGGGTTGTCTGCTGGGTAAACGATTGGAGCGAGTTTTTTGTTGCTGCGATGCTCGTTGCCGTTGCCGTTGCCGTTGCCGTTGCCGTTGCCGTTGCCGTGCCCCTGTTGGTTGTAGCATGGGGTTGGCTGCCCTGTTCTGAAGGAGACGGTTGTGATGAATGGATATTTGCCTGGCCTGCGCTCGCCATAAGTGGCTGAGTCGCGGTGTTGCTCTGCATGCTGGTGTGAGCTGCTTGCGGGGCTGTTCCTGCTACCTGCGTAGAGGTGTTCAGGGGTGGTTGTGTTGAAGTTGTAGTCACCACCGGCGGCGCTGTTCTGCTTGCAGTATTGTTGGCTTGCTGCGCTACCCCAGAGGAGGAGGCTTGAGTGGCGACCTGTAGTATTTGGGTTGCTGCAGGGCGTGTCTGCACGGTACCTGAATCTGCCTTGGCTGGGTTGTTCAGCTGGTTTGCCAACTGCAACATGGCCTGGCCAGTTGTGCTCTGCCTTACAGGTTGAGGGGGGGGCGTGCTGGTGGAGGCTGAATGGCCTGAAGGCGCTGCTGAACTGCTTGCTGCGGTAGGTGGTTGTGTGGAGGATACTGTTGAAGCAGTTGAAGCAGTTGAAGCAGTTGAAGCAGTTGAAGCAGTTGAAGCAGTTGAAGCAGTTGAAGCAGTTGAAGCAGTTGAAGCAGTTGAAGCAGTTGAAGCAGTTGAAGCAGTTGAAGCAGCAGCTTTACTGCTGACAACGGTTCCAGTTGTAGGTTGTGTGATAGCCGGGCTGTTCTGTGTGTTGCTGGGCTTCAGTTGCACGGTATCCGGTAGTTGGGCGACAGGGCGTGCGGTTACCGCAGGTGCGGGGCGGTTGTTATCTGCTGTAACGGGCTGGGCAGGGCGAAGTTCAATGCTGCTGTTGGCTGAGCGTGTTGCTTCCAGCTTTGTACCTGAAGGTATGGGGTGTTTGCTGTCTACCTGCACCGTCTGTTTGCCTACCTGCAAAGTCAGGCGCTGATTGCCGCTTTGATCCGGTGATGGCCGGCTATCGACAACCCGCACCTGCACCGGCTTGTTCTCGGGTAATAGCTTGCTGAGATCTACCGACTGGGTGTTTGGTGTGGGTGAGTTGCTGGTTGAAATCGAGGTGCCAGGGATCAACGTTTTCTACTCCATCTGTCGGTAATGTTCTCGTAATGCTACACCGAACCCGAAATTGTATATAATTGCCTCCTTATACAGTCGGCGGTTGCCGTGAAAATTAAAGTTTTTTCGCCCGCTGGTCGGCGGGAGGTGTGATCGTTGTCCGAGCCTTTACTTGAAGTCAAGCAGCTGTACTGCGAGCGAGATGATCGCGTGCTGTTTGATAATCTGAATTTTTCCCTGAATGCTGGCGAAGTGCTACAGATAGAGGGTGCAAATGGTAGTGGTAAAACCACGTTGTTGCGTATTCTCAGTGGCCTGACCGGAAACTATGAAGGGGATATCTTCTGGCGTGGTGAGCTTCGAAGCCATGCACGGGAGTCATTTAATCGTTCTCTCCTGTATTTTGGACACCAGCCCGGGGTTAAGGCGATTCTTACTCCGCTGGAAAACCTGCAGTGGTATGCTGCTATGCATCCTTCCATCGATGCTGAGCGGATTATGCCAGCCTTGGAGAAGGTCGAGTTACGTGGTTATGAAGATGTTCCCTGTCATACCCTTTCAGCGGGTCAGAACCGTCGTGTCAGCCTTGCCCGGTTGTATCTGAGTGATGCGCCACTATGGATTCTGGATGAGCCTTTTACAGCGATTGACAAGCAGGGAGTCAGCCAGAAAGAGCAGCTGATTCAGCACCATGCTGATCAGGGTGGTGCCGTTATTCTTACCACCCATCATGAGCTTTCGTTAGGCGAACGCTTGCGTCGTATTAACCTCAATCAGCCGGGCGAAACTTAATGAATCAACCCGTATCTAATGCTGGTGTAAGGCCTGTGAACCCTGGTATGGCTGGTCTGTTCTGGGCAGTGATGAAACGGGATCTGATGCTGGCGTTCCGGCGACGAAGCGACCTGCTCAACCCACTCATTTTCTTTTTAATGGTGGCGAGTCTGTTCCCATTGGGTATCAGCCCCGAGCCAACCTTCCTGGAACAGATTGCACCCGGTGTGGTCTGGGTAGGGGCGCTACTGGCTACATTATTGTCCATGGACAGCCTTTTTCGATCTGATTTTGATGATGGCACCCTGGAGCAGACCCTGCTTAGCCCGCAGCCGCTGTTTCTGGTGGTATTGGCCAAAGTGCTAGCACATTGGGCGATGACGGGGTTGCCTCTGACACTGATGGCTCCGCTACTGGGGGTGATGCTTTTTTTACCATCAGAGGGGATGACAGGGCTGATGCTCAGTCTGCTGCTGGGGACGCCAACCTTGAGTCTGGTGGGGGCGATTGGTGCGGCATTGACGGTAGGTTTGCGTAAGGGAGGTGTTCTCATCTCGCTGCTGGTGCTGCCGTTATATATACCGGTTCTGATTTTTGGTGCAGGTGCAGTGCAGGCTGCTGTTACCGGTCTTCCACTGGGGGGCTACCTGTCTTTATTGGGTGCAATGCTGGCGTTAGGGGTTGCACTGGCACCTTTGGCAATTGCTGCGGCACTGCGTATTTCTGTCAGCGGATAAGTAAGCGAATACATAGTTATGGCTGAGAAAAAAAGTTGGTTACCGCGCTGGTTCTACCAGTTGGCATCACCGCGCTGGTGCTATGAATTTATGGGGCGTTTATTGCCCTGGTTTGGCGCTGGAGCGTTGTTACTGCTGGTGGCAGGTACGGTCTGGTCACTGTTGTACGCACCTGCGGATTACCAGCAGGGTAACAGTTTCCGGATTATCTATATCCATGTGCCTGCCGCTATTCTGGCTCAGTCGTGCTACATGCTGATGGCGGTTGCGGGTGCTATCGGGCTGATCTGGAAAATGAAAGTGGCTGATATGGTCGCTAAATCCTGTGCCCCTATTGGAGCAACCATTGCAGTGCTTGCTCTGGCGACAGGGGCGATCTGGGGTAAGCCCACCTGGGGGGCCTGGTGGGTCTGGGATGCGCGATTAACCTCTATGCTGGTACTGCTATTCCTGTACCTGGGGGTGATTGCATTGCATTCAGCGATGGAGAGTGATGCGACGGCTTCTCAGGCAACCTCTGTGCTGGCGCTTGTTGGTCTGGTCAATATCCCTATTATCAAGTACTCCGTTGAGTGGTGGAATACGCTGCATCAGCCCGCCACGTTTACCCTGACCGAAAAACCGGCAATGCCGACTGAAATGTGGTTGCCCCTGCTGGTTATGGTCATAGGATTTTACTGTTTCTTTGCTGTGTCTTTGATGCTTCGGGTGCGTAATGAAATCCTGCGCCGTGAGCGTCGTGCCAGTTGGGTGCGTACATTGCTGGACAAGGTATGAGGTGAGCCGTGAGTTTTAATAGTTTTAGCGAGTTTCTGGCCATGGGTGGTCACGGCCTGTATGTCTGGCTCAGCTATGGTATTGCGCTGGCCATTGTGGCATTAAATCTGATTGAGCCATTGATGGCTCGAAAGCAACTGATAACTGATCTGGTGCGACGCTTGCGCCGAGAGAGTAGTAACTGATGAATCCTAAACGTAAACAGCGTCTGTTCCTTGTTATGTTTATCGTTATAGGCGTATCGGTGGCGGTGGGGTTGACCATGTTCGCACTGAGTCAGAACATTAACCTGTTCTACTCACCTAAGCAGATTGCTGCTGGCGAGGCTCCAGTCGATACCCGTATCCGTGCCGGCGGTATGGTGGTAGATGGTAGCGTAAAACGTGACCAGCAAAGCCTGACTGTTTATTTCGATATGACGGATTATGAGTCAACGGTAACCGTGAAATTTACCGGAATCCTGCCAGACCTGTTCCGTGAAGGTCAGGGCATTGTCGCGCAGGGCAAAATGGATGCTGAAGGTGTGTTCCAGGCTGTTGAAGTGCTGGCAAAACACGACGAAAACTACATGCCACCGGAAGTGGCCGATGCATTGGAAGCGGCAGGTAAAATGCCAACCCCTGAAGCAGAGGTGTTTAATAAATGATTCCGGAACTTGGTGAGTTTTCTCTGATCCTGGCCCTGTGCCTGTCCGCTTTGCTGGCAGTGGTCCCGCTGGCTGGAACATTACGTAATAACACATTATGGATGGGCTTTGCTCGGCCACTGGCCACAGGCATGTTCCTGTTTCTCTGTATCAGTATGTTCTGCCTGGGTTATGCCTTTGTGCATGATGACTTCTCTGTCAGCTATGTTGCCAGTAACTCCAACACGGCCCTGCCTATCTACTACAAGATCAGTGCAATCTGGGGGGGGCATGAAGGCTCTCTGCTGTTGTGGGTGCTGATCCTGGGGGGGTGGACCTGGGCTGTTGCCGTTAAAAGTGACAAGCTGCCACTGGATATTGTGGCGCGTGTGCTGTCTGTGATGGGCATGATCGGCGTTGGTTTTCTGCTATTTATGCTGATGACCTCTTCGCCGTTTGATCGTTTACTGCCAACCAGCCCGGCAGAAGGGAGCGATCTTAACCCTCTATTGCAGGATATTGGTCTGATTATTCACCCACCGTTGTTGTATATGGGGTATGTTGGCTTCTCCGTTGCTTTTGCCTTTGCTATCGCCGCGCTGCTTAGTGGGCAGCTTGATGCCGCATGGGCACGCTGGTCCCGGCCATGGACTAACATTGCCTGGGCGTTTCTGACGGTTGGTATTACCACGGGTAGTTGGTGGGCATACTACGAGTTGGGCTGGGGCGGCTGGTGGTTCTGGGACCCTGTTGAGAATGCCTCGTTTATGCCATGGCTGGTAGGTACTGCCCTGATTCATAGTCTGGCGGTGACAGAAAAGCGCGGAGTGTTTAAAAGCTGGACGGTTCTGTTGGCGATCTTTACCTTCTCGCTGAGCCTGCTGGGCACATTCCTTGTACGCTCTGGCGTACTGACATCTGTGCATGCGTTCGCGACTGACCCGGAGCGAGGCTACTTTATCCTTGCTTTCCTGGCTGTCACCATTGGGAGCTCGCTGTTCCTGTATGCGGTGCGTGCAGGCCAGGTGAAAAGCGAGTCCAGTTTTGAGTTGCTTTCACGTGAGACCTTCCTGTTGGCCAACAATGTATTGCTAACGGTAACGGCAATGATGGTACTGCTGGGGACGCTGTACCCGCTGGTTATTGATGCACTGGGAATGGGGAAAATTTCTGTTGGCCCACCGTATTTCAACGCATTGTTTATTCCGTTGATGTCGATGCTGGTTCTGTTGATGGCGGCAGGCGCGATTAGTCGCTGGAAGCGTACCCAGTTCAGCTTGCTGGTGCGTCAGCTTGCTTTGCCTGCGTTGTTCAGTGTTGTTGCTGGTATGGCATTCCCTCTGGTTTATGGCGGTGGTTTTGAACTGGGCGTTGCGATGGCGATGATACTTGCCTTCTGGTTAAGTGCTGCAGCGCTACGTGATCTTTATAGCAAAACAGCCACGCGAGAGTCTTTATGGGTTGGCATGCGCAAACTGCCGCGCAGCTACTACGGTATGCAGCTGGCGCATCTCGGGGTGGCAGTGACATTGGTGGGAATCGCTCTGGTATCTGTGTACACCGAGGAGCGAGATCTGCGAATGGCACCTGGTGAACGGGTTGAATTTCGTAACTACACCTTCCAGTTCGATGGCTCGGCACCTGTTCAGGGGCCTAACTACCGGGCTGATCGGGGCCAGATTCAGGTCTTTAAAAATGGTGAGGTCTATACCGTATTGCACCCGGAAAAGCGGATGTATCTTGCGCGTGGCAATGTGATGACTGAGGCTGCAATCGATCCAGGCCTGTTTGGTGATCTTTATGTGGCACTGGGTGAACCGCTGGCGGATGGTGCCTGGGCTGTTCGGGTACAGAACAAGCCGTTTGTACGCTGGTTATGGCTGGGAGGACTGTTTATGACCTTCGGTGGACTGCTGGCAGCGACTGACCCGCGTTACCGTCACAAACGTAAACAGGCTGCAGCCAGAAAAAAAGCAGCTTCTGCAGCCGCCCAAGCAGCCTGAATCGGAGAAAGTTGATGCGTCGTTATATAGTTTTTATTCCGTTAGTGCTGTTTTTTGCTCTGGGCATCTTGCTGTGGCGGGGGCTGCAGCTGGACCCGACGGAGTTGCCCTCTGCGCTGATCGATAAGCCGATGCCTGATTTTCAGTTGAGTGCGCTGGAAGATCCAGAGCGGGTACTGAGTAAGGCCGATCTTACTTTTGATGAGCCGGTTTTACTCAATGTGTGGGCCACCTGGTGCCCGTCCTGTAAAGCCGAACATGCTCAGCTTAACCGCATGGCGACGCAGGAGGGCGTCAAGATTATCGGTGTTAACTACAAGGATGAGCGTAGTAAAGCGAAGGTCTGGCTGGAGAAGTACCTGAACCCATACGTCATTAATATTTACGATGAAAAAGGGACTCTTGGGTTGGACCTCGGTGTTTACGGGGCTCCGGAAACATACGTGCTTGATGCTCAGGGTGTTATTCGCTACAAGCACGTGGGCGTTGTTGATGAGCGTGTCTGGCAGCAGCTTAAAGGTGTGATGGCTGAGTTGAAATCTGGAGCGGCTTCATGAAATTCTGGTTAGTCGTACTTGTTTTGTTACTGCCCCTGCAATCCTGGGCGGCGATTGACACCTATGAATTCAAGGATGAGGCCAGTCGTGAGCGATTCCAGCAGCTGACTGACGAGTTGCGCTGTCCTAAATGTCAGAACCAGAACCTGGCAGACTCTAATTCACCAATTGCCAAAGATCTGCGTACTGAAATACACCGGATGCTTGGCGAAGAGCAGAGTGACGATCAAATCATCGATTTTATGGTTGCTCGCTATGGTGAGTTCGTGCTTTACAAGCCTCGTAAAACAGCCAGCACCTGGGTGCTCTGGTATGGACCTTTTGTTTTGCTGGCGTTTGGTTTACTGATTATTGTGCTGATATCCCGGCGCAAGCGAAAGCCTGATGCATCAGGTACTCCTGCCAATAAACCGGCTGAAGAGCCAGCCGAAGGCTCTGGATTGAATGAAACTGAAGCAAAGCGGCTAAATGCAATACTGAAACAGGATGACGACCAATGAGTAACTTGTGGATCGGTATTGGTGTCCTGTCCCTTATTGCACTGTTCTTTATTTTCCTGCCATTTGTGCGTGCCAAACGTGAGCAGGAACAGCCACTGAGTGTGGAAGACAGGAAGCAGCAGAATATTGATATTTTCAAAGAGCGCCTGGCTGAACTCTCGCGTGAACGTGATAATGGTGCACTGGACACGGCGGCTTTTAATCAGCTCAAGTTTGAACTGGAAAAGAACTTGCTGGGCGATGTTGTTGAAACAGAACAGCCAAAAGGGGCAACCGCAGGTGGGCGTCAGCTAGTGACGGTGGCATTACTGGCGCTGATTACTGTTACAGCAGCAATGGGTCTGTACAGCCACCTTGGTAGTTATGAGGCGCTGGAGGTGGCGCAGCAACGTGCTGAAATGCGCAAAGATGGGCGCACCCCTACTATTGATGAAGCCATAGCAAGCCTGAAAGATGAATTGAGAGTGCGCCCCGACAACCCGGAAGGCTGGTATATGCTGGCTACTACTTATTTGAATATGGGGCGCTATGCTGAAGGTGCGGATGCGCTGGATAAGGTTATGGATACCCTGGCTAAAGACGCACCGCAGTACCCTGGCGTTATGGGGCAGTACGCACAGGCGAAGTACTTTGCGCTGGGCAACACCATTGATGCAGAGCTGCGTCGTCATATAGATCGTACATTGCAGGTAGCCCCGGGGGAAGTTACAACTCTTGGCTTGTTAGGTATTGATGCGTTTGAGCAACAGCGTTATCAGAAGGCACTGGAATACTGGAATACTGCATTGGCGGGAGCCAGTGGTGATGCTGCAGCCTCATTGACAGCGGGTATAGAGAAAGCACGCCAGGCACTGGTAGCACAGGGTATCAAGGTCACCCCGACAGTTGCTGAGCCTGCAGCTCGTCTGAGTGTTCAGGTTAGCCTGAGCGAGGAGCTTAAAACACGAGTCAAACCTGATCAGGTTGTGTTTATCTTTGCCCGTCCGGTGGGAGGCAGAATGCCACTTGCAGCTGTTCGTCTGACCGCAGCAGAGCTGCCAGCAGCAGTGGTGTTGGATGATTCTATGGCGATGATGCCCCAGGCACGACTGTCTTCGGTTGATACTGTTGAGGTCAATGCTAAAGTGTCTATGTCGGGGCGTCCTGAGGCGACGTCCGGGGACCTCTTTGGCAGCCTGTCTCCAGTCAGTGTGAAAGCAGAGAATGGCACCCTGAAATTGGTAATTGATCAGGTTGTACAGTAGTCTCAGAGTATATTTTAGCGATTTCAGGTGTGTTTCAGGCTCACAATGCCGGGGATGGCGTTTCTTTTGTCCTCGGCACGTTTTATAGTGGCACCTATCTTTTGACCTAACTTTGACGAGAAACAGTTGATCGTATGGAAATCGGTCTGCGCGAATGGCTAATAATTGGTGGGGCCGTTATTGTTCTCCTGATCGTCATCGACGGTTTGCGGAGAATGAGAGGTGCTCGTAACCAGCTGCGGATGGATATTCAGAAACTACCTGCTGATATGGTGGAGCAGGTCGTTGATGAGATCAATCCCGAACTTCCTAACGGTGGTGCCCGGCGTCTGTGTGATGATTCAGAGGGTAGCGATACGCCAGCATCAGCAACTGCTGCGGCTTCAGCTACTGCTGATACAGCCAGCGTGTCGCTATCGCCTCAAACAGCCCCTGTGCAGGAACCTTCAGCCGACAGCGCAGAAGTTCTGCCGGTTGTCGAAGCCGGTGTGACTGAACGCTGTGAACCCACTTTTGAACTGACCGACCTGCAGCTGGAAGACGGCAATGTTGCTGACCCGACGGTTGCAAAGCCAGCTGTTGAGCAGGTCGCCTCTGTTATCGATGAAACACCCGAATGTGGTGTTTTAGCTGATGCCGTTGTGCCTGAGCCTGTTTTGGAAAAGGTGGCGGCCAGTGTCGTTGAAGAAGAAATAATGACCAGTGCAGCACTGTTCGAGGCAATTGAACAGTCTCGTCAGAAGCGCTCTGCGGCTATCGAGTCTGAGGCTCAGCAAACACCCGCAGTGGAAGCAACCGGCGCTGCTCCCCTGGCTGAAATACTTGCCGATGAGCAACCGCAATTAAAACCGGATCCTCTGTTACGACCACTACCTGGCACGGGTATTGATCCTATAGCGGCTGTACAGAACACAGAGTCTGTAAAGCCTATCTACCTTCATGATGATGAACCATCAGTCGACCCGCTTATGCGCGGTATCGAAGATGACGACGTGGAGATACTGGAGCCTGGGTTCAGTGCTGATGTAGCAGACACCGCTGAATCGGAGACAGAACAAGCAGCGGAGCCAACCCTGGCTCTGACCATTGTTGAATCTCAGCCAGAGCCTGCTGTTGATACACCTCGATTTATTAATGAGATCGCAGATAACCCACCTGTACCTTCCCAGGAGGAAGGCGGCCTGGGGTTCACTGTGGGGCAGGCTCATGATGCTGACCTTGAGCTTGAATTGCCTGCAGAGTTTGCACCTCAGAAACGCCCTGAGACAT
>Ga0193950_1000241_pt1 | contig 12993 bp, 16 predicted proteins | sample BB_1_MG_FD_144485 | JGI IMG/M metagenome (GOLD analysis project Ga0193950, IMG submission 144485) | Microbial mat bacterial communities from the Broadkill River, Lewes, Delaware, United States - BB_1_MG | ecosystem: Environmental > Aquatic > Freshwater > River > Microbial mats | place: USA...
GAATTCCCAGACACATAACAGCTTCCTCTTAATGTTCAGCCAGCGAGGCGGGGGCCGGGCTGGTTTTGTCCATGCCGTAACGTTCCAGCTTGGCGCGCAGCCCCACACGGGACAGGCCCAGCTCTTTGGCGGCGCGGGATTTATTCCAGCGGTGGCGGATCAGGGCTTCACGCAAAATACGTTTTTCCAGCGCTTCAATCCGGTCTTTCAGGCTGCCATCCAGCCCGGCGATGGTATCCAGCGCTTCACTTTCCTCTTCCGGCCCGGCACGCAGAATCCGTGGCGACAGCAGATCCGCTCCAACCCAATCATCCTCCGCCAGTACCAGCATACGGCGTACTTCGTTTTGCAGCTCTCGCACATTGCCCGGCCAGTTATAGCGCTGCATGCAGGCCAGGGCTTCATCACTGAAACCGCGTACCGGCTTATCAAACTCCTGCTGGGCATGGGTCAGAAAATGCTGGGCCAGCAGCGGAATATCACCCCGGCGACGGCTCAGGGACGGCAGTAACAGGGTAACTTCGGCCAGCCGGTAGTAGAGATCCTGACGGAACCGCCCGGCGCGCACCTCCTCTTCCAGATCACGGTTGGTGGACGCAACAATGCGCACATCCACCTTACGGCGACGGTGCTCACCCAGTGGCCGTACCTCACGCTCCTGCAGTACCCGTAACAGTTTGACCTGAAACGCCGGGCTGATTTCGCCGATCTCATCCAGGAAGATGGTGCCGCCGTTAGCCTGCTCGAACAGGCCAATATGGTCGCTGATCGCACCGGTGAACGAGCCTTTTTTGTGGCCGAACAGCTCCGAGGCCAGCAGTTCGTCAGGCATGGCACCGCAGTTTTCCACCACAAAAGGCTGCTCAGCACGGGCGCTGTTGTAATGCAGAGCGCGGGCGAACAGCTCTTTACCGGTACCCGACTCACCGGTCACCAGCACCGAAATATCATAGGGCGCGATACGGCCCACCTGATCACAGATACTGTTGAGCGGGCTGTCCAGCCCCCGGTGGATCTCGGCCAGCTGAAACTGCTGCGCCAGCTGCTGTTTTTTCGCCTGCAGTTCACGCTGTAACTGCGGTGCAGTGAGCTTCATCTCCATGGCCAGCAGTTCATTGCGCTGCTGCAGCTTCGACAGCTGACAGACCTCACGCAGAGTGTCCATCAGCGCATCGGGGTGCCAGGGCTTGGTGATGTACTGGTGGATGCCGGAGTCGTTGATGCCACGGATAATATCGTCCGAGTCGGTATAACCCGACAGGATCAGCCGCCCGGTATCGGGCCAGCGGTCCCGCACCTGGCTGAGCAGCTCAACCCCGGTCATGCCGGGCATGCGCTGGTCACAGAGAATCACCTGCACGGGCTGATCTTCGAGCAGGCTCAGCGCCTGCTCGGCACTGCTGGCGGTCAGCACATCGAACTCTTCATCCAGGGTGCGCTCCAGGGTTTCCAGCGAGCGCTGCTCATCATCCACGCAGAGCACCAGCGGGCGGGGCTCAGGCTGAAAGCTGTTCATAACCACTGACTCAGCTGATCAATCTGCTGTTGCAGAGCGCTGATCCGCTGCTCGATCACCGCCTTGCGACGCCGTTCCAGCCAGTCCAGCCACTGTCCCATCCCCTCACCGCTGCGGGCCGACAGCTGGATCACCTCGATCTCCGGGTTGACCCGGCGGGCATAGTCGATACAGGCCTGCACATCGAAATCCAGATGGGGTAGCAGGTCGGTTTTGTTCAGCAGCATCACGTCGGCAGCATGGAACATATCCGGGTATTTCAGCGGCTTATCTTCGCCTTCAGTCACCGACAAAATGGCCACTTTGTGCGCTTCGCCCAGATCAAAGGCCGCCGGGCAGACCAGGTTACCGACGTTTTCGATAAACAGCAGCCCGCCGTCCAGTTCACCCAGCCCGTCCAGCGCATGGCCGACCATATGGGCATCCAGATGACAGCCCTTGCCGGTGTTGACCTGAATCGCCGGTACCCCGGTGGCGCGGATACGTTCGGCATCATGGGCGGTCTGCTGATCGCCTTCGATCACCGCCACTTTATGCTGCGCTTTAAGCCGCTGGATGGTTTCGGTAAGCAGGGTGGTTTTGCCCGAGCCGGGGCTGGACACCAGGTTAAGCACAAACAGGTTATCGCGGCTGAACCGGGCCCGGTTAACCGCCGCATACTGATCATTCTTACCCAGAATATCCTGCTCGATCTGCACCATCCGTGCCTGACTCAGGCCCGGCGCATGGGCGCGGGCAGCACCATGGCCATAGTGGTGATTATCACCCTCCACCCGCAGCGCCGGTGCTTCTGGCTCCCCATGGCTATGGTCGTGGTGGGCGTGACCGTGCTCGCTGTGACCGTGCTGATGGGCATGATCATGGCCGTGATGGCCCTCAATCTGCACTTCACCTTCGCTACATCCGCAAACAGTACACATACTTACTCCACCTCCAGTTCTTTTATTCTGAGTTCTTCGCCACCGGTAATCTGTACCTGGTAGCTGCCACAGTGGCTGCAGCTGTCGTAGCGCTGTTCCACCATAATGGCCTGCGAACAGCCCAGGCACCAGCCGGTGGCGGGCAGTTCAATAATCTCCAGCCGGGCCCCTTCGGCCAGGCTGTTGCGGGTGACGGCATCAAAACAGAACCGCAGGGCCTGGGTTTCAATCGCCGCCAGTGGGCCGATCTCCAGCCACACGGTTTTTACTTTGCTGAAATTCTGCGCCACGGCCTGCTGTTCCAGCAGCTGGATCAGCCCTTCAGCAATCGACATCTCATGCATGTTCCACCACCTCAACACTGAAGCCCACACAGGGGTCAATCAGCAGGGTTAATCGATGCGCCAGCGCCTGGGCCTGTTCGGCATCACGCACCTTTACCCCCAGCAGCTGCTGGCGCAGGGTGCCCTGTGGATGAAAATTCCACTCGGTGGGGGCCAAGATCTGATAATCCACCACCTGCTCCTCCTCCAGCACCAGGCTGTGGATAAGCCTCCCCCGTGCGCTGGGGATCTGCGCCAGGCCATGACCGGCAGGCAGAATGGCCGGCGTGGTATTCAAAATCTCAGCCTGTAACCGTGCCGGTAAATTCTGAAGCTGATAGATCAGATTTAAAAATCTACATGTCAAAGGATGCAGATTATCGGTCATATTTTGATCATTCAAGATTATATTTTGATCAATCAGACCTGTCTCAAAACAGCACCCCTGCCACTGCGGTGCCGCGCAGAAATCCGCGTCCAGCCGGGGCTGTAATTCTGCGGCGCTCAATTCAGGCAACGCAGCACAGCCTGGTTGCAGCTGCAGCTGTGCAAAGCGCTGCTGCAAGTGCTGCAGGCAGTGGTCCAGTGCATCCTCTGGCTGGCCAGCGTGCAGCCGTTCCAGCCGCTGATGGATCGACACCTGCAGCAAGGGGGGCAGCGGCTCCTGCGGTGGCAGTGGTGGTAATTCAAAGGCGGCTGGTGCCAGTTGCAGGGCCGGTTTATGACTGACCAGCAACCGCGCATAAAAGCGGTTAAAGCCCAGCAGGGCTGCCTGACCATCACTATCGTGCGACAGGCCGTCCATCGAGAGCCAGTCGCGCCACAGCCGTAGCAGCTGCTCCCGGCCCTGTTCGGCCAGCAGTAACTGCATTCGCGCCTGGCGCAACGAAGCGGTTGCTTCGTAGCCCAGCGCCTGCTCTGCCGCCGTCAGCGCAGCGATCTGCTGCGCCAGGCCACAGAGTGAAAATAACAGTGGCAGCTGGCGTACCACCTGCCCAATCGGCCGCCCCCGAAACAGCCGTCCTGCTGAACGGGGGCGAGTGGAACGGATCTCCAGTTCCGAAATCGTCTGTTGCTGCAGTTGCAGCTCAATATAAAGACTGCCCGCCAGGTTCATCGCCAGCGCCCTCCGGTCAGAAAACCACGGCGGCTGAGGCCGGCTGGCGTCGCAGGTTCTGGCTGAATTTCTGCAGCAGACTTGTCAGATTCTGATAATTCAAAATCAGATTCTGATGCTTCATAATCAGACTCTACCATAGCCCGCGCCCGCTCACTGGGTGCCTGATGCTCCGCTTCAAACAGGGCCGTCAGAATCGACTCTGCCGTAGCCAGCACCGCTGCCTGATCTTCAAACTCAAACATCGGTGAGAACAGCGAGCAAGCGGCATAACGCCCCAGTATCGCATCGTCACCGTGGATAACTTCATAATAGCCCGAGGGCAGGTCGATCATCTGCTTGGCACCGACCGCCCAGTTATCCCAGCACTCGCCGTCGGCTGGCAGCAACATCAGGTTCATACACCAGGGGGTGATCAGGATGCCCAATGGCCGCTGCTGTAAGGTGTGCTGCGGTTCAAAACCGCAGCAGGCAACGGCCAGCGCAGGGTTCAACACCGGCAATCCGGCCATCGCCTGCTGCTCAATCTGCTGATAACGGGCACAGATCTGCTGACAGCGCAGTGCTGTCTGTGCCTCTGACGTTAACCCCTGCGCCGCCGTCATCAGGGTTCCAGCAGCATAAACTGGACTTTCTCCCCGTCACATTCCGGGCAGCGCCAGTGATCGGGCAGCTCAGAAAACGGGGTACCGGGGGCGATCTGCCAGACCGGGTCACCGTCTGCCGGGTTATAAACATACCAGCAGATTTTGCACTCCAGCTGACTGTCGGGACTCAGGGCATCGTTGTTGCCCAGGTAGCTGCCTTCAAAGGCGTTAGTCAGGCTCATATCAGCACCTCACGAATCTCGGTCAGCCGGGTGGCGCTGTCATTCAGATCTTCCTGGGCGGCACAGGCCACCGCCGGTACATTCACCACTTCCAGGGTATCGAGGATCAGCTGGTCAGTGGAGTTGAAGTACTGCACCCGCCAGAGTGGCGCGATGGTGGTGCTGGTAATGCGGCAGTTACCATAGCCACGGGACAGAATGGTGACCGGGCCTACCCCCAGTTTGTGCGCCAGAAATGCCTGATCTGCCGGGGAAAAAGGCAGCAGCGACAGGTTTATCACATGGGGGTCATTGTCGGACTGCCAGTCCTCGCACTGCTGCGCCAGCTCGGTCAGCACTGAGGGTACGTTAAGCAGCTCGGGGCTCAGCTCGTCTTCAGCCACAATCAGCGGCTGGGCCTGCTGGAAGGTCTGGTTGCGTACCAGGGTTGGAATATCGGCCACCTCGATGCGTTCATCAAGGCTGTTACCTTCACGATCCAGCACCCGCAACCGCCAGACCCCGGCCAGCACCGTCTCCTGGGCCAGGATACGTGGTTCACCTTCACAGACCAGGCTGACTTCGCCTTCACCCAGAATCTGATTCAGCAGTGTCTGGTCCGCCTCGGTCAGCTCGCCCATGGCCAGCGTCTGGCTCGGCTCGCCCACCTGGTAGCTGTTCAGCGCCTGCTGCAGACGTTCCAGCAGTGCCACTGCAGCGGGGCACTGTTTCGCCTCTTCAGCTTCAGGCAGCAGTGGAATATCGTAGCTGTTCATCTCCGAGGGCATGCGCATGTAATCCAGCACAAGATCATCTTCTGACTCCTGCTGGCTCCCCGGCCCCATCGGTACGTTCATCAGTGGAATGGCATTATCAAACATGACTTAATCTCCCTGCTGGCAGGCGTTAACGGGCTGTGGCGCTGGCGCACTCTGGCCGGGGTCACGGGTGGGTATTAACTTAATAATGTGATTGAGCTGCTGCAGGTACTCATCCCAGTTCTGCACCCGGCTGATCTGGCCCAGGTACTGGCCCTGTGCCAGAATCACCAGGGTCGGCCACTGACTGAAGTTGTAACGGCTCTGCAGGGCTTTTTCACTGTCGCGGCTGATCACCGCCGGGCTCAGCTGTGGAAACACCTTGACCAGCTCCGGCAGAATCACCGCTACATCATTGGACTCGGGAAAACGCTTAGGTTCCTCGGTAAAAAACAACAGGCTGAACGGCTGGACGGCCACCCAGTCATCAAAACTGTGCTGATCCAGCAGTGGATAACCCTGGTTTTTCAGCAAATGATCAATCAGCGGCGAAGACATAGAACTCTCTCTTTATTGTCGTTGTAACGGGCTCAGGATTGCGGTGGCTGCAGGTGTGCGGGCAGCTGTGGCTCATGCTCCAGCAGATCAGCAAACAGTGCATCCAGCGCCTGGCCATCACTCACGGTGCCATCCTGAATCCCCTGTAATGCAGCCAGTGCCTGCTGTACCTGGTGGGCGCGCTGTTCACTGATCACCTCACGGGCGGCCCCAAGAAACACCAGCAACCAGCTGCCAATGGGTTGCTCACCCACCAGCACCATATCCACCCGTTCCACCAGTCCCTGGTGTTCGCACAGGGCGTGATTGCCCTGCGGCTCCAGCACCCGCATGGGAATACCGATACACATCAGCTTTTCTCGTCCGGCAGGTTTGCAGCCAGGCTCTGGTTCAACACCCGAACATCACCAATACGGCAGGCATCCTGTTCTGTCGGTCGCCCGGCTTCGTATTCAGCCAGCCCCAGCTCATCCGGTGCCAGCGTCGTTTTGGCCAGCGGCACGGCGCGGCGCTGGGGATGCACATCAAACTGCGCCAGATAGGCCAGTGCCTGCTCCACCGCCGGGGCCAGCTGGGCCCGCACGGGCTCGCGCAGACTGCCGCCAAAATCTTCCAGCTCGACCGGCTGTACACCGATCAGAAACAGATCCTGTGGGTAATCACCGGTAAAGTCGGCCAGCGCCAGCACCTCCTGGAAGCCGGTCTGGTGCAGGCTCATCTGCTTGGCACCCATAAATTTGGGCACCTCCTCGTTGTAGATCAGCTTCATGGTGCCCGGTGCCAGGCCGTAGTCGATGGCGTCAAACACCACCAGCACATCGGCTTTTTGCACATGCTGCACCAGGTAGATCCCCTGGGTGCCGCCATCCATGAGGGTGACATTGTCAGCAAACTGATAATCACGGTTTAGGGCTTCCACGGCGCGTACGCCAAAGCCTTCATCGGCCCAGAGAATATTGCCAATCCCCAGTATCAGTACGTTTTTTGCCGCCATGGCTGCCACCCTCATCTCATTGAATGTTCGATCCAGATGAAGGGTTTATTACAAGGAGTGTGCCAGGTTGGCAGTGATGGCGAGAAAGCCTGTTGGCGGGTGTTACAGCCAGGGTTACAACAAGACCCTGAAAATCATACCGAAAAGTAAGCTTACACAAATAGAGAAGAAAGAAAGGATAGATTCCAGCAGACAACCAGGCGATAACCACAGCAATACCGCCAGCAAGGGAGGCAGCCTCTGGCAGAGCCTTATCAGACAGAAGAATTGAGATGCAGCCGACAGCTGTTTACAGAAGCGGTGTATAGCGAGGCAAGGAGGGTCGCCTTACGGCCAGCAGCGGGGCTGGTCGTAAGGCAGGCGATCAGCTGACGGGGTTATTCATCGTCACCCGGACGACAGAAAATATATTCATCAAGCCGATCATCACCATCTTTAACCGAGGCGCTGTAGCGCAGGCTCAGTAACGGGTCGACGCCGGTGTACTCCGCCGGCTGCAGGCAGTAGTCAGCATTAAAGCCGTGAATACTGTGCTGCTGCATATTGAAGCTGGTCAGCATCAGCACCCCTTCCGGGGCCAGTCGCTGCGCCAACTGGTGCCAGAGCGCCTGGCTGGGCTTGTAGCGGGTAACCACAATATTATTGATCAGGCCCGGATGGACCTCGTTGAGGATATCCAGCCAGTCATCGGAGTCCAGGTCCAGCTGCACGGTGCGCACATTCACCCCCAGCATGCGGGCAAAGTAATGCACCCGCTCCAGTGCTTCGCCGGAAATATCGGCGGCGATCACATCAAAACCACGACGGGCAAAATACAGCGCACTGGCTGCATCGCCACAGGCGAGATCCAGCACGGTGCCTGGCTGGGCCAGTGATAACGAATTACTGATAAACGCCATCGGTGTTGGCAATACCAGCGCCTTGTCGCGGTAACGTTCATCCCACTTCTGCTGATCAGTATCCAATCTGCTCTCCCGTCATCTGATCATCGGCGGCCCCGGTTTTACCCCCGATGCCGTTTGAAACACAGACCATTGTAGCCCGTTAACCCACGTTAAAATATGGCCAGACTCATGCAGTTGATGATTCAGATCTGATCCATAACGGCTAACGACATTCAAAAGTAATATAGACGGTTATGGCACCAAGGGAGAGAGACAACCACAAACCAGAACGCGCATAGATCAACTACAGAAAAAATCAGCAGGTGGGGAACCGGGAACTGAAGGCCGAGTGGGCGCATATATCAGCAAGGTTGAGACAGAACCGACCCGTTGCGGTAACCAATTATATTTACTGAAGAAAAAGCAGAGCAGAGAACAGGCTGAATTGACTGTGAGGGTAGCCGGATCAGGCAGAACAGCTGACCCGGGTAGCGCGATCACACCGCCGCAATCACCGACACTTCCACCAGTAGTTCTGGCCGTGCCATTTTCGCTTCCACACAGGCACGGGCAGGAGCCGCCCCTTCCGGTGCCCAGGCATCCCAGACCGCGTTCATCTCCTGGAACAGTTCCATAGTGCTGACATAGATGGTCACACTCAGCATCCGGCTTTTATCCGTACCCACCGAGGCCAGCAGTGCATCTACTTTTGCCAGAGTGGTGCGGGTCTGCTCTGCCATATCGGCGCTGGCATCCGCCGCCACCTGGCCACAGAGATACACGGTGTTGTTGTGGATAACGGCACGGCTCATACGTGGGCCGGTTTCAAAGCGCTGGATGTCCATAGACGGTTCCATGTAAAACTCCTCGTAATAAAATCAGCGTCAGGCGACGTAACGGCTCATATCCAGCCCGGCGGGATCGATGCCCGGCTTGCGGCGGGAAATAAGGTCCGCCAGCAACTGGCTGGAACCGCAGGACATGGTCCAGCCCAGAGTGCCGTGGCCGCTGTTGGTGTACAGATTCGGGTAACGTGTTGCGCCCACCACCGGGGTGCCATCCGGGGTCATCGGCCGCAGGCCGGTCCAGAACTCCGCCTGGGACAGATCACCCCCATCGGGGAAGATATCGTTAACCACCATAGAGATGGTTTCCCGACGCTGATCCAGCAGCTCGTCGCTGAAGGCCGCCAGCTCGGCGGTGCCCGCTACGCGGATACGGTCTTCAAAACGGGTGATCGCCACCTTGTAGGTTTCATCCATCACCGTGGAGACCGGTGCAGCATCAGGGTTGGTGATCGGCAGCGTGAGCGAGTAACCCTTGACCGGGAACACCGGCATTTTCACCCCGACCTTATCCAGCAACGGCGTGCTGTAACTGCCCAGCGCGACCACGTAAGCATCGGCGGTTTTGATCCCGGCGCTGGTCTTGATGCCGGTAATCTGGCTGCCGTCAGTTTCAAGGCCCAGCACATGGGTGTTCATCCTGTACTCAACACCCATGGCCTTGGTGATTTCAGCCAGTTTCTGGGTGAACACAAAGCAGTCGCCGGTTTCATCACCGGGCAGACGCAGGCCGCCAGCAATCTTATCGCTCACCCGTGCCAGCGCAGGCTCCGCAGCGATACAGCCAGCAGTATCCAGCTGCTGGTACGGCACATTACAACGCTCCAGCACCTCGATATCTTTGGCGGCATCGGCCACCTGCTTATCGGTACGGAAGATCTGCAGCGTGCCCTGGGTGCGGTCGTCGTAATCGATATCCAGCTCGCGACGCAGATCAACAAAGCAGTCACGGCTGTACTCGGCCAGTCGCATCATCCGCTCTTTGTTCACCGCATAGCGGCTGGCGGTGCAGTTGCCCAGCAACTTGACCATCCAGCCCCACATTTTGGCATCCAGCAGCGGCTGAACCTTGAGTGGTGCATGTTGCTGCAGCAGCCATTTAGCCGCTTTCAGCGGGATACCCGGTGCCGCCCAGGGTGCGGAGTAACCCGGCGAAATCTGCCCGGCATTGGCAAAGCTGGTTTCCAGCGCAGGCTGAGCCTGGCGGTCGATCACGGTGACTTCGTGGCCCTGCTGGGCGAGGTAGTACGCATTAGTAACGCCAACAACGCCGGCACCCAGAATTATTATTTTCATGCCTGAACCTGTGTCTGTTTTGCGCGGGCATCTGGATTAATGCCTGCTAGCCTGCAAAAATCGCATTAAACGTCATAGTGCTGACCACTCACAAACGAATTATCACGGCTTTCGCATGAATCAGATTAATGACAGACCCGTTGTCCTGAACGCATCCCTGCTGGCAGGGCTGCACTGCTTTGAGTGTGCGGCACGGCACATGAGTTTTACCCGCGCCGCCGAAGAACTGCACCTGACCCAGGGCGCTGTCAGCCACCGCATTCGCAAGCTGGAAGAACAACTGCAGTTCAAACTGTTCCTGCGTTTCAACCGCCAGCTCAAGCTGAGCAAAGAGGGCCAGCAACTACTTCAGGTGCTGGAAAGCAGCTTCGGCGCGCTGGAAACCTCCATTCGCGACCTGCGCCGCCAGGATGTCACCGGCCGCCTGACCCTCTCCTCCGCGCCCTCCTTCACCGTACGCTGGCTAGCCCCGCGCCTTGGCGATTTCCAGCAGCGCCACCCCGGCCTGCTGCTGAATATCGAAACCCGCGACCGGCAGATCGATTTCCGCCACGAACCGGTTGATGTGGCGATCTACTACGGCGACGGCCACTACCCGGAGCTGCATGTGGTTAAACTGATGGATGAGCAACATATCCCTGTCTGTACGCCGAAATTCGCCGACGATCACGACCTTTACGGCAACCCAGAAAAACTGACCGAATGCCTGTTGCTGCACGACTCCAGCTCCAGCGGCAAAGAGGATGTGTACGGTGAATGGCGCTACTGGTGCCAGCAGGCAGGCCTGCCAGAACCGGATTTAAGCTTCAGCTACTGCTTCAACCGCACCGCCCTGAGCATCGCTTCAGCGGAAAATGGCCAGGGGCTGGCACTGGGCAAATACCGCCTGCTGGCGGAAGATCTGGAAAGTGGCCGCCTGGTGGCACCGTTCAATATCAGCGTACCGGCGAAGCAGAGTTATTACGCGGTCTGTCACCCGGACCGGCTGGGACAGCCGTCGGTGCGGGCATTGATGAAGTGGCTGGAGGGGCAGGTGGGGCAGGAACCACCACGACAAGAACCTGAGATTTATTTTAAATAAATGGTTTATGGGTGTGAATTTACAAAGGTTCTTGCGACAGAACTTTACCTTTGCAATCGAAAGTAAGTTTAAATTCCGTTTCTGCCGCAGAGCAATTTGGCGCTGTTGATAAAGGGCCGCAACCATTGGGCCATAGTACTTTTTTAGTACGATTCTGGCAGCTTGCACCTGATAGGGTTTGTAGCAAACTGGACCAGCGACTGTGCTGTAATGAGTGATTTCTATGCTGATTTTTAAGGGTGTGTTTTCTATTTTTAGAATAGCGTATCCCCACAAGAAAGATATCTCTTTTTCTGCTGTCACGGGATAACTCAGAATAAAGACTGACATTACTATCTGAAAATTTATTCTCTATCATTAATGTATTTATATATCGATTAGCCTGATTCTGTCGGGATACATAAAGCATGGTATTATCTACTGGATAATATTTTATACCTGACGATATTGTAAACGACTCAGATATATCACCTCCCTGATATCCCGATGTGGCGACTAGTGATACATTATTCAAGTAGTATCCACCGTTAAGTGTAAAAGTATGAAGCTCCTCTTTATCCAGGCGGGAGTAGGAAAGTTGACTACCTATAACGCCGGTGCCTTTTGTCTTCCATAGAATATCAGCCCCTAAATGATAAACAGAGTCGCTCACTGTCTTACCTAATAATGTTGTAAACTTAAGGTCAAGATCCTGTTTCAGGGGGATAACAAGATCTCCTGAAAGAGCTGAAATACGAGCACTCTCTATATCACCACTGTATATAGATAAGCTTCCTGTTGGTACCTCGCTTGATATTGATGTTGAAGGGTAGATGGCAGCAATAAAAACTAAGTAAGTATTTAGAATTTTTTTCAAAGTCATTACCCCTATCAAGCAGGCCTCCCAGATTGTCTGGAAGGCCTATTATTTAATCGTGCCGATCAGGCTCTACACCTATTCTTGTATTACTATTCCAGTAAGGGCCATTACTGTCATCACGGTCACTGTCTTCCCAGTAATACGCGTAGTAAACTTTCATTTTGTTCATACCACAACCTTCCTCATCAGCTGTGACATCTTTTCCTTTTATAATAAGCCGGAAAGAGGACTCAGATCCCGAAGGACCAAAATTATTGTATATTACACGTTCTTTATTATCGGTGCGGTCGATAGAATATCTGACCGCACCCCAGTTCCCACTACTATATTTCTTCTGAAGAGTCAAATCGATATCATCTATTGTCTGTCCAATCTCATGTCTTCTGTCATACCACCAGATTACAGATTTCATAGTGTCTACATCGGAAGACAGAGGTTGACCGCCATTAACATTAAGAATCATCTCTTGATCCTGAGCTACACATCTCCATCCAAAGTACCAGCCACCTGGAGCATCCATACCCTGTTCATCCGGGATTCTTGCTTTCAGTCGGCCTGCGCCCCAGAGGGGATCAAACTTCGATTCCATATAAAGATCGTGGACACTTTCTATTTCCTTTTGAGCATCGCCAAATAAAAGCATGTTGGTATAGAGAATACCCGGTTGCTCAATATAATAGTTACTCCACGGCCCTTGTTTCCACCAGTTTATAAAGTTTAAAGCTGTACCTGCAACAGCTGGAGATGAAAAGCTGGTACCACAGGAGCTATAAGAATAACGCTGGATTCAAGCAATAAGTGCAATCGACTGTCCTGTATAGACTTCCAGCGGTGTTAGCCCGCCTAATACTTTTCGAGGCATGGTGTTAATCAGCATTTCCATTGTCCTCAGATCCGCCTCTGTCAGATGACCCAGCGGCATTTTCTTCGGCCAGGTACGCCTGATGATGCCATTGGTATTCTCGTTGGTACCTCGCTGGTAACTGGCATAGGGACGGGCAAAGTAAATATCGGTATCGATAGCTGCCGAGACC
>Ga0193950_1000243_pt1 | contig 12905 bp, 13 predicted proteins | sample BB_1_MG_FD_144485 | JGI IMG/M metagenome (GOLD analysis project Ga0193950, IMG submission 144485) | Microbial mat bacterial communities from the Broadkill River, Lewes, Delaware, United States - BB_1_MG | ecosystem: Environmental > Aquatic > Freshwater > River > Microbial mats | place: USA...
TTTGTAACCAGAATTGTGTTTCCATTAAAGATTTAGAATAAATCTCTCTTTTATACATTCTTGGTGCCATATGAAATAATGCTGCCATTACCATAAATACAACCCAACCAAGTACACCATCGTGAACATGTCCAGGGATCCAATCTGTAAAGTGAGCAATAGCATTAACAGATTTAATAGCTTGAATTGGTCCCTCAATAGTAGATAACATATAGAATGTTGAAGCCATAACCATAAATTTAATTAATGGAGATGATTGTAATTGACCCCACTCACCTTTCATAGTTAAAAGCATATTAATAGCAGAACCCCATGATGGTAAAATAAGAACAACAGACATAACAGAACCCATAGTTTGCATCCAATCAGGAACAGTACTATAGATAAGGTGGTGTCCACCAGCCCATAAGTATACAAACATTAATCCCCAGAAAGCTAAGATAGAAAGTTTATAAGAATAAACATTTTGTCCTGATTCTTTTGGTAAGAAATAATAAATCATAGCAATAATTGGTGTAGTAAATACAAATGCAACAGCATTATGTCCATACCACCATTGTACTAGTGCATCATTTGTACCTGCATACATTGAAATTGAATGGATCCAAGAACTTGGAGCATCACCTGCAAATAACATTGTTGGAACTTCCATATTATTAAATAGATATAACATTGCAACAGCAACGAAACATGCAATATAATACCATAGTGAAATATACAATGTTCTCTCTCTTCTAATACCAATTAATCCAAAAATTGAAATACCCCATAGAACCCACCATACTACTACTAGTAAATCTAATGGCCATTCTAATTCAGCATACTCTTTTGATGTTGTAATACCAGAAATTAAAGTTACTACTGCTAAAAGAATAGTAACAAAATACAATACAAAATGTAATTTTGCTATACCCATTAAAAAAGGTGACTCTTTTAAAGATACTTTTAATACTCTTTGACCAACATAATACCATGTTGCAAAGATACCACTTAGTGTAAACCCAAACGCCACACCATTTGTGTGTAAAGGTCTTAACCTACTGAATGTACCATACTCGCCAGCTAAGTTATTTAGCCCTGGGAATGCAAGTTGAAATGCTAAAATAACACCAACAGTCATACCTATGATTCCAAACAGAATTGTTGCAAAAGTAAAGGCTTTTGCTATCGAGTAATCGTACTCAATTGTTGCACCGTTCTGCATCAATCTCCTCCTAAAGTTTAAAATAAAGCCACGAAAAACGCCACTTATTAAACGAATTTTATCCTAGATTAATTTAAATCAATCTGAATTAGTTAATTGTTTGTTAATAATAAATTATTAGTTTAATAATTTTATCTAAAATTAAGTATATCTATTAATCTAATTTTAAGAAATGTGCAGATATACTTTCTTCATATTATTAAAAAGGTGTATTATGTTAAAGAAATTATTAAAAAGTGGATTAGTTGCTTCACTTATATGTATTGGTACAACTGGTTTCGCTCAAGGTGAAAATACAATTGAAATCAATAGTGGAAACATGATATCAGATTATGTTTCTCCTGTTGGATCAAATGGAATGGTTGATGATAAAATAGTAGAACTAGCTGATAGCCTATTAGCAAGCAGCAGAATTGCTCAAGCAGATATGGGAAATATCGCTATTACATCATTTGTAAATCTACATAACTTATCAAAAACAAGCTCTTTTGGAAGAACAATTGGTGAAACATTTTTCAATGAACTCTTTATTAGAGGTTTTAATGTAGCTGACTTTAGAGGTCAAAATGCACTAACTATAAACCCTACTGGTGAATTTTTTATCACAAGAGATGCACGAAAAATCAATAAAAAAGTTGCTAATAGCTATGTATTAGTAGGAACATTTTCTGCTATTGATAAACAAGTTATCATAAATGCAAGAATTATGGACAACCAAACAGGTAGAGTTGTAGCTTCAGCTAAAACTTATTATAGAACAACTGATTGTCAACTTTTAAATAACTGTCCTGTTAAAAGAACAATTAGAATTGTATCTAAATAATTTAGATTAGCACTTAAAGAGAGACTATCTCTTTAAGTGCTTCAACAAAAGTTTCATTGTCATTTACACAACTACAGACTTTATACTCTTTTACTTGTAAATCTTTTGCAATCTGTCTATACTCTATATCTAACTCAAAAACTGTTTCACTATTATCAATAATAAAAGATAGAGGATAAATAATCACCTTTTCATCTTTAAAGTATTTTAACATATTATCAAGACTTGGTGTTAGCCACTTCATTGGCCCAACTTTAGACTGATATGCTAAATTAATCGATTTTATGTTTGTTGCATAGTGAGAAAGTTTTTCTTTTAATAAATCAAAATGTTCCTCAATTTGTTCTTGATAAGGATCACCTTTTTTTACTATTTTTTGAGGTAAAGAGTGTGCTGAAAATATCAAATGAAAGTCATTGTACTTCCCTTGAACTTTAACAATCTCATCGCAAATAGCTTTATTATAAGTCTCATTTTTATAAAATGGTTCAATAGTTGTAATGTTGAACTCACCTGCACTTTTTTCCACAAAATCTTCAACACTTGATTTAACTGTAGTAGTTGAATATTGTGGATATAAAGGAAGAAGTATAACATCTTTTATTTTTTCTTTTTTTATTCGTGCAATAGCAGTCTGAGAAAATGGAGAAGTATAACGCATAGCTGTAGTAATGTAGTATTCAGGAAAAATAATAGTCAATTTCTCAACTAACTTTTGCGTAAAATCATGTAACGGTGATGAACCACCTATAGTTTTATAATTGTCCCACACTTTATTTAAACGACTATAAACTAACAAAGAAGCAAACATAGATCGAATAGTATCATTTTTAAATGTAATAATATTTTTATCATTAAACATATTGCGTAAAAACACTTCTAATTCGTCTTTATTTCTAGCTGCTCCCATATTCAATAAAACTAACGCTTTTTTGCTCATTTTTTTCCTATATATCTATATTTATAACTCTATCACTACACCATGATGCAAGATCATTGTCATGTGTAATTAGAAGAATACCAAACTTATCTATAAAACCTACTAATAGTTTCATTGTCTCCAAAGCTACTATATTATCTAAAGCACTAGTTGGTTCATCTGCAAGTAAAATATCAGCTTTCATAAGAATAGCTCTTAAGATACTACATCTTTGTAATTGACCTCCACTTAATTTATGAGGTTTTTTAAGAATCAAACTTTTTTTTAAGTCTAACTTATTTAAAAGATCTATTAACTCTGTCTCTGCATAGTTTTCTACTACATCATTAATTTGTTCAATAATTGTGTATGAAGGATGAAATGAGCTATAAGGATCTTGAAAAATAAAAGCTATTTTTTTCACTTTTATCGTTCCCTCTATAGGAGTTAGGTTAGAAGTAATGAGTTCAAATAAAGTTGATTTACCACTTCCACTTACCCCAACAATAGAAACAATTTCGTTTTTATTTAATGACAAATTAAAATTATCATAAAGCAGTTCATTTTTATTATAACCAAAAGATAAGTTATCTATTTTTAATACACAGTTTTTATTCATAAATATATTTTATCTTAATTTATATAAGATAACTTGAAGTAAGAAGTTAGTATTATTTAGCAAAATTAAATAAAGGACAATAATATGAAAAAAATCGTATTAGGAACATTAGTATTAAGCGTAGCAGCATTTGCAGCAGTAAATTTAGGTGCATGTAAAGCATGTCATGGACAAAATTTTGAAAAGAAAGCTTTAGGTAAATCTAAAATTGTTAAAGATATGACTAAAGCTGAAGTAACTGCTTCATTAATCGGATACAAAAATGGTACTTACGGTGGACCTATGAAAGGTGTTATGAAAGGTCAAGTTGCTAAATATAGCGAAGCTGATTTATCATCAACAGGTCTTGGTAAATAATTTTATCAAGTTGAAAAAAGATTAACCATTAGAAATAGTTAATCTTTTTTTTGTAATTTTTCTCTCTTTTTTTCTCTTAAATCTTTCACTTTTTCATCTTTTTTAACAGCATCTTGTAAATCTTCTGTACTATCATTTAAAAGACCATTCATCATCTTTTTACCATCATCAAATTGTCCCTGTTTTACACCCCAAATAAATATACCTAAAAGAGTAAAACTTACAATAATACCAACAACTAATTCAATCCATAAAATACTATTCATCTATTTTCCTATTTTTTATTCTTAAACTATTTCCAACAACTAATAATGAACTTAAACTCATAGATAATGCAGCAACTAAAGGTATAATATAACCAGCCATTGCAATAGGAATCGTTAGTACATTATAAACAGTAGATATCATCAAATTTTGTTTGATAAACTTAAATGTTCTTTGAGAAATATAATGACTTTTTTTGATTCCTTCAAGCTTATCATTTAAAATGACAATATCACTAATAGCAATTGAAATATCAGCGCCATTTCCCATAGCAATTGAAATATTTGCTCTACTTAAAGCTAAAGAATCATTTATCCCATCACCCACCATAACAACACTTTTTTTACTATCTTTTAAACTTTGAATATAATCTGCCTTTGCTATGGGGGACATTTTTGCATTATAATGATCAACTCCAACTTCTTTTGCAACTGAAGAAACTGCTTGTTCATTATCACCACTGCACAGTATTGTTTTTATGTTCTGTTTCTTAAAATACTCTACTGTACTTTTTGCATCTTCTCTTAGTTTATCTTCTAATTCAAAAGTTGCCAAAAGTTTGTCATTGATAGTAAAGTGATAAATAGTGGTTTGATACTCAACATTATTTTCTAATCTACCACCAAAAATTACATTGTTATTATATCGAGCTTGTAGTCCCATTGAAGGTAGTTGTTCTATCTCTTCTAAAGTTATTATATCTAAATTTTCAAAGCACTCTTCAAGATAGTTTTTAATTGCTACACTTACTGGATGAGTTGAACTGTCTGCTAGGGAGTACAAAATATTGAGTTCCTTTTTTGTTAAAGACAAAGGAACTTTTTTTACAGTAAGTTTTCCTGTTGTAAGAGTTCCTGTTTTATCAAAAACTATAGCATCTATTTTTGCAAATGTTTCTAAAAACTTTGCTTCTTTAAATAAAAGTCCTTCTTGTGATAACCAGCTTATACCAATCAAACTTGCAATTGGAGTCGCCAAAGCTAAAGCACAAGGACACGCAATAATAATTACAGAAATCGCCACAATTAAAGAATTTTCAAATCCTCCAACATACAAATACCAAGCTATAAAAGTAGCCAATGATAATGTCAAAATAATAATTGAAAAATATTTTGATATCTCATTTGTAGTATCTTCAATTTTGGGCTTAGAATTTAAAGAATCTTCAAGTAACTCAACAATATTATTTAAAGTAGAATTTGCATAATTTTTAACCGCTTTATATCGTATAACAGCTTGAGTGTTAATTGTACCACTATAAATTTTATCACCTGTAGTTTTACTAACAGGTAAAGATTCACCACTTATACTGCTTTCATCAAAACTACTAAATCCCGAGACAACTTCTCCATCAACACTTGCTTTTTCACCCGTTTTAACTTCAATAATATCATCAACTTTTATCTCATCAAGTGATACTACTTTTTTCCCACCATTTTTTATGATTGTAGCTTCAAGTGGTATTTGAGATTTTATTTTATCCATTGTATCAACAGCACTTTTTTTCCCTAATACTTCAAGATATTTTCCAACCAAAACAAAAGTAATAATCATAGCAACACTATCAAAGTAACTATCTCCAGCACCTCCAAATAAAACATATAAAGAGTAAATATAACTAAGTGTAGCTCCAAATGAAACTAAAAAATCCATATTTATTATTTTATTTTTTAGTCCATAGTAAGCACCTCTAAAAAAAATCCATCCACTATAAAAAAGTACAGGAGTTGCAAAAATAAATTCTGCCATATGGATAATACGAAGCATCTCATCATCAATACCAGTAAAATAACCTGTATATTTTGCAACATCGATCATCATGATATTCATCGATGCAAAAATTGCAATAGACATCCGTAAGAAAAAATCTTTTTTATTTTTTGTAGCTTTTTTTTCACTCTCGGTTCTATCATAAGGATATGCGTTGTATCCAATACTTCGTATTTTATCTATAATTTGAGAAAGTTTTATAACATCTTCATCCCAAATTATTTTTGCTTTATTATTCGTAAAATTAATATTTACTTCTACTATTCCAGCTGTTTGGTCAAGTACTTTTTCATTGAGCCAAATACAAGCAGCACAATGGATACCTTCAATAATTAAATCAACTCTACTAAAACCCTCATCAGTTTTCTTAATATACCGAGTAGTAAAACTTTCCATATCAAAATTACTACTATCACTCCCAACTGCTAATGGCTTTGCTAATTTATTTTTTCCTACTTTTTCATAAAAACTATCAAGCCCATCATCTTTTAAAAGATGATACACTCCTTGACAGCCATTACAACAAAAATGTAAATTTTTATTTTCAGGCTCATTTATCATAAGTGATTCATCAAACTCTAAATGACAATGGCTACATGCAATTAGTGACATTCAAATATACCAAGTTCTCTGTTTTTATAAATTTTATTATATTTTTTTACTTTTCCATGCATTGCAATATAAACATCATTTTTTATCTTTTTACCTTGAAGAAATCCCATAGCGAGTGAAAAGTTTGCAGTTGCTTCAACTTTATCAATACTATAAGGAACCATTGCACCCGTAAGAATAATAACTTTGTTCTTTATGTGTTTATTGATAAATTTTGCAGTTTTTTCCATTGTATCTGTTCCATGGATAATAATAATATATTGACTTTTCGATTTTTCAATATATTTAATTATTTTTTTTCTATCTTTTTTATTCATATCTAAGCTGTCTTTATGAATAATACTTTTAATACTGATTCTACCAATTTTTGATGATTCTAATACTGATTTAATTATAAAATTATTATTTGGAACAATTAATTTTCCTATAATCTCATTATATATTTTATTAAAAGTTCCACCTATATTTAAGACTAGAAATTTATCATTATCTTTATTATCCATCCAATATTACCTTTTACCTAAATTATGTTATTATATCTAAAATAATAATAAAGAAGAGATTTAATGGAAGCAGATGTATCAAGACTAAAAGATATTACAGTTTTGTATTGTGAAGATGAAGAATATTTACGAGATATTACAAAAGGGATACTTGAATCCTTTACAAAAAATCAATTTATATGTAAAGATGGAGCAGAGGGTCTAGCTGTTTTTAAAGAAAACCAACATCTTATAGACTTGGTTATTACTGATGTAAATATGCCAAATAAAAATGGTTTAGAGATGGCAAAAGAGATTAAAGAGATTAATTCAAATATGCCTATTATTGTAGCAACAGCATTCTCAAATTCCGAATACTTATTAGAAGCGATTGATTTGGGTGTTGATAAATATGTTTTGAAACCAATAAATGTCAAAAAACTACTTGATATAATGTCAAAATCTTTACTCTATCATGAACTGAGAGATTTGTATTTAGATCAATTAACAAAACTACAAAATAGAAATGCACTTATTAAAGATACAAAAACTATAGAAAAGTCTACACTTGCTCTGATTAATATTGATAAATTCTCAATCCTAAATGATCTCTATGGAGAAGATTTTGGAGATAAAATACTTTTAGCATTTGCACAAAGTATGAAAGAAACATTTACGAATGGACTTTACAATATTTACAGAGTTGGTTCAGATCATTTTGTAATTCTATCCAATGATCAAGACGCTGATGTAAAAGAGTTTAAAAAACTGTGTAAAGAGTTTATTCATAAATCTAGCCACCAAGGGATTAACATAGATGGAGAAAATATTGATATTAGTATCACTATAGGGATTGCTCAATCAAGTGATAAACATGCATTTGAATATGCACAAAGAGCAATACCAAAAGCTAGAAAAAAATATCTTGATATCTTAGAATATGATAAAGAACAATTTGAACAAAAAAAAGATATTGAAGAAAATATAAAGTGGATTAAAAAACTCAAATCAGGTTTGGTAGATGGAAGATTCCAGCCATATTTTCAACCTATCATTGATGCCAATACAAAAGAGGTCTATAAGTACGAAGCACTTATCCGATATATTGACGAGGATGACAATGAGATAGCTCCTTTTAAGTTTTTAACAATTGCAAAAAAAGCACGATTATTTCCAGTTATTATAAAAGTTATGCTTTCTAGTGTATTAGCAATTATTAAAGAGAAACAAATAAGAGTTGCAGTTAATTTATCTTTTGAAGATATAATAAACAATGATACACATCAATTTATTTTTAATACTTTAGAAAAATACAAAGATGAAGCAAAACTTTTGGATTTTGAAATATTAGAAAGTGAAGAGATTGAAGACTTTGAAATTGTAAAAGATTTTATCATCAAAATCAGATCGTATGGCTGTCAAATTGGAGTAGATGACTTTGGTGCTGGTTATTCTAATTTTAATATGTTAGAAGCACTCAATGTTGACTTTGTTAAAATCGACGGTTCACTCATAAAAGAGATTGATACTCTTCCAAAACATGCATTAATTGTAGAAACCATCTCTGATTTCTGTACTAAACTTGGCGTAAAAACTGTAGCTGAATTTGTAAGTAGTGAAGATATCTATCAAAAAACTAAAAGTCTAGGTATTGAATATATGCAAGGTTGGCATTTTGGAAAAGCAGTAAGTAAAGATAAAATTTAAAATCTTTACTTATTCCAATTTTTTATAATCTCTTCTTTATTGTACAACGAAGCTTTAACAAGAGAGCTTCTAGCAATAGAAACTAACTGTTCTGATGCAATTTTTAAATCATCATTTACAATAAAATAATCGTATTGATCAATATACTCAATTTCAGCTTTTGCATTTGAAATTCTTTTTTCAATAACCTCTTTTGAGTCAGTATTTCTAGTATATAGTCTATTTTCTAGTTCTTTTATTGTAGGTGTTGTTATAAAAACTGTAGTTGTAATATCTCGTAATTTAGTAATAACCTGTTCAAAACCTTGAACATCAATATCAAAAATTACAAGTTTTGATTCTTTTAGTGCTTGATTGATAGGTTTTAAAGAGGTTCCGTAATAGTTTCCATGAACTTCTGCCCACTCTAGAAAATCACCATTTTTTATATCTTTTTCAAATTCATCTTTTGTTACAAAATAATAATCAACACCATGCTTTTCACCTATTCTAGGTTCTCTTGTCGTTGTTGAAATAGAAAAGTGATAATTATTTATAATTTTATACACCTCTTTCAATAAAGAGCTTTTCCCACAACCACTTGGCCCTGATAATAAAAGTATTGCGCCTTTTGTATATAAGTTATTCACTCTCAGTTTTTCCTAATTTAATTTGTAAGTTTATCTCATAACCATCTGTTAAAGAATCAATAATATCTTGATCCAATTTATTTAATAATGGAGTTAACTCATCTAACTCAAAATTATTCAGAAGTACTTTGATTGGTTTATTATCAAATTTACTATATATTTCACTTACAGTATTTACTTCATCAATTGCTTGATCAATAATAGATGATAAATCCATCCACTCATTATCAACTCTCTCTTCTGCAAAATCTTCTTTATGCACATCACCTGTTGTCATTATATTTTGTATATTTGACAACTCTTTAGTATCTAATACTCCACCATTATTTAGTGCAGCCAAAGAGACTATACTATCATCATTTTCTTCTTCCATATCATAAGCAATATCATCAGCTAAGCTTTCTAAATACTCAACAGCAGGTTCAATCTCTTCTTCATCAGTAACATGGTCATCTTCAACTTCAATATTTGAAATATACATTTTTGAACTATTTCGTTTTTTAAGAATATCTAGTTGCTCTTCTAAAATATTTTCTAAAGTTGAAGGTAAAAAAGGTAAAGGTATGAGAAAATCATTTGCACTTTCAAAAGGTAATTCTGTTTTAGATATAGCTCCTATTAACTTTGTATATGATTTTATAATATTAAATCTATCATCAATAAAATCGTTGTCAATAATAATTAAATCAACTTTATGATCAATTTGAGCCTCATGCAACACTTCTAAATCTATATGCAGTTTTTTACACACTAAAGTAAAAATTTGGATAATAATTGGTTTTCTTGATACTAAGATTAAGCTTTTACTCATAATACTTTCCACTAATCATTATTTTATTTGCTCCAATCTATAATTGTTAAGTTTATATACTCTATCACATTTGTCAGCTATATCATGTTCATGTGTTACCATAATAAGTCCAGCATCATTTTTTTTCACATAGTCAAACAAAACATCCATAACTTCATTTGCAGTTTGAGTATCCAAATTTCCAGTAGGTTCATCTGCAAATATTATTTTTGGTTTTTTTATCAAAACCCTTGCACAAGATAATCTTTGCTGTTGTCCACCGCTTAGTTCACCAATGCCTTGTTTCATTACATGACTTATATTTAAATTGTCTATCAAATCTTTATCTATTTCATTTCCACTTAAAAGTTTAGAAATTTCTAAATTTTCATTTGCATTAAAACCTCTAAATAAATAGTGTGTTTGAAAAATAATTCCAAAATCATCTCTTCTTATTTTTAAAAGTTCATTTTTTGATAAATTAAATATATTTTTATTATTGTAGTACACTTCACCTTTATTTGGAATCAATAAAGTTGAAAATATATTAAGTAAAGTTGATTTCCCACTACCACTTATACCAATGATAGCTATAGATTCACCTTTTTGAAGTGATAAGTTTATATCTTGAAAAAGGGGGTAGTCAAAATCATGAGAGACTGCCCTTACATCAAGTAAGGACAAATTTGAATTAGGTTCGATACTATTAGTTTCCCTCATAATCCAAATACTAAGCTAAATAATTACTATTTAGCCATTTGTGCAGCAACTTCTGCCGCAAAATCTTCTTCTTTTTTCTCAATTCCATCACCAAGTTCGTATCTAACATATTCAACGATTTCAATTGACGCATCACAAGCTTTAATCGCTTGCTCAACTGTCATAGAATCATCCATAACATATGGTTGACTTAAAAGAGCGTGAGCCGTATCTAATTGAGTATTATCTGTGATAAATCTTTCGATTTGTCCAGGGATAATTTTGTCCCAAATTTTTTCTGGTTTACCTTGAGCTTTAAGTTCAGCTTTTAAATCTTCTTCAACTTGAGCTAATGCTTCAGCTGTTAATTGAGATCTACTTACAAATAAAGGTATCTTTTTTTCTGGTTTACCAAGTCTATGTAACTCAATATTTAATTTTTCAATATCTGCAATGATACCTTTGTTTTCAGATTCAATAAACTCAGGTGCTAAATCTTTATAAGAGATAACTGTTGGTTTCATTGAAGCAGCATGCATAGCAACTTTTTTCAATAAATCAGCAGTTTTTTCTTTAGCTTCAGGTGCACAAGTTGCAGCTAAAATAACACCAACTTTACCTAAATGTACATAACCATTAACTACACCATTATCTGTAGATATAGTAGTCATTTTTCTAGCAACAATATTTTCACCAATGATAGCAATTCTTGAGTTTAAGTACTCTTCGAAATTTGTACCATTGATTTCTGTTTTATTTAACTCTTCAGTTGAAGTTACTGCTGTTGCTTGAACATGAGCTGTAATTTCATCTTTAAGTGCTAAGAAGTTATCATTTTTAGCAACAAAATCTGTTTGAGAATTTAACTCAACCATTGTTGCTTTAGTTTTATCATCATTAACTAAAATTGAAACTAAACCTTCAGCAGCAACATTTGAAGATTTTTTAGCTGCTTTAGATAAACCAGCTTCTCTTAAATGTTTCATTGCTTCTTCAAGATTACCTTCTGTTGCATTTAATGCTTTTTTACAATCAAGCATTCCTGCACCAGATTTTTCTCTAAGCTCTTTTATTAATTTTGGAGTTGCACCAGCCATAATTATTTTGCCTCTTCTGTTGCTACTTCAGCTTCCGCAGCTGCTTCTTCAGTTACAGCTGCAATCTCTGCATCAGTAACTTCAACTTCTTTACCATTCGCTTCTGCTAAAGCTGCTTTACCTTCATTCATTGCTGCTGCCATCTCTGTACAAAATAATTGAACAGATCTAATCGCATCATCATTTCCTGGAATTGGGAAATCTACTAAATCTGGATCACAGTTAGTATCTAAAGGAGCATAAACTTTGATTCCAAGTCTTCTAGCTTCTAAAATAGCAATTTTTTCTTTAACAGCATCAATAACAAACATCATGTCTGGTAATTGTTTCATATCTTTGATACCACCAAGGTAGTTTTCTAACTTAGTTTCTGTTCTAGTAAGCATTAAAGCTTCTTTTTTAGTCATAAGATCAAGTTGACCTTCTTCTCTCATTTTTTTAATGATTTCTAATTTTCTGATTGATTTTTTCATTGTTGGGTAGTTTGTTAACATTCCACCTAACCATCTGTGATTAACATATGGCATACCACAAGATTCAGCAGCATCTTTAATAGCTTGAGTAGCTTGTTTTTTTGTACCAACAAAAATCATTGTTTGACCTTCAGCAGCAGCATCTCTTACTAAAGTATATGTGTATCTGAAGTATCTAAGTGTTTTTTGTAAATCAATAATATAAATATTTTTTCTAACACCGAAAATGAATTTTTTCATTTTTGGATTCCATCTTCTTGTTTGGTGACCGAAGTGTACACCACATTCTAATAAGTCTTTCATTGTAACCATAATTTGTCCTTCTTTTTGGCAATTTTGCCAGATTAATTTTCGAGTTTGTACCTCTGTAGCCCTTCATATCAATCAAATTGATACAACTCTTATAGAATTGCTACATGTGAATTTCACATTAATCATAGTTGTTACTAGATTAAAGGAG
>Ga0193950_1000244_pt1 | contig 12889 bp, 16 predicted proteins | sample BB_1_MG_FD_144485 | JGI IMG/M metagenome (GOLD analysis project Ga0193950, IMG submission 144485) | Microbial mat bacterial communities from the Broadkill River, Lewes, Delaware, United States - BB_1_MG | ecosystem: Environmental > Aquatic > Freshwater > River > Microbial mats | place: USA...
TGAAATTATCTGTTAGTAAAGAAAATGTTGTAAGTGTAGCAGCTAAATTAGCTGAAACATTAAAATCTAAAAATATTGAATCAGTTGTATTTGATAGAAATGGTTACTTGTATCATGGTGTTGTAGCGTCTTTCGCTGATGCACTAAGAGACAATGGAATCAAATTATAAGGGGCAATGATGGCAATTAATAGAGATGATTTCGAAGAAGCTATTGTTAAAATAGGTAGAGTTACAAAAGTTGCTAAAGGTGGTAGACGATTTAGATTTACTGCATTAGTAGTTGTTGGTGATAAAAATGGTACGATTGGTTTTGGTGTTGGTAAAGCTAAAGAGGTTCCAGATGCTATTAAAAAAGCATTAGATGATGCATTCAAATCTTTGGTTACAGTTAAACTTAATGGTTCAACTATTAACCATGATATTGAGCATAAATATAACGCAAGTAGAATCTTACTTAAACCTGCATCTGAAGGTACAGGGTTAATTGCTGGTGGAGCTGCTAGACCTGTTCTAGAACTTGCTGGTATTACAGATATTATTGCTAAGTCATTAGGGTCAAATAATCCTAATAACCTTGTTCAAGCTACTGTTGAAGCATTAGCTAAGATTAAAGGATAATAATTATGTCAATTTTACAAGATTTACAACCAGCTGATGGTAGTACAAAAAACAGAAAAAGAGTAGGAAGAGGTCAAGGTTCAGGAATGGGTAAGACTTCTACTAGAGGTCAAAAAGGGCAAAAGTCTAGATCTGGTTATAAGATTAAAAGACACTTTGAAGGTGGTCAAATGCCACTTCAAAAAAGAGCTCCAAAAATCGGATTTCATTCAAGAGTTGCTAAACCTTATTCTATTAATGTAGATAAAGTTGTTAAAGTAGCAAACCTTGAAGAGATTACAATGGAAACTATTAAATCTGTATATAAATTGTCAAAAGAGGTTACTAAAGTTAAACTTATTGGTTCAACTACAAACGAATTGGCTTCTAAGATAAAAGACGAAAACGTTACATATACAGGTAAATAATTCTTATGAATAAGGATCTATTAAATAAGATTTTAATTACATTAGGTTTTATTTTAATATACCGAGTACTGGCTTATGTTCCAGTACCTGGTGTAGATTTAACAGTAGTTAAAGAGTTTTTTGACTCAAACTCAAACAATGCATTAGGTTTAGTAAATATGTTCAGTGGGAACGCTGTTGAAAGACTTAGTATTATCTCCCTAGGTATCATGCCTTATATCACCGCTTCAATTATTATGGAACTTCTTGCTGCAACATTTCCTGCTCTTGGTAAAATGAAAAAAGAGAGAGATGGGATGCAAAAGTATATGCAAATCATTAGATATGCAACAATTGTAATTACATTTGTACAAGCTATTGGAGTTTCTATGGGATTAAATTCTCTTACGGGAGCGGCAGGTCAAAGTGCAATTATGATTGATATGGATACTTTTGTTGCTGTATCAACAATATCTATGATAGCTGGAACAATGATGTTGATGTGGATTGGTGAGCAAATCACACAAAAAGGTATAGGAAATGGTATTTCATTGATTATTTTTGCAGGTATTGTTTCCGCAATTCCAAGTGCAATTGGTGGTACTATTGATTTAGTAAATAATGGACAAATGAATTTCTTAACTGTAATTGCTATTTTAGTTGTTATTTTAGCAACAGTAGGTGCGATTATTTATGTTGAATTAGGTGAGCGAAGAGTTCCTGTTTCATATAGTAGAAAAGTAATCATGCAAAATCAGTCTAAGAAAATCATGAATTATATACCTATTAAAGTGAATTTAAGTGGTGTTATTCCAGTAATTTTTGCAAGTGCAATATTAATGTTCCCTGCAACTATTTTACAAGGTACACAAAATGAAACTTTGATGGCAATTTCAGATTATTTAAATCCAAATAGTTATACATTTAATTTTATAACATTTTTATTTGTTGTGTTTTTTGCATATTTTTATGCATCAATTACATTTAATGCAAAAGATATATCTGAAAATCTAAAAAAACAAGGTGGATTTATCCCTGGTATTTCTCCTGGTAAAGGTACACAAAATCTATTAAACGATGTAGCAAGTAGACTTACTTTTTGGGGTTCAATATATTTAGGATTAATTGCAACACTTCCTTGGTTAATTGTAAAAGCTATGGGAGTTCCATTTTTCTTTGGTGGAACAGCTGTTCTAATTGTTGTACAAGTTGCAATTGACACAATGAGAAAAATTGAAGCACAACAGTATAATGATAAATATAATACGCTTAGTGCGACAGGTCTGTGAGTAAATTATGGCAATTCCATTAAGAAAAGCAACAGATATTGAAAAGCTTCGTAAAGCAGGTCAAGCTGTTGGTAAAACTCTTAAATATCTTGAAGAAAATGTAAAAGCAGGAATGACTTTATTAGAAGTAGATGCTATGGGGGAAAAGTACTTAAGAGATTTAGGTGCTCGTCCTTCATTTAAAGGACTTTATGGATTTCCTGGTGCTATATGTACTTCTCTCAATGAAGTAGTGATTCATGGTATTCCAAATAATTCAGTTCTTCAAGAAGGTGATATTTTAGGAATAGATATTGGGAGTGAAATCGATGGTTGGTATGGTGATGCTGCTATTACTATGCCAATTGGTAAAATAAGTAAAGAAGATGAAGCTTTAATTGCTTGTAGTAAAGATGCTTTGTATCATGCAATTGATATTATCAAAGAAGGTATGAGGTTTAAAGAGTTAAGTTTAGCATTAGAAAATTTTATTACTGATCGTGGATTTGTTCCATTAGTAAAATTTTGTGGACATGGTATAGGTCGAGAACCTCATTGTGATCCTGAAGTGCCAAATTATCTTGATAGTCCTAACCCAAAACAGGGTCCTAAAATTAAAAATGGAATGATTTTTTGTTTAGAACCTATGATATGTCAAAAAGATGAAGAGCCTGTAATTGATGAAAACGATAAATGGTCAGTACGAAGTGCTGATGGTTTACGAACAAGTCATTATGAGCACCAAGTTGCTATTGTAAATGGCAAAGCAGAGATATTAACTCAACTATAAGTTTTAAAAGGAAAAAAAATGGCAAAAGATGATGTAATCGTTGTTGATGGTAAGGTTATTGAGGTTTTACCTAATGCAACATTTAAAGTTCAGCTTGATAATGGTCATGTGGTTTTGTGTCACATATCAGGAAAAATGAGAATGCATTATATTAAAATTCTTTTAAGTGATACTGTAAAAGTAGAAATTACTCCTTATTCTTTAGATAAGGGAAGAATTACACACCGATATAAATAAAATTATATTACACTAAATTGAAAAAGAGGGAGGAAGCTACTTATAGCTTCCTCCCTTTTTTTATGTCTGATTTTTAGATTTAAGAAACTTTTTGCTGCTCTTCTTCTATTCTTGATTCTAGCTTTTGTTTTTGATCAATTAAAAACATTATGTTTTCTTTTAACGCTTGTCTGTCTTGATAAGATTCAATAATAAATTCATACAATTTTGGTCTATTTTGTTTCCAATTATGCAATGTAGTTTTATTTACTTCTAAATCACTTTCCATTTTTCTTAAGCTTGGGCCAGTTTTTACTTTGGGTGCTGTCATTTTCATCCTTGTGTTAAGTCGTCTTTGAATTGTACAATTATATGGAACAAAAGTCAATAAAAATAATATATTTGTTCCAACTATTGGAACAAAAGGTGTTGAAAGGCTAGCTTTTGTATAATTTTATTTATGAACATAACAAATAAGATGAAATCAGAGATAATTGATATTTTAACAACAAATAAAATTTTAGGTAATGAATATGTAGAGAATATTTATTTATCCAATAAGAAACAAGAAAATTTTATTTTACCTAATAGTATTGTTGCATTAGAAAATTATGTATCTAATTGTTCTTTGTGTGAATTGGGAAAGTTAAAGAAAAATTCATTATTTGCTAAGGGAAATATTTTTTCTAGGTTTTATATCATTGGTTTAAACTATAATTATACTGATGATAAAAAATTTGAATTGTTAAAAAATATGGTAGAAAATGTTATTGATGTGAATATTAATAATACATATATAACAAATATACTAAAATGCAACGCAATTAAATCAAATAATAACTATAATAAAGAGGCAGAACTTTGTGTAAATTATTTGGAAAAACAAATTACAATAGGTGCTCCTGAGATAATTATTACAATAGGAGATGCTTTTGATCATATGATTAAATCTAAGGATAAAGTAACTGATGTATCTGGAAAATTATTTAGTTATAATGGCACAGATTTAATTCCTTTGATGGACCCAGAGTTTATATATAAAAATCCATCTTATAAAGAAAAAATGTATCAAGATTTAAAAAAAATAAAAATTAGAATGGATGAAAAATGAATATCATAATTAAAACTTTATTGCTTGTGTTTATATTTACAGGTTGTTCTCAAACAAAATATTCGGGTCAATCATATAATGTATCAAATAACTCATCAAATAGTTATAATACAATAATTGAAAAAGATGAAGAACCAACTCTTTTTATCAAAAAAGAAGTTAAATTAAAAACAAAAATCGCAATTGTTTTTCCCTCATATACGATTGGTAAGTATGCGTTAGAAGCAACAAATAGTATTAACACTTATCTGATAAGTAGAGATGAACCATTTGAACTTGTTGTATATGATATCGTAACACAAAATAAAAAGAATATTTTAAATGTAATGGAAGAGATAAAAAAAGATAATATTACAAAAGTAATTGCAATGATTACTAAAGAAGATGTTAAGTATCTAAAAGATGTTTTTAATATTTCAAATATTCAATTTTATTTACCTTTAGTAAATAAAGGAGATATCATAAATGTAGAACAATTAAATAATTTAAATTTAACATTTGGTGCTATAGATTATAAAAAACAATTTGAAAAGCTTTTAGAATATGCTAATGGAAATCCTCTTGTAGAACTATATGGAAACTCAGGTATTGGAAGGACATTACATCAGTATTTGAAGAATGAAAATATTAGATATAGTAAAAAAATAGACGACAATAATGGGAGATATAAATTTTTTCTTCGAAATAATAAAAAGTTAGATTATAGTTATGTTTTTCTTAATACACCAATTGTCAAAAGTTCTATTTTATTATCTGCGATTAATTCACAAGAGTTGCTTATCTCTAAAATCATGTCTACTCAATTGAACTATACTCCATTACTATTTTCACTAACACAAACAAGAGATAGAAAAAAATTAGTAATAGCAAATTCTATTGGAAAAATTCCAGAAGATTTAGAGGAGTACAATAATTTAATAGGAAATAATTTAAATTATAGTTGGGTTAATTACTCAACTATTATTGGAATTGAATATTTGATTAATGATGATATTTCTAAGTTTGAAGATATAAGTTTACAAGATAATCAAATTATTTATCCCGTAAAACTTTATAGTGTACAAAAACATTCATTTCAGTTGATAAAATAAATTCAAAAGAATTTATTTTATATGATTTAGTATTTGTGTTAAATCTTTTGTATCTATGATAATGTTAGCTTCTTTTTTTAGAATCTCTTTTGCACAAAATGCTATTCTTGTATCAGCATGTTCAAACATACTTCTGTCATTTGCTCCATCGCCTACAACTAATGTATCTGCTCTTGTTACACTTAAAATATTTTGTAGTCTTTGAATCATATCACCTTTACTATAATCAAACATCATATCTCCACCAACTAATCCAGTTAATACTCCATCTTTGTGATGTAGAACATTTGAAAAATCAGCATCTAAACCCAGTACTTCTTTTGCAGGACTAGTTCCCACTCTAAATCCACCAGAAAAGCAGATTACTTTGTATCCTTTTGCTTGAAGTGCAGGTACAATTTCAAGTGCCCCTGGCATTAAAGGTAGGTTTTTACCAATCTCTATGACTTTATTATGGTCTAACCCTTTAAGTAGTTCAACTCGAGTGATTAAACTTTCAAAAAAGTCTAATTTTCCATTCATTGCTAGATCTGTTATCTCTGCAACTTCTTTTTCTAAGCCGAGTTCACGAGCGAAAAAATCAATTGTTTCCCCATCCATTAATGTAGAATCAAAATCAAATACTGCTAATTTCATTATTTATACCTTTTGTGTTATAATATAAGCAATTATATCGATAATTTCGTTAGAAATTGATTTATTAAAAGGTTAACCCTATATGTTTGAAACACTTATAAAAACACTAGAAGAAGATAAATATTTAACATTGGAAACTACTCCACCGCATGAACCAACAATGGATAATATTATTAATAAAATAGAAGAATACGGTTTGGATAAAAAAGTAGCAGGATTTAGTACTACAGATAATCCATTAGCAAAATTAAAATATGGTGCAATGTTTGCAAGCGTTAAATTACAACAAAAATTCAACAAACCAGTAATTACCACTATGAGTATGAGAGATAAAAATAAAATAGCTTTACAAAGTGATTTAATTGGTGGAAATGATTTTGATTTACGAGCAGTACTAGCCCTGACTGGTGATCCTGCAAACATGAGTGACCAACCTCGTGCAAAAGGTGTATTTGAATCAAATTCATCAATGCTTTTAGAAATAATTAACTCTTTTAACAATGGAATGGATTATGCAGGTAAACCCTTTAAAGTGAAGCCAAAACCTATTTATCCATTTTCTGTAATGAATTCTCATGCTAAAAATTTAAAATCTTTAGAAAAAAAGATGTTCAAAAAAGTTTCTCTTAAAACAAGAGGTATTATTACTCAGCCTGTTTATGATCTAGATAATGCTAAACAACTTATCACATATATGGAAAATGTACAAAATGAGTTTCAGGATGATAGAAAAAAAGCTCAGCTGATTATTGGGATTTTTCCTATTACACGATTGCGAACTGCACAGTTTTTATCTTCACATGTACCTGGAATTTATGTTCCTCAAGATTGGATTGATAAGTTGGCATCTGCATCTAAAATAAGTATTGAAGAGGAATATAAAGTTGGTATGGAGTTAAGTTCTAATGTTTTAGAATCTATACAAAAAATTCATCCTAAAATACATTTAATGACTGCAAATAAATTTGATGTTGCAAATGAACTAATAAACTAAAAGGAAAATTATGTTTACACTTAAAAAAATATGGAATGCATTGAATCATGCAGGAAAACCTTGGCAAATAGCAATGGCTATTGCACTTGGTATGTTAGTAGGGTTTACTCCTATATTTTCCATTCATAATATTGCTGTTTTATTTATAGTATTGATTTTTAATATACACTTTAGTATCTTCTTACTATCCGTTTCTTTTTTTGGTGTGATTGGATTAGCTTTAGATCCTTTGTTTGCATCAATTGGAAAACTTGTTTTAACATCCGAAGGTCTAGAAACTATTTTTACCTCTTGGTACAATAATCCATTTGGACATCTTTCATATTTTAACAATACAATCACTATGGGAAGTTTAGTTGTTTCTTTAGTATTATTTTTTGTAGTTTATAAAATATCTTCTTTTCTTCTTGTAAAATACAGATCTGTAATTGCGGTAAAAATTCAAAATATCCCTTTACTAAATAAGATGAACTATTTTAAACAAGAGGAACAATCACAAGTAAAAAGTATAAGAACAGTAGGATTAGCAGTTATTGTATTTATTATTGGTTTAGTGAGTTTATTTAATATTTTTCTTTTAGATAATCTTATCAAAAACAATTTAGAAAATGTTATTACTAAATCTTCTAGTAAAGTGGTGAAAATTGGAGATTTATCTACAAGTCTTTTTAGTTCTTCTGTAAGTATAAAAAATTTAAATATAACAGATAAAAAGAAAAAAGATGAAAATGTAAATATCGAAAATATCACTTTAGACATATCTTTGGGACAAGCGATATTTGAACGAATAATTATTGATAATATTAAAGTTGATGGTATTAGTTTCCCATCTGAAGTAGTAGTAAATGAAAAAGTTGAATCTTCTACTTCAAAGAAAAACACAAATAGTTCTACTAAAGAGAAAAACACAATGGATATTGCTAGTTTAAATAGTTTAAAAAATATTAAATTAGAAAAAGATTTTGATAAAGAGATAAAAAAACAATTTGAAAAATATAAAGGTTACTATAATCAAATTAAACCATTATTCAACAAAGAGCAAAAGGTTGTTCAAAAAAGAGATGATGGTAAATATATTTACTTCTCTTTAGAGTCTAATCTTCCAGAATTTTTAATTAAAAACGGTACATTTTCTATTGTAAAAGATAATCTTTTAATCAATGGTAGCTTTAAAGATTTTACAACAAATCAATATTTATATAAAAAACCATTTACTATTTCTATAAATACTAAATCAGAAAAAATTGGAAATGTGATAGTTAATGGCTCTTTTATTGAAACGAAAAAAATAAATAGCGATAAATTAAATTTAAAACTAAATGGTTATTCTTTAGCTAATAAAGAAGAAAAAGATTTTAGTATCTCGAATACAGTTATTAATACAGAAATTGATTTAAATATTGTAAATAAAAATAAAATTAATGGTTCTCAATCAATTAAAGTTTTAACTACTGATATAAAAGTACCAGAGTCAAATAAGTATATTGCTATTTTAAATAAATCATTGATGAAAACTAAAGGAATAAAAGGTGATGTTTCTATTTCTGGAACATTAAATAATCCTAAGTTTAAAATCAATTCTAATATAGATTCGATACTGAAAAAGAAAGTTAAAGATGTATTGAACTCTCAAAAAGATGCAATCAAAGCTGAAGTAGAAAATAAAGTCAAAAGTAAAATTAAAAATAAACTTAATGATAAGCTAGGAAATAAATTAAAAGGGATACTAGGTTTTTAAAATATGCAGAAAAAATATGCGAGTATAGATATAGGATTAAAAAGAATTGGTTGTGCTGTTTCTTTTATGTCTCATATTGTCAATCCAAAAGAAGCAATTATACGAAAAAATAGAAATCAAGCAAGTCGTGATGTTGATGCTTTTTTAAAAGAGTGGGAGATAGATACACTTGTCGTTGGATATCCAGCTTCAAGTGAAGATATGATAAAAAGAGTAAATCACTTTGTTACATTATTGGAGTTTGAAGGTGAAATCGTATTTCAAAATGAGAATATGAGTTCGCAAGAAGCAAAAGATATGACAAAGGGAGAAATTAAGCATACAAGAGATGGAAGAATTGATTCAATTGCAGCAAAAATTATTTTAGAAAGATATTTAACAAAAAAGGCTTAATAATGAAAAAGACATATGAAGTAGAAAATGTAAAATGTGGTGGTTGTGCTAACACATTAAAAACAAAGTTAAAAGATATATTTGGCGAAGTTGAAGTTGATCTTGAGGTGTTCCCTAGAAAAATAACTTTAGATATAGAAGAAAACCAGATCGATGAATTAAAAATAAGTTTAAGAAAGATGGGATACCCCTTATCTACTGATCAATTATCAACTTTGGAAAATGTTGGAGCAAAAGCAAAAAGTTTTGTTTCTTGTGCAATAGGAAAAATGGATTCATAATCTGTGATAGGTATAGATATTTGTGTCATCGCAAGAATTGAAAAAATGATGAACAGATTTGGTTCTAAATCATTAGAAAAGTTTCTTAGTCCAAATGAGATATTATTGGTAAAAAACAGTGCAACTGCGGCTGGTTTTTGGGCTGCAAAAGAAGCTGCTAGTAAAGCTATAGGAACAGGCATAGGAAAAGATTGTAGCTTTTTAGATATAAAAATATCTAAAACAAGTAAAGGTCAACCTTTATTAAAATATAAAAAACATGTAAGAAAAAGATTTAAAATCAAAAAATCTTCTCTTAGTATTACCCATGATGGAGGATATGCTATAGCTGTAGTTGTTATAGTTTGAGATAAATAATGTAATAAAAAAAGGGAGAAAATTCATTTTCTCCCTTTTTTTATTTAAAGTTAATTATATAATTATAATACAATTCCACGAATCATAAAATAAATCAATGCAGATAAGATAGCAGCAGCAGGAACAGTAATAATCCATGCAGCAATAATTTTTTTAATAGCATCTCGTTTAACATATTGTACTTTTTGAGCTTGTTTGAGATCTTTTTTTACCTCTTTTATTTTTTCTTCCTCTTCATCAATCATTTGATATAGAGTTACAATTCGTTGGTAATCATCTTTTCTTTTTTCTTTTTTTGAATCTAAATTTTTGAGTTCTGTATTGAGAGCTTTTAGTACTTTCTTTTCATCCTCTACAGCTTCTTGACCAATTGCAATAATATCTTTTTTTTCTGTTTTTTCTAAATATTCGCGTAAAAAGCCAACTCCAAAAATACCACCAACAGCAATATGTGTAGATGATACAGGTAAACCTAATTGAGAAGCAATAATAACAGTAATAGATGCAGCCATTGCAACAGAAAATGCTCTCATTTGATCGAGTTCTGTGATTTCTGAACCAACTGTTCTAATTAGTTTTGGTCCATAAAGAGCTAAACCTATAGCAATACCTAAAGCACCAACTGCCATAACCCATAATGGAATACCTGCATTAGAAGAGATGCCTCCTGTCATAACAGCATCACTAATAGCGGCAAGTGGTCCAATTGCATTTGCAACATCGTTTGCCCCGTGTGCAAAACTTAAAAGTGCAGCTGCAAAAATAAGGGGAACAGTAAATAGGATATTTACACCATCTCTTGAATTTTTTAATTTTACTGAACGAGTTGTAACTGTTTTTTTCACAAGAAAATAAACAAAAAAAGCAACGATGATACCAAGAGTAGAAGCAATTGAAAATGATGGAGAATTTGATTGCGGTAGAAAAGAAAATGTATTTACAATTTCTGGCCAAATTTTTTTTAAACCTTTTAATGTCAAATATGTTACAAATGCCCATGACATTATAGCAACAAAAACAGGTACCCATTTTGTAGCTGCTTCTATTTTATCTTCTTTATAAACTATTGTCTTTTTAATGGCAAATAAAAATAGTGCAGCAACCATACCCCCTAATACAGGTGATACAATCCATGAGAGTGCAATTTTTGCAACTGTTCCCCAAGCAACGATACTAAACCCAGCAGCTGCAATACCTGCACCCATAACTCCACCAACGATCGAGTGAGTTGTAGATACAGGAGCTTTTGCCATTGTGGCTATATTTAACCAAACAGCGGCAGCAAGAAGAGCAGCCATCATTGCCCAAATAAATGAATCGGTATTTCCCCCAAATGCGGAGATATCAATAATACCTTTTTTAATCGTTTTTACAACATCTCCACCTGCAATAAGCGCACCACTTGCTTCAAATATTGCAGCAATAATAATTGCGCCACCCATAGTAAGTGCTTTTGACCCAACAGCAGGACCAACATTATTTGCAACATCATTAGCCCCAATATTCATAGCCATGTAAGCCCCAAACAAAGCTGCAATGGCTAAAAAAAGATTATTTGGAATTCCTCCAGTTGATATAAAGCTATAACTTAATACTACAACCATGAAAAAGAGTGCAAATCCTAACCTAATAAAATCAATACCGCTACTTTTCATTGCTTCTTTCTCTAGTTTTTTCACTGTTAAAATCTCCATTTGTAATCTTCCTGTAACTTATTTTTGTTATAAAGTATACAATGAAATAACTTAATGTAAATAATGAAAAAAATGCTTAAAAGAGGGGCTTTAACCATAATATATGACTAAAATACATATTAAATAATTAAAAATTATTTGTATTTATCTTTATTTGTCAAATAAAAATATATTGAGTTTAATTCTTCATTTGTTAAAAAATATTTGGGCATACTATTTCCATAAATTAATTTTTCACAAATTTGGTTTTTTGAAAATTTTTTCTTTGGTTTTTCTTTTTTTGGATCAAGTGTAGCTATGAAGTTTTCATAAGTAATATTTGTAATATCTTCAGAGCGAATGGTACAATTATATTTCACTTTATTTCGAACATGTGTAAAAGAAGTTATTGTTTTTCCTTTTGCATCATCCCCATGGCACTTCACACAGCTTATACCTCTAGGGTTTGCATAAAGCATTTTTCCATACTCAAATTTTGTGATAAAAGAGTTATTAAAACTATCTTTTGCATAGAGTAGTGATGTTAAAAATAAAAAAAGTAATTTAATCATAAATTGAATTTTATCATTAAAGAGCTTATTAGTAAATTTTAGATAAAATTAGTCATATTTACAATTTAATTTAGGAGTAAGTTTGATAACTTTAAAAGAAGCATTAAGCTTAAATAATGAAGAGATTTCATTGTTAAGAGACGAAATAGCTGCAAAAATAGAAGACACAAAAGTACTGGGTGCTTATGTCGAACAACTAACATCAAAAAAAGTTACAGGAAATACATCAGGAATACCAATTGCAATTAAAGACAATATAAATGTTGTAGGATATCCAATGACTTGTAGTAGTAAAATTTTACAAGGTTATATCTCTCCATATAATGCTACAGTTATAGACAATTTGGAACAAGCTGGTTTATCTGCTTTTGGAACAACTAACATGGATGAATTTGCAATGGGAAGTTCAACAGAATCTTCTTATTATGGAAAGACTTTAAATCCAGTAGACAATGCTAAAGTGCCAGGGGGAAGTTCTGGAGGATCTGCTGCTGCTGTTGCTGCTGGTATAGCCGTAGCTGCATTGGGAACTGATACAGGTGGAAGTATTAGACAACCTGCTGCATATTGTGGATGTGTTGGGATGAAACCAACATATGGAAGAGTATCAAGATATGGGATAGCTGCTTATTCTTCATCTCTTGATCAATGTGGACCTATCACTCAAAATGTTGAAGATGCTGCAATTTTATATGATATCATTAGTGGATATGACCCTAAAGATTCTACGAGTGCTAATAGAGATTATACTCCAGTTACACCA
>Ga0193950_1000246_pt1 | contig 12830 bp, 8 predicted proteins | sample BB_1_MG_FD_144485 | JGI IMG/M metagenome (GOLD analysis project Ga0193950, IMG submission 144485) | Microbial mat bacterial communities from the Broadkill River, Lewes, Delaware, United States - BB_1_MG | ecosystem: Environmental > Aquatic > Freshwater > River > Microbial mats | place: USA...
ACATAATCCAGCCCTATATCAAGCTGTTTTTGATGAATGGCATCACGCTTTAGATCAGGGCAATATCAAGAACAAATACGCTTATTTAGCCGCTTTAGTCCAACGCGCTAATCAAGGTAAATTTAACTCTACCCAAAGCCAGCACCAACAAACCAACCAGAAAATCACAGGGATTATTGGCGTGAACCGCGACAAACCAACACCAAAACAAGCCCATGACATTTTCCCTCCTTACGAGGCATGGCAAAGCATCCAGCAAACATTAAGCAAAAATATCAAAAAATCCGATTATATGAACTTTGTATTGCCTACCCGCGCCTATGAAAGCGACCAAGCGGTATTTGTGCGCTGCCCTAATACCTATTCGCATAATTTTATGAGAAATAATATAAATAAAATAACCGAATTGGTGGGTAAAACGGTGCTGATGTATTTGGGGTAATTTTTCCTTGTTACAACGCTCTGCGTTCTGCTCCTGAATTTACACCGAGGCATTTTAAGCAAGATGACGCAGAGCGTCAGGGACGGGATTCCAACGCGGAGCGTGTGGAACCAGATGAAAATACGAATGCAATAAAAACAAGTGTTTATCATTTTTTCGTAGTGACGTTGCATGCAACGTCCTCGTGATCTCAATCATTCCACAATTAAAGATTTACAGCACTTTTTAGCTATTCGCTGTCATAAATCATGACAGAATTGAGTGCAGTGCCAAGACGTTGCGTGCAACGTCGCTACGGTTTTATTTTTCCTCGTTACAACGCTCCGCGTTGTAATGCAGCCAAGGACGCTCTGCGTCCTGCTCCTGAATTTACACCAAGGCATTTTAAGCAAGATGACGCAGAGCGTCAGGGACGGGATTCCAACGCGGAGCGTGTGGAACCAGATGAAAATACGAATGCAATAAAAACAAGTGTTTATCATTTTTTCGTAGTGACGTTGCATGCAACGTCCTCGTGATCTCAATCATTCCACAATTAAAGATTTACAGCACTTTTTAGCTATTCGCTGTCATAAATCATGACAGAATTGAGTGCAGTGCCAAGACGTTGCGTGCAACGTCGCTACGGTTTTATTTTTCCTCGTTACAACGCTCCGCGTTGTAATGCAGCCAAGGACGCTCTGCGTCCTGCTCCTGAATTTACACCAAGGCATTTTAAGCAAGATGACGCAGAGCGTCAGGGACGGGATTCCAACGCGGAGCGTGTGGAACCAGATGAAAATTATTTTACCCTTTTTTTATGACGCTATACTGGCGTTGTCCCCATAAGCCAATAAATAAAAATCCTGCTATAAAAAATACCCAATAGAATGGTTTTAATGTTATGGAGGCGGATACGGCTGGAGCTGATAGAGAAGCAGCTGTTCCATTCCAATAAAAATATAAATAACCTGTATCAGTCCCATCAGTAAATTTTGTACAATAATAGTGATTGGCAACGGGTGTGATACCAATACCTGCTGCTGAGTAAGTTGTGAGGGTTGCACAAGAACTAGCAGTAGCAGGTGTTGTCCCATGATCTGCTACAGAAGGAGGTGCAACTGTACCAAAGCTACGTAAATGTGCAGGGGTGGATGGAGCGTCACCTATTGCAGTACCTACAATCTGATTAACATTTGACTTATACAGTAATCCGAAATGGGCGTTAGGAATTGGATAACCTATGATTATGCTAGCACGACACCAAGAGTGAAGTATAGTTATTACATCAGTAATTTTAAGCTCAGGATTTCTTTGATTACAGTCTACATCAACCGCATAAGCAGGGGTCATTGCTGTCATTGCTAATAATGCTAAACATTTTATAGCAATACGTTGAATGGTGGTGTGTATTTTTACATTTGTTTTTTTATACATTTATTTTTTCTTAATAAGTAGTATGAAAATATTTTTATATTGTAATATATAAAAAAATGATGTTTTTTTTCGATGACAATATTAACCAATACCACTCAAAAAATGCAGCTATAAGTGGCTAGGAAATTGGAGTGCCGCCTTGGATGCTCTGCATCCTTTCCTTTCAGCTTTTTAAACTCACGTTTAAATGAATTTACCAGCTTCATTTCATCATTATTTTTTATCCATATTATGTTGAGATGGGAAACTACATATGGCTATATCAGGTATGACAGGTATCAGTAATAAATAAATGCTAATAAATAATTAGCTAAAGAAATATTCTAGGTAGTTTAAAACATAAATACACATAATAAAATACAACTAAAGTTGTATGTAGCCACTTAAAATATATGTTATTTGGATATAAATAGGGGGTTTAAAATAGAAAAAAGAGGAGAATTGGGGTAATTTTTCCTCGTTACAACGCTCTGCGTCCTGCTCCTGAATTTACACCAAGGCATTTTAAGCAAGATGACGCAGAGCGTCAGGGACGGGATTCCAACGCGGAGCGTGTGGAACCAGATATATTTACATCTGCAATGAAGTTTCTAGTCATATCAATCAGACACATTGAAGCGCATCTAGAAAAACAGGAGAATATAAAAGAGTAAATAATTTTTGATTAAAACCGCCCATCAAATAATGTTATACTTTTAAGCTGTATCAATACCAGTTATTAACACAGCACAAAATGAGATAACAGATGAGCAACTTTAATTTTATAAAAGCTGATTTTCCTCAACTCCATGCTGATGTGATACAGGCGGAGCAACTGGTTTCTATCTCCCCAAAAGCCGCCGCTGTCCTCTCCCGTAGCGTATTAGAAAATGCGGTAAACTGGTTATATGAACATGAGAGAACACTTATAAGACCTTGGCGTACTGACCTCAGCACCCTTATGCACGCTGATGAATTTAAAGCCCTCTTTAATCACACCATGTTTGGTGAACTGAACCTAATCAGAAAAATAGGCAACGCTGCCGCTCACCCCAATACAACAACACAAAACATCACCCAAAAAGATGCACTTGCTAGCTTAAAATACCTCTTTCGCTTCTTGCGTTTCTTAGCCATCTACTATGGCAAAACTACCCCCGAAACCCAAACATTTGACGACAGCCTTATCCCCTCCACGACACAGACACAAAATAAACCCCAAGAACAAAAACAACTTGCTGATTTAATTAAAGATATCCACGCTAAAAATGAAGCCAATCGACAAGCTGAACAAAAAATACTTGCACAAGCTAAAGAAAATGCACTACTCAAACAACAGCTTGCACAACAACAGCTTGAACTTGCACAGCGTAAAACAGAACGCGAAAAAACAACCGACTTTGATGCAGTCAACCCCCTGTTAATCTCCGAGAAAGAAACCAGAAAACGCTATATTGATATTGCACTCAAAGAAGCAGGCTGGACAACTTTACAAAAACGGCGTGAACTAGAATTTAAAATCACAGGAATGCCTAAATCCACTAATAAAAGCGGGATAGGCTATATTGATTATGTGCTGTGGGGAGATAATGGGCTTCCCCTTGCCGTCATCGAAGCTAAAAAAGCTATAGAAAACCCTAAAAAAGGTAAACATCAAGCAGCGTTATATGCTGATTGTTTAGAGACAATGACAGGACAACGCCCGATCATCTTTTATAGTAATGGCTTTGAAACCTATCTGTGGGATGACCAATTTAGCCCCGAAAGAGAAGTACAAGGCTTTTTTACTAAAGATGAATTATCACGCTTAATAGAACGTAGACACCCTAAAAACGGTCGGCAAGATTTACGTAAATTTACAATAAACCAAGCCATTGCAGGTCGTCCATATCAATTAGAAGCGATTAAGCGGGTTGCAGAAAATACAGTTAAAAGTATTACCCAATTAGATAAAAAAGGGCAAAAAACAACTGTATTGCGCAGTGGCTCAAGACAAAGCTTGCTTGTGATGGCAACAGGTAGTGGTAAAACCCGTGTTTCTGCTGCCATCACTGATATGATGACCAAATGTAACTGGGCAAAACGTATTCTATTCTTAGCTGATCGTAATGCCCTCGTCACCCAAGCAAAAAATAATTTTAATGAATATTTGCCCCATTTATCCGCCATTGATTTAACCAAAGAAAAAGAAGACAGTGAAACCAGAGTGGTGTTTTCTACTTATCCTACTATTATGAACCGTATTGATGGCAGACGGGATGATGAAGCACGTTTTTATGGGGTCGGACACTTTGATCTGATTATTATTGATGAAGCCCATCGTAGTGTATACCAAAAATATAAAGCTATTTTTGACTACTTTGATGCCATGCTGATTGGTTTAACTGCAACGCCTAAAAATGAAGTCGGGCGGGATACTTATGGCTTATTTGGTATAGAGGATAATAATCCTACTTTTGCTTATGAACTGGATAAAGCGGTGACCCAAGGCTTTCTTGTTCCCCCTAAAGCGATGTCAGTACCTATTCATTTTATGTATGAAGGGATTAAATACAAAGAGCTGAACAAGGCAGAACAGCAACAGTATGAAGAAAAATTTGGTGACCCAACTGAAAATAATGAAGCACCCGATGAAATAGCCAATACAGCACTGAATACATGGTTATTTAATACGGATACGGTTGATAAAGTGCTGAATCATTTGATGACACAGGGAATCAAAGTAGAAGGGGGCGATAAGCTAGGTAAAACAATTATTTTTGCTAAAAACCATCAGCACGCTATTTTTATCGAGGAACGCTTTAATAAAAATTATCCTGAATATGCGGGTAAATTTTTGCGTGTAATTGATAATTACGAAACAAAAGCCCAAGATTTACTCGATGTTTTTGTAGATGAATACGAAGAACAAAATCCACACATTGCGGTCTCTGTTGATATGATGGATACAGGGGTGGACGCGCCTAGAGTGGTTAATTTAGTGTTTTTTAAACAAGTGAAATCATCCACTAAATTCTGGCAGATGATCGGACGCGGAACACGATTATGTAAAGGTTTATTTGGACTCAATGAAGACGGCAGTACAAAAGATAAAAAAGAATTTATCATTTTTGATTATTGTAAAAACTTTGAATTTTTTGATGCCAATCCAGATGGTGCAATTGCTTCCCCAGTGAAAAACCTCACCCAACAAATATTTGAAGCTAAACTAGAGCTTGCTTTTCTTATCAGAGAAAAGGAAAACAGCACAAAGGAGCAAAGTGCTTTAGCTGAAAGCTATATTGATACATTACATCATGCAGTTGCTTCCTTAGATACAGATCGTTTTGTGGTGAAAGCAAAACTTAAAATGGTGACTGAATTTAGCCCTAAAGTACGTTGGGATAGTTTACATAAAAATGATGTATCAGAGATTAATCAAACACTCTCAGCATTGATACTTCCCTCAGCAAAAGATGATGAATTTGCAAAACGCTTTGACCTCTTGATTTTAAACTTTCAGCTTGCCCTACTCACTACAACATACAAAAACAGTACTCATACATATATCAATAAAGTCAATGGTATTGCCAATGATTTGCTGAAAAAACAAAATATTCCCGCTATTGGCACACAGGTGCCCCTTTTGAAAGACATCCAAAAAAGTGATTTTTGGCAGCATATTAATATCAATATCTTAGATAAATTACGCACCTCTTTACGTGATTTATTAAAGTATTTGGACAAAGAAAGCCAAGTACAGGTGGTGACAACATTTGAAGATAAGCTAGATTATGAAGGGGTAAAAGAGCATGATTTGATTCCTGCTTATACGGCATTGCAAAGCTATAAAGATCGGGTGGAATCCTATGTACGCCAGCATAATGACCACTTGGTGATCAGGAAGCTAAAAACCAATAAACCGATTACAGAAAGTGAAATTAATCAGTTAGAAAAAATCCTGTTTGATGGAAAAACAGTGGGCACAAAGCAAGAGTATATTGATACATATGGAGAAAAACCATTAGGGGCATTTATTCGTAGTATCATTGGTTTAGATGTGGAAGCTGCCCAAGAGGTGTTTGCGCAATTTATTCAAGCGGGTAACCTAAAAGCCAATCAAATGACTTTTATTGAAAAAATTATTAGTTACCTGAGTACTAACGGAATGATTGATAAAAACAGGTTATGTGAAGCCCCGTTTACCAATATTCATAACCAAGGTTTATTTGGTGTGTTTGATGATACACAAGCCACTAATGTGATTCAGCTCATTGAGCGCGTTAATGACAATGCACTGGCAAGTGGTTTTTAGTCTGTGTATGTTGGTTTATCTAGTTTACACTCAGTGAGTTTATACCATTAATTGCTTAAATTAAGACGCTGAGCCAATTTACTAAATAATCCTGTTTTCTTTTCACTTTTTTGTACTGGTTCAGGAGGGGCTGCTGTATCTGCTTTGCCTTGGATAATTAAATCTGTTGCCCACAAGGCATTATAAAAGCCTGCGATGGTTGCCCACGGTAAATTCATTTTTTGCTCAACTTGTGCCAAGCTGAGAGAGTAACCTGTCATACATGCAGCTAAACGCATATGTTCTGTGGAAAACTCTAAACGGGGGAAGTTTGGCCATGCTCGTAAGGTTACTACTTGCTGTTTATCATGCCCTGCTATTAATTGCCCTTGAGAGCCATATAGGGCACTTTCCCACATAATATTATCTAGGGATAAAAGACGTTGCCCACGGGCTAATACGGTAAAGTCAGCTTCTGATAATTGGGTGGTTTTTATATTGCCTGTGTAATCATGGGTAATGGCTTGCAAGACTTCTTTAGAGGCTGCTGAGGCAATAAGATTTTCTTTAGCATTGATAAATAAAGGAGAATGGGGAGGGCAAAATAATTGTACAATAGACTGGTTTTTTTTAATCTGCAATAAATGATGAAAAAGGGTATTTTCAATATCACAATCTTGATTACTGCTGACTTCTGCTGGCATAACAAAGCTGTTTTTAGCAGGAATCTCACGATATAACCGTGTATGAATATCAATTAAGGCATCTTTTAAGGTTTGTACTCTTACAGGTTTTTGTAAAATTTCATGACGTTGGTTATACACCCCTTTAGAAGATAATAATAAAACTTGTCTATTACCTGCATAATCAAAATCTTTAAAAAACTGTGCCCCTGCCTCATCATCAATATCAATGACAACAATGGTACCTGTTCTATCTGCTTCTGCCAGTAAACATGCTTGAATGTCATTTTTTTCGAGTAAATTACTGGCAACATTTAACACGGCACTGTCTGTTGTAGAGAGGGCAACAAAAGAAATACTCATGATTTTGTCTTCAGGCATTGTTATCTTCCTACAAGGCGTCTTTACTATTAGGCAAGAGAGAATAACACTATTTTTGTTAATACAGCATTAATGAGTGAGATAGTGATAATACATCTTAAATATACCTAGAAGGCAATATTTATACCATAATAATATAATGATGTATTAAATCACCTAGTTTTTTACTTATGAACAACTATTAATGATGTATGATAGTTATTATCTGATATGATATATTCATCTTGCTATAGCGGTATTATTGATGAGTGTGAAGTCATTGGGGTCACATAGGCATTATATGTAAGCTGACTACAGTCTTTTATTTACAATAAGCTATATAGTGTTATCACTTTATTTGTGTCATGACCGCTATTATATATTAAAGTATCAATATAAGTTGAGAGCATACAAAGTCATTAAACTGTGATACTCATATCCCAAGGTTCAACCAGTACCTGTTCACCTGCTTCAATATAAGTACAATCCAGTGGCAAAATAATAAAACAGTTGCCGTCACTCATAGAGCGTAATGTACTGGAACGTTGTACACCTGTACTACGTACAACTAATTCACCTTGCTGATTATAATGTAAAATTCCTCGCTGGAATTCTACACGCCCCGCTGCTTTTCGTAAACTGTCAACACAAGACACAGAGAAGCGTAATGGGCGGCTGGTTTGTACGCCAATCATAATGCGTAAAGCGTGCTGTACAAATTGTTGAAAGGTTGCCATCACTGAAACTGGATTACCCGGTAAACCGAAAAAGACACTATCACCAATATGACCAAAGCTCAAAGGTCGCCCCGGTTTCATCGCAATTTTCCAGAAATTCATGGTACCAATGTCTTGAAGTATCTCTGTGACATAATCCGCTTCCCCTACCGATACCCCCCCTGATGTGATCACCACATCATGATCTGTTGCAGCTTGCAATAGTGCATCTTTAATTAGGAGAGGTTGATCAGGAATAACCCCCATATCTGTCAGATTTACATCAAGTTGCTGTAATAAGCTGTATAAGGTGTAGCGATTACTATCATAAATTTGCCCTGCTTTAAGCTGCTCACCTGCTGAACACAGTTCATCCCCTGTAGAGAAAAAAGCAACACGGACTCGGCGTATCACACCGATTTCAAAAATACCAAGAGAGGCTAATAAACCAATATCTGCTGCGGTTAAACGTTTTCCTTGGGGAATAATAGTATCCCCTTCAGCAATATCTGCCCCTTTGGGGGTGACAAATTGCTGTGCACGGTGCTCTGCTTCAATCGTCATCACATCATCTTGACGGGTGACTTTTTCTTGCATAATCACCGTATCAGTGCCTTTAGGCAAAGGGGCACCTGTAAAAATACGCGCACATTCACCTTGTTGAATGACTTGATCACTGGGCTGCCCTGCGAAAACCGTGGTGACAACATTTAACTGTGCCTGTCCTGTTTGCGGTAAGTCGGTTGCTTTGACCGCATAGCCATCCATAGAGGAGGCATGAAAAGGAGGCACAGAGGCAGGGGCTGTAATAGTGCTTGCCGCAACGCGCCCAAGTGCCTTACGTATTGCAACCTGCTCTTTACCCACCACGGGGGTTAATTGCTGGTCAAAATAGGCAAGTGCTTGTTCAACTGTTAGAGCAGATGGATCAAATTCATCAGAGCAACACGTTACCGTTTTCATAGTCTATCAAGCTTTATACATCTATATATTAAAGGGAATAGTAAAATAACTGTCATACTGTAGCTTGTTTGTCAGAAAATAAATAGTACACAAATCAAAAATACAGTGTATTTTATTTAACAGCGTATTACTTTATTGTTATAAAATCATACTTTTCTATTAAGGTATAAAATAATACAGCAACTTAGTCCTATCCCCTTTTTTTCATATGAAAAAATGAAGACGCTACTTTTTTTATAAAACAGGTAAGCTAATAGGGGCAAAAATTTCCTCTAATTCTTCTTCTGTTTGGCATAACATGGCTTGTTCAACCAGCTCACGGTTTAAATGGGGGGCAAACTGCTGGATAAAATCATACATATAACCGCGTAAAAATGTCCCACGACGACAGCCAATTTTGGTTATACTGCTGGCAAATAAATGACTGGCATCTAGTGCACATAAATCTTTATCCAATTCTTCATCATAGGCCATGCTGGCAACAATACCGATACCAATGCCTAAACGCACATAGGTTTTAATTACATCCGCATCCGCCGCAGTAAACACTACGTTAGGACTTAAATTTTCCTTATTAAAGGCTTCATCAAGCTGTGAGCGACCTGTAAACCCAAAAACATAGGTGACAATTGGATAAGCGGCAATGGCTTCTAGTGTCAGTTTTGATTCCTGACATAAAGGGTGATCAACAGGCACAATAATGCTGCGATTCCAGCGATAACACGGCATCATCACTAATGTATCAAACAGCTCTAATGCCTCTGTGGCAATGGCAAAATCCACATTACTATGTGCCGCCATTTTAGAAATCTGCATGGGGGTACCTTGATGCATATGTAGTACTACATCAGGGTATTGTTCGCGAAAGCTCTTAATCACAGGAGGTAGAGCATACCGTGCTTGGGTGTGCGTGGTTGCCAGTGATAAGTGCCCACTTTTATTATCACTAAACTCTTTAGAAACTCGCTTAATATTTTCCACTTTACTCAAAATATCTTCAGCAATATCGATAATTTGCTGCCCTGCCGGAGTAATATGAGTTAATTGTTTACCACTGCGGACAAAAATTTGTACGCCTAACTCATCTTCTAATAAACGAATTTGTTTACTGACCCCCGGTTGTGAAGTATATAAACCTTCAGCGGTTGCAGAGACACTCAAGCCCCGCTGAGCCACTTCATAGATGTAACGCAACTGTTGTAATTTCATGGAGTCACTTATGCTATTGTGATATAAAAGTATAAAATTATATTCTTTTTAAGAATAGAAAATGAACGCTATAGTGTAAAACAGACGGGCTATCAGGCTATACTTGGTTATCAATTAGGTGTAGCAGAGGGTCTAAGACATGTTGAAGGGATTGTAATAAAAAGTGATTTCGCCAAAATCATCACAGCAATCTACTTCATCACATACGGTTGTGTCAATATAAATAATACACATGATAGATGATTATAGCCCCATGAATTTCAATTCCACAATTATAGGTATTTTTTGAGATGAGTTCTCGTAAAAAATTGACCCATCTTGAAGCACTGGAAAGTGAAGCAATCCACATTATGCGTGAGGTCGTTGCTGAATTTCGTAATCCAGTCATGTTGTATTCCATCGGTAAAGATTCCAGTGTCATGTTGCACTTGGCACGCAAAGCCTTTTACCCTGGTCCGTTGCCCTTTCCATTATTACATGTGGATACAGGGTATAAATTTAAAGAAATGATCGAGTTTCGCGATACCTTTACCAAGAAAATTGGTGCGCGTTTATTGGTTCATCGCAATGAAAAAGCCATTGCTAAGGGTGCCCATCCTAATAAATTGGGTGTCGGACGTTGCTGTGGTGCATTAAAGACTAATGCCTTATTAGAAGCCTTAGAAACGCATGAATTTGATGCGGCTTTTGGGGGGGCGCGCCGTGATGAGGAGCGTTCACGTGCAAAAGAGCGTATTTATTCTTTCCGTGATGAGTTTGGTCAGTGGGATCCTCGTAACCAACGCCCTGAGTTATGGAACTTATACAATAGCCGTATTCATGAAGGTGAAAGTGTACGGGTGTTCCCATTGTCTAATTGGACTGAGATGGATATTTGGGAATACATCCAGCAAGAAAATATTGAAATCACCCCGCTATATTTTGCCAAAGAACGCCCGATGGTAAAACGTGGTACACAGTTGATTCCTGCGGAAGGGGCGACTTTATTGGAAGGGGAAGAGCCTGAAATGGTGATGTCACGTTTTCGTACCTTAGGCTGTTCACCCTGTACGGGTGCGGTGCACTCTGATGCGACGACTTTAAATGATATTGTTAAAGAAGCCGTATTAGCTACGCGTAGTGAGCGTGAAACCCGTATTATTGATCACGGTGCATCATCGATGGAAGATAAGAAAAAAGAGGGGTATTTCTAATGCAAGCGATTGAAGAAAATCACACTGAGACAGAAAACGAACTCTTTAACTGTGAAGCAGAATTATTACATTTTGCTACTGCTGGCAGTGTCGATGATGGTAAATCAACCTTAATCGGGCGTTTACTGGTTGATGCAAAAGGGGTCTATGAAGATCAGCTGAATGCGGCTGAAAACTTTAACCAGAAAAAAGGCGGAGAGGGCTTAGACCTTGCACTCTTAACAGACGGTTTACAAGCAGAACGCGAGCAAGGTATTACCATTGATGTTGCTTACCGTTATTTTGCTACGCCTAAACGTAAATTTATTATTGCAGATACCCCGGGGCATGAGCAATATACACGTAATATGGTCACAGGGGCGAGTACGGCTGATTTAGCAATCGTGTTAATTGATGCACGTAAAGGGTTATTAACCCAATCTTTCCGTCATGCTTATTTATCTAATTTATTAGGGATTCGCCATATTGTTGTCGCGATTAATAAAATGGATTTAGTAGATTACTCGGAAGAGGTATATAACAAAATTCATGCAGATGTCAGCGATTTTGCCAATCGTTTAGCCATGCCTCGTGTGGAGTGTGTCCCCCTTTCTGCCTTACAGGGTGATATGGTGGTCAGCCGTGGTGATAATATGGACTGGTACACAGGGCGTACCTTGTTAGATATTTTAGAAACTACGCCTATTTCTGAAAGTGTGACAGAGAAAAGCTTCCGTTTTCCTGTGCAATTAGTCAGCCGCCCTCAAACCGATGAATTACATGATTTTCGTGGTTACATGGGACGTATTGAAGCAGGTGTGGTCAATGTCGGGGATGAGATCACTGTTTTTCCTTCTGGGCTACAAAGTAAGATTAAAGAGATTCTTACTTTTGATGGTCAATTAGACTCTGCTTTTGCACCGCAATCTGTAACGCTAACTTTAGAAGATGAAATTGATATCACCCGTGGTGATATGTTAGTCAGTGGCACCCAAACACCACGTGTAGAAAAGCAGTTACGCGCTAAGTTGTGTTGGTTAAATGAAGAGCCTTTAGCGGTACGCAAAAAGTATGAGCTTAAGCACGGTACAAATAGTGTTAAGGCTTTAATTACTAACATTGAGTATAAAATTGATGTGAATACTTTGGCACATGATGAAAGTGTAGAGGAATTACAGCTCAATGAAATTGCTGAAGTGACAATTAAGGTACAAAAACCTTTAGTGTGTGATGCTTATACTGATAATCGTACCACAGGTAACTTTATCTTAATTGATACAGAAACAAATAATACGGTAGCAGCAGGGATGATCAGTGCTGAATAGTTAGCATTGCTTTATCTCTATTTTTACTGACAAAAAAAGGCAGGTTTCTGGTTTAGAAACCTGCCTTTTTTGTTGGGCTTCCTACGTCAGCACCCATACGCATCAACTTAAGCATATTGGTATCCATGAATTAATTGATCAGTCGTGTTTGGTTTCTTCTTTCGTGTATTCAAAGAGCAACCATATTCAAAACGTTTTGAAAATTCTTTAAGCAAAGCTATCAAGCTATCTTGATGATTTATGCATTCGGCTAAACGAGCAGACTGTTCTCTGAGCATTTGTGTCCCTTTGA
>Ga0193950_1000247_pt1 | contig 12811 bp, 10 predicted proteins | sample BB_1_MG_FD_144485 | JGI IMG/M metagenome (GOLD analysis project Ga0193950, IMG submission 144485) | Microbial mat bacterial communities from the Broadkill River, Lewes, Delaware, United States - BB_1_MG | ecosystem: Environmental > Aquatic > Freshwater > River > Microbial mats | place: USA...
CAAATTCCAGTACACGCTCGTATTCAGCAGCAACCAGATCATCCGCCCACAGGCCGGTTTCTTTGGCGTACTGCTCAACCAGGGCAACCTGCTCTGGCTCACGACCGGTCAGCTTCAGGTAATCAATTGTCTGTTCATCGATGTAGAACATGCCCGCAGACGCGCCGAACTCAGGCGTCATGTTGGAGATGGTCGCACGGTCACCGATGGTCAGCTCTTTAGCGCCTTCACCGAAGAATTCCAGGTAAGAGGAAACCACTTTCTCGTTACGCAGGAACTCAGTGATCGCCAGAACCATATCTGTCGCAGTGATTCCTGGCTTGCGTTTACCCACCAGTTTCACACCGATGATGTCCGGCAGGCGCATCATAGATGGACGACCCAGCATCACGGTTTCTGCTTCCAGACCACCTACACCAATGGCGATAACGCCCAGTGCATCAACGTGCGGTGTATGGGAGTCAGTACCCACACAGGTATCCGGGAAAGCAACACCGTCACGCGCCTGGATAACCGGAGACATTTTCTCCAGGTTGATCTGGTGCATGATGCCGTTACCGGCAGGGATTACGTCAACATTATCGAAGGCAGTTTTACACCATTCGATAAAGTGGAAACGGTCATCGTTACGACGGTCTTCAATGGCGCGGTTTTTATCAAATGCATCTGGGTCGAAGCCTGGTGCTTCCACAGCCAGAGAGTGGTCAACGATCAGCTGTGTCGGTACAACCGGGTTAACTTCGGCTGGGTTACCACCCTGGTCAGCGATGGCATCACGCAGACCTGCCAGGTCAACCAGTGCGGTCTGACCGAGGATGTCGTGACATACCACACGTGCTGGGTACCATGGGAAATCCAGGTCCTGTCGGCGCTCGATAATCTGTGTCAGGGAGTCAGTCAGTGCTGCTGGGTCACAGCGACGCACCAGCTGCTCGGCCAGTACACGGGAGGTGTATGGCAGTGTTGCATAGGCACCGGGTTTGATCGCTTCAACCGCTTCACGGGTATCAAAGTAATCAAGGCCAGAACCCGCCAGGGTCTTACGGTATAAAGTATTCATAGCTCGGGAATCCATCGAAAGAGGTTCACGGAGGTCAGGCAGGCACAGCCCACAGGCTGCGCCTTCCCTTTTTCAGTACTGCGAGGGTCTGCTTATGGACGATCTTCGATCGCGATCCATTCAGCAGCCTCAGGGCCGGTGTAATCAGCCGATGGACGGATAATGCGGTTGTTAGCACGCTGCTCCATGGCATGTGCAGTCCAGCCTGCTACACGCGAACATACGAAGATCGGCGTAAACAGTTTGGTTGGAATACCCATGAAGTTGTAGGCAGAGGCGTGGAAGAAGTCAGCGTTACAGAACAGTTTCTTCTCGCGCCACATAACCGCTTCAACACGCTCAGACACAGCGTACAGGTGCTGATCACCAACCTGAGCAGACAGCTTTTTAGACCACTCTTTGATGATTGCATTACGTGGGTCAGACTCGCGGTAGATCGCGTGACCGAAGCCCATGATTTTATCTTTACGCTCCAGCATGCCCATGATCGCAGCTTCTGCTTCATCTGCAGATTTCCACTGTTCGATCATATCCATCGCTGCTTCGTTCGCGCCACCGTGCAGTGGGCCACGCAGGGAACCGATCGCAGCCGTTACACAGCTGTGGATATCAGACAGGGTGGATGCACAGACACGCGCCGTAAAGGTAGAGGCGTTGAACTCGTGCTCAGCGTACAGGTTCAGCGATGCGTGCATCACTTCAACGTGCAGCGGCTCAGGTTTCTTGTCGTGCAGGGTCCACAGGAACTGCTCAGCAATGGAATCCGCATCAGTTTCTACATTGATACGTTTGCCATTGTGGCTGAAGTTGTACCAGTAGTTGATGATGCCTGGGAACGTTGCCAGCATACGGTCGATATGGTCGTGCTGCTCAGAGAAATCCTGCTCAGTTTCCAGGTTACCCAGCATGGAACAACCGGTACGCATTACATCCATCGGATGCGCAGACGCAGGAATCTGTTCCAGTACAGTTTTCAGGGCGTCTGGCAGTGCACGCATGCTTTTCAGCTTGGCGTTGTAGGCATCCAGCTCAGCCTGGTTAGGCAGTTTTCCGTACAGCAGCAGGTAAGCAACTTCTTCGAATTTAGCCTTAGCAGCCAGTTCAGCGATATCGTAACCGCGGTATGTCAGGCCAGAGCCGGTTTTACCCACAGTACACAGTGCTGTTTCACCAGCAGATTGACCACGCAGACCCGCGCCGCTCAGTTTCTTCTCAGACATATCGTGCTCCTTTGTTGTCACCACAGGCTCTACGGCCCGTTCGATTCTTATTCGTATCCAAGTCGGGCAGCTCTCCGGTATTCCATCGCGCTGCCCATCCGTTAATGCCAATAAGGGATGTTACTTATTTTTGCCTTCAGCGAACAGTGCATCCAGTTTCTGTTCGAAATCGTGGTAGTTCAGGAAATCGTACAGTTCCATACGTGTCTGCATAGTATCGACAACCGCTTTCTGGTCACCGTCATTCAGCAGGTGTTCGTATACATTCAGTGCAGCTTTGTTGGCAGCACGGAACGCTGACAGTGGGTACAGCACCATAGTTGCGCCGTTTTCAGCCAGCTCTACCTTGTTGAACAATGGCGTTGCACCAAACTCGGTGATGTTCGCCAGCAGGTGAGCACCACCGATGCCATCAGCAAAGGCTTTGTAGTCATCCAGAGTGTGAACGGCTTCCGCAAAGATTCCGTCAGCACCGGCTTCCAGACATGCCTGAGCACGATCAACCGCAGCGTTCAGACCTTCCATCTGGAATGCATCGGTACGGGCAATGATGAAGAAATCATCGTCAGTTTTCGCATCAGCCGCCGCTTTTACACGGTCAACCATCTCTTCAAGGGACACGATTTCTTTGTTTGGACGGTGGCCACAACGCTTCTGGGCAACCTGATCTTCCAGGTGAACCGCAGCCGCACCGGCTTTGGTCATCTCTTTAATCGCACGAGCGATGTTGAATGCACCACCCCAGCCTGTATCGATATCAACCAGCAGCGGTGTTTCAACTGCACTGCTGATGCGGCGTACATCTTCCAGTACGTCGTTCATGGAGGTCATGCCCAGATCTGGCAGGCCGTAAGAGTGGTTGGCTACGCCGCCACCAGACAGGTAGATCGCTTTGTGGCCAACACGCTCAGCCATCATTGCGTGATAAGCGTTAGTTGTACCTACGATCTGCAGTGGGTTGCTTTCAGCCAGCGCTTTACGAAAACGCGCGCCCGCGGTCAGTTTCTGAGACATGTTTATCCCCTATATGTCGGTTGTGTCTTTCAGTTTGCCTTCGATGTTTTTACGCGCATTACTGATGTGACGGCGCATCAACATCTCTGCCAGTTCCGGGTCCCGCGCTTCAATGGCATCGACAATCTGGCGATGCTCCTTGAGTGCGCGTTTAGGCCGGGAGCTGGAGACACTGAACTGGTAACGGTACATACGTACCAGGTGATACAGGTCGCCACCCAGCAATTCCAGCAACTTGCCGTTGCGGCTGCCCTGTACAATTCGATAATGGAAGTCGAGGTCGCCTTCTTTCTGGAAATAAGAACGGCCATCGAGCTGCTCTACAGCTGACTCGTGTTCATCCAGCAGCGTGCGCAGGGCATCGATCTCTTCCTGCGGCATTTCGGCAGCAGCCTGACGACAGGCCATACCTTCCAGGGCTTCACGCACCCGGTAGATCTCGATCAGTTCACGGGCGGTCAGTTCGACAACGCGTGCACCCACATGGGGTTTACGCTCTACCAGACGCCAGCCTTCAAGGCGACGAATCGCTTCGCGTAACGGACCTCGGCTAATACCGTAGTTACGGGCAAGCTCTGGCTCGCTGATCTTCTGACCTGGCGAAATATCCCCCTTGATAATCGCCGTGGCGATCTGATCGCAGACGCGATCGGCAAGAGTGCGAGTTTCCGGTCTGATCGGTTCTATTACTGCTTTCTCTGTCATAACAATCCGCTTTTTAAGATTGTCGACAATCTCGACGTAGAGCAAAGATACTCTGGCTCAGGATAAGCGTCAACAGAGCTCGACTGAAAAATTGTCAACATTATACAAAAGTATAGAGGTGTATTACGGACCTGAAACAATGTCCTGCATCAGGTTTATAACCATTAATCAGGTCTTATAACGCACCCGCTCAGCGTTAAAGATCCGACCAATCTGACGCGGTTTCTGGAACGGTAAAGAGTGGTCTGTACCCGCCACAAGAAAGTAGTGCCAGCTGGGTAAACGTTCCGCCAGGCCCCGGTGGTACTGGTGCATCAGTTCAACACTGAGGCCTCCAACAAAGCTGGAAACGTCTCCCTGCGCCGCCACCAGCTGCTCTCTGTCGAGTTCAGAAATCGCCGTGGTCACGCACTGCAGCGCATTGGCAAAACCGAGCGGTCGCTGCGCCAGCCGCTGAACAGTCATCCGTTCTGCTTGTGTCGACACTTTGCGATTTGGTGAGATTGTATCGAGAAAGTTCAGTACCCCTTTCTCAGCATCGCCACTGCGCATCTGCTCCGCTGCCTGGGCATATTGCTGGCGTAATGCCACGGTTGTATCCCAGCAGGGCCGGTCCAGTACCGCCGGTTCCAGCAGATATTGCTTGGTAACACGCTCAGGGTGCGCCTGCTTATATAGCAGGCTGACCAGCCCGCCCATGGAGTACCCACCCAGATCAAACTGCCACCAGCCCAGGTGATCTACCAGCTGACTGATATCCTGCATCAATTGCAGTGCTGTAAAAGGGTGCTCTTCGCCATCCGGAGAGCGCGTTTGCCCCATCCCCCGCAGGTCTGGTACCAGGACCTCCTGCCACTGATCCAGAAAGGCGATCAGTGCGTGCCAGGTGTCTTCACCTGCCACCCCGGCACCATGCAAAAGCACAAGCCTGCGACCATTCGAGACTTCGGGATTACGGTAGATACGATAATGAATGTGTTGATCAGGCAGGCGCATTTCACGCTGCGTTATCTGACAGGGGTGCTGCATAGGGTTAACTGTCTACAATTCCAGGAAATAATGGTTTCATTATACGGAGTTACGTACAAGTAGACAGTTTACGGGCTCTATAGAAGGAAGTATCAGGGGAATACCTCAGCCCTGAAGCAACACGGGCCAAGGTATAAGCAATTGTTAACAGATTGAGAAACGAGTCAGTTCCAGATATCAAAGTTGATACCCTGAGTAACCTGATCAGCAGTGCCCTGCCGGTTCTCCAGGCTTTCGCTGAAACCCATCAGTACACCTGCACGGTTTGATATACCCTGCGCCAGCTCCCCCGCCCAGTACTCATACCCCGCATCATCAGGCTCTCTATCTAATACATTCTGGTACATCGCTTTCACAAAACCGTGGTCATCCAGTGAACCATATTTATGCTGAAACTCTGCACTCTCCAGAAAGCTCTGGCTGACAGCCTGCAGCCCGGCCCCCTCATCCATGGAGTGTATCCAGAACCCGAGACCTTCTGTATCTGGCTGTCGATCAAACGCCGCCTGGTACAATCGGTAGGCCTGGCCAGCGGTACCCTCTATATCAAAAGCAACCCCTGTATCACCAAAGTGCAGCCGTTCAACCCCTTTCAAGGTGTCCAGCCCCTCCCCCCGCTCAACCTCAACCAGACCATCACGCACCCGGATATTGAAATCGCTACGATCCGGGCCAAAATGCACAGTATCGCGGCCTGCCCCACCATCGAAGAACTCATTACCCTCTCCCGCCATCCACTGATCATTGCCTTCAGTGCGTTCAGAAGATAGATCTACCGCATCTTCAGGTTTATCCGTAGATGCTGCTGCAGATTGATCATCGGCATCACGCACTGCCCGCACCATATTTTCAATGCGGATTACGTCACCCTGAGGGCCATGACCATAAGGGTAATCAGCCGCATCCCCTGCTTTCGGGTCACTGCGCTGAGCACCCGCACCGTGCACATCCTGCAGTGAATACTGCCCACCCATCTCCATCCAGCCAAGCGCTCTGCCAAAGGACAGGTACACCGCATAATCACCGCTGTTGCCCTCTACATGGGTAGTACCGGACCAGTAAAAGCCATATTCCGGAGATGTATCCGTACCTATGTTGGTACTACTGAATACCGGATCAATGGCGGCAGAGCCCGTTGTGTCTGGTGCCTGGTTATAATCAACAAGGCTTTGCAGCTCTTTGGCATTGGGCAAACGCCAGTCATCGTAACCGCCGTACTCCAGGTTTTCCGCCCAGGCCAGTGCTTCTTCCCAGCTCATCGCCGTCCCGCTGTCCGCCTGCTGCCACATTAGCCCGGTCGCAGCGTCTGTAACCGTACCATCATCATTATTGGTGAAAGCATTCTCACCGTACTCTTCATTGCCCCTCACATAGCGGACGAAGCTTTCTTTATCCCGACCATTGCCCTGACCATTGGGGTAACCCTTAATCCGACCATCAGCGAAGTTAACCCCAAAGGTCGTGCCGTTGCCGTTCATCGTGGTGGCAGAGTATTCAGTAGATGACCAGTACTGTGCATCAATCAACCGGGCACCTGCTGTGCTATCTCCATAACTGAACTGAAAATAGTCTGTCTCTATATATGGTTCAGAGCTCTCTTCCGTCTGGCCGGTGTAACCACTGAAATCCATCAGTGAGTACAGCTCTTTAATCGTTGGCACACGCCAGTCGTCATAGCCACCGGTTGTAGCAATATCAGCACCGGCGGTCGCCTGACTAAAAGTAACCCCATCTGTAGGGGCCGCCTGCCACATCAGACCAGTATTCAGATCACTGACCGTACCATCTCCGTTATTCTGATAAGACGCCTGCACCCCCTGATACTGGGCATCCTGACCATAAAATGCACCGCCCTCAGCAGGCGCATTTATTGCGTCGGCATTGTTGTAATAAACAGACTGGTTGGTATCTACAATGGTGTACGTGCGAGAACTGCTCATCCCTTTGCTCCCATCTGAAACATGTGCGTCATTTATCTCGGCGTCTTAGCCATAGCCTCACTCTACCTTACACGCCTGAAGCAAGTATGGAGACTATGTGGAGATTGGAGGCTCCCGGCCTGCATCGCTGCCCCCCTGCTCATCGCGTCCGCTCATTCCATCAGGCAGCCAGCAGGCGAGCCCCTTACACTCCAAAGGCCTTTGAAGCCCATAGAATAAAAACATTTTCAACCAGGCTGTTAATTACAAACGTTAGTTTCAATTAAAAACTTTCACCCTGAAACAATTACAACAAGTTTAAATTCAACCAGGGCAATAAAAACAACCGTAGGGTACAACCCTCCTCTTTTCACCCCGCACCATAACCGTACACTAGAGGGCTAATATCTAGTGGTTAAGTTGGTATCTGATCGTTAATTACATATTTTCAAACGCCATTGAACAACTGCCATTACAGCCCCCCTTCCAGATATACAGTAAAAGTCCCTTACTCTACTAAGAGTGCGCTATAGAATAGACCGGAACCTAATGGCAGCAGAAACCTCAATAAAAACATGGAGATAGAAGTATGGCTACTCACCTTGCACAAATCACACATGAGAAGAATGGACAAGAAAACAGGCCGCCACCTGGCTAAAACTTGCCTATATACTTGAGACATGCAATTCACTATAGAAATAGTTTCAAACTAACGATTGATTAACTTAAACATTGAAAATACATCTCCATTTTCTAAAAACAAAGTTATTCCGTATTGCACAATGTATATTTGTTGATTTAAAATCATTTCATCACTTACTCACTCACCTTCAAGGATAGAGCGCAAAATGTTCAAGTTAAAAGCACTCACTTCAGCTATTCTTTTTTCCACTGCTCTGACTGCTACAGCAGGAAACCTGCCTACGCCATCTAACTCCGGTGTAACCGGTAACTACGGTGATGTAGATGTTAACTCTGAAACTAATATCAGCTCTGACGTTGAAGCCTCCAACTCCAATGTATTCATGAACACCCACCTCATGAATGGTGAAGCGGGTGATATCAACATGGACACTTCATTGAACGTTGGCTCTGTGCATGCAGAAAGCTCTAGTGTTCTGCTTGAACACACAAACTCATCTTCATCCAGCCACGGCGATTTCACACGTACTTCAAGCCTGGAAGTCGATGACATCAGCGCAAAGAATTCCAGTGTGACAGTCAACAGCTTCAAGTCCACTAACAGCAGCATCAGCGGTGACCTGTCTATCGATTTCGATACAGAAGTAAGCAACATTGATGCTTACGGTTCAGATGTAGTTATCTCCACTGTTGGCTTGCAGAGCATCAGCATTGATGGCGATGCATCCTTCTCCCTGACGACCGATGTCGATGATGTCCAGGCTTATGGCAGCGACATTGCTATCAACAAGGTAGGTACACTGGACGCCAACTACGGCCAGGTAGAAATTAACTCCAGCGTAGACATGGAAGATGTACGTGCCTGCAACTCTAATGTGCACATTGCTACTGTGGATATCCACTAAGCACTAATGATGCCAGGGGGGCCTTACAACAGGCTCCCTTCCACGAGAACAGAACACCCGCTTATGATAAGAGTACTCTTCATACTGGTTGCTTCCCTTTGCTCAATGCCCGGACTGGCTCTGGCGGAAGATATTTTCACCGACCACCGAATTAATCTTGTAAAGCAACGTGCGAACCTGGAAAGAAGCAATTACAAAAAAGAATACCGCTACATAGAAATTGACAGTGATAGCATAGAAACCATAGATGGCGTAAAAACTATAGAAGGCTTCTCACCCGATGACACAGAGAGAAGGCTTGAGATCGGTATCAAAATTAAAGGCGATGTATCCGGGGACAAGATCTCTATCGGAGATACAGAGCTAAGCAAACAGACAAAAGGGCTGACCACGTCAATCCGTGTCGATGGAAACATATACGGTGGAGATGATATTTCGATTGGAAATATCACAACTAATAGTAGTGACCTTAACCAACTAAGGATTGACTCCACTATCAATATAAACGGAGACATACGTGCAACTGATCATTAAAAGCGCACGAAATATATTTATAATTCTATGCTTATTTACACTTGCTGGCTGCGGAAGTTTTTCAGTAGATTCAACAGCCGGTCTTGACGAAGAATCAAAAACACTCTCTCAGCAAGATAACCTCTGGGCATCAGAAAACCGTGGAAAGTACACGGATGTCCTGAAGTTACTAAGTACCCATATAAACCAGTATGGAAAGATATCAGGAAAAAAACTGCCTGTTTATCACTTCAGCTTTGATCAGATCTTAAACAAAAGTGGTAACTCCCTGCTACCTTACGACATTACAAACAACCTCAGACACCGGTTCTATAACCTGAAGAACTCACACATCAGGATAAGTGATATCTCTGTCGATAGCCTCAAACGAGATGTGTTTGTGATGAAAAACATCGAGCAGATTTTGAAGGAGGCCAATATATCTTCATCCAGAAGTGCACGGCTCTCGAACATTAACCAACCGGATACTATTGTCGTTGGCGCGATTACCGCTGCCGACGAAGACTTCGCATCAGGCTCCTACAGAAAACGAGGCGACATAGATATTGGCAAGGGCGGCGGCCAGAGTGACAGTATCTATACCAGCAAAACCAAAAAAACTTTCAGCCGGTTTGTGATTAACCTGCAAGCCCAGACAATCCCTGGCCGGGAACCACTCTCGTCTGTAGAAATGGCTGTTATTCTTCGCAAGGATGAGCAAACAGATGGTTTGAGTGTCACCGTTATGGGTAACGGCTTAAGCTACACCAATGAGTTATATAAAAATATAGGCCCACAGCTATCCATCCTGTCGCTCCTGGATATAGCCACCTTTGAACTGGTCAGAAAACTGTACAATATTCCCCCTCTGATCTCTGATAAAGACGCTATTCTAAGCTATTACGGTGACAATTTTGAAAGCCAGGCCAGAGCAGATCAGGTTCGCACCATACAAAGATACCTGAATGCTATTTCAAGCATGCAAGCTGCAAATAAAAAGAAAGCCCATTCCTTAATCGTCAATGGCGTGGTAGATGAGCAAACCGAAGCCAGACTACAGGCGTTTCAACACAGGTTTGAAAAGCTGATAGATATGCCAGCCGATGACCTGAATATGGACGATCTCGCGCATCGAAAAAAAGCTTTCACTTCATTAGTATATATTTACTCAAAAATAACCATCACGGGCCTCAAAAAAACACTGGCACTGGCTCAACACCAGAGCAACTAGTCATTCGCCACCCACGCGGCAATCTGCTCACATAGCCACTCCCCCTGGTCATATGGCAAATCATGGCCTGCCAGGGGGTGAACAATCAGAGGCGCACCCCACTTCTCAGCCATAATGGTGGAGCAATGTGCGTTTACCAGTTGGTCTTGTGTACCGCTCGCAACCAGTACAGGCCTTTCAGGCACAGCAGACCCAGCCCTGTACCCTCCTGCAGCCCATAACTGGCGAAGCAAATTAAGCCTGGTTACTGGCGCATCATCCAGGTAAGTTCGCCATTGCATAACCGTACGTGATCGCATTTTCACATTCCGACAAGTAAGGTCAAAGACTGCCCCCTCCCTGGCAGTACCTGACTGAAGTATCGCTCGAATCAGACATGGAACCGCAGCAGGTTTTAGCCTCTGCCAGGGCGCACACAGCGGTGCCAGACTGCTATTCACCATCACCACCGCTGCTACCTCCTGCGGCCAATGTTGCATCCAGTGCCAGGCCAGCATCCCGCCAAGTGAGAGGCCCAGCAGGTACACCGGCCCTGGCGGGCGCGGCTGATTTCGTAGCCAGTCAACCATCTCAGGAATGGAGGCCAGGCTGCGCTGCCAGTATTCGCAACCATTGCCCGGCAGGTCAATACAGTGCAGCTGCGCATGGGGCATTGCCTGTGAGAACTGCTCCGTGAAATCCCCCCAATGGCGGCGTTCACGCCCCAGCCCACGCAACAACAGCCAATGCTGCGTCCCCTGTTCAGCCGCCATACCAGCGCTTCCTCGCCTGCTGCTCAAACCCGGCTCGCATCTGGCCTGTGGGCAACCAGCGCTGACTGGAGCGGGTTACCCGGATTAAAAATTCCAGCAATAACAGATGTCCCCGTAACGCGCGCTTACGCCGGTGCGGCACCATCGGGTTAAACAGCCCGAGGAAAGAACGCAGCTGCAACGGGTTTTTCTTCACCCACAACCAGGAACCCAGCTCCAGCGTCAGCGGCAGAAATACTCGCCCCTGGCTATTGATGGATTGCTGATAGAGGTAATCCCAGAGATCACCATGAGTCAGGTAATTATGATGTTGAGGTTCAATCAGATAGTTATGGTGGGGATAGCTGGCCTCAAACAGCGACGTTAAGGCAGCCACCTCAGCACAATGGGGAAAGGGGTCACGGGAGCCCGCCCAGGGAAACCAGAGCCGATCTTTACTGCCAAACCCGGAGTGACAATCCAGCACCAGGCTGAACGGACTGGCAAACAACTGACGTTGCACCCAGTCACACAGACTTTGCGACTCCAGCTGCATCGCCCCACCCTCACGCCCCCGATACCAGGGCAACCGGCAGCTCAGCCGATGCCCACCCACCATCCAGGTAGGCGCATGCTCAGCATTGAGGGGCGAGTTACGCATCAGATCGACACCGTTGCCATTACTGCGCGTCCCCTGGGCCATCCCCACCGGGTTCAGCAACGGGCAGAACAGCAGCCGCACCTGCTGTAACTCCTGCTGCAGCCCCTGGTCCCACTCCATCCGCAACAGCACCGAGTTGAGAAACGCCAGCAGCAACTGGGTGCCGATCCGCTCCACCCCATGCACCCCACCCACAAACGCCAGCACCGGTGCATCTGCCTGCCGACTCCCCAGCGATACCGCATGAATGGGAAACTCACGCCCCTCAAAACCGGGCACCGCCAGACTCTCCAGCTGTAATTTGTCACGGTGGGTGCTGATCAACTGCTCCAGTTGCAGCAACTCAGGCAGGTAACGGGCGAAATAGTGCTGATCGGGCTCAGACTGGGAACACAGGCGAACCTGCATCGGGGCGGGGGGCTCAAACTCATTCATAAAGGCAGACAACTCTTCACTGCACAACAGACCAGATTGCCTTCAGTGTAGATGTATGTGGGGGTAGTGCATCCCTCGGGCATAAATCATCACCGGGAAGCTAACATACCCCGCTCTATCAAAAGCCAGATCAAGAGCTTCCCGGTGGGGACACCGGTCCCACAGGATCTTGAGCTCTGCAGGAAGATCTGGGGTTATTGTGGGACAGCTGTCCTCAGCTGGAAGCTTTTGATCTTGATCTTTACCCACAAAAGCCCAATCACAACTACACTGCTCAGGCACTCACAGATATCAAGGATGATAGATGAACCTGCCCAGCTACAAACACGAGCGCCACCTCAGAACAGGTCGTTTCTCCGAGGGAAACCGCGCCTACATGGTCACCACCTCAACTTACCGACGCCAGCCCGTCTTTGCTGATTTCTACTGCGGCAGGATAATCGTCCAGACCTTGCAACAGCTATCACCATCTGCCACCACCTTCTGCTTTGTCATAATGCCCGATCATATCCACTGGTTATTCCAGCTGACAGATGGCGCTGAACTATCACGAGTAATGAAATGCGCCAAAAGCGTGTCAGCACGTCGTGTGAAACAACACACCCGGTTAGCAGGCCCCCTCTGGCAAAAGGGCTTCTACGATCGAACCGTCAGAGCTGAAGATGATTTAAAAGAAATGGCCCGCTACATCGTTGCCAATCCCGTACGAGCAGGGCTGGTCAGATCAGTGCGTGAATACCCTCTGT
>Ga0193950_1000248_pt1 | contig 12790 bp, 15 predicted proteins | sample BB_1_MG_FD_144485 | JGI IMG/M metagenome (GOLD analysis project Ga0193950, IMG submission 144485) | Microbial mat bacterial communities from the Broadkill River, Lewes, Delaware, United States - BB_1_MG | ecosystem: Environmental > Aquatic > Freshwater > River > Microbial mats | place: USA...
AAACGACCATAGTCCTCAACAGTCGTTGGCTGTATTCCGTCTCTGAATATATACCACTGAGCGAAAAAAACAGAGTCATGAGGGGATATTAAGCTGTACTTCGGGATAAGTGTTTCAGGGGCTGTTAAGGGGGCGTCAGCAGAATGTTTATTTTCAGAGTGAATGCTTTGCTGTTTATTTATACAGTGTTTTGTCCTGTTCTGTGTTCAGTTTAAACGGGCTGTGTGTGAAGGGAGGCCGATAATTGCCGGAGGCTGTTTAAATGTTACTGATAACGTACTGAAAATAAATAATTAAGTAATGATTTGATTGTGTGATTTATGGTTTTAACTGGCTGCTCTGTATGGCCAGGGTTAAGCCTTGAAGGCTGTAAAACTTCAATTATTTCATGGTCCTTGCTGGGTTTTCTCTTAATCTCTGTTAAATACCGGTGCTAACTTGCCGAAAGGGTATTTAGCGCTATTTTAAAAGTGCTTGCAAAAATCTGTGTATCTGGAAGACTAACAAGCGTTTTTGTACCTTGTTGGTTGCTCTGGGTGGTCCACTCACCAACGGCTTGTAGAGTAGAGAGATGAAAAAAGGCCCGGATATCGTTTTAATTCTGGTGATGGTTTTTGTTATCGGTTCGGTGATGACAGGTGTAAGCCATGTTGACTTCCAGTTCGCTACGCTTGTGCAGCAGGTTTTTAATAACAGCTGATTTCTAACGCGCTCTATTTCAAATAACGGCTTATATCGGTCAGGCTGCGTATGCTGTTTTTTGTAGCCGATATTGTGCTGGCCTTTCCGTTTTTTTTGTGTGGTTTCCTGTCGTTGTGGTGTATTGGGTTGTGCTGTCTGGTTGCATTAAAGGCGTTGCTGCGTCTGTCTGGTCAGGGCAGCAACTGGCTGGCTAACCCAGATAGCGGTGATGATCGGTGAGCACGCCTGCTAAAGGGATATCCCAGCTGGCGACCGGGAGCTGATCCACTTGCTGGAGTTCATGGGCAAGGCCCAGTAAGGTCGGTCCGCGCAGGGCTGCAGGGCCCTGTGTAAATGCAAAGGTGCGATCATAGTAGCCGCCTCCCATTCCCATGCGACCGCCTTGAGCATCAAATGCCACCAGTGGTAGCAGTACCAGGTCCAGGGCCCAGGCGGGGCGGCGGGGTGCTTTGTCCAGTCGTGGTTCTTCTATGCCGTAGCAGTTACGCTTCATCGGGGTGCTGGCATCGTAAGGGGCAAACCAGAGTCGATTGTGGCGGATGGGGTGCAGGATGGGCAGGTAGGTTTTTTTGCCCATGGCCCAGCAGCGTTCAAGGAGTGGGCGAGGGTCTATTTCCCCATCGGCAGGCAGGTAGATTGCAATATGCTCGGCGCGGATGAACTCGGGCAGAGTGGAAATATTACCAAGCAGGTTACGTGCAGCTGTTTTCTGTTGTTTTGCGCTGAGTGCTCGGCGTGAACGACGCATCTGCTGGCGGAGTTGCTTACGTGGGTCCAAAATCTGCTCCTGTGCTTGAAGGGAATGCATAAGCAGGCAGGATGATAGCAGCGGATAAGGGCTCCCCGGAAGTGCCGGTACCGGCGCAGGCCCTGAACCCGAAGGTTCAAGGTGGGAGCAACTGAAGACCATTAGGCTTTCCGTCAAGCGGACATGCACATCAGGACTCACGAGCTGCCCCCGGCAGTATGATTATCGGCTCGAGGGACAATGCCAGTAACCAAACACCCCAGGGAGTTAAGGCTATTATACCTGGAAGTGTTGGGATGTCAGGTCTTGAAATTTGTTTTTATTCTGCTAGTTCTGATATTTAACTGTATGAAATTTAAGCTTTTTTGTTTCTGATGAAAAAAATTCAGCTCAGGCCTGCCTGGTCTCGGGTTATTCCTGAGCAGTGGGGCGCTTTTGCAGTGTGCTGTCCAGCCGTCGGTTGAGTGTTTCCAGTTGCTGCTCCATCTCCGTCTGGCGCTGTGCCAGGGCGTTGTGTTCATCCTGCTGGTTATTATGCTGCAGCAGTTCATGGCTGATATGCAGAGCGGCCAGAATGGCGATACGTTCAAGCCCCACGGTTTTGCTGGCTCCACGAATTTCTTTCATCTTCTCGTCCAGCTGCTGGGCTGCCTGGAGTAATTGCTCCTCGGCACCGACCGGGCAGGCGATCATATATTCCTTGCCCATCAGTGACACACTGACTGTATTGGCATCGCTCATCGGTTCTGCTCCAGTGATTTCAGTCTTTGAATCATAGCTTCAACTTTCTGGCGTGTCTGGTCGTTAATCTGTAGCAGACGGTTACGCTCGTCTCGCAGGGTCGCTTCGTTTACTTTCAGCTGTGCGTTCTCCTGCTCCAGGGCTTCGCAGTGTTTCATCAGCTGTATTATTCTGGATTCCAGAGCGTCAAAATAGTTCTCTGACATTGTCTACCTCGGCTGGTTGTGGTGTCCCCAGTCGGTGCTGGATGGTGACCAGTGGTGTTCTGGTTCGCCTCTGTTCAGGTCGGGCTCTCTGGGCGGTCGGCCTGCGTGGTCGGCGCTGGCGGCAAATGCTAGCATATAGCCAATCCTCTTTCCTTTTATATAGAAAATCCATGTCTGCTGAACATACAAACCCGATTGAATTACCCGATTTTGACCTGATCGCCAACCTGTTTGTGGAAGAAGGCGTCAAGGTTGTTTCTCCAGCCGAGCTGCACGGCCTGTTTTGTGGCCAGCTCGCTGCTGGTGCCCGTCCGGCCCCGGATACCCTGCTGCGCAACGCCTGTGAGTTGCTGGATGTCAGCGCGCTCAAGAGTGAAGCCGGTAAGGTTGGCGTTCTGGGCCTGTATCAGTGTGCCCTGGCCCAGCTGCAGTCGGCGGATATGAGCTTCCAGCTGCTGTTGCCTGATGATGACACTGAACTGAGCCAGCGGGTCCAGATGCTGGGAAGCTGGTGTACTGGCTTCCTGAGTGGCTTTGGCCTGCAGGGAAGTCACAGCAACAGCTCGATGTCGAAAGATACCCGCGAAACGTTGCAGGACCTGAGTCAGATTGCACAGATTGAGTCAGATATTGAAGATACCGAAGAAAATGAGGCGGATATGATGGAAGTGCAGGAGTACGTGCGTATGGCCTGCCTGATGCTGTTTACTGAGTGTAATACGCCGCCTGAAGATAACTCCACGCCGGACCCGGCCCCAACGGTACATTAATATGCGAGCACGGATAGAACGGAGCGTATTTGCCCGGCGTCGCCAGGCGCTGATGGCACAGCTGCCTGCTGAGTCAGCCATTCTGGTGGCGGCGGCACGTATGCAGCCACGTAACAGTGATGTTGAGTACCCGTTTCGCCAGAACAGTGACTTCTACTATCTGACCGGCTTTGATGAGCCGGATGCCATCCTGCTGTTGTTGCCCGGCAACGAAGACGGTGAGTACGTGCTGTTCTGCCAGGATAAAGACCCGCTGATGGAGATCTGGCACGGCTATCGGGCCGGGCCGGATGGTTGTGTGCGCGATTATGGGGCTGACGGTGCCTGGCCGATTGAACGGATTGATGAGCAGATTATCGGCCTGCTCGATGGTCGCCAGCGGCTGTACTACAGCATGGGGCAGGACACTGAGCTCGATAGCCAGATTCAGCTCTGGCTGAATGTCCTGCGTCAGGGTGGCCGTCGCGGGCTGCAGTCACCGACCTCTCTGCAGCAGCTTGATCCAGTGCTGCACGAAATGCGGTTGTTCAAATCAGCGGATGAGCTGGCGGTAATGCGTGAAGCGGGTGAGCTGTCGGCCCAGGCCCATAAAGATGCAATGCGGGTCTGTCAGCCGGGGATGTTCGAATATCAGCTGGAAGCGACGATTACCCATCGCTTTGCCATGGCCGGGCACCGTCAGTGTGCCTACCCGTCGATTGTGGGCGGTGGTGACAATGCCTGCGTGCTGCACTATACCGAGAATAACCAGCCGTTGAACGATGGTGATCTGGTGTTGATCGACGCCGGGGTGGAGCAGGATTACTACGCCGCGGATATTACCCGGACGTTCCCGGTCAATGGCCGTTTCAGTCCGGAGCAGAAAGCGATCTATGAGCTGGTGCTCAAGGCGCAGCAGGTCTGTATTGAGGCCTGTCAGCCGGGTGTGCCACTGAACCGTATTCATGATCTGTCAGTAGACGTGCTGACTGAGGGGTTGCTGGAACTGGGCATTCTGCGTGGTGAACTGCAGGATCTGATTGAAGTGGGTGCCTGCCGGGATTTCTATATGCACCGGATCGGCCACTGGCTGGGTATGGATGTGCATGATGTCGGCAGTACCCGGATTAATGGTGACTGGCGAGTGCTGGAACCGGGCATGGTGATGACCATCGAGCCGGGTCTGTACATCGCACCTGACTGTCGCAAAGTAGATGAACGCTGGCGTGGTATCGGAGTACGTATTGAAGATAACGTACTGATTACTGAAGACGGCTATGAAGTACTCACCGCCAGCGCCCCAACAACTGTGGCGGATATCGAAGCATTGATGGCTGAGGGATAAGCGGATGAAGCAGCAGTATGACCTGATCATTATTGGCGGTGGCATGGTGGGTGCCTCGCTGGCCTGTGCGCTGCTGCCTGCTGCCAGGCGGCTGGCGCTGAGCATTGCGGTGATTGAAACCCACCCGTTACCGCAGGATGCGCTGAGTTATACCCCCAGCTATGATGCCCGTGCCACAGCGCTGGCTTATGGTAGCCGGGCCAGCTATCAGCTGATGGGAGTGTGGGATACGCTGCGCGAACACCTCAGTCCGATTGAGCATATTCATGTATCGGACAAAGGCCGCTTTGGTGCGACCCGGCTGCATGCTGAAGACGAGAATGTTGAAGCGCTGGGCTATGTGGTGGAAAACCACTGGCTGGGGCGGGTGTTGCTCGATCGCCTGCAGCAACCGGATGCACAGCAGCAGATCGACTTTATCTGTCCTGCTGAAGTGACGGCGCTGGACCCGCAGCCGGGCCGGATGGGCGTGACTCTGTACCAGGGCGATGAGGTACATGAACTCAGTGCTGAACTGGTGGTGATGGCTGATGGTGGCCGCTCCAGCCTGCGGGAAAAACTGGGTATTCATTACCACACCCGGGGCTATGAACAGCACGCCATTGTTGCCAATGTCAGCCCGCAACAGCCCCATGGCGGCGTTGCCTACGAACGCTTTACCGATACCGGGCCGATGGCGTTACTGCCGCTGGAAGATCAGCAGGGTCAGCATCGTTGCGGGCTGGTCTGGACCGTGGCCGATGACGAGCTGGCCAGTATTCTGGCGCTGGACGACGCAGCGTTTATCGCGCGTTTGCAGGAGCGTTTTGGCTACCGGCTGGGGCGCTTTGTCAAAGTGGGAGAGCGGTTCCACTATCCGCTCAAGCTGATGCTGGCGGAAGAGCAGGTACGCGCCAACCTTGTGGTGCTGGGCAATGCAGCCCATGCGCTGCACCCGATTGCGGGCCAGGGTTATAACCTGGCTTTGCGTGGCGTGGTGGCGCTGGCTGAACAGCTGATTCACAGCCGGGAAGCGGGTCAGTCGCTGGGTGAACTGGCGATGCTGGAGCAGTTTTATGCTGACCGCCTGAGTGATCAGCAGCGCACCATCGGTTTCAGTGACAGCACCATGAAGCTGTTTTCCAGCCGTAATCCGCTGCTGGGACTGGGGCGTGACCTGGGGCTGCAGCTGATGGATATCTGCCCGCCAGCCAAAACCCTGTTTGCCCGCAGTGCCATGGGCCTTGATACCCCCGCCCCGGATCTGAAATAGGATGACGAATGTGAGCAATGAAACTGCTGGGCCAGCGGCCAACCCTGAACAGCTGGATATTGTAATCGTGGGTGCCGGTATGGTCGGTTTGACGACTGCGCTGGCACTGGCCGATAGCGGCCTGGATATCTGTATTCTGGAAAGCCGTGAGCTGGAGCTTGAGCGGGTCGCTAACCAGCTGGTCGCTCAGCAGGCGCAGGGCTATGACCCACGAGTCAGCGCGCTGACCTGCGCCTCCCAGCAGATTCTGGCCCATGTGGGTGCCTGGCCTGCCATGGCGGCGGCGCGGGTCAGCCCCTATACCGATATGGATGTCTGGGATGGTGAGGGCACCGGCCACATTCATTTCTGCAGCCGTGAGCTGCATGAGCCGGCGCTGGGCCATATTGTGGAGAACCGGGTGACGGTGGCGGCGCTGCTGCAGCAGCTGACTGAACACAGTAACCTGACATTACGCAGCGGGGTGCAGGTCAGTGGCCTGTCGGCACCACTGGCGGGTGATCAGCGCCTGCTGACGCTGGCTGATGGCAGCCAGCTGCAGGCGCAGCTGGTGATCGCCTGTGATGGTGCGCTGTCACGCACCCGGCAGATGGCCGGTATTCCGTTACTGGAGTGGGACTATGGCCATCATGCCATTGTGACCACGGTGACGACGGAACAGCCCCATCAGGCGACCGCCTGGCAGCGCTTTACCGATGATGGCCCGCTGGCGATGCTGCCACTGGATGAGCCGTATCGCTGCTCGCTGGTCTGGTCAACCTCGCCGGGTCACGCACAAAGCCTGCAGGCACTGGATGACGCAGCGTTCTGTCAGGCGCTGGGGCGGGCGTTTGAGCACAGACTGGGGGCGATTCTCGAAACTGACCGCCGTCACTGTTTCCCATTGCGTCAGCGCCACGCCAAAGACTATGTGCGCCCCGGTATTGCGGTGATCGGCGATGCCGCCCACACCATTCACCCGTTGGCGGGTCAGGGGGTAAACCTGGGGCTGCTGGATGCGGCGGCACTGGCTGACACGCTGCTGACTGCGATTGAGCAGGGGGAGTGTTATGGCAGCGAGCGGGTGCTGAAACGGTTTGAGCGTGAACGCCAGACCAGCAATCTGCAGATGTCAGCGGCAATGGAAGGTTTCAAGCGGCTGTTCAACAGCCAGCAACCAGCGTTGCGGCTGGCGCGTAATCTGGGCATGTCGCTGATGAACCGGCTGGGGCCGGTGAAAAACCATGTGGTGCAGCAGGCCATGGGACTGTCCGGTGAGCTGCCACCGCTGGCTCGGCGGCGGTAATGACCCGCTGATGCAGGCGAGTAATCCTGGCCTGCATCCGCGACAGAAAATGCTAAACTGCGCCAATATTCTGGTAACTCCACCTGATGACAGGAATGAACAATGAGTGATATCCCATCTGATCTGAAATATGTAGCCAGCCACGAGTGGATCCGTGTTGAGGGTGACGGCGTCGTCACTGTCGGGATTACGGATCACGCCCAGGAGTTACTGGGGGATGTGGTGTTTGTTGAACTGCCTGAAGTAGGCGCGGAGCTGGATAATGGCGACGATGCCGGTGTGGTGGAGTCGGTGAAGGCTGCATCGGATATCTATGCGCCGCTCAGTGGTGAAATTGTGGCGGTCAATGAGTTGCTGGTTGATGCTCCGGAAACCGTGAACTCTGATTTCTATGGCGATGGCTGGTTCTTCAAGATCAAGCTGAGTGACACCAGCGAACTGGATGATCTGCTGGATGCTGACGGCTACGCTGCACTGTGTGAGTCTGAAGGCTGAAGCTGATTATGTCTGAGCGGGCGGTTAATTAAGCTGCTCGCGCTACTCCCGGCCTGCGTCGGGAGTCTCTTTTCTGTACGATACACCCCTCCCTTAAAACGACCCGGCGGTAAAACACCCTCATGTTGATGCAAACCCTGCGATTGAAGCCCGGTGCGGACAAACGTCTGCGCGGCGGCCACCTGTGGATCTACAGTAATGAAGTAGATACCAAAATGAGCCCGTTAAAAATGTTTGGCATTGGCCAGCAGGTGGTGGTTGAAAACGACCGGGGTAAAGAGCTGGGGGTGGCCTATCTGAACCCGAACAACCTGATCTGTGGTCGTATTATCAGCCGGGACTCGAAAAAGCCGCTTAACCGTTCGCTGCTGGTGCATCGGCTGAAAATTGCGCTGTCCTTGCGTGAGATGAATTTTGACCAGCCGTGCTACCGGCTGATCTACGGGGATAGCGACGGGCTGCCGGGCCTGGTGATTGACCGTTACTTTGATGTTGTTGCGGTACAGATCTCCAGTGCCGGGATGGAAGCGGTGCTGGACGATATTATCGATGCGCTGCACAAAGTGCTGCAGCCATCGGCCATTGTGCTGCGCAATGACGGCAAGATGCGTGAGATGGAAGGGCTGGAGACCTACACCGATGTGGTGCATGGCGATATTCCTGATCTGTGTCCGCTGATCGAAAATGGTGTCAACCTGGTGGCACCGCTGCTCAAAGGGCAGAAGACGGGCTGGTTCTATGACCACCGCGAGAGTCGCGCCAAGGTGAACCAGCTGGCACCGGGAAAGCGGGTGCTGGATCTGTTCAGTTATGTTGGTGGCTGGGGTATTCAGGCGATGGCGTCCGGGGCAGAAGAGGTGGTTTGTGTGGACGCCTCTCACTATGCGCTGGATGTGGCCCGTGAAAATGCCCGTCTTAATAATGGCGAGAACCGCTTCACCGGCCTGCATGGCGATGCCTTTGAAGCCTGTAAAGCGCTGGTGGATGAGCGTGAGCGGTTTGATATTGTCGTCTGTGATCCACCGGCATTCATCCAGAAGAAAAAAGACATCCGTAACGGTGAGCGCGCTTATGCCCGTATCAATAATCTGGCCATGCGGTTGCTGAACAAGGGTGGAGTACTGGTATCGGCATCCTGTTCCATGCACTACCAGCGTGAAAGCCTTGTGGATATGATCCGTGCAAACAGCCGTGAGCTGGACCGCACCGCACAGATTTTCCATGTGGGCTATCAGGGGGCGGATCATCCGATCCACCCGGCGATTCCTGAAACGGATTACCTGAAAGCTTACTTCGCCCGTATTCTGCCAGCAGGCTGAGCGGTGTGATCTCCGGCGTGCGCAGTCGCTGCACGCCGTCTTGTTTTACCCTCACTTTTTAATCTTTGAAGGAGTCAGTCGATGCAGACGCGGATGCTGGGTAACAGTGATCTTGAAGTCAGTGATGTCTGTCTGGGTACTATGACCTTTGGTGGGCAGAACACTGAAGCGCAGGCCCATGCGCAGCTCGATTGCGCCCTCGGTCAGGGGATTAACTTTCTCGATGTGGCAGAGATGTACCCGGTGCCAACTTCGGTAGAAACCCAGGGGTTGAGTGAGCAGTACATTGGTAGCTGGCTGCAGGCACGGGGCAATCGTGATCAGGTGATTATCGCCACTAAAGCGGCGGGACCGGCGGATATGGTACGTTACCTGCGCCCGGACCTTCATTTTGATCAGGCCAACCTGGTGGCGGCGGTAGACGGCAGTCTGCAGCGATTACAGACGGACTATATCGACCTCTACCAGCTGCACTGGCCGGACCGGGCCAGCAATTTCTTTGGCCAGCTCGGTTATGAGCATAAGCCTGAGCAGGACGGCACACCGATCGAAGAAACGCTGACGGTGCTTAAATCGCTGGTGGAGGCGGGAAAAATTCGCTATATCGGTGTCTCCAATGAGACGCCCTGGGGGCTGATGAGCTTCCTGCGTTACGCGGAAAAGCTCGACCTGCCCCGGGTGGTGACGGTGCAGAACCCTTACAGCCTGTTGCACCGGGTGCCGGATATCGCGCTGGCGGAAGTGATGCTGCGTGAGCAGGTTGACCTGCTGGCATATTCACCGCTGGCCTTTGGCACCCTGACCGGTAAGTACCTGGGCGGTGCGCGGCCTGAAGGGTCCCGCCTGGCGCTGTTTCCGCACTATCAGCGTTATCTGACCGAGCCAGGTATCCGGGCAACGGAACAGTATGTGGCGCTGGCCCGTCAGCATGGGCTGGATCCGGTACAGATGGCGCTGGCGTTTGTGCGCAGCCGACCGTTTGTTGCCAGCACCATTATTGGTGCAACCTCGGTGGCGCAGCTGGAGCATGCCATAGGTGCTGCCGAGCTGGTGGTGTCCGGTGAGGTGCTGGCTGGAATCGAAGCTATTCATCAGCAGTACCCTAACCCCTGCCCTTGAGTGACCACGAGTGCTGGTCAATGTTCCTGCTGTTGGCCAGCGCTTGCATGACAGAAAATTAATCTGCGATTGCCTGCCCTGATTAGAGCTTCTGCCTGTTCTGGACCACACTGAGGGTATCTGTACAGGAGGAGTAATGATGACCCTGGTAAATGAGATTATGTATCCGGTAGCCCAGGCCCTGCGGGCTGATATGGTGTTGCCTGAAGCGGTGCAGCTGATTCTGGATTCCGGTTTCACCGGCCTGCCAGTGCTGGATGCGCAGGAGCGGGTGATTGGTTTCCTGTCAGAGCATGACTGTATCCCGCTGCTGCTCAATGGCAGCTACCACTGTGATAACCGCACACTGGTGCGGGACATTATGTATAACGAGCCACTGACGGTAACCCGCCATGACAACATTGTTGATCTTGCCCAGCGAATGCAGGGGGTGAAGCCCAAGGTGTATCCGGTGGTGGATGGTGAGCGGCTGGTGGGGCTGGTCAGCCGCCATCATGTGATGCAGGCCCTGAATAAAGCGTTCAGGGACTGCAAAATCGTTGCCTGAGCGCTTTATTGTGCGCCCAGGTAGCGGTTCATGGTCAGTTGCCAGTCGTTGTCCATCAGCAGGTTGGGGATCTGACGGTTGATGGGTTCTCGCAGCGGGCTCTGTTGCTGCAGGTAGATGCTGTAGAACTCTTCATTAAGTTGCTGGTTATGCAGCTTGGGCCGCTGATCGGCGGGCAGCATCAGAATGGCGTACTGCAGGGTGGGTTTGTCGTGGATAACGGCATCCACCTTGTTAGCCATCAGAGCTGTCAGCGCAGTGTTCAGGTCACTCATTGGCTGGCTTTTAATACCGCGCTCAGCCATGAAATTCTCTACATTGGTGCCCTTGATTACAGCCACCCGGTGCTGGGTCAGCGCTTTGATATCGGAGATCTGATTGTCCAGGTTGGACATCACTGTACTGGAGGTTGCCAGTGCAATCAGGCTGGCCAGTACGGTGACTCCGGCAAAGCTCAGGATGGTTGCCAGCACCCGGCCACGAAAGCTTTTCATTTCAAATGCTCCGGCCCGGCCAGTACACAGCAGTGTGACCCAGAGTACGGTCATGGCAAAACTGTGACCGCGGGGCCCCTTGAGCAGCTCCTGCTCATGGTCGCGTTCCAGTCGGCGGATCAGCAGGGCCAGCAGTGGTGCCATAATCACCAGAAAGATCACTACAGCCAGGGTGGTGGGTTTGGTTGCCCATTGCCAGAGCTCATCCCAGCCGTGGCTGTCAGGACGGGTGGCGATCGCCAGCCCGGTACGGAAAAATGGCAGGCTGAAGTCGCCGATGGTTTCACGCTCGGAGGTGACAGTCAGCGCGCCCAGAACCAGGTCCAGCTGCTGTTGCTGGACTTCGGCCAGCCCGTTGCTGACGGCTAGCGGGTTACCGTGCTGATCCTGGCTGCACAGGATGTACGGTAGCTGCAGCTTTTCGGCAATGCTGCGCCACAGGTCCACGGAGATGCCGTGCCAGTCTTTGTCTGCACTGTGTATTACAAAGGGTGGCGACTGAATAACGCCAACCCGCAGCATATTGTTACCGGGAGTGGGTGGGCAGATATTGGCCGAGGCGGGGAGAGCGATCAGGGCTGTTAACAGGCACACAAGTGCCCACAGTCGCAGCTTCATTGGTCCGGGGTCCTGTTGTTATTTTTGCGGGCATCATACGGTGCCAGGGGGGTCAGGCCAAGGTAGACCCTGACCTGATTTGACACGGCGCAAAAGGGCGATAACCAGGTATTGTGACTGGTTGTAACAATTACTAGCGCAGATCCAGTATCGGCCAGCCGTTGTGCTCGGCTGCAGCCTGTAGTTTCGGGTCAGGGTTGACTGCGTGAGGGTGGTCTACCAGTTCCAGCAGTGGCAGGTCGTTATGGCTGTCACTATAAAAGCTGGCGTTGCTCAGACTGTGCTCAGGGTGCTGTGTCAGCCAGTCCTGCAGGCGGGTGACTTTGCCGGCCTGGTAGCAGGGCACTCCTGCGACTTCGCCGGTATAACGGCCATTGTGCTGTTCTGGTTCGGTGGCCAGCATGGCATCAACCCCTAACAGATCAGCGATCGGCTGAGTCACAAAGCGGTTGGTGGCGGTGATGATCAGCAGAAAGTCACCTTGCTGGCGGTGCTTTTCCAGCAGGGTGGCTGCTTTGGGTAACATCATTGGTATTACCCGTTCCTGCATAAATTGCTGGTGCCAGCGATTCAGCGTCTCCATATCATTGGCGGCCAGTGGTGCCAGGGCAAAACGCAGGAATGCAGCAATATCCATCTCGCCAGCTTCATACTGCTGGTAAAAAAGATTGTTGAGGCGGTCATATTCCTGAGCATCAACATAATTATGCTTGCAGAGAAATTCTCCCCAGCTCAGGTCGCTATCTCCCCCGAGCAATGTGTTATCAAGGTCAAAAATTGCCAGAGCCAAAGCGTTACTCCTGCTTGTTATAGGTCAGGTTAAAAGGACGTTCAGGATAGAGACGGGATCAAAGCAATGCAATCCACAGCTTGACGGGTTACCGTGGGCCTGCGTATATGAAAGGGTACGAAGCGCAGGTAGCGAATCTATCTGTTTGTTTTTCGACTGGATTCAGCTTATTTGATGAATACAAAAGAAGTGTGGAACAATACTGCAAAAGAGTACGGGAAGATTAATGTGATTGATTCAGATGGGTTCCGGCCGAATGTCGGGATTATTCTAGCGAACTCGCTGGGTCAGGTTTTGTGGGCACGCCGTATTGGCCAGGAGGCCTGGCAGTTTCCTCAGGGGGGCATCAATGATGATGAAACCCCGCAGCAGGCGATGTT
>Ga0193950_1000250_pt1 | contig 12669 bp, 10 predicted proteins | sample BB_1_MG_FD_144485 | JGI IMG/M metagenome (GOLD analysis project Ga0193950, IMG submission 144485) | Microbial mat bacterial communities from the Broadkill River, Lewes, Delaware, United States - BB_1_MG | ecosystem: Environmental > Aquatic > Freshwater > River > Microbial mats | place: USA...
CACCGTTCATCGCCCAGGCGATCAGTGCGCTGTCATTCATCGCAAACTCGATCGGCACCCCACGGGAGATCGCCGCACCGCTGCCGCTCATATGAACATCCGCACCATGGTGGCCGGTGTACACCGCATCGTCTTTCACACCACAGTCTTTCAATACATCACTGACCAGCACCCCGGTCCACTGGGCACAGTACACGGCAGTATCAGACCACTGGTTGCCTTTGGCCCCCGGATGGAAATTGCGACGGCCATTACCACCACACTCCAGCGTCAGGTTCAGAGTATGGTGCTTGAACTTCTCTTTCAGCTCTTTGATGGTATAGGTTTTGGACGTTTCAACAGACTCGCCATCCACCACAAAGGTCCAGGTATCCGGGTCGATCGACTCAAACTCCGGCAGTTGGCCATTCCAGCGATAAAATGGCACCCCCGCCGGGGTAATCGGGTCATCCAGCATATGCGGGGCCGGATACGCATTGAGTGGCTTGGAATTAAGTACGGTGTAATAGCCTGGCAAATCTTCAGCGCGTACCCAGGTCAGCGCTTTCACATCCAGCGGCGCAACCCCTGCAGGCATATTACCGGCGAACACCCAGTTAATGGGCAGTACAGAAGCTGCCGATGCTGCAACAGCACCGCGTAGAAACTTTCGTCTATCAAGGCTCATTATTATTTTTCCTCTACAGTATAAAAGTGTTCCGCCAGACGATTAATATCGTCATCACTTAATAACCGGGCAACCTTGCTCATGGTTTTATCTTCCCGGCTTCCGCTTTTAAAAGCCTGAAGCTGCTGCACAAGATAATCTTTATTCTGCCAGCGCAAATCAGGAATGGTTTTAAACTCATTGACACCATTCTTGCCATGGCAGGCAAAGCAGGCATCGGCAAGCTTCTGATACTCGGCTGAAAACGCCACGGGGCTTGCCGTCATTGCCAGCACCCCCCCAGCCACAAGACTCTTTGTAGCGGTTGTTAGTTTTATTCGAAAAAACAGACAGTTACGTGGAATACGAAGATTCCTGAATGCTGATACCATTTAGCGACCTTCTTATTGTTGGTATGAGTGCTATTAATTCAACATCGATAGTGCAGAACCATGCTTACTGATTACCCTGAATCAATAACCAACCTTACCTTATCACAGCTCAATTATTATCCACTCTATAACTCATCATGCCTTGGTATTAGCACCCAGCAGACAGAGCGGTGCTGGATTCAAGCAATAAGTGCAATAGACGCTCACAGCTAAACATATTTGCCCTTGCACTGACGGTTGCAGGGCTAGCGGTACAGTTGCATCACTCACCGGGCAGCGTATCATCACGCTTTTCAGCCCTGCCGGAATGCAGCTCCATGTCTTTTGAAAGCGCAGTAACCTTCTTTATCGCCATCTTTATTTTTGGCGTTACACCAGGCCCTGGCACCTTTGCCATTATCGCCCGCGCCCTGACCAAAGGAGCCCGACGCTGCGCCTTGCTGGCTCTGGGCATGGTAACCAGCGATATAATCTACCTGGTGCTGGCCTGTTTCGGCCTGGCCACCATCGCTGAAAACTGGGCCGAGCTGTTCACCGTAATCCGCTTTGTCGGCGCAGGTTACCTGCTCTACCTGGGCTACAAAATGTTTACCGCCAGCCCGGAACAGCACCCCAGCCTCAACCCGGATACCCACCAGGGTACTCGCAAGGGTGATGCACTGGCCAGTTTTACCCAGGGAGTACTGATCTCAGCCTCCAATCCCAAAGTAATCCTGTTTTACATCGCCTTTCTGCCTACTTTTATGGACCTGACCCTGCTCAGCGGCCAGGACATCGCACTGGCAGCCAGCCTGACCCTGATATCCCTGATGGCAGGCTTAATGATGGTTGCCTGGTTCGCCGCCCGCGCCGCCCGCCTGCTCAACACCCCGGTTGCCGTTCAGCGGCTCAACCGGACCGCAGGCAGCATTATGATGGGTGCCGGACTGTACCTGGCCGGTAGCAAATAACCACCAACAGACTCACAGCACTCAAAGGAATGACCATGACCACCACGCTCCTTCGCACAACCCTGCTCACGGCCATACTGGCTATTACAACCGGCTGTGCAAACACCGGCACAAGCTCAATAGCACCTCAGGCCAATACCGCCCCAGCCACCTCGAAAATGGTTCAGATTCCTGAGTCCGACTGCGATATCCGACTCTGGTACAACTATCAGGTAGTCGCCATTCCGAAAATCAATCAGCGCTGGAAAGAGAAAGGGATGAGCCTGGTCGAGCGTGCCAAAGCGGCTTTCAGCCTGCGCCACCAGGCAAGAATCAATGCCCGCTATATGATGGCTGACAATGTCGCCGCCCTGCAGGCACGGGATATGAAAAAGTACGGCAACCCGGATGGCCCGACCTTCGACTACCTGGTCGCCAAAGGCCACACCAAAGGCCAGTCTGACGAAGCGATTTACAAGAACATTATCACCAGCTCAAGCCACACAGATGCCAGCTTCAATGAAGAGTGCATGAGGAACTGACGGACTAAGCAACCACGGAATGCCTGGCCCCGTGCCAGGCTTTCCCGGCGAGGATAATCTTTTGTGGGACCGGTGTCCCCACCGGGAAGCTCTTGCCCTGTTCTGATCCCAGATCAACACCACTTAACCCATAACCAGGTGCTTAACAACCAGGATAGTCTTTTGTGGGACCGGTGTCCCCACCGGGAAGCTCTTGCTCTGCGGCCAACTTACCCTCTCAATAACCAGGCAGTTTCAACCGCATCCACGCCTTTAAATACTTCCTCAAAGAATCCCGCACGGGTAATCCGATAGCAATCACCATAATGCTGGCTAACCTCCTCGGCACTGATCGAAAACGGCGGCCCCGCCAGCAAAGCCTGATCATAGCTATAGGTAATCAACAACTGTGGCGCTACTTCGGTCAGTTGCAGCAAATGAGCGCTGTAGCGTGCACGCACCTGATCAGGCAGCGCCACCATCGCAGCGCGGTCGTACACCGCATCCACCTGCCCGATAACACCCTTGGTCAGATCAAAAATATCGCCCACATAGATATCAATGCCTTCTCCCTTATAGTGCTTTACAGACCCAACAGAGTTGATCTCTGGCTGAATATTCAGTGTCTCAAACAGCTCTCGCACCGCCAGCTCGCTCAGCTCGGCCCCCACCACCTGATAACCCTGCGCCAGCAGCCAGACCATGTCCAGTGACTTGCCACACAACGGAATAAACACCCGGCTGCCAGCGGCCAGCGCCAGCTGCTGAAAATGCTCAGCCAGCATCGGGTTTACCTCGTTCTGGTGAAAACCGATCTCACCCCGCCCCCAGCGCTGATGCCAGAATTCTGCTTCCATAGTGCCAAACCTCATACTTCATAATTCACAGACAGGGCCGGTAACCCGCTGTAAACGTTTGTGTTACCGACCATTGCGCACCAGAATACAGGTTCAAGTCGACTTGAGGTCAAGGGAAAATGTATGGATATTTCTGATGTAGTAAAAGCCTCGGGCCTGCCCGCCTCTACCTTGCGCTATTACGAAGAGAAAGGACTGATCAGCTCGACGGGCCGCAAAGGGCTACGCCGCACCTTTCACCCCGATGTACTGCAGCAGCTGGCGCTGATTTCACTGGGCCGCGGTGCCGGGCTATCACTGGATGAGATCGGCGCGATGTTTACCCCTGAAGGCCCGGATATCGACCGCGAGCTGTTACTGAGCAAAGCCGATGAACTGGATGAACGAATTAAACAGCTGACGGCGATGCGCAACGGCCTGCGCCACGCAGCTGCCTGCCCGGCACCAAACCATTTTGAATGCCCCAAATTTTTACGCCTGGTACGAGCCGCCGAAAAGGGCAAACTACGCATTCAGCCACAAACCACCGCACTCACACGCAAGGGCAAATCATAGCCACCAAAGCCCCGGTGAAGACTCCGGCTTATACCTCCTTTCCGGCCGCCCCACCCCGCCATAGTGAATATCTGTTTTCAGTGCGCCGGGGCTGGTCAGATATTCCAGATAACAGCGAACAGTGATGCGGCTGTCACCGATTAGTTGACCAACCTCTTCTGCACTGAGTCGCTGCTGGCTATTGGTAAACACGCCGACCACTTTTTCCAGCGCCAGGGCATCGACGCCTTTGGGCTGCCGGGCATCGGGTCTACAGTGTTACCGCTGGGAGCGTTACGTTGTAGCGGCCTGTCCAGTTCAGGTTGAACGAGGGATTCCATGGCCTGCAGTCGGGTGCGGTGTTCATTCCTGCTGAGGGGCAATCAGGCACTCAGCTTCTCGGCAGGTCTTTCGTACTTAATTCCGCCAGCAGATCATTGGCACGTAAAATTTCACGGGATTTATCCCGGACAAGGTTAAGCAGCAAAATAGTGAAGTCCTGACTGTTACGTTGCTGCAATTGATGGAACAAGGCATCGCTGACCTTCAACAGACGCCCCGCCTGGTGCATCTGTGCCCACCCAGCCCGTGGGTTAAGGCTGATCATCCCGACAAAGCCCAGCTCTTCTCCCGGCGGGTACTCGCGCACCATACATGAGCGCCCCTTGTACTCTTTGTAGAAGCCCAGCAGGCCCGATAAGACAATGTAAAAACAATCAGATGGGGTGCCCACATGGTAGAGCGTCTCATGCTGTTCCAGCTCAATACATGTACCGCCGTTGAGCAGGAACTCAATTGTATCGTCGCTTAGCGCACCAAAAATTGAAAACTCCCGACAGGTTTCCAGTGGCAGTAACTGCCTAAATTCAGAATAGTCGATATGTGTCATGGGCTGCTCCCTGGGTCGAAACCGTTACTCCATTGGTGCCTGCTATACCAGTATGACCCTGATAAGTGACCGAAGTGCATATTCATCATAGCCTGACAGAAGGTACAGGGCACAGCCAATAAAATACGTAAAGGGAGCGGAATAAAACAAATACTCAATCAAGACCACTGAGAGCACAGCACTTATCCAGTCTGCGGGAGCCACGGCATGCCGCCATTGTGATGGCTGATAATGGCACGCCGGGTAAAGGCGGGGAGCAATGCGTGCTTGAGCAGTGCTCAGCAGGCTCTACACTTGCTGCACAATAAGCTCCACCCGACGGTTCTGTGCTCGCCCCTGGGCACTACTGTTATCCGCCAGCGGTTTTCCTTCGCCATAACCCACCACCTTAAGACGGGACGCATCGATACCATGGCGCTTCACCAGCTGAGTAAACACCATCCTGGCACGTTGCTCCGAAAGCTGCTGGTTATAGCCAGTACTGCCTCGACTGTCGGTATGTCCTTCTATGCTGACCACCAGTGCAGGGTTGTCTGCCAGCCAGCGGGCTGCCTGCGCCACCTGCGTGGACAGGTGAGCAGATAACTCTGCCGCATTATAGTTAAACCCTCCTGCCAGCCGCGTAGCCACAGGAACATCCACTATGGCTGGTCGTGACGCTTCGCGTTGCTCCAGCGAACGCGGCTTCTCAATCACCAGATCAACCCGACGGTTCAAGCCACGTCCAGCTCTGGTTTTATTGGTCGCCATAGGCCTGCTTTCACCATAGCCTTTCACATTCAAACGCTGCGGTGCGATACCGTATTGCTCCACCAGTCGCTCAAACACTGCCTGCGCCCGACGCTCCGACAGGTGCTGATTATAACGTTCACTGCCACGGTTATCGGTGTGCCCTTCAATAGTGGCATTAACATCCGGGTAACGTTTGAGGAACTGCGCGGCCCGGCTGATATCCGGCTCGTAGCGGTTATTCAGCTTCACTGAGTCATAACCAAAGTGCGCATTCATCCGGAATGCCAGTTTATTATTGCCAATATCACGGAAATCAGGTTCATCCAGCACACTGGCCAGCAACGCCTGCTTATCAAATGCCGACATCATCGGCAGCGCTTCCTGTGGACAACGTCCATCCGGGGCCCGGCTGGCAGCGGGTACTGCAGTGCCGTCGCTCAGCCCGCTGCCAGACGACCGGTAATGCCCCACCAGCCCACCCATAGCCGCCAGTGTCCGCGCCTGAGCCAACAACAGATTATGCTGACCGGTTACATAGCTACGCCGCACATCAAAATACTCGTTCTCGGTATCCAGCAGATCAAGCAGGGTGCGTTTACCAATATCGAACTGCTTCCTGTACTGAGTACGCGCCTTGCCTACCGCCAGCTGATTTCGGTTCAGGTAACGCAACTGCTCATTAATACTACCGATGTCGTTATGGGCGATAACCAGTTCCTGACGCACGTCGCGACAGGCCTTTCGCTGCTGCTCAAACGCTTCTTCCAGCAGGTGGTCAGCTTCACGGATACGGGCTTTATCGGACCCGCCCCGATAGAGGTTATAACTGAGCACCAACTCAATGGCCGAGGTATCACGCTGTACAGAAACACCGTCGGTATTGTCTTCCATCTCATGGCGCAGCCGTAAATCTACACGTGGCTTTAACGGTGCATCGCGTCCCTCCCGAGCCGCTTGTGCCACCTGGGTATTTTCCACCGCTGAAAGCAACCGTGGACTCTGAGCATACGCTGCTTTCAATGCTGCCGTAGAGGCTATGGGGATCGCATCAGCAGCGATCTCTGGCACTGGAAGCTCATCGGCGGGCAACTCTCCCACTACCCGCTGGAACCGGGCGGATACATCATGCAGATTGGTCGCTTCGGTCAGCAGATTGGTTTCAGCCAGTGCCAGACGGGCGCTGGCCTGCTCAACATCTACCTTGCGGCCTACCCCGGCCTGGGCACGCTTTTCTATATCACGGTAAATAGTTCGGTGCTGAATATAGTTTTCTTTGGCCAGCTCAAGCAACTGCTGAAACCGCCGTACATCCAGATAAGCACGGGTGGCTTCCAGTGCCGCTTCTTCCGAGTCCTGACGAAAATCGTAGTAGAGACGTTTGCGCTCATGGTCAAAGCGAGACACCTGTGAACGGGTTTCAAAACCATCGAACAGCATCTGCGTCAACGACAGCTGTGCCCGCCAGGGGTCATATGAAAACGACGGCAGGTTATCTGGGTCCTGCCGCTCGTGACCAACGCTGCCCTCAAGGTCTACCCGTGGATAATAACCACCTTCAGCAGCTCGTACAGCGTCAACTGAAGCTTCAAAACGATGCCAGCTGGCTTTTACATCAGGGTTCTGGGTGATGGCTAACCTGACCGCCTCATCAAGGCCACTTACCGGAGCGGCCATCGTTAAAGATGAACAGAGCCCGATAATACTCAGTCCGAGTGCTCCCCATTTACAGCGCTTGCTCATGGTCCCGCTCCTGCTACCGTGCGAATCGTTTTTAGTATGTGATTCGGCCTTAGCGTTAATCAGCATCAGCACAGAGAAGTAGCACACTGCGATGAACTACCCTTGCGCTGGCTGTTCAGGTGTTACATAAAGGTAGACCACTGAGTTAATTTGTCATTCCATCAAAGTGCCACTAAATAATTGGGTACGATCTATGCCTGCAACCACGCCAGCAACCTTTGTCGCTGCAATATTGATCAGACCCGCTACACTCAACACTGTGTCCCGTTCAGTCGATACGAGTACTACCGTGAGCCCAATACGTTGTTAACCGCTCCAAGCGCAGCATGGGACCGCCTGCCCCCTCCACTACCACATCGGATTCGATGGTTGGCCCTGAGTGCATATCTCTGTGCTGCCCTGTCTGCGCCCACCACAGCCAGCGCGGATAATCGCACATCGGATAATCAGGCCCTGAGCCACTGGCAGCAGCTGGTGGGGAGCAGCTACCCCCTGACGACTGAGCAGAAACTGCGCCGTACGAATCGTTTTTTCAACCAGCGCATCCGGTTTGTCACAGATATCCAGGCCTGGCAACAGACAGATTACTGGGCAACACCACAGGAAACATTGCTACGCCAGGCGGGTGACTGTGAAGATTTTTCCATCGCAAAATATATAACCCTGCTTAAAAGTGGTATTCCTGCGAAACAATTACGGCTGGTATACGTCAAAGCGATAACAGGACTGGCCGAGAGCGCATTGCAGCAGGCGCATATGGTATTAGCGTACTACCCTGAGAACAGCGCAGAGCCTTTGATCCTGGATAACCTGATCATGGAGATTCAACCCGCGTCACAACGCACAGACCTGATTCCACTGTTCAGTTTTAACAGTGAAGGGTTATGGGTTGAGGGACACAAAGCCTCTCGCTCACCTGAAGCACACCTTTCCCGCTGGCGTTCCGTTTTGCAGCGCATGCAACAGGAAGGGGTGTATAACACGAGATAAGCCATTGTAAGGGGATGCGGATGTCTCTGTATAAACGGCTGTGGATAGCCATCGGATTGATTATGCTGCTGTCTTTCGCTGGCAGTTTTGTGCTCAGTAACCTGTCCAGCAGGCAGTATTTCGAGCAACAGCTTGAGCTGAAAAACGCAGATAACGCGACAACTCTGGGCCTGCTGTTAAGTGCTCCACAAAACGACGGGGTAGCCCGTCAGCTGCTGATCTCAGCTCAGTTTGATAGCGGCCATTATCAGTTTATCCGGCTTACCGGGGCAGATGGCAGCATCATTGCCGAGCATTCACAGCCGGGCCCAAAGCATAACCACCCCGGCTGGCTGGCACAGTTTTTCCCCATCACACCGGCTGTTGGCACCGCCAAAGTCAGTGATGGCTGGCAGCAGGTAGGCACCCTGACCGTCGCCAGCCACACCCAGGTTGCCTACGATGCCCTCTGGAGCAGCAGTGTACAATTGCTTAGTTACTTTCTGCTGGCCGCTTCCGTATGCGGTGTTGTCGGCTCAACTCTACTAAGGCTGATTACCCGGCCTCTGGACAGCCTTGTCGCCCAGGCCCATGCCATTACTGAACGCCGGTTTGTCACAAGTAGTGAACCTGACACTCAGGAGTTCCGGGACATTGTTCAAGCCATGAACACCCTGACCCAGCATGTACAGCGGATGGTGGACGATGAAACCATGCGGCTGGATAGCTGGCGGGTAAAAATGCAGTACGATGGTCTCACCTCATTAATGAAACGCCAGCCCTGTCTGGCCCAGTTACACGCTCTGCTGGCCCGCAACGACGCCAGCGCCGCCGGTACCATTATGCTGATTCAGGTACAGCAGCTGGCACAGCTGAACCAGGATCAGGGCCGTAAGCAGGTGGATTTTCTGCTGAAGAAGCTGGGCCGAACCCTTAGTGCTGAGTCCCGCCAGTTTGATGAGCGACTGGCAGGCCGCCTTAATGGAGCAGACCTGTTGCTGGTCGTTCCAGGCTATTTTCAGGTAGAACAGCTAGGTAATACCATCTACCAGGCACTACTTAAAACAGTCAGCGAGCAGTCATTCAGCACTGATATAAACCTGCACTGTGTTGCAGCACCGTTTCGTGCCGGTGACCACCCCGGCAAACTGCTTGGCTCTCTTAACGGCTGCCTGCAACTGCAGCCGCCTGGTACCTCATCATTTACCGTACAAACAGCTCCCCTGGACAACACCGTTCAACAGCAACCCTGGCAGCGGCGTCTTGATCATGCACTGAGTAACAGCGGCATCCAGTTGCAATACTTCCCCACCGTTAATGATCAGGGCCAACTCAGCCACCTGGATGCCTGTGCCCGATTAAAAAGCGACAGTGGCCCGGCACTCTCCGCCGCCGTATTTCTGACCAGTCTACGCCAGATGGGCTGGTGCCACCGGCTGGACCAGGTGGTGGTTGCTGAAGCCCTGCATCGCCTGGCCAGCTCCACCCGCCCTCTGGCAATCAGCCTGTCTGCGGCGGTACTGCGAGAACCAGACCGCGCCGAGCAGCTGCTGCATCAGCTCAGTAACGCGCCCGAATCACGCCATAATCTGCGGCTTGAATTTGCCTGTAACGATGCCTTTCTCTATCTCAGTCAGTTACGCCAGCTGTGTATCCGGTTAAAGCACCTTGGCTGTAAGGTGGGTCTTAAGCACCTGGGTCAGCAACTGGCACCACTGGGAAAACTGGCTGATAGCGGGCTGGACTATGCCCGTATTGATGGCAGCTTTATCCGCCAGCTGGGTGAAGAAACCGAGGTAAAACCTTTTATTCAGGGCATCTGCTCCACCCTTCACGGCCTGGGTATGACCGTACTGGCCGAACAGGTGGCCACGGAAAACCAGTGGCAGCAACTGCTGGCACTGGGAATTGATGGCGGCACCGGCCCCCTGTTCAGTGAAGCCCGGCACACAGACCAGGTGGCCAGGCCCTGAACCCGGGTCAGAGTCAGATCAACTCTTCCATATCATCTTCATCCGGCAACAGCTGCAGGGTACTCTGCATTGAGTGACGCAGCTGCTGGCGATCCAGCATCTTACGCTGCGCCACCTCAGGCAAGTCCGTAAAGCGGATCTGGTTCTGCTCAACCAGCAGTGTCACCAGATCCTCAATCACCCGCACAAACTCACTGTCACTGCTGGCCAGTGCCTGCTGAACCTGCTCTATCCGCGCCATAAACGCTGCCACATCAATGTCCGCTGCAGCACGCAGCGGCTCAAACCCCTCCAGTGGCTGTTCGCTGACAGCCACTACCCGTCCTTCATCATCCCGTTTTACATAGGCCATCCGGGGCGTCTCCCTCAGTCTTAGTCAGTCATCAATTTACCCTGCTGCATCAGATCATTGATCAGAGCCGCCTGGTCCACCAGCTGGCTACCGGCATCGGTATAGGCCGTCACCAGATCCACATTGGACAGGTTAATAGTCTGATCAATTTTCGAACTATCAAAGCCATCAGCAAAATCACCCTGGCTACTGATAAACAGCAAGGTACTGTCGTTATGTAGCTGGAAATACAAGTAATCGGTCAGTTCACCGTCACCCAGCAGGTCAGCGATATCCAGTGCATCGCCACCCTCGGCCACCGGCCTTGTATCAAAGTTAATCACCAGATCCGACAACGGTGCGCCCGGGCTACCCACATCACTGAGGTGCCACTCGAACACATCCGCATCCGGGGTTCCCCACAGCAGATCATCCCGTTCACCACCGGGAACCTCGTTACCCAACTCATCCACTTCGTTGTTATTGTCACGGTTATCACGACCATCGATCTGTGCCGTGATCGTGCCGCTGGCTGGATCACCGTCACTGTCAGTAACGGTAAAGTCCGCGCTGATTGGCAGGCTGAACGCACCGGAGAGGTAACTCAGGTTCATACTGTCGGCTTCAAGCCCCAGGCTGCCCTGGTCAACACTGAGCACCAGCAAACCAAAGCTGTCCAGCCCTGCACTCAGCGCCTCAATGTTCAGACTGTCACCGGGATTGAGCAGCAAGGTGCCACTGACCCCACCGACAGGCAGTTCACTGTAGCTAAAGCCAGCGCTGCCTCTGTCGCCCAGCTCACCAGGAGCCTCGCTATATAGGGTATAGCTGAGTTCTACGGGCCCGCTGAGCGTCAGCTCTGCTTCAAACTGGCTTGCCTGGCGGTTCAGATCAATCATCAGCTGCTCGCCAGCATCGAGCTGGTTGTCCTCAACACCGATCTGATTACCCTGCCAGATCACTTCCGACATCTGATAAGCACTGCCATCGGACTGATAGCCAAAGATCGTGGTATGTATCTGATCACCGATCGGCCCTGTACGGCTGTCCAGATAGGCATTGTTTTCACCCACTCGCAACCCTGTGCCAATCTCCGCCTCGGCCAGTGATTTCAGCCCGGCGCGTGCAGTCAGCTCATAGCTATCCAGTGATTCACTGACCTCCAGCTCAAACACGGTCTGACCGGTACTGAGTTTGGCTGTCACAGTACGGCTGGCATCATCGGCAACCAGCTCCAGCGCATCGCCATACAGATACAGCGGCCCCAGCTCGACATTCCCCCAGCTGAAACTGTGTGGCGCGTCTGCGGACGCGTCAAACTCGATGGTGCCACTGGTGGCCACACTGTTATTCGATCTCCCCAGATCCAGTTGTGCCTCACTGACCTCGCCAATCTCAGGTTGGTCATCAATCTGCTCAATCGTCAGCTCGCCATTGGCCTGGGTGCCCGCGCTGTCCTGCGCGATTACGGTGAAATCAGCCTCACTCAGATCAGACCCCGGTGCATGTTGCACAGCGGTATTCAGGGTGTAGCTGTAATCCACCTGACCATTGCTGCTGTTGTAACCGGTAATCACCAGCTGATGCTGCGCCGTATCAAATACGGTTAACGGCTCCAGTGCAGTCGCCGCCGCCAGCGCAGTGGCACCAAGTTCAACCCCGGCAATGGTCAGCGAGGTCAGCCCTGCCGGTGCCAGCACGTTAAAGCTGCCCGAGGTGGACTCACTCTGATCAGCTGCTGAAAGCAGCCCGACATCTTTTACGCTACCTTCACTGCCGGTCATATCCAGTTCGACAGGTTCGGGTTCTGGTTCTGGCTCGGGCTCGGGTTCCGGTTCTGGCTCAGGCTCGGGTTCCGGTTCGGGCTCGGGTTCCGGTTCTGGCTCGGGTTCTGGTTCTGGCTCCGGTTCCGGCTCAGGCTCAGGCTCCGGTTCTGGCTCGGGTTCCGGTTCAGGCTCCGGCTCCGGCTCGGGTTCCGGTTCAGGCTCCGGCTCGGGTTCCGGTTCTGGCTCGGGTTCTGGTTCTGGTTCTGGTTCTGGTTCTGGTTCTGGTTCTGGTTCTGGTTCTGGTTCTGGTTCTGGTTCTGGTTCTGGTTCTGGTTCTGGTTCTGGTTCTGGCTCGGGCTCGGGCTCAGGCTCGGGTTCCGGCTCCGGGTC
>Ga0193950_1000254_pt1 | contig 12542 bp, 13 predicted proteins | sample BB_1_MG_FD_144485 | JGI IMG/M metagenome (GOLD analysis project Ga0193950, IMG submission 144485) | Microbial mat bacterial communities from the Broadkill River, Lewes, Delaware, United States - BB_1_MG | ecosystem: Environmental > Aquatic > Freshwater > River > Microbial mats | place: USA...
ACAATTCTGGTTACAAACAACAGCTATCGTATTATACTTTACATCTATGTGGATTGCTGGTATTACTCAAGGTATGATGTGGAGAGCATATGATGAATATGGTTCTTTATTATACTCATTTATTGATACAGTTACAGTATTACAACCATACTACACAATTAGAGCAGTTGGTGGATTATTATACTTAATTGGTTTCTTTATGTTTGCATATAATATGTATAAAACAGCTACTTGTGGTAGAGTTCTTGATAAAGAGCCTACAAACGCATCGCCTATGGGCGCTTAAGAGAGAGGGGTTAATATGTTTCATTGGTTAGAACAAAGACCGTTTTTCTTTACGGTAGTATTATTTTTATTTATTGCGTTTGCAGGACTTGTAGAAGTTTTACCAGATTTTGCTAAAGCTTCTCAACCTAAAGTTGGTACTAAACCATATACTGTTTTAGAACTAGCTGGTAGACAAGTTTATATTAAAGATTCTTGTAACGCTTGTCACTCACAGTTAATTAGACCATTTAAATCAGAAACTGATAGATATGGTATGTATTCAATTTCTGGTGAATTTGCTTATGATAGACCATTTTTATGGGGATCTAAAAGAACTGGACCAGATTTACAAAGAGTTGGTAACTACAGAACTACAGATTGGCATGAAAACCACATGATGGATCCTGCTTCAGTTGTTCCAGGTACAGTTATGCCTGCATATCCTCATATGTTTACTAATAAAGCTGATATAGCTACTGCATATGCAAATGCAAATACTCAAAAACAAGTATTTGCTGTACCATATGACAAAGCTGGTATGCCTAAGTTAGGTTCATGGGAAGATGCAAGAATTTCAGCTTTAGCGGAAGCAAAATTAGTTGCAGCAGATATGAAAAATCAAAGTGTAAAAGATGCAGTAGAAGCTGGCGAAATTCCAGAAATTGTTGCTTTAATTGCATATTTAAATTCTTTAAAATAAGGCTAAAACATGGAATACGAAACTCTATTAACTGTTCAAGCTTATGCTAAATTTGCTTTGTTGGCAATTGTATGTATCGTGTTTTATAGTTATGCTTTTTCTATATATAGAAGAGACAAAAAAGGTGAGACTAACTATGAAAGTTATTCGAACCTTGTGTTAGACGATAGTATAGAATCAAAACCTTTAGAAAAAAGAAAAAATGACAATAAAGAGAGTTGAGAAACTTTTGAAAAAAAATAAAAAAGGAGATAGCTAATATGAAGTCTATGGTAATAGGTGGTATTATTCTTATCATTGCATTGATGACTGGTACATACTTCATGGCAGGTGATTCATTTGCCTTAGGTGAAGATTATATCAATGACCTTACAATGTTGGGAGCTGTTGCAATTATTGGTATTACAGTATTTGTGGCATTAAAGTATGTTAATCAAATTAAAAATGATAAAGCTACTGGTGAATTAAAAGAAGAAAATTGGGATGGTATTGGTGAATACGGTAACAATATTCCTACTGGTTGGGCGTTGATGTTTATAGGTACAATTGTTTGGATGATGTGGTATTTCTTTATTGGTTACCCAACAAATCAATTTTCACAAATTGGACAATACAATGAAGAAACAAATGAATATCAAGCTAAATTTGAATCTAAATGGAATAATATTTCACAAGAAGATTTAGTTGGTATGGGTCAATCTGTATTTTTAGTACAATGTGCTCCATGTCATGGTATTGATGCTGAGGGTATTGATGGTAAGGCACAAGATTTAACAAAAAGAATTAGTAAAGAATCTGTTCTTCATGTAATTAATAATGGTGCCAACAACTTCAAAACTGATTTCCCAGGTGGTATGCCAGCAGGTATGGCATCAGGAAAAGATGCTGAAGAGATTGCTGAGTATGTTGCTGGTGGTTTAAAAGGTACTGCACCTGCAATGTGGGCTGCTTGTTCATCTTGTCATGGTGAGAATGGTGAAGGTATGGACTATGTTGCACCAAATATTAAAAACTATAGTGATAAATTAGTAGCTACAGTTCTTAAAGATGGTAAAAAATCTATCATAGGTTCAATGCCAAGTTTTGATGGAAGATTATCTGAAACACAAGTAAAAGCTGTTGCAAATTACTTAAGAAGTATAGGAGAATAGTATGGCTGGAAATACACAAATGAATGATAACGAAAGAGGTATATTTAGTTTGATACATGGTATTACAGGTATGTTAATTGCAGTTGTATTACTTCTTTCAATTCTTGGTACTTTAACATATTTCGCTGTTGTAACACAACAAGCTAACGCTGAAAACTTTTATGAAGTAAATCAGGATCTTAACGCATTAAAAATGAATGATCCAGAAAATCATAAAATGTGGATCAATAAATAAGGAGTAGATGATGTATTATGTAATTTGGGGACTATTAGCAGTTTCTGCTGTAGTAACAATCGCTTTATCATTTTTAGATTCTACAAGAGTATTTGTTGGCTAATTAGTGACTAAAGTAGTTAAAAAGGGGAGATGTTAATTCATCTCCCCTTTTTTTATGATTGAAATCTAAAATATATTATTTATTGACAAAGAAGAAAAATAGTAGTAATATTCATTTGAAAATTTTAAATTATAATAACTATAAATTTATTTTATGTAAATATAGAATTATGACAATTAAAAAGGAAAAACATGGCTGAACAGATACAAGCATGTAGCAATGATATATGTATGAAAAAGGATGAGTGTGAAAGATATAGACTTTTTAAACTAGGTCAAAATGATCATAAAAGATTTAATGGAAAACCGCATAAAGGTTGTGGACAATTTATTAAAATATCAAATCAGAATAATTAAAAAATTATACTAATTTAAGTACAATACAGTAAATATACAAATTATTTATAATTAAAGGAACATATGTGAGAAGCAAATTATTTTTTTTAGTATTTATATGCATATCTGCACTAAATGCAAGTCAAAACCCATATATTATTAAGCATGATGGATTGATTGATCAGCGTGCTCAAGAGAAGATTTTTCAAATTGGAACTGAAGCAAAAGAAAAATTGGGAGTGAATCTTTATATAGATATTCGAGAAAATAATGGAATTAATCCTAGCGAAAAAAGAGAAATACGACTACAGCTTATGAGAAAACTAGAAGCTAATTTGATCTCTAAACTTCAAAAGCCGTATGTAGTTTTAAGTATATCCGTAGATCAGTTATATGCAAATATTTTATACTCTGATGATATGAAAAATATTATTGACAAAGATGATATTTTAGATGGTTATGTTATCCCTTTATTAGCTTCAAAAGATAAAAATAGTTTATTTGCAAAAACAAGTGCAGCGACATTGAATGGTTTTGCTCAAATGGCAGATAGTGTTGCAAATAGTCAAAATATTAAACTAGAGTCAAGTATAGGAAGTGAAGGGAAAACAGCGGGAACTATTTGGAAAGTATTTATGTATTTTATTGTACTTACAGGATTAGGTCTATATGTTATAATAATACTTAAAGAGAGAAAATATAAAAAGGGTGTAAATAGTGGAAAATAAAAAAGAGAATAAACCTATGCCAAAATGGCTTGTATATACACTTTTTATACTAAAGTTTATGTTGAGTATAGCCCTTATTTTTTGGACTGTTTATATGACTCTACAGTCAGATGTAGGAAAAGATGACGATAATGCTTTTTTAAGTAATCAACATGATGTAGATGATAACTACAATAAAATAATGGAACAAAATAATGAGTTCAATTCTAAGTACAATGTAAAGTTTGTTTTCAATGATGAAGAGATTATTGGGTTAAGTCATTCTGATATTTACCTTTCTCAAAGAGTTATAAAAGAGAGAAAAATACGAAAAAATATGTTACATATTGGGAAAAATAGTGTAAAAGTATATATTCAAGATAAAAATGCCAATGAGATAAAAGAGAGCAAAGTTGATATATTAGTAACAAAAAATACCACACACGCAGAAGATGTAACACTTAATCTTACAAATGAAAGAAGTAAAGAATTTGAAATTCAAAGTTTTGGGTACTGGAACATTACTGGGACAGTAGAAGTAAATGGAAGTAAAGGTTCGTTTTACATAAAAACAAATGCATCAAGTCAAACTAAATAATTCACTTATCGTATTGCCAACATCAAGGGCAATACGGGATCATTTGAGTGAATTAAAAACAACAAATCAACTTATCAAAAAGTATATCTCTATAGGGGATTTTTTCCAACGCTCAATTATCGATAGTAAAAATCGAAAATTCGTCGATAAACATCTAAAAATCATTTTTTTAAAAGAAGCGATCGCAAACATAGATATTGAAAAACTTGGCTTCAGTAGAGAGTTTACAACATTTTTAAAACAAAGTGAATATATTTTTCGATTTTTTCAAGAGTTAGCAAATGAATATGTAGAGATGGAAAGACTCGTAGAATATGATACTTATGCATTATACTCAGATCATTTAGATATATTAAAAGAGATATATTATAATTATTCAAAGATACTCGAAAAACATAATTACTGTGATAATATTTTTTTACCAAATGATTATATATTAAATGAAGATTATATAGAACAGTTTGATGATATTACTCTTTATTTGGAAGGGTACTTGTCAAAATTTGAGTTTAAAATCTTACAAGATGTATCTAAAGTTAAAAATCTTACTATTATTCTTATTTTAAATCAGTTCAATCAAAAAAATATCTCATTATTAAAAGAGTATGGTTTAGAAGAAGATTTTGAGATAGGAAACCGTTATACAATCGATTTAACTGCTTTAAAAGTAATCAAAAAAGAAGAGAAAAAAAAGATTACAGAAGATGTTGTGATCTCTCCTATTTCATCACAGCTAGAGCAAATTGCTTTTATAAAATACCATATTACTCAGATGATTAAAAAAGGTATCGCAGCAGAAAAAATTGCTGTTGTGATTCCAAATGAAAAGATAAGTTCCAAGTTAGAGTTGTTTGATGATGAACACTATTTCAACTTTGCTATGGGAAGAGGTATATCAGAACATAAAATTGTAAAAGTGATAAAACTTATTACAAAAGTTTTGGTTGATAAAGAACCAAAAGATAGTGTAAAGCTAGAGTACTTCAATATAGATAATCAGATATTTTCAGAACTTTTTCGAGACAACTGGAATAAAGAGTTAACCCAAGAGATTATGCTGGAGATTTTGGAGTATCTTTTCTCTTTAGAGAGTGATGAAGAGGTATTGGAAAAACTTGAACAGATAAAAATATCGATGCAAATTTTGCTTTTTTCAAATAGCACCAATGAACCAATTGTGATCAAAACAAAGGAGTTTATGAAACTGCTCTCTACTGAGATAAATAGTATCACAATAGATGATATCTCTGGTGGTAAAATTACAGTTTTAGGTATACTTGAAACAAGAGCGGTAAATTTTGATGGAATTATTGTGATTGACTTTAATGATCAAAAAATTCCAAAAATCAGCGTAAAAGATAAGTTTATCTCATCTTCTTTAAAAAGTATGGTAGGATTACCAAGTATAGAAGATAGAGAAAATTTACAAAGATATTATTATAAAAGACTTTTTGACAATGCTTTAAATATCGCTATTTGTTATATTGATGATGAGCAAAGTGTTATGAGCAGATTTATAGTACAACTTTTTGAAGACTATAAAACACATATCAAAAAAAATGATTTTAAATCTGTTTTATACACAAAAAACGATTTTAAACATTTCTATAGTGAAATCATTTTAGATATCGATTTATCAAAACAATCATGGTCAGCAACAAGCCTAAAAACATATTTACAGTGTAAAAGAAAATACTATTTTCAGTATCTTTCAAATATAAAAGATCACACCATAAGTATCAAACCAGAAGCTTTTGAGATAGGTAATATCATTCATAATTGTTTAGAGGAGGCTGTGAAAAAAAAGAGCCTTACCAATCAGTTTATAAGTAATTATTTTAGTACTTTTCAAAAAAACAATCCTTATTTAATTTTAGAGTTAGAGTTATGGAAAAAAAGACTTGAAAAACTTGTAGAGTACGAATCTATGAGAAAAGCAAATGGAATTGAGATATTTGAGGTTGAAAAAAGATTTGATTTAACTTATAATGGAATTAATATCAAAGGTGCTATTGATAGAATTGATAAGTATCCTGACAATACCTATGAAATTATTGATTATAAAACATCCTCATCTTTAAAAATTGATACACTCAAAACCTATGAAGAGAGTACAGATTTTCAGCTTGAGTTTTATTATCTAGCCCAGCGAGATAAAATGATAAGAGATGTTTGTTATTATAGTCTGAGTGATGTTGTTATGAAAAATGAAGTTGTTTTACAAGAAAAACTTGCTGTTTTAGATCTTCATTTTTTAGCTCTAAAGACAGAAAAAGTAAATTTTAAATGTACAGATAATTTAGCACACTGTACATTTTGTCCCTATAAAACCATTTGTCAGAGGGATTAGTATCATGCTAGAAAAAGTGTTTCATTCAAAAAAAGTTTTATTATATATTATGGCACTTTCTATGTCATTTTCTTTTGCCGCTTGGATGAGTTTATTGAACAATTTTGTTATAGAAGTGGCTTTTTTTGATGGAAGTCAAATAGGTATTTTACAAGCTATACGAGAGATTCCTGGCTTTTTAGCTTTTACTGTTGTATTGGTTACGATTATTATTGCACAACAACGGCTCGCTTATATCTCTATAATGCTGTTAGGTCTTGGTACAGCAATTACAGGGATTTTTCCTAGTGTATTTGGTCTGTATATTACTACATTGATTATGTCTACAGGCTTTCACTATTTAGAAACACTGAATCAATCGTTATCTTTACAGTGGCTTAGTAAAAAAGAAGCACCAATTATTTTAGGAAAGATTGTTGCTTTAAAATCATTTACAGCACTTATGTCATTGGGAATCATCTATATAATGATGAAGTTTTATAGTGTTGAGTATAAAGTAGTATATCTCTTTTTTGGAGGGATTACTTTTTTTATAGGTGCTTTTTCGTGGATTATGTTTAAACATTTTGATGATGATATTGTGCAAGATAAAAAAATCCGCTTGAAAAAAGAGTATTGGTTATTTTATCTTTTGACTTTTTTTGCAGGAGCAAGAAGGCAAATATTTGTAGTATTTGCTGGCTTTTTACTTGTGGAGAAATTTGGTGTTGATATTCATAATATGGTGATATTATTGATTATTAATTCTGTTTTAAATATGTATCTTGCTCCAAAAATAGGAAAGTTTATCTCTCGTTTTGGAGAATCACTCTCTTTAAAACTGGAGTATGTTGGACTATTCATTGTATTTAGTATGTATGCATTTGTGGATAATCTTTATTTAGCTTATTTTTTATATGTGTTGGATCATCTTTTGTTTGCAATGGCAATTGCTTTGAAAACATATTTTCAGAAAATAGCAAATCCAGAAGATATAGCTAGTGCAAGTGCTGTGAGTTTTACCATCAATCATATTGCAGCAGTTGTTTTACCAGTAGTTTTAGGACTTGTATGGTTATATTCTCATTCTTTAGTATTTTTGATTGGTTCGATGATTGCTATAGGTTCATTGGCATTATCTTTTTTAATACCTAAAAATCCTAAAATTGGTTTTGAAACGACACTTGCAAAAAATAAAAAAATTTAGTTAGTAATAAAAAAGGAGATAAAGTGAAAAAAATTATTTTGGGAATATGTGTAGTTTTTTTATTTATAGGGTGTACTACAAAAGTACAAACAGATATAAAACCATATGTAACTTTACATCAAAATGAGGTAGAAAATCTTTCTATAAATTTTATAGGTGTAAATGATAAAAGAGATACACAAATAGTATCAACAATATATAATGATAATAAGATTGAAAACCAATATTCATTAAGTTCAAATGTTCAAAAATGGTATCAAGAAGCATTTAAAAGAGAGTTTGAAAATGCAAAAATGTTAAACAATAAAAATGTATCGGGTATAGATGTTATTGTAAATATCACAAAGATTAGTGCTAAATATACAAAATATAGTTTAGATTCAAAAAATATGAGTGCAAATATCAAAATAGAATTAGTCATAAAAAAAGATGATAAAACAATAACTTCTCAAATAGAAGCAAACCAAACACTTTACAAACCAATGATTTTAGATGCTGAGGGTTTTGAATCTATTCTCAATGAGGGGATGAGAGATTCTGTCTCAAAAACAGTAGCTATTTTGATTGAAAAAATTAAGTGAAATTAAGAATTTGTAAATGAAACCTTTTATAGCTTTAAAAGCCAGTGCAGGAAGTGGTAAAACATTTGCGCTAACTGTACGATATATTTCTCTTTTACTTCTTGATGCACATCCAAAAGAGATACTTACCTTAACTTTTACCAATAAAGCAGCAGCTCAAATGGCTGAGCGTATCTATGATACACTTCTTAGTCTTGGTGATGATGAAGCTATTTTGGATGCTGTAATAATTGAAACACAATTATCAAAAGAGAATGTATTATCAAAAAAAGATAAGATTATCAAAAAATTTATCTCTTCAGAACTCTCTATTTATACTATAGATAAATTTATCAATAAGATTTTACGAGAGTTTAGTGGATATATAGGGATAAACGATGATTTTGATATCAAGTTTGATGATGAAGAGTTACTTCTTTATAAATTTTTAACCTCTTTAGATGAGTCTCAATTTGATAGTCTTATTCAGTTTGCTCATAGAGAAAATAAAAAGCTCAATTCGATTGTTGAGTTATTTAAAGTATTGATTGATAAAAATGAAAAGCTTGAGGTACAACACTATCCACAAGGTAGTTTTGAGGCTGTATCTATTGCTATTATGGAAGATGCAAATATCATAAAAAATTTCATAGATAAAAGTACAGTTTCAAAGTCAGGCTATAATGCTGTAGATTTTAATACAATTGAACAACTTTTAGACAAAGGGAAAACATGGCTTACAAAAGAGAGTTTATCTGATTTTTCCTATTTCAAAAAAGCAAAACCACCTATAGAACTTGATCATAATCTTGAACGATTACAAACAAATGTCACACTTTATTATCAAATTCAAGAGAGCTATACCCTAGAAAACTTATTTCAGATTTTTGATGATTTTAAAGAGTTTCGTTCCTCATACAATGCAAAAAGAAACTCTTTGGAGTTTAGTGATATTACTAATATTGTGTATAAGTTATTGGAAAATCACATCGAAAAAGATTTTTTATATTTTAGGCTTGATGCAAAATATAATCATATTTTAATAGATGAGTTTCAAGATACATCAACCTTGCAGTTTAAAATCTTATTTCATCTAATAGATGAGATTATCTCTGGAAATCCAGAAGTATATAAAACATTTTTTTATGTAGGAGATATCAAACAGTCTATTTACCGATTTCGAGGTGGAACAAAAGAGTTATTTGACTATGTTGCTTCTATTTTTCATCCAATGTTAGAAGTTGAACTTCTAGATAAAAACTATAGAAGTAGTCAAAATGTAGTAAATTTTGTAAATAACACTTTTGAACCTTTGGCTAACTATGAATATGATAATCAAAAAGTCAATAGTAAAATTGAGGGTTATGTTGAGGTTGCTAATATCTCAAGTGAAAAAGAACTTATTTATGAAGATGTTTATAATAAAGTTGAAGAGTTACTCAAAAACAATATTGAAGTAAATAACATAGCAATACTTACCTATACAAATGCAGATGTTTTAGCTATTTATGAATATTTTAAACAAAAAAATCCACAACTTGAAGTGGTAACGGAGATGACCTCTAAACTTATCAATCAAACAAATGTAAAAGCACTCATCAATGCTATAAAATATATCTATTTTAAAGAAGATATCTATAGGGTAAATTTCAATACACTTGTAGGAAAAGAGTATTTTACACAGTTTGAATATTTCGTTGATATATCTAATATTGATGTAGTGACACTGCTTAAAAAAGTGGCATATCATTTTGATATAGTTGATGATAATGTTATCCGTTTTATAGAGTTGTCTGTATCGTATGATACTATTGTAGACTTTGTATATGATAGTAGTAAAGATGATACCTCAATTGTATCCCAAGCACAAAATGGAATCTCTATTTTAACAGTTTTCAAATCAAAAGGTTTAGAGTTTGATACAGTAATTGTACTTGATAGAGTTACGAAAAAAAATCCTGATAGAGGTTCTTTGCTTTTTGAATATGATGATATCGATTTAAAAAAGATATTTTACAAAAGAGCAAAAAGGGAAAATTTAGATAGATTTTATGAAGAAGCTGTCAATAAAGAAAAAAAACTTGTCGTAGCTGACGAACTCAATATTTTATATGTAGCTTTAACAAGAGCAAAAAACAATATGATAGTTCTAAAAAAAGAGAAAAATAGTGTTTTTGATTTGTTGGGAGATTTTCCTTTAAAAACTATAGGGAGTTTGCATAAAGAGATAGTGCATAAAAAAATAAGAAATAGTGAACAAGATGTTGAGTATAAGCCATTAAATCTAGGCTATCAAGAGAAATCGAAATCTACTCAAGATAATAGTATAGGTAGTTTAAAGGCACGATATTTTGGTATAGCGACACACTATTGTTTGGAGATGATGAAAAATTTTGATACAAAAAGTTTAGAAAAAGCATTTGTGAATACACAAAATAAATATGGAAATTTTTTAGATGAAAACGAATTTGAAGATCTCTATAATAGAATTGCACTTTTAGTGTCAGATACAAAGTTTCAAGAGATTGTTGACAAAAGTAGTTTTACAAAAGAACAAGCGTTGATGTTTAATGATGAACATAAAATTATCGATTTGTTAGTACAAAATAAAAATGGATATGTAGTAGTAGACTATAAAACAACAACACAGAAAAATAGTTCACATCTTACGCAAGTAAAAAAATATGTACAAGCGATAAAAGAGATAACAGATGAAAAAAATGTTCAGGGGTATCTAGTATATTTACATCCCCAAAATGTGGAGTTATTAGCAGTATAGATGCAAAATATAAAAAAATTACATACTGCTCTTTTATCTTGGTATGAAAAAAATGGTAGAGAACATTTACCTTGGAGAACTACTAGAAATATTTATCATATTTATATAAGTGAAATTATGCTTCAACAAACACAAGTAAGTCGTGTGATGGAAGAGTTTTACCCTAATTTTTTAGAAAAGTTTCCTACTTTAGAGATTTTAGCAAAAGCTCCTATTGATGAGGTATTGGCTTCATGGAGTGGTTTGGGATATTATTCACGAGCTAGAAACATACACAAAACAGCAAATTTATCTACTGAAAAATTACCTGATACTATGGCTGATTTATTAAAACTACCTGGAATAGGTAGATACACAGCAAGTGCAATTTGTAGTTTTGGATATGAACAAAATGTAAGTGTAGTAGATACAAATATAGCAAGAGTACTGAAAAGATATTGTGGGCTTTTAGATGTAAAAGATGAGGTAGTTTGGAAAAATGCAGATGAACTTTTAAATCATAAAGCATCAAGAGCTCATAATTTAGCACTTATGGATTTAGGTTCAATGGTTTGTAATCCCAAAAATCCAAAATGTGATGAATGCCCACTAGAAAAAAACTGTTTGGGTAAAAATGAACCAGAACTCTATACAAAAAAGAAAAAAACTGTATATGAATCTATGGATCTGTTTTATGCAATATGTATCAAAGACAATAAAATAGCTCTACAAAAATCCACAGGAAAAATGTATAAAGGTATGCTTGAATTACCCTCTTGTGATCCTATAGATGAAAACTTTATAGATACCTATAAACATAGTTATACAAAATATAGATTAACAGTAAATTTATATAAAGTTGAAGAGTTAGATAACGATGAAATCATCTGGATAAAAATTGAAGATATAGATACTTTACCTATCTCTACACTTACAAAAAAAGCACTTTTGAAAATAAATAACATTTTATAAGAAACACGCTAAAATCACATTTTAAAAAGAAGAAAATATAAGGTAATAAAATGAATAAAAGTTTAGGAACAAATCTAATAGCATGTTTAATAGTTATTGTTGGGTATTTTACAGGAAATGGCATCATTCTAACTATAGGATTGTTTGCATTAAGTGGGGCAGTGACAAACTGGATAGCTGTACATATGTTATTTGAAAAAGTTCCTTTTTTATATGGAAGCGGTGTAGTAGAAAATAGATTTGAACAGTTTAAAACTTCAATACATACTTTGATTATGAATCAGTTTTTTACCAAAGAAAACTTAGATAAATTTTTTGAATCAGAGATGTCTACAAATAAAAAATTAGACTTATCAAATGTGATAGAAAAAACAGATTTCTCTATAGCTTACGAGAGTTTAAAAAGTGCAGTTATGGAGTCTAGTTTTGGTGGTATGTTAGGTATGTTTGGTGGTGAAAAAGCACTTGAACCACTTCAAGAGCCTTTTACAAAAAAGATGAAAGTAGCTATAAATAAAATAGTACATACTGACACTTTCCAAGAACTTATCCAAGAAACATTACAAAATAGTGATTTAAGTGAAGATATGAGTAAAAAAATAGATACAGTGGTACAAGCA
>Ga0193950_1000255_pt1 | contig 12536 bp, 16 predicted proteins | sample BB_1_MG_FD_144485 | JGI IMG/M metagenome (GOLD analysis project Ga0193950, IMG submission 144485) | Microbial mat bacterial communities from the Broadkill River, Lewes, Delaware, United States - BB_1_MG | ecosystem: Environmental > Aquatic > Freshwater > River > Microbial mats | place: USA...
CGTATGGGGGTGGTGGTAATTCCGGCCAGCCCCGGCTTCTATCAGCGTCCGCAAAGCGTAGAGGATATGGTCGACTTTGTGGTCGCCCGCATTCTTAATCAGCTTGAAATTGATCAGAACCTGTTACCTCGTTGGGGTGAATCCTTAATTCAGCCCCCTGTAGTCGATTGATATAGAAGGGCATTCCTGCCCGCTCCTGACTTGAAGATAAAATTGTAATGGCCAAAATTCTTGCACTGGATACCTCTACCGATGCCTGTTCTGTCGCGTTGACGCTCGACGGTGCTGTGTATGAGGATTTTCGTATTATTCCCCGCCAACATACCCGTGCTCTGCTGCCGATGGTCAGTGAGCTGCTGTCAAGTCATGGGCTGACTGTGGCGGACCTGGATGCAGTTGCGTTTGGCAGAGGGCCGGGTTCGTTCGCAGGTATCCGCATTGCGACCGGTACAGCACAGGGGCTGGCGTTTGCAGCAGGGTTGCCGATGTTACCGGTCTCTACACTGGCAGCGATGGCGTTGAAAACGCATCAACTGACCGGGGCGGTGCAGGTGGTTGCAGCGCTGGATGCTCGAATGGATGAGATCTATGCCGGTGCCTACCGCTTTGAGGCGGGCAGGCCTGTCGAGTTGATGCCTGAGCGGGTTTGTTCTCCTGGCCAGTTGAGTTTACCTGAGGGGCATTTTTATGCGGCAGGCAGCGGCTTTGGGTATCAGACAGCAATGGCTGAAGCGCTACAGGCACAATTGTCAGCGGTAGAAACAGTCTGCTATCCCGCAGCGGGTGTGATGGCAGAGCTGGCGGCAGGACAATGGGATGAAGGACAAGCAATACCAGCAGATCAGGCGATGCCGGTGTATTTGCGTGATGAAGTAGCCTGGAAGAAAAAGGATCAACAATAGCGATGGAATGGTTTCAGGTAACAGTACTGGCATTGATTCAGGGGCTCACCGAATTTTTGCCGATCTCCAGTTCCGCCCACCTGATTTTACCTGCTCAGCTACTGGGCTGGCCGGATCAGGGTCTGGCATTTGATGTTGGGGTTCACGTTGGCAGCCTGTTAGCTGTTGTGATGTACTTTCGTGGTGATATCTGGAAGCTGGCCAGAGGCTGGTTTGCCAGTCTGACTGGCAAACACAGTGCTGAAAGCAAGCTGGCCTGGTGGGTTATTCTGGCCACGATACCTGCAGTTGCACTGGGGTTGCTGGCGTCTGATCTGGTCAGCCAGTATGGTCGTTCCATTCTGGTGATCGCTGGCACGACACTGATTTTTGGTGGTCTGCTCTGGTGGGCTGATCAGGCACGTACTGAACACCGTGCACTGAACGGGCTGGGCTGGCAGGATGCTCTGATTATCGGGCTGGCGCAGGCTGTTGCGATGATTCCGGGTACGTCACGTTCCGGAATCACGATTACAGCGGCGTTGATGCTGGGGTTTGAGCGCCAGGCTGCAGCGCGCTTTTCGTTCCTGATGTCTATTCCGGTGATTGCCGGTGCGGGGTTGCTCTTAGGCCTTGAGTTGCCTGGGCAGGCGCAGGGTGTGGCATGGCAGATGATAGCGGTCGGTGCGGTGCTGTCTGCTGTCAGTGCCTGGACCTGTATCCATCTGTTTCTCAAACTGCTGGACCGTATCGGTATGATGCCGTTTGTAATCTATCGAATGGCGCTGGGACTGGTGTTACTGGCAGTATATTTTGCGGGCTGACCGCGTTAACAGGGTTGATCGAGTCTGAACATGCGAGAAATAACAGCAGCAGTTGCTGTGACAGCGACAGAGTCGCAATGGCTGGCGCAGGCTGAAGGGCTTGCTGAACGACTGGAGTTGCCATTTATATCGGATGCAGACCCGGCAGACACCCGCCTGGCGGCGCTGTTGCAATACACTGATCAGGGGTTGCAGTTACAGCAGTGTGCGGTAAAAAAGCGTCCTGGTCCTGTATGGGTTGATTTTGTCAGTGGCGCGGTAGCTCATCGACGAAAGTTTGGCGGAGGGGCTGGCCAGATGATCGCCAAAGCGGTCGGGATCAAAGGCGGCGTTCGGCCCCAGGTGGTAGATGTGACCGCAGGCCTGGGGCGTGATGCGTTTGTGATGGCGACGCTGGGCTGTGAAGTGACGTTGCTGGAGCGCTCCCCTGTTATTCATGCTCTGCTTGAGGATGGGCTGAAACGGGCAGAGTTTGATGCGGATGTTGCCGATATAGCAGAGCGGATGACGTTGTTACCCGCTGATAGTATTGATTGGCTGAAGCAGGCTGCGCAACAGAGTCAGCAGGTGCTGTATCTTGACCCCATGTATCCTCACTCGGATAAGTCTGCACAGGTGAAAAAGGAAATGAGCCTGTTTCAGGCAGTGGTGGGAGAAGATGCTGACGATGCTGCTCTGCTTGAAGCGGCCTGGCCGGTGGCAGAATACAGAGTAGTCGTCAAGCGGCCGCGTAAAGCTGCTGCAATTGAAGGGCGGCCTTTCAGTTATCAGTTGTTGGGTAAATCAACACGCTACGATATATACACCCGCAAAAAACTGGGCTGAATGCGACTGGCAGTACAGGTTGCTGCCAGCACTTTTCAGTGGCTCAGTAATGTGGAGGTGGTGGTTCTTCGCCATTGCTGGTGGGGTTGGAAAGGTCCATCAGTTTTATCTGTTTATGCAGGCTGAGGACCAGTTCCTTTAGCTGTATCAATTCAATATCCTGACGAGCGATAACGTCGCTTAGCTTATCAATAGCGTCTTCCTGAAAGGCCACGCGGCTTTCCAGTTCTGCAATTCTTTCCTGGTCGGACATGGATACTCCTGATGACAGATCGGCATTTTCCAGCCCTGGTGATGGGGCGAAGTCATGTGTCTGAGTTTAACCTGTTGAATAATTGCACAAAATTAGCTATATGTGCTCGGTTGGTTCCATCATGATAACGGTGGAGTGCGGAAAGGAAAACGATTACAAACAAAGAGAATAATTACATGAGTGGTAATCAGTTAGTGCGTAGTGCATTGGTCAGTGCGGTAGCTGCCGTAGTTCTGGCGCTTTTACTTCAGGTAACAGGGGCGTTACAGGCGCTGTCCCTGCCTGTTTTTGTTGTGTCATTTGGTGTTGTTTTTATCAGTAGCCTGTTGAGCACCCTTGGGCAAAGCCGCCCATCGGCTTCCAGAGGGGATAATGAGCTGGCCGAACCGGATGAGGTTGAACAGGATGACAGCCGTGAGGTTGGTCTGGTGAAATGGTTTAATGTCTCCAAGGGCTTTGGCTTTATCACCCGAGAAAATGGCGAAGATGTTTTTGTGCATTTTCGTAATATTCGTGGCCGAGGTCATCGTTCGCTGTCGGAAGGGCAGAAAGTGCGTTTTAATGTGCGCCAGGGGGATAAGGGTTTGCAGGCTGAGGATGTCTCAGTGATGCGTGCCTGAGGTCTGATCCACGATGGGGCAGCTCTGCTCCATCGTTCTCTGTATATATCTTGTACCTGCCATCTAAAATAGCGATGATTGTGCCTGTAATGGGTCTGGCCAGTTCAATGGATTGATCAGCGAGGGTCTTGCTGATTCCAGTAGTTCACAGAAGTGACGTGCCAGCAGTGGGGCCTGAGCGTTGTCTGGTGTATGAAAAAACAGATAGGGTGTTCGACCCTCATCAATCCACTGTAATACTTTTCCGACCCAGGGCTGAAGCCAGCGATCAGTGTGCTGCCACTGTAATGGGCTGATAATACGTGCCATTGGTTGTTGTGCAGTTGCCACAACATGCAGTGGAACGCGTGGCTTCTTTGCCAGTGCATCCTGGGTTATTGCATCAGGTTGTGGCTCTGCAAATAACCAGCGAGTATCAAAAAGTGTTCGATTAACACTCTGAGCTGCCAGTAGCCGGTTAAACTGTTGTTCTTCTCTTTGTTTATTAAAGAACTCGGGATGACGTACCTCAACGGTATAATTCCAATCCTGTGGAAGAAGCTGTAGAAAAGACGCTAATATATCAGTCTGTTGCGGGCTGAATGTGGCTGGTAGTTGAATGCAGATGAGGCCGGTATTGTGTTGCAAAGGAGACATTTGCCGAAAAAAGTCTGCCAGAAGGTGTTGGCAATGCTGTAAGCAGTGCTGGTGAGTGATTGCTTGTGGTAGCTTAAAGCAGAATTTAAAGCTATTTGGCACTTCAGTTTGCCAGCGTCTGACCGATAAGCTGTCTGGGGTACCATAAAATGTGGTATTACCTTCGACAGAGTTGAAATACCGAGCGTAACGGTACAGCGGTCGTGTGTTGCTTTTGCCTGCTAGTGGGCCGTCATGCCAGCTGTTATGGTTCCATTGGGGGAGGCCTGTGTGCCATAGAGGAGGGGACATGATTGTCTATTTACTCCAGACGTGGCTGAACGGGTTCTGTTGTAGTTACTTTTAATGCGTTGTCTATGAAGAGAGCATAACACATGGATTTTGCTTCTTTACTTGGAATTATTTCGGGTCTGGCGCTGATAATCTCAGCGATTTTTATCGGCGGTAGCGCTGACATCTTTGTCAACGTGCCCGGAATGATGATTGTAGTCGGTGGCACAACTGCAGCAACTTTGCTGACAGTGCAGTTCAGGGATGTAATTAACGCCTTTCGAGGTGCCTTTATCGTATTTACGGGCGATAAAACCAACCCGGGTGACATGATTGATACCATGATGGAGCTGAGTCGTGTCAGCCATCGGCATGGGTTGCTGGCCTTGAATGAGGTTAAAAGTGACTCGCATGTTTTGCAGCGGGCCTGTGATCTGCTGGCAGAAGCTGCTTCTGAGCAGGTTATCCGTAATACTCTGCAGAATGAGATTGATTCTCTGATGTCTCGGCATCATGCGGTGCAGGATGTTTTCCGTAAGATGGGTACCTACTCACCGGCCTTTGGTATGTTGGGAACGCTGATTGGTCTGATCCAGATGCTTAGTCAGCTTGATACCCCGGAAGCGATTGGCCCGGCAATGGCGGTTGCGCTGCTGACAACGTTCTATGGCTCCTTTCTGGCAACCATGGTGTTTATACCTATCAGTGGTAAGTTGAAGGCGAGGACCCTGGCAGAGGTGACTAATCTGGAAATTATTCGCGAAGGTTGCATCAGTATCCTGACCAATGACCACTACATGCATGTGTATGAGCAGTTGTCATCCTATATTCCGGAAGCGCAGCGTAAACAGATATCTCCGAGCGCAGGGGGGTGATCAATGTCCCACTTACGTGAGCTGATCAAGGAAGAACCGGAGCAGGGCTGGCTGGTGACCTATGCCGACCTGATGACGTTGCTGCTGGTATTCTTTGTGCTGTTGTTTTCCATGTCCTCGCTGAAAAAAGCCGACTTTGAGGAAACCAGGCGTTCATTAACGCTAGCGCTGGATAGCGCTGCGGGTAATAACAGTTTGATTGAACTGGATGCTCAGGCACCGACTGACCGTATACCTGAAGAGTTGCGCAAAGAGCAGTTGCCTGCACGTGAGTACAGTATGGAGGATGCGAATGACCCTAACTCTGCAGCAGCTATTCAGCAGCGTATTCGTATCCAGCAAGAGCTGGAGAAAACAACTAAAGAGCTGAAACAGTCCTTCCAGTTAATGAGCCTGAGTGATTCCGTGGAGATTGCGACCCCTAAAGATGGCAAGCTGCGCTTGCGGATGAAAGGGTCTGCGCTGTTTGAGTCCGGTTCTGCCCAGTTTGATCGCAGGAGTATGCCGATGCTGGATGTGGTGGTGAATGTTTTACGACAGAACCCTGAGTATAAGGTTAATATCCAGGGTCATACTGACGATCAGCCGATAGAAACGCCGCAGTTTCCATCAAACTGGGAGTTGTCTGCAGTACGTGCAACAACAGTTCTGCGCTACTTTATGCGAGGTGGGCTTAATCCTGAACGTTTAACTGCGACCGGTTATGGGGATTCCCTGCCAGTTGAGCCCAATAAGAATAGTGCAGCTCGTGCGCGAAATCGTCGAATTGAATTTGTACTTGAACACCAGGTGAAGTGATGGCGCTGATTATTCCTGAGTCACTTGAAAAATCGAACAAACGCCAGGCTGTGCGTGTCGATCTGTCCGCAAAAGACCCTGTTCGGTTTGCTGCGGATGGGCAGAAAGCAATTATAGAGAATATCTCTGAGTCCGGGATTGCATTTAAGGTTGAGCACCAGATCGTTGAAAAGGAAGTCTCTGGCATCCTGAAGTTCAAGATTGATCAGGTGTATACCATCAGGATGAAGCTGGAAATCCTGTTGCAGAAAGAGGATTCCTATCGGGCCCGGTTTGTGGATCTAAACCGGCAAAATAGCAAGTTGATGTCCCGACTGGTGCTAGGTTTGCAGAAGTTGCATATCCGCCGTCGTAAGCAGCAGCGATTGTTGCAGATGGAAAAAATGATGGATGCGGCAGCGGAGAAGAAAGGCTGAACCAAGCGGGGGGTCTGTGCTGACAGGGCTGTATCTGATAGAGGTAGCTGATCCTGACCTGCTAATGAATTGATATTATTGATGATAATTTATGAAACAGGTTGACGCTCCGGTAACAGGTGCGTAGTATTCGCTCCTGTTGATGCGGGGTGGAGCAGTCTGGTAGCTCGTCGGGCTCATAACCCGAAGGTCGTTGGTTCAAATCCGGCCCCCGCTACCAATTGAAAGAGAACATATTGGCTGATCCATGGTTGTACCAGCAACTTTGGTCGGGTAATGATAGCTGTTCAGATGTTACATAACGGTGAATAGTGTTAGTGTACAGGAAGTGGATTTTCACTTCTGATGTTGCGGGGTGGAGCAGTCTGGTAGCTCGTCGGGCTCATAACCCGAAGGTCGTTGGTTCAAATCCGGCCCCCGCTACCAAATCCTGAAGTTCACTTGATGTGGGTATTCAGGCGAGAGATCGTTATTGTTGTTGCGGGGTGGAGCAGTCTGGTAGCTCGTCGGGCTCATAACCCGAAGGTCGTTGGTTCAAATCCGGCCCCCGCTACCATATTTAAGAGAGGCTGATACTGAAAAGTGTCGGCTTTTTTCGTTTCTGGGGTCTGCTCAGGAACGTACCAATACCTGCGCCTGCGCGCAGGTCCGTCGAGTTACTTCATTGTTATGTCTGCTAATGACGCTTTATTTGTGTGCCTGATCGGGCTATTGCAAGGGCGTACTGCGTTGAAGTGAGCGGCGAACAATACCTCCTGCGCTGCAGGCGCTGATCTCCTCGCAGGTGTCCAGTCTTAAAGTCAGTTCAACCAGTTCTCTACGTCCGTTAGTGCGATGTATGACCATCATCACGGGCTCGTAAGGGAATAGCTGCTCTGGCAGGTCCAGTTCAATTGTTTCATCGCCTTTAAGTGATAGCGCTTGCCAGCTGTCTCCAGCTTCAAACTCCAGTGGAAGTACCCCCATGCCAGCCAGTTGATGGCGATGTGATTCCGCGAATGATTCGCTTACCACTGCTTTTATGTTTCTGAGTCGAGTGCTGCGTGCTGCCCACTGTGGGTCTGGGCCGTTGCCGTAGTTGCTGCCTGTAAATAGTATCGGTACAGGCAGGCAGGGCTGTCCGGTTGTGGGGTTTTTGGTATGCAGCCCTTTACCCTGAGATATTTCTGTGCAGCTTATGTTGTTTCCCAGTAGTGCCAGGATCTGCGCCTGGTGTATTGGGCCTGCCGCATGGGTATTGGCTATGAGTATTTCAGAGTCCCTCAGGCTGTCAGCCTGAAGCGGCTCGGGTGTGGGGGGGGTAAGTGGGAAGGCATCTGGCACCGAGGGCAGGGCCTGGGAGCTGGAGGACAGTGTGCTCAGGTCGAGCTGGTGTTGCTGGCTGTATAGTGGGCTCGGCTGCTCAGGCTGGTGCCACAGCTGCTGTGCCTTGGCCCACTGCTCGAGCAATAGTAATTCTGTGGGTGTTTGTTCCGGGGCCAGGCCGATCAGGGTTTGCTGATCTATTGGGAAAAAGCTGCAGGCAACACCGCTGCTGAACAGCGCCCGTGCTATCTGCTGGCGCTCTTTAAGCGTCAGTTGTGCCAGTCCGGTGCCGTAAAACTCGATAAACCTGCCTGCGATATCCAGCTGCTGAAGCTGCTGTCCCAGGGTCTGCACAAGTTGTTTATCGGTCATGCTTGTTGGGCTGTTGCCTGTGACTTCTATCCCGATAACTTCCGGCAGGGGCACGGTCAGCTGGCCATCAAGTACGGCGGCTTCGATATCTGTTGGGTTCAGCGTCCAGCCAAGTACGCCTGCGGCGCTAAGTTCAGCGGTGTCTGTTGTGTTGCCGATGGTGCACTGATTGCTCAACTGGATCTGCTCATATGGCATATGATCGAGTTTGATAAACGGTGTGCGTTGCACCTGGATTGCATTGAAGAGGTTGCCAAAGCGTTGTTGCTCTTTCTGGGAATCCGGGTGGCTGCTTAGTAGCCCTATGGGCAGGCGAGGTTGTCTGTCGCTTGTCAGTTGCTGGTTGATGGCTGCCAGGTCATTCAGCATCAGTTGCGCCTGTGGCAGGGGGAGTAGTGCCTGTGTAGGCTGTATCTGAATCGGTTCACCGGTGCTGTCCGGGCTGTTCAGGATGGCTGTGACTGTTTCAGGGGAGCTGCAGATTTCAGGGTGTAGCAGTGTTCGCAGACAGAAAGGGAGCTGGATAGCAGTGTCGTGCTGATTGAAGCTGTGGTAATCATAACACTGGCCATCTATTGTCAGTTGGTGGTTAATTATCAGGCTTGATTGTCCCTCGTCGCGCACGCTCTCGTCTCCGTTATTCTTTGGCTTTGGCGCTATTCTAACAGTCTGCTGGCCGTTTTTATCATTTATACCATGCTTCAGTGGAAGGGGTGTTTGCCCTGTTATAAACGGGAGGTTGCAGAATGAACAGGTTAGCGCTTTTACTGATCCTTGTATTGTCTGTTGTTGTGGGGTGTGCTGGTTCGCCGGGCGGCGGTCGAAATGATCTGTCCTGTAAGCAAGGGATTGAGGTGGCTTATGATGCTCTGAGTCTGGCGCGCAGCCAGGGCTTTAGCGGCAGTGTGGCCTGGTCGAAGGCCAGTGCACTGCTGGGGGCGGCCAAGGTGCAGGAGCAGCTGGAAAATTATGCGGACTGTCTGAAACAAGTTGAAAAGGCGCAGTTTTATATCCGTCAGTCGCAGGGCGGTTGATACTGCATCAGGCCCAGTTCTTCCCCGCGATCTGTGTAGTGTCGGTGTTGCTGGCGTAAGGCACAGGGGGCGCTAGCCTGAGCGTTTATAAAGCCATTACGGAGATAAAACTTCTGTTGGTATTTGTAGGGCAGGCAGAAGCACTCTTTTATCACAAGCTCTGGCTTAAGCAAGGTGAGAAAATAGGTTCCAAGTCCCTGTCCGCGCAGCTCTGTGGCAACCCACATGCCGCGCAGCAGGTTCCCCCAGGGGTGTGGTTCCAGGCGCAGGGCGGCGACAATGTTACCCTTGTGCTCCAGCCACCAGGCCTGATGGCTGGCGGTCGCTTTGCCGCGGTGGCCATTGCGTTTATAAAACCGGTTCAGCTGATAGCGGTTTTCATCGTTAACCTTTATCAGCTGGGGTTTGGTGGAGGCTACTGTCCGCATAGCCCGCGGCCATTTTTTTCCAGGTATCTCTGATGGTATTCCTCTGCGCGCCAGAAGGTGCTGCAGGAGGTGATTTCGGTAACCACAGGTGTTGCTAACAGGCCGCTGTTGTTCAGCTCGGCCTTGCTTATCTCGGCCAGTGTTTGCTGCTCCGGGCTGTGGAAAAAGATTGCAGAGCGGTATTGGCTGCCGATATCTGGCCCCTGGCGGTTCAGGGTCGTGGGGTCATGCATCTGCCAGAAGGCGTTGAGCAGCTGGTTGTAATCTGTCTGTTGTTCGTCGAACGTAAGCTGTACGACTTCAGCATGGCCTGTGTCGCCGCTGCAGACCTGGCGGTATTCAGGCTGGCTGGTGCTTCCGCCCATATAGCCAACAGCGGTGCTGATAACGCCGGGCAGGGCGGCAAAGCGAGCTTCGATACCCCAGAAACAGCCTGCAGCAAATGTTGCGCTTTGCATAATGTATCCTCGATATAGTAGTTGTATGGGGCCTGTGCTGTGAGCAGTGATCGACTGCTACACTGTTGAGTGTAATCAGTAACGAGGCCTGCACAATGTATCTCAAAGAGAGCGGTAGCGGTCACCTGGTAGAGGTGATGGTGTTACCTCAGTTGTTTGATCCATATCATGCCACTGTTGAGGGGTGCAGTCATTATGGGGAGGAGCGGCAGGAGCCGGAGGCATTTGCTAAGCAGTTGTTGCGGTTTCCCTCCGGTGAGGCGTTGCCTGCTTGCTGGCTTGACCCGCACTACCGGGATCATGAGTTAAGGCGTTAAGTTATCTAAGGAGTGATAATGCGCAGGATTTTTGTACTGTTTATGGTGATGTGCTGGCCGATGGTGGCGTTAGCACAGTGGGAGCTTAAAGCGGAAGATTCAACGTTTCAGTATGCCACGGTCAAGAATGGCTCAGCTTATGAAATGAATAGCTTTGAGAGGATAAAGGGATATATCGGCAGTCATGGCCTGGCAACGCTGACGGTTGAGCTTGCGTCTGTGGATACCGGAATCGCGATCCGTGACACCCGGATGAAGAAGATGTTTTTTAACCTGGCAAAATTCCCTGTGGCGCGTATCAATATGCCGGTCGATAACAAGCAGTTGGCTGATCTGGAAATTGGCGAGATGTGGCCGTTATCAACAGGGGGGGAGTTGCAGCTGAACGGACAGCAGCGCACGGTGCTGGCAGACCTGCATATTTACCGTATCAGTGACAAACGCTGGTTGGTGACTACGGCGCAGCCGGTGATTGTTGATGCCGAGGCGTTTGGTTTGCTCAAAGGTGTTGAGGCGTTGCGGGAAATTGCCGGGCTGGACAGTATTATGTCGAAGGTGCCTGTCAGCTTCGATCTGGTGTTTGAAAAGTTATAGCGGCAAGGTTGCTGTTCGGTATAAATAAAAAGCCCGTCAGCATGCTGACGGGCTTTTTGCCTTATCGCGGTAGAATCAGTTGATCAGTCGCACAGGGCATCCAGTTTTTTCTTCAGAATGCCATTAACGGCACCCGGGTTGGCTTTGCCGCCTGTCGCTTTCATTACCTGGCCCATAAAGAAGCCCAGCATTTTGCCGCGCTTGTCAGGTTCCGCAGCTTTATACTGTGCAACCTGCTTATCTGCGTTGGCGATAACATCGTCGACAATGCCTTCGATAGCGCCGGTATCGGTTACCTGTTTCAGACCTTTGGCATCGATGATCTCGTCGGCGCTACCGCCGTCATTCCACATCACTTCAAACACCTGCTTGGCGATCTTGCCGGAGATGGTGTCGTCTTTGATGCGTACCAGCAGGCCACCGAGCTGATCCGCTGAAACCGGGCTGTCCGTAATTGCAGTGTCGTTCTGGTTCAGCAGCTTCGAAAGCTCACCCATCACCCAGTTGGCAGACAGTTTGGCGTCTGCGCAGGCTTTGGTCACGGTTTCGAAATACTCAGCCAGGGTGCGGTCTGCTGACAGTACCATGGCGTCATAGTCGCTCAGACTGTATTGTTCAACAAAGCGTGCTTTGCGGGCATCCGGCAACTCGGGCAGTGTGGCGCGTACGGCTTCGATGTAGTCTTCATCGATGACGATTGGCAGCAGGTCCGGGCAGGGGAAGTAGCGGTAGTCGTTGGCTTCCTCTTTTGAGCGCATGGAACGGGTTTCGTTTTTGTTTGCATCGTACAGGCGGGTTTCCTGAACGATACGGCCGCCGTCTTCCAGAATATCAATCTGACGCTCGATCTCGCCGATGATGGCGCGCTCGATAAAGCGGAAAGAGTTGATGTTTTTGGTTTCGGTACGGGTGCCGAACTCTTCCTGGCCTTTTGGTCGGACTGATACGTTACAGTCACAGCGGAAGGAGCCTTCGGCCATGTTGCCATCACAGATGCCCAGGCTGGTTACCAGCGAGTGGATGGTACGTACGTAGGCGACGGCTTCCTTGGCGGAGCGGATGTCTGGCTCTGACACGATTTCCAGCAGGGGTGTGCCTGCACGGTTGAGGTCGATACCTGTCATACCCGGGAATTCATCATGCAGAGATTTACCTGCATCTTCCTCCAGATGAGCGCGGGTAACGCCAACACGCTTGGTGGAGCCGTCATCCAGAGTGATATCAACATGGCCTACGCCGACAATCGGGTGGAACAGCTGACTGGTCTGGTAACCTTTTGGCAAGTCCGGGTAGAAGTAGTTTTTGCGGTCGAACACAGACTTACGGCCGATTTCGGCATCAATTGCCAGGCCGAACTTTACTGCGTTACGCAGGGCTTCTTCGTTAAACACCGGTAGCGTGCCTGGCAGGGCCAGGTCAACGGCGCAGGCCTGGGTGTTTGGCTCCGCGCCAAATGCTGTACTGGCACCGGAGAAAATCTTGGATTTGGTGGAGAGCTGGGCATGGATTTCCAGCCCGATTACCGCTTCCCATTGCATAGTCGTTAACCTCGCCTTAAATGCCGTCAGGGGACTGTTTGTGCCAGTCGGTGGCCAGCTGGAACTGGTGGGCCACATTCAGCAGTTTCTGT
>Ga0193950_1000256_pt1 | contig 12512 bp, 8 predicted proteins | sample BB_1_MG_FD_144485 | JGI IMG/M metagenome (GOLD analysis project Ga0193950, IMG submission 144485) | Microbial mat bacterial communities from the Broadkill River, Lewes, Delaware, United States - BB_1_MG | ecosystem: Environmental > Aquatic > Freshwater > River > Microbial mats | place: USA...
GGGACCACCTGGCACCGGGTATGGAGATCACCGTTGCCATCCATAACTACGATATTCCCTCTGAGTGGCCGCAGGCAGTACAGGATGAGATCTCGGCCTACGGCCCGGAGGTGACCGAAGCGTCCAAGGCCGGGCGGATTGATCTGCGCCACCTGCCGCTGGTGACCATTGACGGTGAAGATGCCAGAGACTTTGATGACGCCGTTTATGCTGAAACCAAGAAAGGCGGCGGCTGGCGGCTCTGGGTTGCCATCGCGGATGTGTCACATTATGTCCGCCCAGGTACTGAGCTGGATACTGAAGGCCTGAGCCGTGGTAACTCGGTTTACTTCCCTGAGTTTGTGGTGCCCATGCTGCCGGAGCTGCTCTCCAATGGCCTGTGCTCACTCAACCCCCATGTTGACCGGCTGGCGATGGTCTGTGAAATGACCGTCAGCGCGGCGGGTAACCTGTCGGGTTACCGGTTCTTCGAAGCCGTAATCCAGTCCCATGCCCGGCTGACCTACACCACCGTGGGCAAGATTCTCACCGAGGCTGACAGTGAGGAAGGGCAGCAGCTGCGCAGTGAGCACAGTGCACTGGTGCCACACCTGGAGACGCTGCATGCGCTCTATGGCAGTTTGCGAAAAGCCCGTCAGGCCCGTGGTGCCATTGATTTTGAAACCACCGAAACGCGCATCATGTTTGATGCCGAGCGCAAGATTGAACAGATTGTGCCAGTGGAACGTAATGACGCCCATAAGTTGATTGAAGAGTGCATGCTGTGCGCCAACGTGGCTACTGCGCGTTTCCTGCAGAAGCTGGAACTGCCCGCGCTGTACCGTGTGCATGATGGCCCTAAAGAGCAGAAGCTGGTCAATCTGCGGGGCTTTCTGAGTGAGCAGGGGTTGAACCTGGGGGGCGGTGAGAAGCCGGAACCTAAAGACTATCTGTTGCTCAGTGAGCAGATTGCGAACCGGCCTGATCGCCACCTGATCCAGACCATGATGCTGCGCTCCATGAGCCAGGCGGTGTACAGCCCGGATAACCATGGTCACTTTGGCCTGGCCTTTACCGCCTATACCCACTTTACCTCACCGATCCGTCGTTACCCGGATTTGCTGGTCCATCGGATTGTCCGCTCTGCGTTGCACTCCGAGAAGCAGGACCGGGCGTTATTGCGCGCTGATGATCATCAGCCAGACCCTGCCTTTGCTGTGCAGTATGAGATGGCACAGGTGCTGGAACTGGGTGAGCACTGTTCCATGACGGAGCGCCGTGCCGATGATGCCACCCGTGATGTAATGGCCTGGCTCAAGTGTGAATACATGAGCAACCATGTGGGCGGCGAGTTTGATGGCCTGGTGGCGGCGGTGACCGGGTTCGGGCTGTTTGTGGAGCTGGAAAATGTCTTTGTCGAAGGCCTGATCCACATTACCGGGCTGCCCAGCGACTATTACCAGTTTGATGCAGGCAAGCAACGGCTGGTGGGTGAACGCACCCGTAAAGTGTTCCGGCTGGGAGATCGCCTGCGGGTACGTGTGGCACGGGTGGATCTGGATGAGCGTAAGATCGACTTTGAACTGCTCTCGGCAGAAAAGCGTAAGCGGGCACCGAAAAGCGTCCGCGAGCAATTGGCCAGTGGCAATGTGCCACCGGTACAGAAACGCATCGAAACCCGTGGTGCCAAGGCTGATAAGGGGAGCCGTCGGCCTGGGCCGAGCAAACGCCCGGCCCGTCACTCTGACCGAGACTTTGTCCCACCAACTGAAGCGGCTGAAACGCCTTACCGTAAACCGCGTACTAACCTGTCAGCTGCCGAGCGTGAGTTGCAGGATGTAACCGGTGGTAAGAAAGGCAAAAGCAAAACTGCACTCAAGCGTAAAGCGAAGAAGACCAAAGCCAAAAATGAAGCGCGTAAGGCGCGTAAAGGCGCTAAAAATGGAGCGGCGGTCAAGAAAGCCGCTGCTAAACGTAAAACGCGTAAATAGGCTGGTTTGCTGAGCGGCCAGGGGGGCACCCCTGGTACGCCAGCCGTTCAACAGGGGGTTACCCCCACCCAGATGTGTAAAATATCAGCGCCTGTGGATAACGCCAGAACAGATATCCCGTTATGGTCAGGAGCAATGCCAGGCTCAGGCCCAGCCGCTCCAACCATCCAAGCCCCACCGGGTAGCGTGCCAGCCAGTGCCGCCATAGTGCAGCGGCGATCAATCCTTCACAGACTCCAGCGACTACATCCAGCGGCCAGTGCAGATCCAGTACCACCCGTGACAGGGCAATCAGCAGTACCGGTAAAGCACACAGCAGGTAAAGTAACCTGCGTAAGCCTTCGCTCAGCTGCTCTGCCAGCAGTATCGCTAACAGGGCGAACACCGCTGCGCCGGTGCTGGCGTGGCCACTGGGGAAGCTCCAGCTTTCATACAGAGCAAAGCCGGTATCCGGGCGGGGCCAGACAAAGTGAAGCTTTAACAGGTGGTTGATAACGATGGTGCTCAGTAGTAGCGCAGAGAACACCAGGGTGGTGCGGTAGTGCTTACCCAGTGCCAGCGCAGTACTGATTAGTACCAGTATCAGCGCCGCCAGTGGCAGATCACCCAGTGAGGTTATCAGCACCATCGCCGGATAAGTGGTGGTGGCCAGGCTGGCGATGCTCTGCTGCAACGCCAGCTCGCCCTGTAATTCAGGCACCAGCGTTCGCAGCAGGCTGATCAGCAGTAAGCCGAAACCAGCCGCCAGTGCCATCAGTGACGCACCCACCGGGGCGGGCAGACGTGATAACCGCAGTTGCAGTGGCCGGTCGGGTTGTAGCTGGTGGTGCAGGCCCAGCCCGATCAGCAGAGTAAGCGCCAGACCTGCCAGCAGGGGAAGCAGGTCCGCCTGAGCCTCCAGCAGTTCACTCTGGGTGCCCAGCCAGTAGCCGGGTAGCAGGTAGGCTGGTGCCCAGAGCAGGGCAGACAGGCCATTTACCCACCAGAAAGTGTGAACGGGCATCTGCAGGCTGCCCGCCACAAACGGAATAAAGGGCCGTACCGGACCGACAAAACGGCCAAGTAACAGGCTGACTGCACCATAGTGGAGGAAGAAGCGTTCGCCCTGTTGCTGCCAGCGAGCATGGCGATGCAGCAGTGGCAACTGGTTGATTCTGGGGGCCCAGTGGCGGCCCAGGTAATAGCTGATCGCATCCCCGGCGATTGCGCCGCTGATCCCCGCGATTAACAGCAGTGATAGTGACATGTCCTGCTGCCCGGCCAGCCAGCTGGTGGTGCCCAGCAAGGCAACGCCGGGCAGTAGCAGGCCCACTACAAACAGGGATTCAAGCAGCGCAATCAGCGCGATCAGGGGCAGCAGCCAGGGGAACAGTTCCGGGTAAGCCAGCCAGTCGAGTACATCAGTCATACCGCCAGTGTAATGGAAATATGCCGCGTTCGACGATACCAATGTCGTATCTGGTATGGTTTGGCCCCGTTACCAGGGGCATCTGATATACTGGCCGCGTCTGAAATGACCACCTCTGATGAGAATCCCGATGAACGAAATCATCCTGATGACGGTTTCCGGTGCTGATAAGCCCGGCGTCACCTCTGCAATCACTGCTATTCTGGCAAAGTTTGAGATCAATATTCTGGATATTGGCCAGGCTGTTATCCACAACACGCTTTCTCTGGGCATCCTGATACAGGTCCCGCAGAGTGCAGAAAGCTCACCCTTGCTGCGCGATGTGCTGTTCAAAGCCCACGAGCTGGATATGAAAATCCGTTTCCAGCCGGTGCGCGACACTGAATATGAACAGTGGGTTGAGCACCAGGGTAAATCCCGCCACATCATTACTCTGCTGGCGCGTAAGGTTACCGCTGAGCATATCGCCAATGTCACTGATGTGGCTGCACGTCATGGATTGAACATCGACAACATCAGCCGTCTGTCAGGTCGTGTGGCGCTGACTGAAACGGCCAATGATCGTACCAAAGCCTGTGTCGAATTCTCCGTACGTGGCGCGCCAGCGGATGCGCAAGCCCTGCGGGAAGAGTTCCTGGGGATTGCCGCTGATCTGGATATGGATATCGCCTTCCAGGAAGACAGCATCTACCGCCGTAATCGTCGGCTGGTGGTGTTTGATATGGATTCCACATTGATCGAAGCGGAAGTAATCGATGAGCTGGCCAAGCGGGCCGGTGTGGGCGAACAGGTTATCGCGATTACCGAAGCGGCAATGCGTGGTGAGATCGATTTCAATGAGAGCTTCCGCCGGCGTATGGCGTTGCTTAAAGGGCTGGACGAATCCGTACTGGAAGATATCGCTGAAAACCTGCCGATGACTGAAGGGGTGGAGGAGCTGGTGTCCAACCTCAAGGCGCTGGGCTTTAAAACCGCGATCCTGTCCGGTGGCTTTACCTACTTTGCCGAGCACCTGCAGCGCAAACTGGGCTTTGACTACATCCATGCCAACACACTGGATATCAAGGATGGCAAAGTCACCGGTGAAGTAGTGGGCACGGTGGTCAATGGTGAGCGTAAAGCGGAGCTGTTGCGTGAGATTGCGGCCAACGAAGGTATCCGGCTGGAGCAGACCATCGCGGTGGGCGATGGCGCAAACGATCTGCCAATGCTGTCCATTGCCGGGCTGGGCATTGCATTCCGGGCCAAGCCGCTGGTACGTAAGAGTGCCAAGCAGGCGATCTCTACGCTGGGTCTGGACGGTATTCTGTACCTGATCGGCTTCCGTGATCGAGACACCCTGAACTAAGCGGATACGCGCTTACAGAGAGGCTCGCTGGGTGCGGGCCTTTTTTACGTCTGCAGGTTGTCGGGCGCAGCTATATCTGGCGGGTAAGTGACTGGCTGCGAGCCGTCAGGGTGAATTTCGAATCTGATTATTAATGTTTCATAAGTGATTTCTAAACAACATATCTATGTCATAGACCTTCAAGAGTCATTCTTGAAAAACAGAAAGCAATTATGATCTAAGCAAAAATGATGTTGATGAAGCAGACTGAGTCTTTGATTTTATCAATCAGAGAAAATACGATGAACAATGAAAATGTAATATTTTAAGAATAAATCAGAAGGGAATTCAGAGTGAGAGAAGAGAGTGGCTGGGGTAGGAGGATTCGAACCTCCGCATGCAGGAATCAGAATCCTGTGCCTTACCGCTTGGCGATACCCCAACAATGTTTTCACTCTTACAGCTCGGATGAGCTTTATTGCACTTTTACAGATGGTGGCAATGACGGGATTCGAACCTGTGACCCTCGCATTATGAATGCGATGCTCTAACCAACTGAGCTACATTGCCGCTACTGTAAAAATTGGCAGGGGTAGCTGGATTCGAACCAACGCATGACGAGATCAAAACCCGTTGCCTTACCGCTTGGCTATACCCCTGCAATACTTGATAGAGATGGTGGCAATGACGGGATTCGAACCTGTGACCCTCGCATTATGAATGCGATGCTCTAACCAACTGAGCTACATTGCCGTGATGTCTCCATCGAGCGAGGCGAATTATTCCCTAATGGCCGGTTAGCGTCAATGCCTTTTTTCAAAAAAAGTGACAATTAATCTGTTTTTTATCGTTGCTGGTTTTTATCTAACCAGTTGTTTTCTATCCAGATTAAAAACTGGCTGATTGTTGAGCAAATGTGGCGGGCTATTCTGGTGTGTCGGTGAGGCTGTGTCCTGTGCTGAGCCTGGCTGGACGTGAGAGCAGGGCGAAAATATGGCTGGATGGAGAAATAAACGGGAGGCTGTACGCAGAAATTGACGTTTGTTTTGTGGCCGGTGCGGTGAAATGACAACCATCATTCAGTGCAGCACGAATTTTGGCCTCAGGTCTGTTGTGCAGATATAACAACGCCGCTTAGCAAGCTAAGCGGCGTTGTGGATAACATTTACGGTGTAGCGGCGCGTTATGCGCCCCCAGCGTTAAACGTTAAAGCGGAAGTGCATAACATCGCCATCTTTAACGATGTAATCCTTGCCTTCCAGGCGCCATTTACCGGCTTCCTTGGCACCCTGTTCGCCATTGAACTCGATGAAGTCATCGTAGCTGACGGTTTCAGAGCGGATAAAGCCTTTTTCGAAGTCAGTGTGGATAACACCAGCGGCCTGCGGTGCGGTTGCTCCCACCTGTACTGTCCAGGCGCGTACTTCTTTTACACCCGCTGTGAAGTAGGTCTGCAGGCCCAGCAGCTCGTAGCCGGCGCGGATAACGCGGTCCAGGCCTGGCTCTTCCATGCCCAGGTCGGCGAGGAACTCGTCGCGTTCTTCGTCGTCCAGTTCGGCAATCTCAGCTTCCAGCTTGTTACAGACTACAACAACACCGGCGTTCTCTTTGGCTGCCAGCTCGCGCACCACATCCAGGTGCGGGTTGTCCTCAAAGCCATCTTCATCAACGTTGGCGATGTACATGGTTGGCTTAACGGTCAGCATATGGAAGGTATTAACGATCGCCATTTCGTCGTCGTTCAGACCCATGGAGCGTACCGGCTGGCCTTCAGACAGGTGTGGAATCAGGCGTTCCAGCATCGCTTTCTGAGCAACGGCTTCTTTGTCGCCACCTTTAGCTGCGCGCTGAACGCGTTGCAACTGCTTCTCGGCGGAGTCCAGGTCAGCCAGTGCCAGTTCCATATTGATGATCTCAATATCGTCCAGCGGGTCGATCTTGTTGGCAACGTGAATCACGTTTTCATCTTCAAAACAGCGCACTACATGGGCAATGGCGTCTGTTTCACGGATGTTCGCCAGGAATTTGTTACCCAGGCCTTCACCTTTGGATGCGCCAGCAACCAGTCCGGCAATGTCTACAAACTCCATGGTTGTAGGCAGCACGCGTTCTGGATTAACAATCGCAGACAGTTTGTCCAGCCGAGGGTCAGGCATGGCAACGGTGCCAGCGTTCGGCTCGATGGTGCAGAACGGGAAGTTTTCGGCAGCGATGCCGTTTTTGGTCAGTGCATTGAAAAGGGTGGACTTACCAACGTTGGGCAGGCCAACAATACCGCATTTGAAACCCATGACTGTGGTCCTGTATTCGGGTGGAAAGCGATGGAAAAAGACTGTGGCAATCCATTTGCATCGCGTCCCTGATGGCTGTCAGGTTATGCTTTGAAGCTGTGGAGCTGGTTCATTGCTTTAGCCCATTCACCGCTAACGGCCAGGTCGGTAAAGCGCAGTGCTTCATCAATGGCAGCCTGAGTATTGTTGCGTTCAGCAACGGGGGCTTTGTTCAGCACATAGTTTGCGACCAGGTTGCTCTGGCCGGGATGGCCAATACCAAGACGCAGACGGTAGAAATTCTTGTTATTTCCCATCTTGCTGATGATATCGCGCAGGCCATTATGACCACCATGGCCACCACCCTGTTTAAAGCGGGCAACACCGGGCGGCATATCCAGCTCATCATGGGCGACAAGAATCGATTCAACGGGAATTTTGAAGAAGTTTGCCAGCGCGCCAACAGACTGGCCTGACAGGTTCATGAACGTCGTCGGTACCAGCAGGTGGACTGGCTGACCATCGATCATGGTTTTTGCATAATGCCCGTGATATTTCTTCTCAGGCTGCAAAGGGGCGTGCAGTCGAGCAGCAAGCTGCTCGACATACTCGGCACCGGCATTGTGACGGGTGTTCGCGTACTTATCGCCAGGGTTACCCAGGCCAACAATCAGCTGAATCCGGTCTTTCATGCCAGTACCTCGTCAAGCGGCTAAATTACTTAGCTGCTTTAGCGCCACGTGGGGAGTATACGTAGCCGATAGACTGGTCGTGGTCAGCGCCGCGACGCAGAGCATCGATCTGTACACCTTCTGGTACGACGATGTCGGACAGGTGTACGATCTGGCCGTCTTCAACAGCAGACAGATCAACAGTCAGAGACTCTGGCAGGTTTTCTGGCAGGCAGACAACTTCAACAGTGTTCTTCTCAACTGCGAATTTAGCAGCAGACTTAGCAGGTGCAGACGCTTCGAAGTTAGCGAAGTTAACTGGAACGATGATTTTGATCTCGCCAGTTTTAGTGGTGCGCTGGAAGTCGATGTGCAGGATAACTGGCTTAGCCGGGTGACGCTGCAGATCTTTAACGATTACCTGCTCTTCTTTGCCATCAACAGTCAGTGTCAGCAGAGAGGAGAAGAATGCGTTGTTTTCGATCAGTTTGTTCAGCTCGTTCGCAGCGATAGCGATGTTAGCTGGGTTTTTACGCTTGTCACCGCCGTAAACGACGCCTGGTACCAGATTTTCACGACGCAGGCGGCGGCTCGCACCTTTCCCTTCGTCTGCACGTGGGATTGCATTAACAGTAATAGTAGACATTTTAAAATCCTTATATAGCAAAACTGCAAAGCTCCGCGACCAGAACCTTGCAGCATTGTGGCGGCCGAAATTGGCCTGTTACTGGCTGTGGGAACAGCCGGTCAGCGAATGTTCTTAACGGAACATCGCGCTGATGGATTCTTCATTACACACACGGCGAACGGCTTCAGCCAGCAGTGGAGACAGCGTCAGCTGGCGGATCTGCGGGCAGGCCTGAGCTTCTTTGCTCAGCGGAATGGTGTCGGTGACAACCAGTTCGTCCAGCTCGGAGCCGTTAACGTTTCTGATTGCCGGACCCGACAGTACCGGGTGTGTAGCATAGGCAACAACCTTGGCAGCGCCTTTGGCTTTGAGGGCCTTGGCAGCTTTGCACAGGGTGCCTGCGGTGTCACACATGTCATCGACCAGTACACAGGTACGGCCTTCAACATCACCGATCAGGTTCATAACTTCCGCTTCGTTGGCGCGTTCGCGACGTTTGTCGATGATCGCCAGGTCACAATCCAGCTGCTTGGCAACCGCACGGGCACGTACTACACCACCTACATCCGGGGAAACCACGATCAGATCTTCATACTCCTGATCCATGATATCGTCCAGCAGGACAGGGGAGCCGTATACATTGTCGACTGGAACGTCGAAGAAGCCCTGGATCTGGTCCGCGTGCAGATCAACTGTCAGTACGCGGTCAATGCCCACGCCAGACAGGATGTCAGCAACCACTTTGGCGCTGATTGCAACACGGGCAGAGCGTGGACGACGATCCTGACGAGCGTAACCAAAGTATGGAATAACCGCGGTGACACGTGATGCAGAGGCACGACGCAGGGCGTCAGCCAGCACCATCAGTTCCATCAGGTTATCGTTAGTCGGCGCGCAGGTAGACTGGATAATGAAAACGTCTTTACCGCGGACATTTTCCTGGATCTCGACAGCCACTTCGCCATCGCTAAAACGACCGACATTAGCCTGACCCATTGGAATATCAAGGCGTTCGACAACTTTGGCCGCCAGCTCAGGGTTAGCATTGCCAGTGAAGACCATCATCTTGGACACGAGGTGCACCTTCTCGGTTTGATCGGTTGGAAGTGAAACTGGATTATGTTCTGAAAGGAAGCCATTCATGATAATTGGCTGGGGTAGGAGGATTCGAACCTCCGCATGCAGGAATCAGAATCCTGTGCCTTACCGCTTGGCGATACCCCAGTAATATGTTGGAGGACTGGCCTCCCGTCTAAGAGGCGCACATTATCGTGAAGGGCCTGTGACTTGTCAATCACTTATCTGAGATTTTTTTCCACTCATGGATCACCAGGGTAATGCGCAGGTTATCACGCTGCAAAATCAGCTTTTCCGGGTGGCGGTTATCATCACTGTAGCGGCGGTAGCTGATCTTCCAGCCCTGTTGTTGCAGGCTGGCCAGGCGATCGTTCTTGCGGGTTTCGCTAAAAACACTGCCGGGCGCGGGCAGGCCGCGTATCCACCAGGCCAGATCGCGCACCGGTAACTGCCAGCCCAGGTGCTGTTCCAGCAGGGCTTCAGGGGAGTGGGCGCGCCAGGTCTGGCCATCCGCTTCGAGGCTAACCTGCTGGTTATCACCCTTAATTCGCGCTGCCTGGGCGTTAAAGGGGCCAAACAGGCTGATATCGTAGTGGTCGAGGTTCTGCCGCCAGCTAAAGCCTGCGCTATCGCTTTGCTGTGCGGTGCGAATCCCGGCTTTACCGAGCAGCTGCCAGTGCTGCAGGGTTTCCATATAAGCGACATATTCAGCCCAGCTACCAAGGGCGGCGGGGCGCTCAGCCGGCTGTTGCTGGAGCTGGCTGCAACCGGATAGTAGAGCTGTCAGGGCGATCAGACGGATAAAGTGCATTGTTTACAGACCCAGTTTCTCGGCCACATCCTGCAGGAAGCTTGAGTCCGGATTCATTTCCAGGCTCTGTTTCAGCAGGGCCTGAGCGCGTTCAGGCTGGCCCAGTGCGTAGTAGACTTCAACCAGATGGCCGGCCACTTCAGGCTCGGGCAGCTGTTCATGGGCCTGTTCCAGAAAAACCACAGCTTCGTCAGCCCGGTTTAACCGGAACAGAATCCAGCCCATGGAATCCTGGGTGGCGGCGTCATCGGGTTTGAGGCTGAGTGCCTTGCTGACCAGTGCCAGTGCCTCCTCATAACGTTCAGTATAGAGCGACATCAGGTAGCCCAGTGCGTTGAGGGCCAGTGCGTTGTCGGGCTCACTGGCCAGAATTTTGCGCAAATCCTGTTCCGCCTGAGGAAAATCACTCGTTTCAACCAGCATTGCCCGTGTATATAGCAGATGGGTCTCATCCGGATATTCCTGCAGCGCGCCCTCAAGCACCGCCAGGGCGCTGTCTGTCAGGTCGTACAGGTGCAGCCATTCAGCCTCAAGCACATACAGTTGCAGGGCAATATGTGGATAGCGGGAACGGCCGTCAAGCAGTATCTGTTGCAGGCGTTGCTGCTGTTCGGCGCTATCAAGCAGGCTGCTGATCTGGCTGAACGCAGGAAACAGCTTGGGCCCATTGCTGACATTAAGGTAGTGCTTGAGGGCAGCATCCGGCTGATCATGCTTTTCCGCGACATGGCCCAGATAGAACGAAGGGGTACTGTCCTTGGGATTGGTTTTGAGCAGCTCGGTCAACACCTGGGAGGCAGGCTCGGTACGCTCAGCATCCAGCATCAGCAGTGATAGATACAGGTGCAGTTGCGGGTCACGGGGGTTTTCCTCGATCATCGCCAGTGCAGCTCTGGTTGCGGCATCTGTCTGCTGGCTATCAAACAGTAACTGAATTGATATCAGTTTGAGCTGGCGATTATCGGGGGCGTCTTTCAGCCCCTTTTTAACCACGGCCAGCGCGGCCAGGGTCTGGTTGGTGGTGCGTAGCAGGTCAGCTTTCTGAACCAGAGTGTCCAGCTGTTCGGGGGCCAGCTTCTCTGACCGGTCAAAAGCAGCGAGCGCTTCGCTGAATTTTCCCTGACGACGCAACAAAACACCGTTACTGCGGTGTAGCTCAGCGCTTTCAGGGGTGGCCAGCAGCTGTGTGCTGATCAGCTGCTGGTAAGCGTTCACGGCAGCCGGTGGCATCTGGGCAACCCGGCTGTCGATCAGCGCAAGGGTCTGTGGCTGATTATTCTTCAGTGCCTGTTCCAGCAGCGGCAGGGCCTCATCAAACTTGCCCTGAAACAGCAGAATGCTGGCAGAAATCTGGAAAGGTTCTGCATTATCGGGGTCGGCTTTAATCCACAGTTTGGCAGCCTGCTGGATGGGGCCTGGCTGGCGCAGATACTGAGCAATATGGGTTGCCCGTTCGGCAACACCAGCATCGCCAGTCAGCTTTGACTGATGCATATAGCCCTTTAACGCCTGCGGAAACATACCGCGCTGGCCGGCGATTTCTGCCTGCAATAATTGATACAGGGACTCGCGGTTCAGCTCGCCGGGTTTATATTCCGGGGCGGGCAGAGGGTCGAACTGGTAACGCGTCTGATTAGACAGATTACTGCAGCCCGCTAAAATTACAGCGCTACACAGCGCGAACAGAGGGATCAATTTCATAGACATTCTTGGTCAGCAGGTTACCAGCGCCGTGAAAACCCGGGCCTGATATGAGCCTTATTCGTGATTCGGACACTATAGATGAATCAGACACAAGATGTTAGAGACTGTTCCATTGGCCGCAATATAAGGCAAAAAGCTCGATTTGACCGACCGTATGGCCGCCAGATTTGTACTTTGTTGACCCAGAACCGGCCCAGAGTTTCCCGAAATTGCTGGTGGCGTTGTATCATTACCCCTTTCGTGGGTGAGCAAGGCAGGTGCGCAGCGGTCGTATGGCGCTATTAGCATTAGGAATTAACCATAAAACTGCTTCGGTAGAGGTGCGCGAGCGCGTGGCTTTTGCACCGGAGCAGATGGCAGATGCGCTGAAACAGGCGTGTGAGCAGGCGTCGCTACAGGAAGTATCGATACTATCCACCTGCAACCGAACCGAGCTGTACTGCAGTACCAGCTTGCAGGGCACCCGAGCGTTGCTGGAGTGGTTGTGTCGCTATCATGATCTGACACTGGACGCACTTGAACAGTGCTCTTATGTGCATTGGGATGATGCGGCCGCACGGCATATGATGCGGGTGGCCAGCGGGCTGGACTCGCTGGTACTGGGTGAACCGCAGATTCTGGGCCAGCTCAAATCAGCCCATGCGGT